>Ga0209048_10002400_pt1 | contig 18610 bp, 12 predicted proteins | sample FrelakmetCRP12CR_FD_187146 | JGI IMG/M metagenome (GOLD analysis project Ga0209048, IMG submission 187146) | Freshwater lake sediment microbial communities from the University of Notre Dame, USA, for methane emissions studies - CRP12 CR (SPAdes)... | ecosystem: Environmental > Aquatic >... | reverse complement strand
AGCGAGGACCGTGTCGTCCGAGAGGCCGTCTTTCGTCGTGAACGCGGTGAATCTGCCGTGCGAAAAGCGATCGAGCCCGCCGCCCTCGGTGCCGATCCAGAGGTTGCCATCGCGGTCCTGCAGGATCGCGAGCACCGTCGCGCCCGTGAGGCCGTCGCGCGCGCCGTAGACCGTGAACTTCCCGCCCCGCTCGCTGACGAGCCCGCCCGAGTCGGTCCCGATCCAGAGAGTCCCCTCCCGGTCCCGGTAGAGGCACCGCACGATCTCGCTCGGCAGCCCGTCGCGCGCGTGAAAGGCCCGGAAGCGGCCGCCCTCGAGCACGTCGAGACCGTCGCCCCACGTGCCGACCCAGAGGCTGCCCGCGCCGTCTTCGTTGATCGACCGCACGAAATCTCCCGAGAGCCCCTCCTTCGCGCCGAACGTCACGAAGGCCCCGCCGCGGTAGCGCGAAAGCCCTCCGCCCCGCGTGCCGAGCCAGATGGAGCCCTCATGGTCCTCGTAGATCGTGCGCACACGGTCGTTGACCAGGCCCTCCTTGTGCGTGAAGGCCGTGAACTTTCCGTCCTTCAGGCGATTCAAGCCACCGGTCACGGTGCCGATCCACAGGCTGCCCTCCCGGTCTTCGAAAATCGAGAGGACGGTGTCGTCCGAGAGGCCGTCGGCCGGGGAAAAGCTCGCGATCTTTCCGTCGGTCAGCCGCGAGATCCCCCCGCCCTGGCAGCCGATCCAGAGATTGCCGTCGCGGTCCTCCTGGATCGCCTCGGCCGTGTCGCTGGCGAGGCCGTCCCTGGTCGTGTAGAAGGTGAAGACACCGTCGCGCAGGCGGCCGAGGCCCGCGCCGTCGGTCCCGACCCACACGTCGCCGCGGCTGTCCACGAACACCGACTGCACGATCCCGGCCGACAGTCCTTCCTTCCTGCCGTAGACCGTGAACTTGCCGTCTTTCAGGCGGTCCAGGCCGCCTCCGTCCGTCGCGATCCAGAGGCTGCCCTCGCGGTCTTCCGCGATGGACCAGATGCGGTCATTCGAGAGGCCGTCCTTCGTGGTGGAGACGGAGATCCTGCCGTTCTTCAGGCGGTTCAACCCGCCGCCGCCCGTCCCGATCCAGATCGCGCCCTCCCGGTCCCCGCAGATCGCGAGCACCCGGTTGTTGGTCAGGCCGTCCTTCGTCGTGTAGCTCGTGATCCGGCCGTTCTTGAAGAGGTGGAGGCCGCCCCACGTGCCGACCCAGAAGTTGCCGGCGCGGTCTTCGTAGAGCGCCTGGACGTTGCTGTTCTGCAACCCGGGCGTGTTGCCCTTGTCGAAGACCGTGAACGTCACGCCGTCGAAGCGCACGAGCCCGCGCTCCGTGCCCAGCCAGATGTAGCCGTCGCGCGTCTGGAGGATGGCCTGGATCGAGTTCTGGGGCAGCCCCGCGTCGGTCTTCCAGACCTGGTGCGCGTACTGCGTGATCGCCTTGCGAGGGTCGAGCCCGAGGCCGGGCGCCACCCCGAAAAGGGCAAGGGCGGCGAGCGCCGCGAGCGATCGGAGAGCGCTCCGGCCGAGACCCCCGGCGCGCAGACGAGACATGCGCCAGTCTAGCAGGCGGCGGGAGCCGCCGGGCCCTAGCCGGCCCGGAGCTGGTGCAGGTACCAGGGAATGACGAGGAACATCTGGATGGCGTCGAAGACCCCGTGAGCCGCCATGCACGGCAGCACGTTGCGGTACCGCACGAATGTGACCGAAAGCACGGTCGAGATCACGAGAATGCCGACGAGCATCAGGGGCTGGCCGTAGGCGCCGTGGGCGGCCGTGAACATCAGTGTCGCCGCGACCGCGCCGACGCGCGGCTGCAGGAAGGACCGGAAGAAGAGCTCCTCGACCACCATGGCCGACGCCACGATGGCGAGCTTGACACCGAGGGGCCGCGACACGAGCCACACGATCGTCGGCGAGATCGCGCCGCCTCCGGCTTCGCCGCGGAAGCGGTGGGAGATGACGTACCAGATTCCGAGCAGGACCATCGCGGACACGATCGTGAGGAGCCATCCGGCGACTCCGATCACAGCGCCGCGCGCGAGGTCTGCGGCGGGATGCGGACTCTCCACCTTGAGGAACTCCGCCACGGAACCACGTCCGGACAGGGCGTAGTAGCAGGCGAGAAAGAAGAGAAGCATCCCGTGGACGGCGAACACCGAGACGAGCGACAGCTCCTTGGACTCCGGCTGCGCGCCCGCCAGTCCGCCCGCGAAGGGAATCGCCACCGTCAGCAGCAGCACCCCGGCGAGAAGGCCCATGGCGACCGCCCGCCGGCCCGGCTCCTCGAAGCCGTCCTCCGCGAAAACGCGGCGCGAGCGCGCCTGCGCGAACGACAGGAGCATGCCGAGGCTGCCCGCCACGACGAGCAGGACGAACGTCACGGAGCTCATGGCGTCTGCCGGGACAAGCGGCGCAGATTAACCCAGGTGCGTGAAGGCGACAAGACGACCTTCAGACTATCGCAATGCCAATCGGCTAGGATGATGCCGCCATGGCGGACAGCACGATCCCCCTCGAGATCCGCGACCTCTCCAAGTCCTTCGGAGAGCGCCGGGCGCTCGACGGCATTTCGCTCGACCTCGCTCCCGGCGAGATCCTGGGCCTGCTCGGCCCCAACGGCGCCGGCAAGACGACGCTCGTGCGCAGCGTCGCCGGCCGCGTCACGCCGGAGGGCGGCACCCTCCGGATCCTCGGCTACGAGGCGTCGGACGACCGGGCCCGCCTGGTCCGGGGATGGGTCCCCCAGGAGATCGCCCTCTATCCCCTCCTTTCGCCGTGGGAGAACCTGTGGACCTTCGGCAGGTACCAGGGCCTCTCCGGCGCGGCGCTCGAGGCCGGCATCCGGACGAGCCTCGAATGGATCGAGCTGGCCGACCGCGCCAACGACAAGACCGACAAGCTCTCGGGCGGCATGAAACGCCGGTTGAACATCGCGGCCGGGACGATCCACGGCCCGAAGGTCCTGCTCCTCGACGAGCCGACCGTGGGCGTCGACCCCCAGTCGCGCGAGCGCATCTACGCGATGATCGGCGAGCTCAAGGGGCGCGGCGTCTCGCTCGTCTACACGACCCACTACATGGAGGAGGCCGAGCGGCTCTGCGACCGCATCGCCATCATCGACCACGGAAAGATCATCGCGTCCGGGACCAAGGACGAGCTCGTCAAGAAGACCGTCGGGACTCGCCAGGCCGTGGCCCTCGACGCCGCGACGCCGATTCCGCAGGCGCTGGCGGAAAAGCTCGGCCGCCTCGGGGCGACCGTGGACGGCATGCAGGTGCGCCTTTCCGTCGAGGACCCGGCAGGCGAGATCCGGCGCCTGCTCGAGCTCTTCCATGCCGAGAACGTGCCGGTCCAGGACCTCACCCTGAAGACCCCGACGCTCGAGCAGGTGTTCCTCCAGCTGACAGGACGGGAGTTGCGCGAATGAGCATGATCCTCGCCGTCGCGAAGAACCGGCTCATGAACTTGAAGCGCGATCGCGCCGCGTTCGTGCTCGCGTTCGTGCTGCCCGTGGCGTTTTTCACGATCTTCGCCTCGATCTTTTCGGGCGGAGGCCGGTCGGCGACCGGCAAGGTCGCGGTCGTGATCGTGGACGAAGACGGCAGCGACGCGTCGCGCCGCTTCGTGGCCGGATTGAAGGCCGAGGCCGGCCTGTCGGTGGGTCTGAAGCCCGGAGACGAGAAGGCAGCCGGGCCGGTCTACACGGCGGCGCAGGCGGAGCAGGCCGTGCGCAAGGGGGAGGTCCCGGTCGCGCTCATCATTCCGAGGGGCTTCGGCGAGAACGCGATCGCCTTCGACCCGGGGACAAAGAGGGCCACGCTCCGCATCCTCGCCGACACAGCGGACCCGATCGCGCCGCAGGTCTTGAACGGCCTCCTGCAGAAGGTCGCGATGACGTCGATGCCGGCGGCCATGGCGCGCAGCGGGATGGCCGAGGTCGACAAGTGGAGCGGCGGGCTGACCCCGGAGCAGAAGGCGCGCATGGAGCAGGCGCTCGGCGCGATCGAGAAGGAGGCGACCTCGGGCGAGCCATCCGCGTCGAAGGGCCCGGGCGGCCTCGTCGCCGTCGAGACGCGGGACGTCCTCGGCGAAACCAAGAAGAACCCCACGGTGACCTTCTACGCCGCCGGGCTCGGCGTGATGTTCCTGCTCTTCTCGGCGACGGGCGCCGGAGGCGCTCTCATCGAGGAGGCCGAAAGCGGCACGCTCGACCGCATCCTCGCGACGCGGGTCTCGATGACGAAACTGCTGCTCGGCAAACTCGTCTATCTCGCGGGGGTCGGGGTCGCGCAGCTGACGCTGATGTTCGTCTGGGGCGCGGTCTTTTTCGGCCTCGAGCTCTGGAGCCACATCCCGGGGTTCCTGATCATGACGCTCGCGACCGCTCTCGTGTCCTCCGCCTTCGGGCTCATGCTCGCCTCTGTGTGCCGCTCACGCATGCAGCTCGTGGCCCTCTCGAACCTGTCGATCCTCCTCATGTCCGCCCTCGGCGGAAGCCTCTTTCCCCGTTTCCTGATGTCCGAGAAGCTGCAGAAGATCGGCCTCATCACGCTGAACGCCTGGGCCCTCGACGGCTTCCAGAAGATCTTCTGGCGCGATGAGCCCGTGTGGGCCATCTGGCCGCAGGTCGCCGTGCTCACGACCCTCGGCATCGCCTTCTTCCTGATCGCCCGCCGGGTGGCCGAGCGGTGGGAAGCGGCCTGAGGCTCTTCACGACGGCCGGGGTCTACGAGGAGTAGGCTCGCGGCCTACTCGTAAACCCGCCCGTTGATCGTCAGCCGCTCGAGGTAGACCGTCTCGCAGGAATTGGGCCCTTCGTCCTCGCGCGAGGTGCTCGTGCCCCAGTGGAAGCCGGGGTCGCTCACGCCGTCCACGTCCACGAGCCAGCCCTCGAGGCGGACGTCGTCGCCCGCGGAGACGCACCCGATCGCGCGGCGCAGGATGGTGTCCGCGGGGATGACGTGGGTGTTCGCGGCGTGCGAGACGATGGTGCCGCGGTCGAGCGAAGGGTCTTTCGTCCTCCAGAAAAAGAAGCGCGAGCCCTGGCTGTAAGAGATCCGGCCGGCAAAGGGCGGCGCGACGAGAGGCCCCCAGACCAGGGCAAAGTCCTCGGGGATCAGGGCGCCGGCTGCGCCAAAACGATACGGTTCCTCGCTCACGACCCGCGCGGACTGGTCCCAGCGAAAGCGCGGCTTGATCCGGAAGCGGTGGCCCCGCGCCAGGTAGTCGAAAGGCGGCTTCTCCGCGGCGATCTGCGCGGGCTCGCCGCGCACGTCGGGCCGGGGCGCCGCCCGATGCGCCAGCAGGCGCAGCTCCAGGGGGTGCCGTCCGAGGTAGAGGACGAGCGCCGTCCCGGTCAGGATGGCCGCCGTCCTCGTTCTCATCCGCCTTCATTGTCGCTCCAATCACTTCCCTGTTGACAAGACCGCTCGTCCGCGACGGATAATCCGCGCCTTCCACCCTGGAGTCCTGCGACCGTAACGTCCCCTCAAGGAGAACCGAATGCGCAAGCGGCTGTTCCCTCTCTGGACGCTCCTCGGACTCGGGCTCGGGCTGTCCGGTCTCGGCCTCGCCGCCGATCCCCCCAAGGACGACGCGAAGAAGGACACGGACCCGGCCGCGGACATCAACAAGCCCCGGGCCGACGCGCGCAAGATCGCGTTCACCGCGAGCGAGGGCACGTGGATGTCGGTCGACGTCTCGCCCGACGGGCGGACGATCGCCTTCGACCTGCTCGGCGACATCTACGTGGTTCCCGTCACGGGCGGCCCGGCCCGCGCGATCACGACCGGCCCCGCGTTCGACTCGCACCCGCGCTTCTCCCCGGACGGCAAGGCGATCGCCTTCACGAGCGACCGCAGCGGCATCGAGAACGTCTGGCTGATGGATGCGGACGGCAAGAACCCCCGCGCGCTCACGACCGAGAAGGACGCGTACGTGCGCAGCGCCGCCTGGACGCCGGACGGCAACTACCTCGTCGCGCGCAAGGAGGACGGCAAGCGCGCCGGCATTCCGCCCGTCGAGCTGTGGATGTACCACCGCGAGGGCGGCGGCGGCATCAAGCTCACCTCCTCGGACGACGTGAACAACGCCGGCGGCGCCGCGGTCTCGAAGGACGGCAAGTCCATCTACTACGAGGCCCGGATGCGCCGCTTCAACTACATCCCGAACCTCCAGGACGGCCTGTGGCAGATCTTCCGCTACGACCGCGACCTCGCCGAGAGCTTTCCCGTCACGACCGGGTACGGCGGCGCCGTGCGCCCCGCGATTTCGCCCGACGGCAAGACCCTCGTCTACATCTCGCGGCGCGAGGACGACACCGTCATGGTCGCGCGCGACCTTTCCGCCGGCACCGAGCGGATTCTCGCGCGCGCCGTCACGCGCGACGAGGAGGAGGGCTTCGCCCAGATGGACCTCTGGCCCAACTATGCCTTCACGCCCGACGGCAAGGCGCTGGTCTTTTCGGACAAGGGCCACCTGACCCGCCTCGACGTCGGCAGCGGCGCCCGTGTCGAGATCCCGTTCACCGCCGCCGTCGAGCAGTTTGTCGCCCCGCGCGTGACGTGGCAGGAGAAAGTCGAATCGGGCCCCGTGAAGGCGCGCATCCTGCGCTGGCCCAACCAGTCGGCCGACGGCCGCTGGATCACGTTCGAGGCGTTCGGGCGCGTGTGGCTGCAGGAGATCTCCTCAGGAAAGACGCTCGGTTCGCCCCGCCGCCTGACGAAGGACGACCCGGCCCTTCCCAAGCGCGAGTACGCTCCCGTCTTCTCGGCCGACGGCAAGTGGATCGCCTACGTATCCTGGAGCGATGCCGAGGGCGGCCATGTCTGGAAGGCGCCCGCCGTTCCGGGCGCCGCGCCCGTCAAGCTGACGAGGGTGGCGGGCCACTACGCGAACCCTGCCTGGTCCCCGAAGGGCGACAGGATCTCCGTGATGCGCGGCTCGGGCCTCGAGCTGCGCGGCCACCAGCCCGAAGAAGAGGACTTTTTCGAGATCGGCGTTCTCGACGCCGCGGGCGGCGACGTCCGGCCCGTCACGACCGTCAAGCTCGGAGACGGGCTGCGCTTCCATCCCCAGGCCTTCTGGAGCGCGGACGGCACGCGCATCTTCTACCGCGACCCGGTCGAGGCCAAGAAGCCGACGGACGACCCGAAGAACGACCTCGTGTCGGTGCGCCTCGACGGCACGGACAAGAAACGCTACATGCGCTTTCCCCCGGTGGACGACCTCGTTCCCTCGCCCGACGGCCAGTGGGTCGTCTTCACTTCGCGCGACAACGTCTACGTGACGGCGCTGCCGGGCGTTCTCCTGAAAGAGCCGCCCGAGGTCTCGCTCAAGGATGGCGCCGTTCCGGTGTACCGCCTCTCCGACGACGCCGGCGGCTACGTGCGCTGGGCCGACGGCGGCCGGACGATCACCTGGGCTCTGGCGAACACCTTCTACCGATTGCCGCTGGCGTCCGCGCTCGACTTCGCGCGCGCGGAGCGGCGAAAGGCCGAGGAAAAGGCGAAGCAGGAGGAAGCGAAGAAGGACAAGCCCGACACCGACAAGGAAAAGGCGGACAAGGAGAAGGAAAAGGTCCAGGACGCGCGCGTGCCGAAGTCCGAGACGATCGAGCTCACGCTCACCGCGCCTCGCCCGGCGCCGGAAGGCTCGTTCGTGCTCCGCGGCGCGCGTGTCATCCCCATGAAGGGCGACACCGTCCTCGAGAACGCGGACGTCCTCGTGACGGGCAATCGCATCGCGGCCGTCGGACCGTCCGGTTCGGTCGCGGCGCCGGCCGGCGCGCGCGTCTACGACGGCACTGGCAAGACCGTCATTCCGGGGTTCATCGACACCCATGCGCACTTGCACTACTCGGGCTTCGAGCTTTTCCCGGAGGCGAAGTGGGAGTACCTCGCCAATCTCGCCTACGGCGTCACGACCGTGTACGACCCGTCGGCCCCATCGCTCGACGTCTTCGCCCAGGCCGAGGACGTGGAGGCGGGGCTAATGGTCGGGCCGCGCGTCTACTCTTCGGGCGACGTCCTCTACGGCGGCCAGCAGGCCGGCATTTTCGCCGAGGTCAACAACCTCGACGACGCGAAGCACCAGGTGCGGCGCATGAAGGCGTACGGGGCGCGCATGATCAAGGTCTACCAGCAGCCCCGCCGCTCGCAGCGGATCTACTTCGCCGAGGCCTGCCGCGATCTGCACATGCTCCTGACGGCCGAGGGCGGCGGCGAGCTCAACACCGATCTGACCATGGCGACAGACGGCTTCACGGCCTGGGAGCACGCTCTGCCCGTCGCGCTCGGTAAGGACACGGTCGAGTTCCTCGCGAAGTCCACGACCTTCTACACGCCGACGCTGCTCGTCGCCTACGGCGGGCCGTGGGGCGAGCTTTACTATTGGCAGACCGCCAACCCGCACGACGACCCGAAGTTGAACCGCTTCGTCCCGCACGAGTCGCTCGACCGGATGGCGCGGCGGCACCCGTGGATCTGGCCGGCGGAGTACCACTTCCCGACCGTGGCGCACGGCGCCGCCGAGGTCCTGCGCGCGGGCGGCAACATCGCGTTCGGCGCGCACGGGCAGCTCCAGGGCCTCGGGCCCCACTGGGAGGTCTGGGCGATGGCCGGCGAGGGCGCGACCCAGAAGAACTGGGCGATGACGCCGATGGAGGCGCTGCGCTCCGCGACGATTCTCGCCGCCGAAAAGATCGGCTTCGCGCCGGATCTCGGCTCGATCGAGACGGGCAAGCTCGCGGACTTCATGGTCCTCGACGCCAACCCGCTCGACGACATCCACAACACCGCGAAGATCCGCTGGGTGGTCAAGAACGGCGAGGTCTGGGACGCCGAGACGATGAAGAAACTCTGGCCCACGGAGGCCCCGCCCCCAAAGTTCTTCTGGAAGAACGACGCGGAGAAGGCGCGCTGAGGCGGGAGAGGGCCCCTATCGAGTCACGGCGCGGCGCCTGAAGGGATCCTCCGGGCCCTTCGAGCCCATCGGGACGACGGGCGTGTGCCGTCTCGCGAGCGGCACGAAGTAGACTCTCCTGCATGAAACGGCTCTTCAAGTGGATCTTCCGTCTCGTCGGCGGCACCCTTCTCGTCGTTCTGACAATCCTTCTCCTGCGCGCCTTCAACGCCCGCAACAAGCCCCCGCTCGAGGTGTGGCACGGCACGCTGGCTTCCGAGCTCCGCGCGAAGGACCTCCCGCCCACCGCGACGCTCGCGGACTACCTGAGGCTCGAGGAGGCCGTTTTCGCCGAGATGGAGCAAAAGGTCGTCGCCGCGGTCCCCGGGAAACAACACAATCGGTACAACCGCTACGCGCCCGATGGCCTCGTGAACCCCCTGCGCTTTCCGAAAAACTGGAACCGCACCTACGAGCTCGTCCCGGACGGCGAGATCCGGGGCGGCGTCCTCCTGCTGCACGGGCTGACCGACTCGCCCTATAGCGTGAAAGCCGAGGCCGAGATCTACGCGCGCGAGGGCTTCTACGCCCTGTCCCTGCGGGTGCCGGGCCACGGCACGATCCCGGGCGCGCTGACGGTCGCGCGCTGGGAGGACTGGCGCGCCGCCGCCCGGCTCGGCGCGCGCGCGGTGCGCGCCCGCGTCCCCGCGCCGCTGCCCTTCCACATCGTCGGCTACTCGAACGGCGGCGCGCTCGCCGTGCAGTACGCTCTCGACTGCCTCGGCGACACCAGCCTCGCGAAGCCCGACCGCGTCGTCGTGATGTCACCGATGATCGGCGTCACGCGCTTCTCGGGGCTGGCAACGCGGATCGCGCGGTGGGTCACGGCGATCGGCGCGATTCCCTATTTCGCCCAGTCGCGCTGGATGGACATCCAGCCCGAGTACAACCCGTTCAAGTACAACTCGTTCCCGGCCTTCGCCGGCCAGCAGACCACCGAGATCACGGGCGAGATCCAGGCATCCATCGAGCGCGAAGCCAGGAGCGGCCGCATCAAGCAGTTGCCGCCGATCCTCGCCTTCGCCTCGCTCGTGGACTCGACGGTCGACACGTGGTCGACCGTCGACGCGCTCTTCGGCCGCCTCCAGGACAACGGCAGCGAGCTCGTTCTCTTCGACGTGAATCGCTCGGCCGTCGCCGCGGGGTTCCTGAAGAGCGACTTCGACGAGCGGCTGGCCGCCCTGCTCGCCCGGACCGGCCGCCACTTCGCGCTCTCGCTCGTGACCAACGCCCGCCCGGGCGAGCCGGACGCCGTCGTCAAGACGCTGGCCCCCGGCTCCACCGAGATCGTCGAGACGCCGCTCGGGCTCGCCTGGCCGCCGCAGATCTTCTCGCTCTCCCACCTCGCCGTGCCGTTCAGGTCCGACGACCCGCTCTTCGGCATCGCGCCCGACATGTCGACCGACTACGGCGTGCGGCTTGGCCTCATCGCCCCCCGCGGGGAGCGGGGCGTCCTCTCGGTCCCGATCGACCAGTGGATGCGCCTGAACTGCAACCCGTTTTTCCCGCTGCTGGAGGCGAAGGTCCGCGCCGCGATCGCGAAGTAGCCGCTAGACCTCGCCCAGGCGCTCGAGCACGTAGCGCCGGATGTCGAGGCTCTGGTCCTCCATCGGCGCGTAGTACCCGAAGCGGTGGACGCGCGAGGACATGCCGCGCTGGACCTCGCCGCAGATCGCCCAGTCCTGCCGGTTGATCAGGTCCCAGAACTCGACGGCATCCGAAGGGTCGAAGCCGGGGCGTGCGACCTCGGCCGCATCGAAGAGAAACTCGCAGACGACCCGCGTGCGGTCGGGCGCCTCGGGCGTCAGCAGGAACGCAGCCACGTGATCGGGCGAGAGCGAGAGAAAGAGGTTCGGGTAGACGAGCTCTCCTTTGTGCCGCACCTTCTCTTCGTCGGAGAGACCGGCAAACGGCGCGCGCGCGGTCGTCCCGTTCTTCGTGAACGTGAAGGCCCCGTCGCGGTGCGGAATGCCGTGCTCCCAGTCGAGACCCGCCCCGCCCTTCTCCTTGAACGCCGGAACGACCTCGCACAGCTCCGGATGAACTCCGGCGCAGTGGTAGCACTCGTTGTAGTTCTCGGCGACGACCTTCCAGTTGGCGGCGACGTCGTAGACGATGCGGTGCCCGGTCACGAGGGATTCGAGCGGATAGCGGCGCACGCGCTCGGGCATCGACCCGAGAGCCCCGGCGAAGGCGCGCCCGACCGGCCCGGCCGGCCAGAGATTCAGGAAGAAGAACCCGCCCCAGAGCGCGATGCCGACCGGATGCAGGGAGAACTCCTCCTGCTTCAGGGCCGGATCCTGGTTGAGAAACGGCGCGCCGAGCAGCCTGCCGTCGAGCCCGTACGTCCAGGCGTGGTACGGGCAGCGGATCGAGGTCGTGACGGCGTCTCCGGAGCAGAGCCGGGCGCCCCGGTGGCGGCAGACGTTGTAGTGCGCCTTGAGCTTGCCCTCTTTCGTGCGAACGAGGAGCAAGCTCTCGCCGAGCAGGTCGAGCACCTTGATCGCACCCGCCTCCGGCAGCGTGTCGGCTCGCCCGGCGCAGAACCACTCCCGCGAGAAGATCCGCTCGCGCTCCTTCTCGAAGACTTCCTGCGAAAGGTAGTACGAAGATGCGAGCGACTTTTCCAGCTACCTGCCCTCGTGCTTGTAGTACTCGTACGCCGACATCGGCTTGGTGTAATCCACCGTCCACTTGCGGTTTTCCTGGGGAAGCTTGCCGAGCGCGCGGGCCATCTCGCGGACGTGGATCGCGACCGAGCCGCAGCAGGAGCCGATGTAGTTGATGCCGAGGTCCTTTGCCTGCTGCGCCCAGCGCGCCATCTCGCGCCGGGAATGCTGGAGCGGGTCGAGCTCGAATGGAAAGGCCTCGAGGCTCGTGAAGTCGGGCTTTTCCGCCGTGGTCCGGTACCCGACCGGCTGGCAGGCGACGAAGCCCTTCACGGCCTTGCGCATCTCTTCGATGAGCGGCAGCGTCGTGTCGGGGCCCCGCAGGCAGTTGATCCCGACGATGTCGGCCCCGGCGTCCTGGAGCGCCTTGGCGCAGTCCGCCGCCGTCTGACCGTCGGAGGTCACCGGCTTGTTCTCGAAGCAGACGGTGACCATCACGGGCAGGCCCGTCTTCTTCGCGCTCTCGACGGCCAGCAACGCCTCGCCAAGCCACGAGAACGTCTCGCCGATCACGAAGTCGATCCCCTCTTCGACCTGGACGGCAAGCTGCTCGTCGAAGGTCTTGCGGACGCGGTCGTACGAGGACGGGCTGCCGTGCTCGTACATCCAGGTCAGCGACAGGTTGCCGGCGACGAGGCACTTGTCGCCCGCCACGTCCTTCGCGATGCGGACGGCGGCGCGGTTCAACTCCTCGAGGCGGTTCTCGAGGCCGACGGTCGCGAGCTTGTCGCGGCTGGCGTAAAAGGTCAGGGCCTGGAGCACCTCGGCCCCCGCCTCGCGAAATTCGACGTGGAGCTGCTTCAGGGCCTCGGGCCGCACGAGCGCGACCTCCGGCGTGAACGGCCCGGCGCGCACCCAGCCGCGCTTCTCGAGCTCGAGCAGGTATCCGCCGTCGCCGAGCACGGGGCCTTCGGCGAGGCGCTCCAGGATTCCCTTTTTCTTCGTCAAGTCGACTCCTTCTATGGGGTCAGGTCTCTACATTTGCGCGTTTGAGCCGCGGCCTCGCGAAAGGTCCGGGAGTCCTCAAACGCGCAAATGTAGAGACCTGACCCCATCCCATCACGTATACGCCGCCGGTTCCTCGTCCCCGTACTCCCACTCTGCCTTGATCGGCCCCGATCCACCCGGCGCAAAGCGAGCGGGGTCGAAGGCCGAGATGTCCACCGTCCTGCCGCGCCCGTCGAGCAGCAGCTCCGAGACGACCAGCCCGATCGCGGGCGAGATCTTGAAGCCCATCCCGGAAAAGCCGCAGACCGTGTAGAGACCGCGCGCCCCCGGGATCTCGCCGATCAGCGGCCGAAAGTCGGGGCTCACGTCGTACACGCCGGTGACGCCGCGCCAGATCTGAGCGTCGGCCAGCGCCGGCACGCGGGCGACCGTGCGCTCGACGAGACCGGCGAGCGATTCGGCCGACGGCGATTGCGCGAAGGCGTCCGGATCGGCCTCGGCGCCGCGCTTGCCCCAGAAGTCCCCGATCAGGGTGAGCCCGCCGACCTCGGGCCGGAAATACGTCGTCGTGATGCCATCGATGCAGGCCGGACCGACGCGCGCCAGGTGCGGCGGATTCTTCAGAATCGCGACTTCGTGGTACTCGCCCTCGACCGGCAGATCGAAGCCCACTCCGGAAAAGAGCGGCCGGCTCCAGGGCCCCGTCGCCGCCACGACCACCGGCGCGGCGACGTCGCCGCCGTCGGTCGCAAGTCCCGTCACGCGGCCGGCTGCCGCGCGAAAAGCCGTCACGCGCGTCTGCGAGCGGTAGGTCACGCCCATCTCGCGGGCGCGCTCGAGAAAGTCGGTCGCGACACCGGATCCGTCGCCGTGCCCCGAGCCCGGTTCCCACGCCGCCCGCGGGACGTCGTCGACGTTCCAGGCGGGCGCGATCTCCGAAAGCTCCGCGCGGTCCACGACGCGCGCGTCCACGCCGTGGGCGCGCTGCATGGCGACGTTCTTCTCGAGGTTGTCGAGGTCCGACTCGGGCACGGTGCGGACGAAGCCCGTCTGCCGGAAGTCGCCGTCGCGGCCGACGTAGTCCTTCCACGTCCGGAAGATCTCGAGGCTCTTGACGGCCAGGTCCACTTCGGCCGGAAAGCTGTAATGCATGCGCACGAGGGCTGAGGACCGCCCGCTGCCACCGCCGGCCACGTCGCCCTTGTCGAGAACGAGGATCTTCCCGGCGCCGCGGCGCGCGAGGTGGAAGGCGATCGAGGCGCCCATGACGCCGGCGCCGAGGATGACGACGTCTGCGGTGGGATCGAGCTTCCCGCTCATGCCTGGCCGCGCTTCCAGTCGCGCAGCACCTGCTGCGACGCGTTGTGGCCTGGCGCGCCCGTCACGCCGCCGCCCGGGTGCGCGCCCGCGCCGCACAGGTAGAGGCCGGCGACGGGAGTGCGGTAGCGCGCGAAGCCGGCCACCGGCCGCAGGAAGAAGAGCTGCTCGAGCGAGAGATCCCCGTGGAAGATGTTGCCCTCGGTCAGGCCGTACGTGCGCTCGAGATCGAGGGGCGTCAGGACCTGGCGCGCGACGACCGAGGCAGGAACGTTCGGCGCGTACTCGGCGATCTTGCGGACGACGCGATCGCCCAGGAGCTCGCGCTTCTCGTCCCATGTGCCCTCTTTCAGACGGTACGGGACGTATTGGATGAAGGTCGTCATCACGTGCCTGCCCTCGGGCGCGAGCGAGGGGTCCACGTTCGAGGCGACGACGCAGTCCACCCAGAGCTCCTCGGGAATCTCGCCCGCGCGGGCAATGCCGTAGCAGCGTTCGGCGAACTCGAGCGAGGGGACGAGGGTGAAGAGGGCGCGCTCCGATTTCGCGAACTCGCGGGGCATGCCCGTCACGCGCGGCTCCTCGGACAGGACGAAGTTGACCTTCGCGCAGGGCCCGTCCATCTTGATGCCGCCGACCGCCTTGCGGAACTCCGCCGGCAGCTCCGACTCGGCCACGAGGCCGAGGAAGGTCCGCTTCGGGTCGGCATTGGAGACGACGACTTTCGCCGCGATCTCCCGGCCGTCCTCGAGCACGACGCCTCGAGCGCGGCCGTCGGACACGGCGATGCGTGCGACGGGCGCGTTCGTCAGGATATCGGCGCCGAACGCCTTCGCCGCGGCCGCCATCGCCTGCGTGATCGATCCCATCCCGCCCATGACGTGGCCGTAGAACCCCTGCAGCTCATGCTCGCCGCCGGAAAGAAGATGAAACAACAGCCCGAGCGCGGTGCCGGGCGCGTAGGGGCCGCCGTGCTTGCCGTAGACGTTGTTCGCGAGGAAGAGCGTCTTGACCTTCTCGGACTCGTAGTTGCGGTCGAGGAAGTCGCCGAGGCTGCCCGTCAGGAACGAGACCATGCGCCCGATCTCACCGCCCGAGATGCCCCGGAAGCGCCTGCCCACGCGCAGCGCTTCGAGAACGCCGGCGAGCCCGCGCGTGTGCACGTCGGGGGGCGGCTCCAGGAAAAAGGGCTGCAGGTAACGCGCGAGCTTCTTCAACTCGTCGTCCACGCGGACGAACGTGCGGGCGTCGGCCGGCGAGAGCTTGCCGAGCTCCTCGACCGTCCGCTCGCGGTCCGACCACCACGGCGCGACCGTCCCGTCGAGAAACGGGACGAGCAGGGCCGGATCGCACGGCACCATCTTGAGGCCGTGCCCCGGCAGGTCGAGGTCGCGGATGACCTCGGGGCGCAGCATGCTCGCGATGTAGGACGTCGTCGAGGCGCGGCAGCCGGGCGCGATCTCTTCGGTCAAGCACGCGCCGCCAACGATGGCGCGCCGCTCGACGACGAGTGTCGAGAGTCCCGCCCGCGCCAGATATGCCGCGGCCGTCAGGCCGTTGTGGCCCGCGCCCACGACGATGGCGTCGTACGCTCCCCGGTGCTGTTGATCGGCAGTCATGACCGGACGTCAGCCATTCTTTTTAAGCTAGCACAGGTTGATTCCGCGCCCTCCGTTTTGTAGTATGACCAGAAGTCATGAAGACCGTCGAACCGCGCATTTCCTCGCCGCGCCCGTCCGCGCCGGGCCCCCGCGCCGAGGCCAAGCGGGCGCGCATCCTCGACGTGTCGATGCGCCACTTCGCCGAGCGCGGATACCACGCCACCCGCATCGAGGACATCGCCACCGAGCTCTCGATCGCCAAGGGCTCCGTCTTCCAGCATTTCGGCAGCAAGGAGGGGCTCTTTCTCGCCGGCTACAAGAAGGCCGTCGGATCCTTCCCCGCCTGGCTCGATGCGCCCGCCGAGATGGTGGCGAAGGGGTTCTTCACCACCCTGCGCTACTGGCTCGAGCGCACCGACCGGCTGGTGCGGGAAAACTGGATCCCCTACCGGATCGCGCTGCTCGGCAACTACGGGACGGACCTGAAGCTGCGACAGGAGATCAACCGGTTTCTCCGCGATCAGGACCCCTATGGCACGGCGGCATTCGTCCGGCTCGGTGTCGACCGCGGCGAAGTCCGGGCCGACATCGACCAGGCGATGCTCGTTTCGATCCTGGAATGGACGGTCGACCGGTTCCAGGACGCTCTGCTCACCGAGGAACTCGACCCGGGCCTCTTCTCGCGGCAGGGCAACCGCGCCGAAAAGACGGCCGGCCGGATCGAGCAGTTCCTGGACCTGCTCGCCGGCGCCATCGCCGCCAAGCCCCCGGCGCGCGGCCGGGCCTCGAGAAGGGGGCGCAAGGCGTGAACCCGGATCCCGCGAATTTCGCCTTCGAGACGGACCTCTCGTCCGCCGCGACCCTTCCCTCGACCTGGTACCGAGACCCGCGGATTTTCGCGCTCGAGCAGGACCGCATCTTCTCGCGCACGTGGCAGCTGGTGGGCCACACCGAGCAGGTCCGCCTGCCCGGCGATTACTTCACCTGCACGGTCGCCGAGGAACCGCTCGTGATCACGCGGGCGCAAGACGGCGTCCTTCACGCCTTCTCGAACGTCTGCCGGCACCGCGCCGGCCCGGTCGCGCGCGGTGCGGGGCATCGGAAGGCTCTGATGTGCGGCTACCACGGCTGGACCTACACGCTCGATGGCAAGCTCCAGGCGACGCCGGAGTGGGACGGCGTGCGCTGCTTCGAGAAGACGGAGCAGGACCTGCCCCCCGTCCGCGTCGAGACCTGGGGGCCTTTCCTCTTCGTCTGTCTCGACTCGAATGTGCCCTCGCTCGAACGGGTTCTCGGCGCGATCCCGGCGGAGACGAGTCACCTCCCGCTCGAGCCCATGAGCCTCTTCAAGAAGATCGACTACGAGGTCGCGTGCAACTGGAAGGTCTACGTGGACAACTACCTCGAGGGGTACCACATTCCGATCGTCCACCCGGAGCTCTTCAAGGAGCTCGACTACCGCGCCTACAAGGTCGAAACCGCCGAGTACTCCTCCAAGCAGCACGCTCCGATCCGATCGAAGAACGACGACTCCCTCTACCGGCGCAATCTCCCCGAGGGCGCCGAAGCCGAGGCGCTCTACTACTGGGTCTTCCCGAACATGATGCTGAACCTCTACCCCGACAACCTGCAGACCAACATCATCCTGCCGCTCGGCCCCGACCGGACGCTGACGCGCTTCGAGTGGTACGTCCTCGAGCCCAACAGCCCGGGTGTCGCCGAGGAGTTCGCCCGCTCGTTCGCGTTCAGCGACCAGGTCCAGCAGGAGGACATCCTGATCTGCGAGGCCGTGCAGAAGGGACTGCGTTCGCGCACCTACGACCGCGGCCGGTACTCGGTCCTGCGCGAAAACGGCCTGCACCACTTCCACGGCCTGCTGACGAAAGCGCTCAAGCCGTAACGGCCGATCCGCCTCCCGGAATCTCCTCGATTTAGGGATGGGCCGCCGGCCGGCGTTCGAATTCGAACTGGATCGACGCGTCGCGGCCGCTGCGCGCGCCGGGACTCGACGGGCCTGCGACGAGCTCGACCGCGAGCTCCGAGGGACTGCCGTCCGGCCGCCCGGAGATCTCGAAGGACCGCACCGCGGCATTGCCGGCCATCTCGGCGCGGCTCAACTCACGGCCATCCAACTCCACGCGCACCGTCCTCGCTGCTCCCATCCCGGCCGGCGCGAACGGTTCGTGCAGGAGAAGCACGAGGCTGTCACCGGCTCCGAGCTTTGGAAGCGCGCAGGCGACCCGCGCGATCTCTCCCGGCGCGGGGTTTTCGCCCGTCGTGCGCAGCGCGGCCCATCTTGGCCCGAGGCCCGTCAGGGCTCCGGACCTCAGCTCGCATCTGGCTACGCCGGCCCCTTCCACGTAAAGGGAGAATCGCCTCACCCCCGGCAGGACGGGCGAGTCCCGGCGAACGACGAACTCGGTCAGGCGCGGGACGCCGAGCAACAGCAGGGCGGCGGGCGCCAGGGCCAGCAGGGCGAAGGCCGCGCGGCGGGCCATCGAGGAGCGAGCGAACTCCACCATCCCCAAGGCAATCACGAGCAGCTCGAGCGCAATCGCGGGAACGATCAGGCGCGCGAGCGGGGAGACGACCGCGTGCACGAGGAACTTGAGAAACACCGAGGCCGAAAGGACGAGAATGGCGGGATTGCGGCGCGCCAACCCCATGGCAACCGCGACGAGGAAGAGGCCCTGGAAAGCCGCGAGCTCCCATTTCAGGGCCGCCGTCCAGCGCTCGACGAAACGAGCCGCGCGTGCCTGCCGTTCGGGCTCCTGGGCCTGGCCCGGTCCCACGCTCCAGATGAGAATGCCGGAGTCCGAATCCACCGCGAGACGGGGAAACCACGCCGCCATCCTCAGCAGGTGAAAGGCGGGCCGCCGCGCAATCTCCTCCCGTGTCATGCGAAACAAGGTCGATGGCCGGCCGAAAAGCTCGGCGGCCGCCGGCGGTTCGAGGGCAAAGGCATAGGCGCGCCCGTCGATCCACCCGCCTTCGCTGGCGCGGGGCATGAAGCTGCCGTAGAGACCGAGAGGGCCGTGCTCGGTCGTCACGGCGAGCCGGCCGGTCGCGAGCAACCGCTGCGCGGCGAGCGCCGCG
>Ga0209048_10002399_pt1 | contig 18612 bp, 20 predicted proteins | sample FrelakmetCRP12CR_FD_187146 | JGI IMG/M metagenome (GOLD analysis project Ga0209048, IMG submission 187146) | Freshwater lake sediment microbial communities from the University of Notre Dame, USA, for methane emissions studies - CRP12 CR (SPAdes)... | ecosystem: Environmental > Aquatic >... | reverse complement strand
CATCAGCCAGCTGTTGCCGTCCGTCGCAGGCTTCGCGCTGATCGCGACATTCTTCGACTGAAGCTTTTGAACCAAATTCGGATCGTTCGGAGCGTAAGTGACGAAGCTCCGGTTGTCCATAAAATGGCCGGTGATTTCATTTCCGGCGATCGTCACGTCATGCACATGGCCGTCGTCGATCTGCGAGAGCAACTCGCTAAAAGTGATGTCGCGAGCTGGCGTGCGTTGACCGCGTTGATCGAAAACCATCAAGCCGGCCGCCACTAGGAGACCCACGAGGATCCAGGGGGCGAACTTTTTCACATAAGGCAACATATCCGTCTCCCCTGATCGGCGGCGGCTTGAGCGCCGCGCGGCGAGCCCGAGTATATACACCCCAAGGGCGACGTCAGGCCTGCGAATCTGCCATGGTAGGCGCTATATTCGCGAAATGCGACGCCTCTTCGACCTCTGCGGAGGGGCGATCCGCTGCGCAGAGAAGGATTATATGGTAAGTCCGTGTCCTTATGGAAGTGCGGCGGAGACCCTGTCGTCAGCCCAGAACCCGCCTTGTGCCATTTTGCATTGCGGTCTTCAGTCCCTATTCATCGGACTTCTTTAAGTGAGGGTCTGTAGATCACTCGCACTTCAGACCCCGGCAACCCTCGTTTCGCGCAACATCATGTCCGTCCTCGCAATCTATCTTCGCGTGCTTGCCCAATTGCGGCCCGAGGCCCGACTCGCGATCATTCTGGCGCTCGCGAATCTCGCCCTGGCCTGCGCGCAATTCGCAGAGCCGATGCTCTTCGGACGCATCATCGATCTGCTCAGCCGCGCTCAGGGATCCGGGGCGACGCTCACATGGAACGATCTATTGCCGCTGATCGCCGCCTGGGCGGGGTTCGGGCTGTTCTCCATCGGCGGCGCGGTGCTGGTCGCCCTTCACGCAGACAGGCTCGCGCATCGTCGCCGTCTCGCGATGATGGCGGCCTATTTCGATCATGTCCTCAATCTTCCGATGAGCTTCCATTCCTCCGTGCACTCCGGCCGGCTGCTCAAGACGATGCTTGAGGGAGCGAACGGCATGTTCGGCCTTTGGCTTTCGTTTTTCCGCGAGAACTGCGCCTCATTCGTCGCGCTCTTCATTCTTCTTCCCGCAACGCTTTTCGTAAATTGGCGGCTCGCGAGCCTGCTCATCCTGCTCGTCGCGGTCTTCGGGATCATGACGAGTTTTGTGCTGCGTCGAACCGAGAGCCTCCAGCATGAGGTCGAAAGGCATAATTCCGATCTCGCCGAACATGCGTCCGATGCTCTGGGCAATGTTCCGGTCATCCAGAGCTTTACGCGCATCGAATCCGAATCGCATGCGCTTTCACGCCTCATCGACGAGCTTCTGGCGGCGCAGATGCCGGTTCTTTCCTGGTGGGCGCTCGCGGCCGTCGCGAGCCGCGCCTCGGCGACGCTCACCCTCCTCGGCATATTCATTCTTGGGACCTATCTGCATTTCCACGGCCTCGCCTCGATCGGTGAAATCGTCGCTTTCATGAGCTTTGCGACCATGTTGATCGCGCGTCTCGAACAGATGGTCGGCTTCACCAATGCGTTGTTCATGCAATCGGCGAAGATCAACGAGTTTTTCGCCGTCCTCGACGCGAAGCCGTTCGTGACCGACTCAACCGGCAAGATCGACGCCGGCCGCCTCTTGGGCGCGGTGGCGTTCGAAAATGTGACCTTCTCATATGACGGGCGCAGGGACGCCGTGCGCAACGTGTCCTTTTCGACGAGGCCCGGGGAGACCATCGCCTTGGTCGGCTCCACAGGGTCCGGAAAATCGACGACGCTCAGCCTCCTCCATCGCGTGTTCGATCCCTCGCAAGGCCGCGTGACGATCGACGGAGTGGACATACGGGACTACACGCTCGCCTCGCTTCGCCGCAATATTGGAGTCGTGTTTCAGGAACCCATGCTCTTTGCGCGCACCATCGAAGAGAATCTGCGCGTCGGCAAAGCCGATGCGACAGCCGAGGAAATCACGCAAGCGCTCGAACTTGCGCAGGCGAGCGAGTTCGTTGCGCGGCAAAGCGATGGCTTGCAGAGCCGCATCGGCGAGCGCGGACGCTCTCTCTCCGGCGGCGAGCGCCAGCGCCTCTCCATCGCGCGAACCCTGTTGAAAGACCCGCCCATTCTTATTTTCGACGAGGCGACAAGCGCGCTCGATGCGACAACCGAACGTCAGATCCAGAAGGCTCTCGACGCCGCAACCAAGGGCCGCACAACTTTCATCATCGCGCATCGATTGGCGACGATCCGAAACGCCGGCCGCATTCTGGTCTTCGATCAGGGAGAGATCGTGGAAAGCGGAAGCTTCGACGAACTGGTGAGAACAGGCGGCCGTTTCGCGGCGCTCGCGGCGGCGCAGTTCATGGCGAGCGCTGAAACGACTAAGCCGCTTTTGGCGCCTGAGCCTGCGGGTTAGCCTTCCAAATTACGCTGCAATTCCTTTTCCTTCGTCCGGCGTCACCCGTAAAGCGGTAATACGATTTCTGATCTTGCGGATCACCTCGAAACGGAAGCCGTGGAACGTGAATATCTGTCCGGCCTCGGGAATCGCTCCTGCCTCGTGAATGACGAGACCTGCGACCGTCGTAGCCTCCTCGTCCGGCAGACCCCAGTCCATCAGGCGGTTGAGATCGCGAACCGGCACAGCTCCGTCCACCAGAACGGAGCCATCGCTCTGCGGACGCACGCCCTGCATGGCGAGATCATGTTCGTCGCGAATGTCGCCGACGATTTCCTCCAGAATGTCTTCGAGCGTGACGAGCCCCATCACCTCGCCGTATTCGTCGACGACGAGCGCAAAATGCGTCTTTCGCTTCAGAAACGCCTGAAGCTGATCTTCGAGCGTGGTCGACTCGGGCACGAACCAGGGCTCGAGCATGATGTCGTCGATGCGCAGCTTGGACGCATCGCCGCCGGCGCGATCAAGCGCCCGCAACAAATCTTTTGAATGAACGACGCCGATGAAATTGTCGGGGCGGTCCCGCCATAGCGGCATACGCGTGAAAGGCGACGCCAGCACTTCGCGCACGATTTGCTCCGGCGCCAGATCGGCGTCGATCGTGCGCATTTTGGTGCGGTGGATCATCACGTCTGCTATCTGCAGAACCTGCAAATCCAAGACGCCTCCGAACATATCGCGGGCGCTGCGCTCGACATTGCCTTCCTTGTGCAGAATGTCGACCGCGCCTTTCAATTCGTCATAGGGCGACAGCATCGTGCGTCCATGGCCCAGTTCGACGCCAACGGCTCGCAGAACCGCGCGCACGAAGATTTCGACGCCGGCCAGAAGGGGGCCGAAAATGGCGACGAACAGGCTGATGATTTTCGCGACGGCGAGAGAAATGCGATCAGGATCATTGATCGCGAGGGTTTTCGGCAGCACTTCCGCAAAGACGAGCAACAGCACGGTCATGATGACGGTGGCGTAAACCGCGCCGCTCTCGCCGGTGAGGAAAACCAGAACGCTCGTCGTAAAGGCGGAGCCGCCAATATTGACGAGCGTGCTGCCGAGCAGGAGCGCGGCGATCATGCGATTGCGCTGACGCAGGAGGCGCGTCACCAGGGTCGCGCGCTTGTCGCCCTCCTTCTCGAGCGTGTGCATGCGGGCGTGGGACGCTGCAGTCAGCGCAGTTTCCGACGCAGAAAAAAACGCCGACAACAGCACACAGAAAATCACGACGAGGATGGCGACAAAAATGTCGACCTGAGGCGCGCTTTCGATACCGTGCATTTCCCGTCACTCGCTCGCGAGTTCGTCCTGGAGAAACGCCCGAACGTCTTCGGCGGCCACAGATTTGGCGATGAAGGCTTCGCCGACGGCGCGCAGAAGAATAAACGTCAGCGCGCCCTGCTCGACCTTTTTGTCCTGATACATGGCGCTCAGTATTTCGTCGCCGTCGCCGCTCCAGCCGGCTATGTCGCGAATGCAGGTCGGAAGGCCGACGCTTGCGAGATGCCTTGCGACGCGCTCCGCTTCTTCGTGCGGAAGAAAACCGAGCTTTGCGGAAAACCGCGCCGCGCAGGCCATGCCGATCGCGACGCCCTCGCCGTGCACGAGGCGCGCTCCGTCGTATTTCACGATCCGCTCAAAGGCGTGTCCGAATGTGTGGCCGAGATTCAGCAGGGCCCGTTCGCCCTGCTCGGTCTCGTCGCGCGCGACAATTCCCGCCTTTCGGCAGCAGCTCACGGCAATGGCGCAGATCTGCTCGGCCTTGCTGTGGAAGATCGCATCCGCATCCGCCTCGAGCCATTCGAAGAAGCGCCGGTCGCCGATGAGTCCATATTTCACGACTTCGGCATAGCCTGCGCGAAATTCGCGCGGAGGAAGCGTCTTCAGCGTTTCGACGTCCGCGAGGACAAGCGACGGCTGATAGAAAGCGCCGATCAGGTTTTTCCCGAGGGAAGAATTCACGCCCGTCTTGCCGCCGACCGAGGAATCGACCTGCGCGAGGAGTGTGGTCGGGACCTGGATGAAGCGCGCGCCGCGCCTGACGCTCGACGCGACAAAGCCCGCGAGGTCGCCAACGACGCCCCCGCCAAGCGCCAGGACGATATCCCGCCTTTCGATCTTCGCAGCGAGAAGATTGTCGCAAAGCTGCGCGAAGACGGGCATGCACTTCGACGCCTCGCCCGGCTCCACGACGATGGCCGTGGAGCGTATGCCCTGATCTTCGAGATTTTGCGTAACTTTCTCGAGGTAGAGCTTTGCGACGTTGCGGTCGGTCACAATGGCGCAGGCGGCGCCGGGAGCAATTTTCGCCAAGCGCTCGCCAATGCTGTCCAGCAAGCCGGAGCCGATGACGATGTCGTAGGAGCGGCCGCCGAGCGCCACATGCACAGTCTCGGTCTGAGCCGACGCGCGGAAATGATGATCAAGGCCAAGCGAAGGATTGACCATGGATTCTAGGGCCTCCCGATTGCGTCTGTCGCGGCGCTCTGCGTCGATCGAAGGAAGACCGTCCGCCAAGGCCTTGAGAGTCTCTTCGACCATTGTTTCCTGCGGGGCGTCGCGCGACTCGACGCGTATGTCTGCGAGCGCATAAGTTGGAGAGCGCTCCTCCATGAGCTTCCGCAAGGTCGCGGAGGGATCGTGCGTCTGCAGAAGCGGCCGGTCATTCTTGCGCCGCACGCGCCGCAAGAGCAGCTCATGCTCCGCATCGAACCAGACGGACACGCCCCGCTCTGCAATGCGCTCGCGCGTGCGCGGGTCCATGAAGGCGCCGCCGCCAGTCGCGAGCACGATGGGCCCGCTGTTCAGGAGACGGAAGATCACGCGACGTTCGCCGTTGCGGAAATAGTCCTCGCCATATTTGGCGAATATCTCAGGAATCGACATTCCAGCCGCCGCCGCGACGATTTCCGCATCGGCGTCTCTGAAGGGCACGCGCAAACGCGACGCCAGTCTCTGGCCGATGGCGCTTTTGCCCGACCCCATCATTCCGACGAGCACGACGGAGCGTTCGCCCAGCGCCGACCTCAGGGCGGCGACACGCTCGTCCAGAAGCGTAGGCCCCGTTTGCGCTGGCGAGCCTTGCGCTCCTGCGATAGGCTGCACCTTGTTCATGGGCGCAACTTACACCCCGCTGCCGGGAAATTCAGCTCAAATTGCCGATATGCCTAAGCGGCGCTTCAAGCCACCCGAGGCTCAAGGAAGGCGCGGACGAAGTTCGCGATTCTCGGGTGGAGCAGGTCTTCCCGGCGCGAAACCATATGAACCGCGGCAAGCTCGGGCGCTTCCTCCTGGGCGAGATGGGCGCGAGCGCGTTGCAGAAGCCTTGCGGCCGGTTCCGGAGACAGGATCGATTTCATGCAGGCGACGTATTGGCCTTCAAGGACGACGGTCCAGCCGGACTCGAGCTGGGCGTCCTCTACCGCCAGGCCCGTTTCCTCCCGCAATTCGCGGGCGACGCTTCCTTCGAGATCGACGCAACCATTGTCGCGCACGTCGAGAAGGTCGGGCGTTCCGGCCGGGAAATACATCGCGCCGGGGCTTGAGTGTTGCGCGCACATTTCTCCGAGAAGATAGGCGCCGTCTTTGGAGCGCAAAGCCGCCATGGCGAAACAGTTGAAAACCGTCGTGTCAGGAAAGCCAAAGTCCCGCCAGGCGAGAAAGCTCGAAAAAGACGTTTCGAAAAAACCGACAGACAGGACTCTCGCTCCATCCGGCCCCGCAATTTCCTCGACGCGCCGAGCAAGGAGCACGCGTCCATCATAGAGTGAGGGATTGACCTTTGTTCTCTCTCGCCAATGCCTTTCGATATCGGTCGCGTAGCGCTCGCGAAACTCCCATGAGCCCGGCTCCAGCGCGCACTGCAGGCAATCGGCGGCCATGACACGCGGAGAATGTTTCACAAAAAGAGCTTTCCTTCGGCGATGCGCACGCTTTGCCCCCCAATATGGACGCAGACAAGACGGCCGTCCTCGACCGTCATGCGCAATGTGATGCGCGATGGCCGCCCCATTTTATGTCCCTGTTCGATAAACAATTCATGATCGCCGTTTTCGGGGCGCTCGAACTCATGCGCGACGCCCGCGAAAGCGGCCGCCGCCGACCCCGTGGCGGGATCCTCCCCGAGCGAAAGCGGGAGCATGCGGGCATAGACCGCGCTCGCTGAGTCGAGCGTTTCTTTTGTGTAGAGGTAGGCTCCGCTCACGCCGGCGAGTGCGGATGAAAACGCCTCAGGCTCGATCTCGACCGAGTCGAGCGCCGCGCGCGTCCGTATAGGAACAAAAAGAAAGGCAAGTCCCGCCGAATAAATGGCTGGCTCGTGACGGTCGAAACCAACGTCCTTCATCTCCATTGAGAAGGCGCGCGCGAGAAGTTCGATCGTCGCTGACGCGTCTTGCTTCTTCGGCGTCTGCGGCGACTCGAATTGCGCATAGACCAATTCGGCGCGGTTCCTCAAAGCCTGGCATCGCACCAGGCCGGCTGCCTCCTCGAGCACGAGCGAAACGTCCCCGCTCGCAAGGAGATCCGCCGCGCGTAGCTCCGCAAGAAGAGCCGCGGCGCCTATTGTCGGATGACCGGCGAACGGCAGTTCTCGCGCCGGCGTGAAAATGCGAAGCCTCGCAGTGTTCACCGGGTCGCGAGGCTCCAAAACAAATACCGTTTCACTCAGATTGAATTCGCGAGCGATGGACTGCATCTCGCAGTCCGCGAGCGCATCCGCATCGAGAACGACGGCGAGCGGATTTCCGGTAAATTTGCGGTCGCAAAAAACGTCGAGCGTATAGAACGGCAGCGGACTCTTCGCCATGCGCCGATTACCCGGCCATGGACAAGATAGTGATCGAATCGCGGAATTCTATGATCTCGACGATAAGTCCATCTTCGATGCGGGCGAAATCGGCCAGTTCGACCAGACCTCGGCGGCCCGTTCCTCGGTGACGCCACTCGACCGTGCGTCGCGATGCGACGCGGCCGCCATCGACGAGAATTTCCCAGATGGTTTGATCAAGCTGTTCGAAGTCGATTGCGATCGTGCGGATGATCCGTTCCAGCGTATCGACGCCCGTGTGCCGCCCCGCATAGGGAATGCGCGATTTGTCCCCGACGAATTCGCAAACAATGTCGGGGGAGCAAAGATCGCGCAACAGCATCAGATTGGGCCCCCGCAGATCGGGAAAACGGAGGAGCGACTCGCAGCGGCGAATAATTTCGCAACGATCCATGCCCGGCGGTCTGGGCGTAAGCAAATTTTCAAACGACATCCCAACCTCAAATTGGTGACGGCTGGCGCACGACTCCACTCCCAGTTTACCTGAAGTATACAACCATTCCGTGTGTAGATACAGGGAAAATCCCACCCGGCGTAACGCCTCCAGCTCAGTTGCAGGCAAGCGCCATCATTCCGTGATAGTCGAGATATTCGAACATTTCGACGACCCACCCATTCTCCCAATGAAGAAAATGGGCCATATCGAGCGTCCGCGTGTAGCCTGTTCCGCGATTGCGCCATGATGTGCGCCAGCGAACCGCCGAACGGTCTCCCTCGACCAGCAAATCGAGAACCTCCATGTCGAGAGGCTCATATTCAGCGTCGGTGATGCGGATGTTCTCGCGAAAGGCGTCGACGCCCTGCAGGACTCCCGCGAGGAATAGCCCTTCTTTGGCGCAGTGGTAGTGGATAATGACGTCAGACGCGAAATATCGCATCATTTCACTGATGCGTCCCGACATGCGTAATTTCGTGATCTCGAAAACGCTTTTACGCAAGTCGCGCTCTATTTTACGACTTGGGCCTCGCGCCCTTGGTTGCATCGCCCCCTCCGCGAAGCCGACTAAGTCGCCCTCCCAACTTCTCCGTCCCTCACCCGTGCGCCGAAAAAGTCCGGAAAAGCCGCCGTTTCAAGTATTATGCGCTAATTGCGGTCTTTGTCGACAAGCTTGTTTTTGCCGATCCAGGGCATCATCGCCCGCAAACGCGCGCCCACTTCCTCGATTTGATGAGCATTGTTGCGCGCCCTGACAGCTTTGAACGAGGTCTGGTTCACCTTGTTCTCGAGCATCCAGTCGCGCGTGAATTTTCCTGTCTGAATATCGTCGAGCACGCGCTTCATCTCCGCCTTGGTTTCGGCTGTGATGATCCGCGGTCCGGTGACATATTCTCCATATTCGGCGGTGTTGGACACCGAATAGTTCATGTTAGCGATGCCGCCTTCATAGATAAGGTCGACGATCAGCTTCACCTCGTGCAGGCATTCGAAATAAGCCATCTCCGGGGCGTACCCGGCTTCGACCAAGGTTTCGAATCCGGCCCGAATAAGCTCGACCAATCCTCCGCACAGAACAACCTGCTCGCCGAATAGATCCGTTTCGCATTCCTCGCGGAACGTCGTCTCGATAATTCCGGCGCGACCGCCGCCGATCGCGGACGCATAAGAAAGCCCAAGCTCCAGCGCTTTGCCCGACGCATTTTGATGAACGGCGATAAGACAGGGCACGCCGCCGCCTTTCAGATATTCTCCACGCACCGTGTGTCCCGGCCCCTTTGGCGCGACCATGAGGACGTCGAGATCCTTGCGCGGCTCGATCAGATTGAAATGCACATTCAGCCCATGCGCGAAAAGCAAGGCCGCGTTTTGCTTGAGGTTGGGCGCGAGTTCCTTGGCGTATATCTCGCCCTGCAATTCGTCGGGCGTCAGCATCATTACGACGTCGGCCCATTTCGCCGCCTCCGCCACTTCCAGCACTTTCAGACCGGCGCCCTCGGCCTTCTTCGCGGAAGAAGAGCCCTTGCGCAGCGCCACGGCCACATCCGCCACTCCACTCTCTTTCAGGTTGAGCGCATGGGCGTGGCCCTGGCTGCCGTAACCGACCACCGCCACCTTCTTGCCCTTTATGAGATTGATGTCGGCGTCCCGGTCGTAATACACGCGCATATCTTTGACTTCCCTTGGCTTACGGCGGACCGCCGTCGCATTTGCATTGTTCTGGCGGGGACGTTCTACGCGGCGTTGCGGCGAAGGTCAAAAGCGGAATCGCATCGCCCTCCGGCGTAGAACTCAGGGCAAGATCGCCGACGCCCCGAAAATCGAACGCCGGCGCAGATCGCTGCGCCGGCGCGGAAGTTTTTGCTCAGGCGGTGGGATTAATATTTCGCCACGACCGGGGCGGATCCAAATCCCGAAAAGCGCCAGTTCAAACCCACTCTCGTCAGATGCGTCCTGAAGGAGCTGGTCGTAACTTCGCCGATCACCGGCAACACCGCAAGACCATAGACCGGCGCACGGACGCCGCTGAACTCCGTGTAAAGATATTCGGACTTCAGAGACAAATTGTCGGTAAGCGCATATTCAGCGCCGACGCCAGCCGCCCACCCAGCCTTGGTCGTCGAAACGGACCCGGTGAACAAGCCGCCGGAGTTTTGATCTCCCTGCACGTTCAGTTCGCCATAGGCGACGCCGCCGGTCAAATAGGTCAGCGCGCGACCCATCGAATATCCGAGGCGAGCCCGAGTCGTCCCGAACCAGTTTAACCCATTCTTGACGTTGGTATAGGTCAGGCCGGCTGGAGAAAGCGTCGCCGTCTCGTCCCACGCCTTCACGTCGCTCCACTGCATGTCGGACTCGAGGCCCAGCACAATATTATTCGCGAACTGATAGTTGTAGCCGACCTGTCCGCCGACGACGAAGCCGCCGGAATGATTGTTGGTCTGCGTCGACGACCAGAGGATAGGCGACGCCAGGTTCACCTGGGCGCTCGTCACGTCGCCGCCGTAGCCGCCGTTGGCGCCGACATAAAAGCCGGTCCAATTATAGGCCGGTCCCGGGGTCAGGAAAGCGTCGATAATCCCGGCCGGCAGGGACTTGCCCTGGCTGTCGAAGCGCCAATTAAATCCGCCGCGAACGAGATGCGCTCCGTAAGAGCTCGTGGAAAAGGTCCCAACGAGGGGTCCAATCGGGGTGACCGCCGACACAACGCCGTTGACGCCGGGAAGCTCCAGATAGAGATATTCGACCCTCGCAGAGAGCTGATCGGTCACTGCATAGTCGAGACCGGCGCCCGCCGCCCAGCCCACTCTCACGTCGTTCGTTGACCCGTAAACCAAGGAATTGTTGATGATCTGCGTGCCGCTCGCCTGGTTTTCGCCATAGGCGACGCCGGCTGTGACATATGGGAGCACGCGGCCGAAAGCGTATCCGAGGCGCGCTCGGGTGGTGCCGAACCATTCGAGCCGGTTCTGGATGTTGGCATAGCCGAAGCCGGGGACGCCGAGAAATCCAAAGCCGGTCGCCCCCTGTTCGGACACCCTTATGTCCGACCACTGGCCGTCGGTCTCCAGGCCAAGGACGACGTTATTGCTGAACTGGTAGTCGTAGCCCGCGTCTCCGCCAACGAAGAAGCCGCTCGCCCGGTTGCCCGTGTGCACCGCAGCTCCAACGCCGACGTCCGCGTCGAGCACGCCGCCGCCAAAGCCGTGGGTGATTCCGATGTGGAAGCCGGTCCAGGTGAAAATCGGCGGGGGCGGCAACGGAGGGCCCTTTAAGGAAGGAAGATCGGCGCCCAGGGCGGCTTCGACGGTGAGCACAGACGCAAACGCGACGCCGCATAAAAGAGCTTTCTTCAACATTGCCGAAACCTTCTTTCCGGGAATCACAGCACCAACGCGCCGCTCCGCATCTTACAAGGAGTATGGGTCTGCGGGGACCCGGTCAACGAACTTGGCGGCTCGAATGCGCTTGTCGCCGCTTTTGTTTATACTTGTGTCAATTTCGCAACAAATGCTTTCGATTTGAATAAGGCCGTCCCGGGGCGCCTTCAGATCGGCTCCGGTCCTCTGGAGATGGCGGCGACCCCGGTGCGCGACACTTCTACCAGGCCGATGGGTCTCATCAAATCAACGAATTCGTCGATCTTGTCCGGGCGTCCGGTCAGTTCGAAAATGAAACTCTCGGTCGTGGCGTCCACGATGTGCGCGCGGAACGCCTCCGCGAGACGCAACGCGTCGTTGCGATTCTCGCCGCGCCCGCGCACCTTGACCATGGCGAGTTCGCGCTCCAGCGAACGCTTGGTAAGAGTTAGATCCGTGACCTGACGCACCGGCACGATCCGTTCGAGCTGGTGGTGAATCTGTTCAATCGTCTCCGGCGTCCCCGACGTCACGACCGTTATGCGCGACAGATGTTCGGCATGAGCGACCTCCGCGACCGTAAGGCTCTCGATGTTGTATCCCCGGCCGGAAAACAGGCCGACGACCCTTGCAAGCACGCCCGGCTCGTTGTCGACGAGCACCGATAGCGTATGGGTCTCCACATTCGACCGCGCGGAAGGCGAAGAATAGGGAGAGGGAGGAGAGGCGGGGGCGTTCATGTTGGGCTCCGGTCCATATCGCCGACTACCAGCGGCGGGCGTCGAAGGGATGGCGCGCGAGCCGCAACCTCTCGCGCTTCGCCATTGTATCAAACAAGCATCTTGCCCTTCTCGTCGATGATCGAGCCGATCTCAATTCCCGCGTCGTCGGAAAGGTCGGCGAGCAGCATGTCGTTATGCGCCTTGCCCGAGGGAATCATCGGGAAGCAATTCTCGCTTTTTTCGACGACGCAATCGAACAGCACCGGCCCGTCGTAGTCGATCATGTCGAGAATCGCCTGATCGAGGTCGGCGGGGTTGGAGCAACGAATTCCGCGCGCCCCATAGGCTTCGGCGAGCTTTACGAAATCGGGCAGCGCCTCGGAATAGCTGTGCGAATAGCGCCCGCCATGCAGCAATTCCTGCCACTGGCGCACCATGCCCATATATTCGTTGTTGAGGATGAAGATCTTCACCGGCAGCCGGTATTGAATGGCCGTCGACATTTCCTGCATGTTCATCAATATCGACGCCTCGCCCGCAATGTCGATGACGAGCGACTTGGGATGGGCGAGCTGCGCGCCGATGGCGGCGGGAAGTCCATAGCCCATCGTCCCGAGGCCGCCCGAGGTCATCCAGCGATTGGGCTCTTCGAAGTGATAATGCTGCGCGGCCCACATCTGATGCTGGCCGACTTCCGTCGTGATGTAGACGTCGCGATCCTTGGTGAGCGCATATAGGCGCTGCACCGCATATTGCGGCTTGATGACCTTGTCGGAGTTGCGAAAGGCGAGCGACTTGCGGTCGCGCCATTCACCGATCTGCCGCCACCATGAATCGAGCGGCTGCTTCTCGGCCTGTGCGGCCTCCGCTCGCCACACGCGCACGAGGCTCTCCAGCACATGGGCGCAGTCGCCGACCATTGCGAGATCGACCTTGACGTTCTTGTTGATCGAGGAACGGTCGATGTCGATGTGGATTTTCTTCGAACCGGGCGAGAAGGCGTCGAGACGGCCGGTGATGCGATCGTCGAAGCGCGCGCCGACCGCGACCATCAGGTCGCAGCCGTGCATGGCGTTGTTCGCCTCGAAGGTGCCGTGCATGCCAAGCATGCCGAGCCAGTTCTTGCCCGAGGCTGGATAGGCGCCGAGCCCCATCAGCGTCGAGGTGACGGGAAAATCCGTCAGGCCGACAAGTTCGCGCAACAGCGTCGAGGCCGCCGGCCCCGAATTAATCACGCCGCCGCCCGTGTAGAAAATTGGCCGCTTCGCCGAGACCATCATGCGCACCGCCTCGCGCACGAGTTCGACATCCGCGTCGAGCTTGGGCTGATAGGTCTTGTGGTGCACGCCGCGCGGAGGCGCGTAAGTTCCGCGCGCAAACTGCACGTCCTTAGGGATGTCGATCACGACAGGGCCGGGCCGTCCGCTCATGGCGACGTAAAAGGCCTCGTGTAAAACGCGCGGCAACTCCTCAATCGAGCGCACGAGGTAATTATGTTTGGTGCAGTGGCGGGTGATGCCGACCGTGTCGCATTCCTGAAAGGCGTCGGAGCCGATGAGATGCGTCGGCACCTGGCCCGTGATGCACACGACCGGAATGCTGTCCATCAAGGCGTCGGTGAGGCCGGTGACCGTATTCGTGGCGCCGGGGCCGGAGGTGACAAGCAGCACCCCGACCTTTCCGGACGAGCGCGCATAGCCCTCGGCCGCGTGGGCCGCACCCTGTTCATGGCGCACGAGAATGTGCTGGACGACGTCCTGATGGAAAAGTTCGTCGTAGATCGGGAGGACGGCGCCGCCCGGATAGCCGAAGATCACCTCGACGCCCTGGTCCTTCAGGGCTTCGACGATCATCTGAGCGCCGGTCATCTCTCTCGACATTGTCATGTTCCGTTTTTCTGGCAGAAAATCAAAGCTTCGCGTCCTGCGGACAACAAAAAAGGCCCACTCGGGGCCTTGGGTCAAGCGCCAGCGGCGGAATTCCGGGCTAGGCCGGCTCCGTCTCTGGCGCGATGGTTACGAGAAACAGGCTGCTCACAGTTCCGGTTTCCTGACTATAAGCGATGAACGTTAGGGGAGACCCGCATGAGGGTCAAGCCTGCCGCGGCTTATCGCCAGCGACGACGCGGGCTCCTGCCGAACTATCGAAAATCGGCGCGGGTCAACTCGTAAGAACCCTTCTTCTCACGCTGATAGGCCTCGATCGCCGCCTTGTGGATCAGGCTGCGGTTCAAATCGAAGGCCGTCAGCAGTCCAGCTTCGTCGAAACGAATGTGCGGCTGAATTCCGGTCAGAGCGTCCTCACAAACAAAAAACGAGGTTTCCAACGCATTGTCATGGCCCCAAAAACGAACAGCGCGCCGCGTTGCGTCATAGGAGCGGCTTGGGTTGGGAAATCTGAGCGGCATTGCATCGGCCGTGTAAGGGCGTCCTTATCCTGTCGGCGCATGAATCGCGGGAGGCCGCAGCAATGCGGCCTCCAATCTCATTTCGACTAGAAATGACGGCCCTTCAGCAAGGCGTCGACGTCGCGCTGAGCCTGCGCCTTCTCGGTTCCGTATTTGGCTGTGATCTTCGCGATCAGGTCGTCCTTGCCTTTAAGACCCGATAGATCCGTCTGGGAAAACTTTTCCCACTTCGCGCCGATTTCCTTGAGGACGATCTGTTTCATCTCAGAAGTAGGAGCGTCTGCCTTGGGAGCGGCGGAGTTTGCGGGCGCGTTGGAAGCCATATTCGTCATTAAGTATCTCCATAGTATTTTTCACGCCAATTGCATATTATCTACCCAACTGGTCGTAATCAGATAAGACCTTTTTAAAATAAAACAAGGCAATCCCTAGCGTTAGCTCAAGTAATAGCCTGATTTTTTCTAAAAAATTGATATGCATGACGGATTCTCCAAATTATTTCTAATAATTACACTAGATTATTTTTAAAATTGCCCAACGGCTTGGCCTCCGCGGTCCGAGGCGGAAGCGCACGGCTTTGGCGGGAAGAGCGCGAAGCCGCGCGCCTTCACTAACCCTCGTCGGCCAGCACGAGCCTAACTGCTTCATCCTCCGACAGACGGCGATGATGGGAAGCGACATTGGGATAGGCGGCAAGCCCGCCCGGAAGCTTCGCCGCGCCCCATCGCACCAGAGGAAAGGAATAGGCGTCGAGGATCGAGCGCTTGTTCCCGACCACGAACTCACGCCCGGCCATATACGCCTCGAGAAGCGCATAACGTTTGCGTATCTGAAGGAGCGCCGCCTCGCGCACGTCGTGCAATGCGGCCGGATCCTTTGAGACCGTGTAGCGCTCCGGCATGAACAGCGGAAAGAAAGCCGGATGCAGATCGCCGGTGAAAAAATGCGACCAGCGCTCGAGCTCCGCTTGCTCTCGTGGAGTTTCGCCCCCGCCGAGATCGGCCTGCGGAAAACGGCGCGCGAGATAAAGAAGCACGGCGCCTGCCTGAGTGAGCGTCCAGCCTTCGCCGGTGTCGAGCGTTGGCACGGCTCCCGCGGGATTGATCTTCAGAAATTCCGGATCTCCGAGTTTGACGCGCTGGGCTTCATAAGGTTCGCCGATCCATTCCAGCGTAATGTGAACGGCGAGCGAGCAGGCGCCCGGCGAATAATAAAGCTTCATTATCTGTCCTTTCGGGTGATGGTCTTGAGCAATCATATAGAGCGCGGCATGGCGTATGTTTGAAAGCGGGAGGGGCGAAGATGGGCGCGAAGCTCTATACGAAAAAAGGCGACCGCGGCCGCACCAGCCTCTTTTCAGGCCAACAAACTGCGAAGTTCGACTCAAGAGTAGCCGCGGTCGGAGATCTGGACGAATTATCCGCAGCCATTGGCTTTGTGCGCCTCGCCTATCCCGCCGCGAACGAACTTCTCCGTTCGGCGCAACGCGCGATCTATGCGATCAGCGCAATCGTGAGCGCCGAAGGAAAACGTCATGATCTTTTGTTCGATCCGTCGGAAGTCGATGAGATTGAAGCGGAGATTGATCGGGCGTCCGAGTCTCTGCCGCCCTTGCGAGAGTTTATTTTTCCGGGCGAAAGCGAGGGCGAGTTACCGCCTTCACCTTGCGCGCGCCGTCGTGCGCCGCGCCGAACGAAGCGTGGCGACGCCGGACGCGCCGGCTGAACGTTAGGACAGCGATGGCGGCAAACGCCGCGAGGGGCGTGGCGCATGCAGCGGCGAAACTGAACAGAACGCTCGCGGTGATCAACGACAGCATCCACGGTAAGCGACGCTGCGCAACGGGAGATACGAGAAATGCGTATGTCATTTTTGGTCTCCTTGGTTAGATTTGAACGGTCATGCATGCGAGAAACGCTGCACGGAACGATCCAAAGGATCTGGCTCATGAAGACCAAACCATCGCGCGGGCAATTTGTCCCACGGGTCTAGACGCGACCAGTCGGGCTCCTTCAGCACTTTGTCCGTTTCGGGATGAAGAAACGGATTGGGCAGGAGAACGGTAATTTGCTGTTCGTTCGCGCCATTGAAGAGCTGAACGCCCCAGGACATTGGAACGCATGTCTTCCCTAATCGGCGATAGAGTTCGGCTCGCGCCGTGCGTCTGTGTTTCGCGACCTCGGGCGGCGTCGGCCTGCTGCGCGAACCTTTCGTCTCGCCGATGCAGATGTGAAAATGCGTGACGCCGAAGGCCACTGTGAGATAGCCGTCCAGCATCCCGATGCGCGTTGGCGCGTTCGGAGCATGAATCTCCCAGGCCGCGCCCTGGATGATCGGCCCGAAGGTGATTTCCCGCCAGTGATTTTTGAACAAATCGCGCAGCAGCTCCTCCAGACTCGCATGATCCGTCGGCAGGGAGAAGATGTCGAGAGGAGTTCCGTCGGGCTCGAGGATTCGCTTCGGCCTTGAGTCGATTGCGGCTGTCATCCCACTCTCCACGCATTTTCGGTCAAAGGTCTCGGCGTCACCATGTGAGCTTCATCCAGCCATAGAAGGACCGGCCCGCCGTGCCGTAATTCAAGACTTCCTCGTAGCGCACGTCTCCGACGTTTTCGATGCGCCCAAAAATCGACAGCCGGTCGTCGAGCTTATAGTTTGCGAAAATGTCCAGCTTGGCGTGGGGCGCGAGCGTCACGCGCCTGGAGTTGATGAAATCGAAATCCGGGTTTGGACCGACGACGGTCACGCGTGCTTCGATTTCAAGGCTGGGAATCCCGGTGTAGATAATTGACGCCGATCCTTTATCGCGGGGGCGACGGAAGAGAGTTCTTTCGGTGACGAGATTTTTGGCGATGAGATAAGTGTAAGTCGCTCGTATGCGCAATTCGTCGGGAATAACGGCTTCGCCCGCAAATTCCACGCCCATCGTCTCGGTGCGGACGACATTAGTAAAATAGCAACCGATAACCTGCGTCGCGGAACAGCTCGGCGACGAACTGAAGTCGATGAGATTGCGAAAGCGATTCTCGTAAAGACTGACGGAAGCAAACCTCGCTTCCGGCCGCAGGGCGGGATCGCCATATTGACTGAACCTTTGAAAGAGAGACGCGACCCTCGCCCCGGTCCCGGCGGTTGCGCGGAGCTTCGTCCCCGTCTCCTCGATCCGAAACGCGGCGGTCGTCCGCCATGTCTCGAATGTGTGATTGTCTTCGACGGCGTCGACGCGCCCTCCAAAAGTCACGTCGAGGCGATCGAACACGGTGAACTGATGCTGGGCGAATCCGGAATGCGTCGTCTGTTCGGCGTTGATCGGCGTGAATGTGTCGAGCGTTGAAGGATCTTGCGACGTATGAACGGATTCGGTCTCGTCGCGCGCGCCGAAGGTGACGAGGCCGGACGGCCCGAGTTTCAGATCGCCTTGATATTCGAGGCCGCGCCGCCCGCCGCGAAATCCCAGACGGCAGTTGAGCGCGTTGAAATTGGCGTCGAAGCAGGATTCGGTTTGCCAGACGTCGCGATTGGTGACGTTTGCAAACAGCGTGAGCCGATTGTGCAGCATGTGATCGAACATATCGGCGTCGACGCGCGCAAAGCCCTGAACGAATGTCGAATGCTGGTGATTGAACGGATCGAAGACATCCGCGGCGACGAAGGCGAAAGGATTGTCGAAGCGGATCGAGCTGTCATATCCGGTAAAACCGCCCTCGACGGAGATGTCGTCGGTCAGATGATAGGCGAGACGCGCTGTCGCGCCTCCCTTGGTCGTCGGATCGGTCCAGGGCAAAGGCGGCTGAGACATAACGCCGTCGATCCTCGCTCCCGGAAATCGAGGCGCGGCCATGCGCGGTTCCATAGCGGCCGCCCTCCGTCAGCGCCCAGCCGCTCGGCTTTCCTTCGCCCTTGCGCGTGATGATATTGATGACGCCGCCCATGGCGTCGGAGCCGTAGAGCGCCGATTGCGGGCCGCGCAGAACCTCGATGCGCTCGATGTCCGTCACGACGAGTCCGCCGAGATCCACCGAACCGTCCGCTGACGACGCGTCGCCGATGCGAATGCCGTCGATCAGGACGAGCGTCTGGCCGGGCATCGATCCGTGCAGGAAAACCGACGTTTGCGAACCCAGGCCGCCTGCTTCGAAAATATCCAGTCCGGGAACGCCGCGCAGAACGTCCGTGAAGCCTTTGGATCCGCGCTTTTGAATGTCCGCGGCGGAGACCACCGTCACCGAAGAAGCCGTGCAGCTCGCCGGCTCGTCAACGCGATCCGGCGTTACCCCGACTTCGCCAACTGAGGGGGTGCGCGCGCGCCAACTCATTGGAATCTATGGGGCCGAACCTTAAAGGTCGGCACTACAGCAGGTGTGGGGATCAG
>Ga0209048_10002398_pt1 | contig 18620 bp, 19 predicted proteins | sample FrelakmetCRP12CR_FD_187146 | JGI IMG/M metagenome (GOLD analysis project Ga0209048, IMG submission 187146) | Freshwater lake sediment microbial communities from the University of Notre Dame, USA, for methane emissions studies - CRP12 CR (SPAdes)... | ecosystem: Environmental > Aquatic >... | reverse complement strand
TTCCGGCGAGCCAGACGAATAACTCCCTCGGGTAGGTGGGTCGGGACTTGACGTATAGCTGCGCGACGTCACTGAAATGATCGGTCGTCATGCAGGAATCTTAAGTATTGCGTGCCTGCCGTGGCAATCGCCGTGTTAAGTCAGAGCCATAATGTATTCAAATGAAAACCCTAGTCGCAATAGCCGCAAGCCAGTCGGCTTGCCTCAAAGCAGACATCCAGTAACGACTGTTCTGGGTCGAGATTTGCCGGATGCCGACGGTCCTGGGTTCGTCGCGCTGAACGGCCACAACCTGACCTTCCTCTGCCCAATCTGCCCGCTCTAAACCCGACATTCGACCCGAACCGCACCGGATGAGACCTAAATTTTGATAAACACGGGGCGCATCTGCCAACATGACGTAAATGTGGGAGGGGGATCGGCGTGGCTGAAGGCGGCGAAGAAGAGCAGGCGGCGGCTGGCGCTAATACCGGCGCGCACGACGTATTTATAAGTTACGCCTCGCATGACGCTGCTGTCGCCAATGACGTCTGCGCCGCCCTGGAGGACCAGAGTATCAAGTGCTGGATCGCGCCTCGGGACGTGACACCGGGCGCGCACTACGCCAGCGAAATCGTTCACGCAATCGATTCTGCCAAGGCCGTTTTTCTGATCCTCTCACAGGACGCTGCCACTTCTCCCCACGTCCTGAGGGAGATAGAACGCGCGACTTCCAAGCGCCATCCGGTCGTGACGCTGCGGCTCGATCAAGCGCCACTATCCGCCGAATTTGAATACTTCCTTAACACCTCGCAGTGGCTTGATGCCAGCGGCGGCGATGCTTCGCGGATGATGCCGAAACTAGTGGCTGCCGTGAAATCCGTAATTAAGGCGCCTGCGGCAACGCAGGTTGCCGCTTTGACTTCACACCGTACTGCAAATTCAGCCTCCCGGCGATCGCCAAACCGCACCGTACTCGTCGTGGCGTCTTTGGCCGGCTTGGTCCTGGCCGGATTCGCAGCCAACCGGCTGTGGATGTCGAACCGGCGCGTCGCTTCTACCTCGGCGCCCACGGTGCCGGGATCAGCAACAGTTTTCGCACCTATAGCACCAATAATTCCCGCAAAATCCGTCGCGGTTCTGCCATTCGTCGACCTGAGCGAAAAGAAGGATCAGGAGTACTTCGCCGACGGCGTGGCCGAGGAGATCTTGAATCTCCTCGCCAAGGTTCCGGACCTGAAGGTGATCGGCCGCACCTCGTCGTTCCGCTACAGGGACAAGACCGATGACCTGCGGAGGATCGGGGCTGACCTTAGCGCGGCTTACGTGGTGGAAGGCAGTGTGCGACGTTCGGGCGACCACGTGCGCATCACCGCTCAGCTGATCAGCACACGCGATGGCGCGCACCGTTGGTCGGAGACGTACGATCGCGACGTGAAGGATATTCTAAAAGTGCAGGCCGAGATCGCGGCAAACCTCGTACGTGGCCTACAGCTCGAGGTGGCTCCCTCGCTGCTTTCGCAGTGGGGTGCATCTACTCAGAGCAGCGATGCCTACGACCTATATCTGCGTGCCCAGCATGCCCTCTACCGCTTCGACCAGCCCGGTCTCGAAGAAGCTGAGGCCGATTTGCGACGCGCGCTCGAAGTCGACCCGTTGTTTGTCCCCGCTGCGGAGACACTGGCCGTGACCCTTTTTGATCTCGCTGAAATGGGTTTCATCGCTCCCAAGGCCGGATACGAACAGGCACGCCAAGCGGCTCACTCGGCCCTTAAACTTCAACCAAATTCCGGGCTCGCACATGCGGTCGTCGGCGCGGTACATTTTCAGTACGACTGGGACTGGTTGGCCGCGAGGCAGGAATTCAAGACCGCCGAGGCGCTCGCTCCGAAAAATCCATTTGTCTTGATAGAGGCGGCCTTAGAGCGTATGACGGTCGGGGATTGGAACGAGGCGATGCGTTCGTTGAACGCTGTGAACGCTGCCGACCCATTCGATGCGGCCACATACACGACATTGGCGAATGTCTATATGCATCTCGACCGTCCCGTCGAAGCAGAAAGCGCTGCTCGCCGTGCGCTGGAAATCAGCCCGACTTACGCCGGTGCACATGGCGATCTCGCGGAAATTCTGCTGTTGAAAGGCAGGGTCGATGCTGCGCTCACGGAGATCAAAATCGACAACCCGAAGGAATCGCCTACGCCACGACTGGTGGCAATCTACTGGGCACTGCACCGCACGAAGGAGTCAGATGCGTTGCTGGCTCGTTTTGCTGCTCTACCAGACGCTGAGGCGAATCCGTCGTGGATGGCGGGTGCATACGCTTATCGCGGCGAGAAAGACAAAGCCCTCGATCTGCTCGAACAAGCCTACGCTCGGCGTGAAAGCGACCTCTGGTCAATCAAGATCGATCTGCTTCTTAGAGGTCTCGACCACGATCCGCGCTACAACGCGTTGCTGCGCAAGATGAACTCGCTGGAGTAACTGAGCCATCAAACCACCATACAATAATTGGGGTCTCCGGAAGCTGCCGGTCGTGACCAGCTGGTTGGGTCGAACTGGGACGGATCGCCGCGGCGCACAATTTGGCGAGAAATTTACGGCGCGTCGGTCTGTTTGGACGCTTAGCAGACGAATGCCTCGTAGCGCGAACCACGCCATTTACGGAATGGGATGGTTTGTATGGTCAGCCCGGATCTCCGACTAGGTTGCCCGTAAGCCACGAGCGACCCGCGCTCTTTGTCGCCTGCCAGCTGACCGAAGTTCGGACGACCGGTTGTTTACGATCTTGACGCAGCCTCCCTCAGTGAACGGCTGCCGCCAGAAGCTGGGGAAGTGCCCTTAAGCGAGCCCTCTAGCCTTCGCGCGAACGAAACCTATCCTTGAACGGGTGAGACGCTTGCGAAAGTTCGGTTTGGGGTCGTATTCGGTTGCATAACGTCGCATTCCACCCGGCTCACGACTGAATCGGATTTTTCGCGACGCCAATAGTCAGAGTTTGTTCGTCAATTCGCACGAATCTTGGTCTTACCCGATCCAGGCCGGTCGCTCATATTGTCCCCGTGGCTAAACCAAAGGACGTTATGAATCGCGCTGCAGTCGATCGACGAGACAGGAGCGTGTCTCCGCGGCATTTCGCGCAGCAGCCTTTTCGCCATGTTGCGCGCTGCCAGCCTATCGAGCGTCGCGCTGGCCGGGGAGAGTTTCGCTGAAAAAGCCACGAAACTCACGCCTCAATCGCTCAGAAGTTCGCGCATTGTGTAGGTCCGTATTGGCGGATCGGATATGAGAAAACGCTTTGGAATGATGAGTGTTGTCGGGTCGTTATTGGAGTGATGGCAGGATAGTGAAGTGTCCGCGATTTGCAGCAACTCAGATTGGCGCGCAGTAAACGACGGCGCCCGGAAATCGATTGCGCCATCGATCACGGCGCGTCCGACGCCCGAGGAGAAGCGCTTGTTTGCCGCAATTGCCGCACAGCCACAAATATCGGAGTCGACGCTGGCACTGATCGCCATTCGCGCATTGCTCGATTTGCAATCGCCTGACTTGCCGCCCAACCCAGCGAGCGGCGGTCCTGCCCTGGACCGGATCACGATCCGTCTGCGGCCGGGAGATCGAATCGCCATCCGGCACCGGGCGGCTGAGCGCCGCATGAAGGACTCGGCCTATATCGCCGCCCTCGTGCGGGGTCATGTGGCCGCCAACCCGCCGCTGGCAGTCCAGGAGCTTGCAGCGTTCAAGGCGGCGGTGTCGATCTTGGCTGCTTTCGGTCGACTCTTGGCTCGAACCGTTCGGGAGGCCGCAAAGACGGGTGTCCTGACGCGGGAGCTGCAGCAGGACCTCAGCCGCACCCGATCTCTCGTTTCGGAGGTGGAGCGGCACATGCATGAATTCGCCCAAGCGGCGCTGATCAGCTGGGAGAGCCGCGTTGACTAGGCGAGTGGTTCGCCTGCCGTCGGATGGACCGCGATGGTTCGAGGTCGTGAGCTACGGGCGCGGGGGTCCGCATATGCCCGCTCAATTCAGCCGCGCGCAGGTTGACCAGATCTCGCGCACCGTGAGGCGTACCCCGGAGGTCATGGTGAAGGTGACCGGCGGAGGGACGGGGAGGGGTGCGGTTGCGGCCCACTTCGCGTACATCAGCCGCCGAGGAGATTTGGAGATCTAGACCGACGAGGGTGAGCGCATCAAACGCCCGGATGAGCATAAGCAGCTGGTCGATGATTGGCACTTGGAGCTCACCGCCGGCCAATACCGGCGGCAGAGGGGCGGCGGCCCGGCACCCCGAGCGACGAAACTTGTTCACAACATCGTGCTGTCCATGCCGGCGCCGACGCCTTCAGATAAGGTTCTGGCCGCCGCGCGGAAATTCGCCCGCCAGAAATTCGTGCAACACCGCTACGCCATGGTCTTGCACACCGACCAGAAGCACCCGCACGTGCATCTGGTCGTCAAGGCCGAGAACGAACTCGGCCGGCGGCTGCACATCGACAAGCAGCTCCTGCGAGATTGGCGCGAGGACTTCGCGCAGTTGATGCGCGAACAGGGTATTGCGGCCAACGCCACGCCGCGGGCCATTCGAGGCGTAAACAAGAAAAAACCTCGGGACGGGATTTTCAAAGCGCAGCGATACGGGAAGTCCACGGCGTTACATGATCGGGTGATGGGCATCGCGCTAGAGCTGTCGCGTTCCAAGACAGTCGCGGATCCGGCGCGCGAAAGACTGCTCGAGACTCGAAAATCGCTGGTATCGAGCTGGATGAAGGCCGCAGAGGTACTGGATGCGCAGGGAGAGATCGTCCTTGCAGGCGACGTGCGTTACTTCGCCAGCCATCTGCCGCCCGTCCTCACAGACCGACAAAGATTGGCGGCGCAATTTATCCGATTCACGCAACAGCAGCGTCAGATCCAACGGGACGATCCCGAGCGCAGCCGCTCAAAGGACCAAGAGCTGACGCGGTAGGGCGTCAAGGTTATAGCCATGAAAAGCACATCGAAAAATCAATTTGCGTTCAACCTGGGGCCTCCTGTAAAGCTCCTGCGTGACCCCAATGAACGGGCGCTGAGACTGAGACAGGTCTGCCAGCTCACGGGGCTCGGTCGCTCGATGATCTACCAGATGCAGGCGGAAGGACGGTTCCCGCAGCGCATCAAACTGGGCGAGCGGGCTGTGGGACGGCTGGAAAGCGAAGTGCGCGACTGGTTGGCAACTCGAATTGAGACCAGCCGTGGTAACCAGCGTGGCGCAAATTGAAGGTATTGGGGCGCTACGACTGGGAGAGGCCTGCCGGCTCACCGGCCTCGACCTGGCGCAACTACGTCTTTGACGTATATACGTCTTAGACGTATAATCTGGTTGTGTACACGGTCGTCGAAACTCCGAGCTTCACTCGCCTGTGGCCGGATTACTGGACCGAGGACGAACGCGGTGAGTTTGTGGCGTGGCTGGCACTGAACCCGGAGGCTGGCGATGTCATCAAGGGTTCGGGCGGTTGTCGAAAGGTTCGCTGGTCGCGCCCCGGCAGCGGTAAGCGCGGCGGTGTACGGGTGATCCATTACAACCGCTTGAAGGATGGTGTGATTTATCTGCTGATAATTTATGCCAAGGGAGTGAAGGATTCGATTCCAGCGAAAACGCTTAACGCGATTCGGGAGACGATCAATGGCTAAGTTGAGTGAAAGGGCGCTGCGCAAACGCGATGCAGTCCGCGACATCGGCGCGGAACTTCTGGCGTCGGTGCGGGAAATGAAGGCAGGTCAGGCGGGGCACGTGCACCGCGTTCCAGTCTCCGCGATAACCGAAGCGCGCACACGGACCGGACTCTCGCAGAAACAATTTGCCGCAGTGCTCGGCGTTTCAACGCGGACGCTGCAAGAGTGGGAGCAAGGCAGACGCCAACCTTCGGGCGCAGCGCGCTCACTCCTTGCGATCGCGGCACGTCGGCCCGAAGTTCTGCGAGAGATCATTGCGGCGTAAAACGCGAGCCGGACTAGCATCGGTCACGCGCCTGCCGGTTTGCCAAGTCGCCAGGTCCGAGCGGAATTCTGCGCTGAATTGTGGTGAGTCCAAGCTGACTCTCGCGCGGAAGCTGGCTCCATTCGATCCGGCGCACAACACCGTCAGCCTGCCTTGAGAATCGGAATGACCTCGGCGCCGTTCTTGAGCTTGTCCAGGTAATCCGCCCGGGCCTGCATCATTTTCCGGCGCTCGGCCAGATGCGCGGTGCGGTTGTAGGCCCGTCCGTTCGGATCCCGCACCGCGTGCGCGAGCTGATGCTCGATGAAATCCGGCCTGAAGCTCAAGACCTCGTCCAGGATGGTGCGCGCCATGGCGCGAAAGCCGTGGCCGCTCATTTCGTCCTTGGCGATGCCCATGCGGCGCATGGCGGCCAAGATGGCGTTGTCGCTCATCGGCCGCTGGCTGCTGCGCCCGCTCCAAAAGACATATCGGCCGCGGCCGGTGAGGGGCTGCAGTTCGCGCAATATTGCGACCGCTTGCGACGAGAGCGGCACGATGTGCGGCGTTTTCGTTTTGGTGACCGTGTAGCGCCATTCGGCGCCATCCAAGTTCACGGCCGTCCACTCGGCATGGCGCAGCTCGCCGGGGCGCACGAACACGAGAGGCGCCAGGCGCAGGGCACAGCGAACCGTCAAGGATCCTTCGTAACCGTCGATGGCACGCAGCAGGGCGCCCACGCGCTCAGGCTCGGTGATGGCGGCAAAGTGTTTAGGTCTTACCGCGGGGAGGGCGCCGCGCAGATCGCCGGTCGGATCGCGTTTGGCGCGGCCGGTGGCGATGGCATAGCGGAACACCTGGCCGCAATTGCCGAGCGCGCGATGCGCGGTCTCCAGCGCCCCGCGCCTTCCGCTTGAGCGGCTTTGGCGGCGCGGCGGTTCTCGCTCGGATCGACGCCGGCATCAAGCAGCTCTCGCGCCTCGATGGTGCGTGCGCGGGCCTTCTTCAAATTAACTTCCGGATAGACGCCCAAGGACACGCGCTTTTCCTTTCCCGCGTAGCGATATTTGAGACGCCACCACTTGCCGCCGCGGGGCGAGATCTCGAGATACAGGCCGTCGCGGTCGAACATCCGCTTAGGTTTGCCGGCGGGTTTGGCGTTTCGCGCGATCGTGTCGGTGAGCGGCATCTGGGGGCAACTGCAGTTCGGGTTTAACCAGTTGCCCCCAGTTGCCCCCGGAGGTCAACGGCCGGTTGCGTCGCTCCCCGGATCCCAAAAGGCATAAAAAAACCCGCGTTTTATGCGGGTTTGGTGGAAGTCCTCGGATCCCTTCGGATCTTATCGGATCGGTCAAATGGTGGAGCCGGGGGGAATCGAACCCCCGTCCATAAGTCCTACGTTTCAAGATCTACGTACGTAGCCCAGTCTATTGTTCTCGCCGCGCACTGACCCGACGGGCAGGGAAAGTGTGCAGCCAGCCCGGTGGCGATTCGCAAGATACACCCCGGACCCGTGTATCCCACTAGCTGATGAGCGCTACCCCTGAACCGTTCGCATCAGCACAGGCCGGTCAGGGTTCAGCTGCGACTAGGCAGCTAGAGCGTAGTTGTCTTCGTTGGCAACTATAAGTTTGCAAGTAGTTTTACGAGGTAACTCGCACCTCGGTACGCACCTGAAGTTTCGCAACCCATGTCGAAACCGGTCGGCCCCAAGTGAGACCGCAGTTTACGCCTTTTTGGCGGCGAGTGGCCAAATTCGCCCGCCGCGCCGCTCAGCGTCGACTGGCCTTCATGATGCGGCCCTTGTCGCGCTGCCAGTCGCGGTCCTTATCCGTGGCCCGCTTGTCGTGCTGTTTCTTGCCCTTGGCGAGACCGATCGCGAGCTTGGCGCGCCCTTGCTTCCAATACAGCTCGAGAGGCACCAGGGTGTAGCCGCGACGCTCCACCGCGCCGATCAGGTGGTCGAGTTCGCGCCGCTTCAACAACAGTTTGCGGGTGCGCGTGGGATCGGTGTCGACGTGGGTTGAGGCCGAATTCAAGGCGCTGATATGGGCGCCGAACAGGTATGCCTCGCCATCCTTCAAGTAGACGTACGACTCGGCGATCTGAGCCTTGCCGGCACGCATGCTCTTGACTTCCCAACCCATGAGCGAGATCCCGGCCTCGTAGCGATTCTCGATGAAATAATCGAAGCGCGCTTTGCGGTTGACGGCGATTGGCGGCAATTTGTCAGGGGTGTTCACTAGGGACCGGAGTCTACCGATTCGCCGATGGCGGTGCGCGCGCTTTTGCCGGAGAATCGCAGTCCTGCGGCATCGTGCCGCCCGGGAGACCATAGGTTGCAGGTCGTCGAACGCAGCGCCATCGTGAGCTTTGCGCCGAGCCAGATGTTCGCCGTGGTCAATGACGTGGCCCGCTACCCGGAGTTCCTCCCCTGGTGCGTCGGCGCCCGAGTCGAACCGCGGTCCGCGACCGAATTGCTGGCGAGCGTCAAGATCGTGCGCGGGGTGCTGCGCACGGAGTTCACGACGCGCAACACGCTGCTACAGGATGCACGGATCCTCATGCAACTGGTGGACGGACCTTTTCGCCACCTGGAGGGACAATGGCGCTTCGAAGCCATCGGCGAGCGCGGTTCGCAGGTGCATTTCCGGGTCGAATTCGAATTCAAGAACCGGTTGACCGCCGCGGCGTTGAGCCACGCCTTCGAGACCCTGTGCGGCACGATCGTCGATGCGTTCGCGCAGCGTGCGCAGGCGCTCTACGGCGCCGGCAAAGCCTAGGATCCGCCGTTGGCGCCGATCGAAAGTGCGTTGGTCGAGATCGAGGTGGTCTTTGCCGGGCCGCAGCGGACCATTGCCAAGCGGTTTCGCCTGGCCTCGCCGGCGACGGTTGCCGACGCTCTCGAGGCCGCGGCAGCGGACAAAGAATTCTCCGGAATCGACATCGCCCGGGCCGCGGTGGGCGTGTACGGCCAGCCGGTCGCTCGCGAGAGAATTCTAGAGAAGGACGATCGGGTCGAATTGTATCGGGCGCTCGCCGCCGATCCGAAGGCCGCGCGCCGCGCAAGGGTCAAGCAGGCGCGCCGCCTGTCGTCTCAAGCGCCGCAAACGCGGCCAAAGGGATGACCTCGTTGAGCGTTAATAGACCCTGCCGTTCTTGACCTTGGCCGCGGATGCTTCCTGCTTGGCGGCCTCGGCCGCCGTTGGCTTGTCGAGCCTGGCCACCTTGTCGCCGTCGAAATAGACCGTGACCCGGCGCGAGTCGACATGGTTGGTGCGCCCGTTCTTCAAATAGTAAATATAATCCCAGCGTTCCCTGTTGAAGGGATCCGCCACCATGGGGGTGCCCAGCAAGTAGCGCACTTGACTGCGGGTCATGCCGGCCTTGACCTGTTCGACCGCCGCCTGATCCAGGAAATTACCCTGCTGAATGTTGATGCGGTACACACAGGCGGATGCGGCAAGACTCAAAGCCACGAGCAAAGGTCGAAATATTTTCGTCAAAATGGTGCGCAGCCCTAAAAATGAATGATAATCAGCGCTGTATCATACCGGATGCCACCGCATGCCGCAGCGCCTGAAACCACCCCCGACAGCCGAAAGCAACGACCTGCGCAACGCGGGACTCAAAGTCACGCTGCCGCGGCTCAAGATTCTGGACATCCTCGCCGACAGTTCGGCCCGCCACATGAGTGCGGAGGACATCTACAAGAAGCTTCTGGTGTCCAATCACGACATCGGCCTGGCCACCGTGTATCGCGTACTCACCCAGTTCGAGGCCGCCGGGCTGGTGACCCGCCACCATTTCGAGGGCGGCATGGCGGTGTTCGAACTCAATCACGGCGCGCATCACGATCATATCGTCTGTATCGACTGCGGCCGAGTGGAGGAGTTCGTGGACGGCCGCATCGAGGACCGGCAGCAGGTGGTGGCGCAGCAGCTGGGCTTCGAAATCAGCGACCACGCACTCATCTTGTACGGCCGCTGCCGCAAGCCGAACTGCCCGAATCAAAAGCGGCCGAAGTAGCGGAGCGCTAGCCGCGCAGTGACGGCGAGCGCCTTTTCTTGGCCGAAACCGCGGCCGCCGCGCGCGCCAGCATCTCGCTCGCATGCGATCGGGCTTGGCTCGTCACATCGATGCCCCCGAGCATGCGCGCAATCTCATCGACGCGCGCGGCGGCAGACAGGGGCGAGACCGCCGTGCGGGTGACTTGCGCGTCGCTCTGCTTGGACACCCGGAACTGGCTGTGGGCCTGCGCGGCGACCTGCGCCAGGTGCGTCACGCACAGCACTTGCGTGCGCTCGCCGAGCGCGCGCAATTGCCGGCCCACGATCTCGGCAACGGCGCCGCCGATTCCGGCGTCGACCTCGTCGAACACCATGCACAGACTGGCGCTGTTGGCCGCCGCTGCGACGTGCACCGCAAGACTGATCCGCGACAATTCGCCGCCGGAGGCCACCTTCGCCAGGCTCTTCAGCGGCAGGCCCGGGTTGGCGCTCACCAGGAACTCAATCTCATCGCGTCCGTTCGGACCGAACTGATCCTCTGCGGGGCTGACGTTCACCGAAAACCGGCCGCCCGCCATCCCGAGCACCTGCATGAGTTCGGTGATCTGCTTGCTCAAGGCCCCGGCCGCACGCCGGCGCGCGTCGGTCAGGCGCTCTGCTGCGGCGCCATAGTCGCGTTCCAAGTCCTTGAGCTGCTGCTCGAGACCCGCCAAGCTGAGCTCGGCGCTCGCCAGCGCCTCGACTTCCTGTTCGATGCGCGCCAATTGCGCCGGCAACTCGAGCACGCCGCGACGATGCTTGCGGGCGAGCGCCTCGAGCGCCGCGGCCTGCCGTTCGATCTCTTCCTGGCGAACCGGGTCGATATCGAGCGCATCGAGATAGCGCCGCAACGTGTCGCCGGCCTCGCGGGCGTTGATGATCGCTTCCGATAGAAGCTGCGCCGCCTGTTGCAGTTCGGGGTCCGTGTCCGCCGCGGCGCGCAGCGCCGATGCGGCTTTGGCCAGCAGATTGTGCGCGCTCGCGCCATCGTCGTCGTACACCGCGCTGAGGGCGGTGCGGGCCGCCGATGCCAGCCGGTCGCGGCCGGCGATGCGCTTGCGATCCACGAGCAGCTCTTCGATCTCGGCCACAGTGCCCACCTCGGCTTTGAGTTCCGTCAGCTGATGGCGCAGCAGATCGAGCCGCTCCTCGCGGTTCGCCGCGGCGGATGTGAGCGCCTCGTAATCGCGCCGGCAGGCTCGATAACGTCCGTACACGTCCGATACGGCGCAGAGCAGTTCGTCGCCGCTCAATTGCTCATCGAGCATCTGGCGCTGGGCGCTGCGTTTGACCAGGTGCTGAAACTCCTGTTGGCCATGGATTTCTATGAGGAATTCGCCGAATTCGCGCAGCCCCTGAATCGACGCCAGCTGGCCGTTGATGTAGGCACGCGAGCGGCCGTCCGCACCGGTCACGCGGCGCACCGTGACTTCGCCGTCGTGCTCGATGGCCTGTTCCTCGAGCCAGCGCAGCGCCGCGGCGGACAAATGGCTGAACGTCCCCGCCACTTCGGCGCGCTCGGCGCCGTGGCGCACCACATCGCCCGCGCCGCGCCCGCCGGCAAGCAGCAGCAAGGCATCGACCACGATGGACTTGCCTGCTCCGGTTTCGCCGGTGAGCGCGGTGAGACCCGGTCCGATTTCGAGCTCTGCTTGATCGACGATGACGAGATCGCGTAATTGAAGGCGGGTCAGCATGATAGGTCAGTCGCCGCCGGCGCCATTTCCACCGCCCTGGCCGCCGCGGCCCCAGTGCAGTTTGGAGCGCAACAGCCGGTAATAGTCATAGCCCGGCGGGTGGATCAGGGTGATTTTCACGTCCGCGCCTTCCACATGAAGGGCATCGCCCGGTTCGAGATCGCCGATGGTGGTTCCGTCGCAGGTGACCTGGGCGCGCGATTCCGGACGCTCGGCCAGGCGCAGCTGAATCTTGCTGCCGGCGCGCACCACGATCGGCCTGTCGCTCAAGGTGTGCGGGCTGATCGGCGCCAGCACCCACGCGTCGAGGTTCGGCTCGATGATCGGACCGCCGCAGGACAGGGCGTAGGCGGTCGATCCGGTGGCGGTGGCGATGACGATTCCGTCGCCCCCATGCGAGTTGACGAAGCGGTCGTTGATCCAGGTTTCGAAGTCCATGGTGCGGCCGGTTTCCCGCTTGTTGATCACCACATCGTTGAGGGCGTGTGCCCGCACCGTGGGCGCGCGGCGCCGCTCCAGCCGCGCCGCGAGGAGCGAGCGGCGGTCCTCGGTATAGCGTCCGGCAAGCACCGTATCGATATCTTCCAACATCGATTTGGGGCTTACGTCGGTCAGGAATCCCAGCCGGCCGCGATTGATGCCGAGCAGCGGTACCGCATGGCCGGCCACCAGGCGCGCGGCATAGAGCAGGGTGCCATCCCCGCCGATCGCGATTACCAGATCGGCGCGGGTGGCGAACGAGGCCTCCGGGCAGGGCAAAATGCCGTCCGGCGGGAACGCCAGCGCGCTGTCCGGGTCCACGAGCGCACGCCGGCCGCGGGCGTACAAGTGGCTCACGAGGCTCAACATGCACTCGGCAACGCGCGAATCCTTGGCATTGCCGATGAGCGCGATGGACTTAAAGGACTGCGGCATGGTCGGTGAGTCCTTGTAGCACGATCTCACCGAACAGGTCACTGGCTGAAACTCGGCTGATGCGGCCCATACGGCGGACTTGGCTTCGTTTGCACACGCTAGGTAGCTTCAAACATGTTATATGGACCGTACTATGACAGAAGGTGCCGAAGACTCCTTGAGTGGGCGAGCGCAACTGCTGCTCAAGGCCCTGATCGAGAATTATATTCGCGACGGACAACCGGTAGGGTCGCGCACGCTGTCGCGTGATTCGGGCTTGAGCCTGTCGGCGGCGACCATTCGCAATGTCATGGCCGACCTCGAGGATCTGGGGTTCGTCGCCTCGCCGCACACCTCGGCGGGCCGTGTGCCCACCGACAAGGGCTACCGATTCTTCGTCGACACGCTGCTCAAGCTCAAGCCCCTGAATCAGGAAGAGATCGGGGAAATCGAACGGGGCTTGGGGGGCGGCGAGGTCTCGAACGGCCGCTCCTTGGTGCAAAGCGTGTCTCAGATGCTCTCGAGCGTGACGCACATGGCGGGCTTGGTGACGCTGCCGAACCCGCACTACGTCGCGCTCTCGCAGATCGAGTTCGTGTCGCTTTCGGATAATCGCGCGCTGGCGATCATGGTCATGAACAACCGGGAAGTGCAGAACCGGGTGGTGCAGCTCGACCGCTATTACTCGGCGGAGGAGCTGCGCAGGGCCGCCAATTACCTGAACGAGGCATTCTCCGGCCACTCGCTGCCGGACGTGCGGGCGAAGCTGCTCGGGCAGCTGCAGGAGACCCGCCAGCACATGGATCAGCTGATGCGGGACGCGATCCAGGTCGCACAGAAGGTCTTCGACAGCCAATCCGGCGAGCAGGTGGAATACGTCATCGCCGGGGAAACCAACCTGATGGGCTTCGCCGAGCTGTCGAACGTCGAGCGGTTGCGCCGGCTGTTCGAGGCATTCAACGAAAAGCACGATATCTTGCGGCTCCTGGACAATTGTTTACGGGCCGACGGGATTCAAATCTTCATCGGCCACGAGTCCGGCTACCGGATCCTGGACGACATCAGCGTGGTCACGGCGCCGTATTCGATCGACAACCAGGTGGTCGGGGTGCTGGGCATCATCGGTCCCACCCGCATGGCCTACGAGCGGGTGATCCCGATCGTCGATGTCACGGCAAAACTGCTCGGTTCGGCCTTGAACACCCGCAAATAGCCCCCAAATCAGCGCTAAAGCCGGGTATCGCCTGCCGTTTCCTTGAGGATGTTGCACGAGTGAACGAAACCAACCAGCCTGTGGGCGAGACCGCCGAACAGATCGATCCGGCTGCGAACGCGGCGAGCGGAGCGGCCGAGGCCGAGGCCCTGGCGGCAGCGGAGGACAGAGCGCTGGAAAGCCGCAACAATTACCTGCGGGCGGTCGCCGAGATGGAGAATTTCCGCAAGCGCGCCGATCGGGAAATCGAGAATGCCCGCAAGTTCGCCATCGAGCGCTTCGCTCAAGAGCTGGTGCCGGTGAGCGATGCGCTCGAGGCCGGCATCGAGGCCGGCACCGCAAAGCCCGGCGGGCCGGCGATGCTCGAGGGCGCGCAGGCCACGTTGCGGGAATTGCACCGGGCCTTCGACAAAGCGGGCATTAAGATCATCGATCCGGCCGGACAGCCCTTCGATCCGGCTTGGCATGAAGCCATGGTGGCGCAGGAAAGCGCTCAGCATCCCGCCAACACGGTGGTGGCGGTGATCCAGAAGGGGTATTCCCTGAACGGCAGACTTTTGCGTCCTGCGCGAGTGGTCGTCAGCAAGGCGGTCTCCGGCAATTGAAATCGCGCGGGCGCCCCCAAGGTAGCGGTCAACGGGTTCGATTTTTAGAGGAATTTAATTATGGGTAAGATGATTGGCATCGATCTTGGCACGACCAATTCCTGTGTCGCGATCATGGAGGGCGGCAAGCCGAAGGTTATCGAGAACAGCGAAGGTGACCGCACCACGCCGTCGATCGTTGCCTTCACCAAGGACGGCGAAGTGCTGGTCGGTCAGTCCGCCAAGCGCCAGGCCGTGACCAATCCCCAGAACACGGTCGCCGCGGCAAAACGTCTCATCGGGCGCAAATTCACCGACGACGTGGTCAAGAAAGACGTGAGCATGGTCTCCTACAAAATCGTCAAGGCCGACAACAACGACGCCTGGGTGGAAGTGCAGGGCAAGAAGATGGCCCCGCCCGAGGTTTCCGCGCGCGTTCTGATGAAAATGAAGAAGACCGCCGAGGATTATCTGGGTGAGCCTGTCACCGAGGCGGTGATCACGGTGCCGGCCTATTTTAACGACTCGCAGCGCCAAGCCACCAAGGATGCGGGACGAATTGCCGGCTTGAACGTCAAGCGCATCATCAACGAACCGACGGCGGCTGCGCTGGCCTACGGCCTCGACAAGGACGGCGGCGATCGCAAGATCGCGGTCTACGATTTGGGCGGCGGCACGTTCGACATTTCGGTGATCGAAATCGCGGAGGTGGACGGTGAGCGGCAGTTCGAGGTGTTGTCGACCAACGGGGATACCTTCCTCGGCGGCGAGGATTTCGATCTGCGCGTCATCAACTACCTGGCGGACGAATTCAAGAAAGAGAGCGGCATCGACGTGCGCAAGGATCCGCTCGCGATGCAGCGGCTGAAGGAGGCTTCAGAGAAGGCGAAGATCGAGCTGTCCTCCAGCCAGCAGACCGAAATCAACCTCCCGTACATCACGGCGGACGCGGCCGGCCCGAAGCATCTCAATATCAAGTTGACGCGCGCGAAATTGGAGTCGTTGGTAGAGGAATTGGTGCAGCGGACCATCGAACCCTGCCGCATCGCGTTGAAGGACGCCGGCTTGTCCATGAAGGACGTGGGCGAGGTCATTCTGGTGGGCGGCCAGACGCGCATGCCGCTGGTGCAAAAAGCGGTCAAGGACTTGTTCGGCCGCGAGCCGCGCAAGGACGTGAATCCGGACGAAGCGGTGGCGGTCGGTGCCGCGATTCAAGGCGGCGTGCTGTCTGGAGACGTGAAGGACGTGCTGCTGCTCGACGTGACGCCATTGTCGCTGGGCATAGAGACCTTGGGTGGAATCATGACCAAGGTGATCGAAAAGAACACCACCATTCCGACCAAGGCGGCGCAGACGTTCTCGACCGCGGACGACAATCAGACCGGAGTGACCATCCATGTGCTGCAGGGCGAACGCGATCGTGCCAGCGACAACAAGTCCCTGGGCAGATTCGATCTGACCGACATCCCGCCTGCGCCGCGCGGCATGCCGCAAATCGAAGTGGCTTTCGACATCGATGCCAACGGCATCTTGAACGTCTCGGCCAAGGACGTGAAGACCGGCAAGGAACAGCGCATCGTGATCAAGGCATCCAGCGGCCTGTCGGAGTCCGAAATCAAGCGCATGGTCTCGGACGCCGAAGCGCACGCCGAGGAGGACAAGAAGTTTCGTGAATTGGTCGGCGCGCGCAACAAGGCCGATGCGGCCGTGCACGCGGTGGAAAAAGCGCTCGCGGATGCCGGGGACAAGGCGTCCGAGGACGTCAAGAAGGCCGCGACCGAATCGATCGCGGCGGTCAAGGCGGCGATGAGCGGAGACGACCGGGAGGAGATCGAACGCAAGACCGAGGCGCTCGAGCAGACATCCGCCGCCCTCGTGCAAAAGATGTACGAGCAGTCGGCCGGCAGCGCCGCCGGCGGGGCTTCCGGGTCCGCGGCGGGCGACAAGGACGCGAAGAAAGAGGATGTGCTCGACGCCGAGTTCGAAGAGGTCAAGGAAAGCGATCGCAAGAAGGCTTGAAGCGCCGGCTGCGGCGGCAAAGATCGTGTGAATGAGCCGCCGGTGCGCTAAGGTACCGGCGGTTCGTTTTTGTGGGCGTTGATTCAGGTGGGCAATGGCGAAGCACGATTACTACAAGCTCCTCGATCTGCCGAGAAGCGCGACCGAGGCGGATATCAAAAAAGCCTATCGCCGCCTGGCCATGAAATTTCACCCGGATAGAAATCCCGACGATCCGGAGGCCGAGCACCGGTTCAAGGAGGCCAAGGAGGCCTACGAGGTGCTGACCGATGCGCAAAAGCGCGCGGTGTACGATCAGTTCGGCCACGCCGGTCTCGACGGCGGCCGCGGCGGCGGCTTCAGCGCCGGCGATGCATTCGGCGATATCTTCGGCGAGATGTTCGGCGACATTTTCTCCGGCGGGCAACGCGGGCGTTCGCAGGTGTTTCGCGGTGCCGATCTGCGCTACGAGCTCGAACTGGACCTGGAGCGGGCGGTGTTCGGCATCGAGACCGAAATCAAGATTCCCTCCCTGGCCGAATGCAAAACCTGCAAGGGGACGGGAGCGGCCAAGGGCTCCACGCCCAAGACCTGCGATACCTGCCACGGACAGGGCCAGGTGCGTATGCAGCAATCCATCTTCACCATCCAGCAACCATGCCCGCGCTGCAAAGGCCGCGGCAAGATCATCAGCAATCCGTGCGACAGCTGCTACGGTCAGGGCAGGGTGCGCCAGGAGAAGACGATTCCGGTGGCGGTGCCGGCCGGAGTCGATACCGGCGACAGGATCCGCTTGAACGGCGAGGGCGAGGCCGGGCGCAACGGCGGTCCCGCGGGCGACCTGTATGTCGAGATCCGCGTGCGGGAGCACGCGATTTTCGAGCGTGACAATGCCAACCTGTCCTGCGAGGTGCCGATCAGCTTCACCACGGCGGCCCTGGGCGGTTCGGTCGAGGTGCCTACCCTCGACGGCGAGGTGGTGCTCAAGATTCCGGGCGAGACGCAGTCCGGGCGCGTGTTTCGCGTTCGCGAGAAGGGCGTGCGGCCGGTGCGCGGCGGCGCGCCCGGGGATTTGTTTTGCCGGGTGGTGGTCGAGACACCGGTGAGCCTGGACGCCGAACAAAAGGAACTGCTCAAGCAATTCGAGGCCTCGCTGCAGCAGGGCGGCCACAAACCGCGCGAACAGTCGTTTTTCGCGGGCGTGAAGAAATTCTTTACGGGCGCGGTCGAGTAGGATCCCGATGCCCGGGGTTGCGGTATTCGGAATCACGGGACGCATGGGTCAATCCCTGGTGCGGGCGCTGCGCGAGGAAGAGTCCGCGGCTCTGACCGGCGCGGCGCGGCCGGAGGGGATTCTGCACCTCAGCGGCGCTCTCGCCTCGCCCGACAGCGCTCGATTGGGCCAGGATGCGGCCCTGGAGGGGTCTGCTTGCGGAGTGACGGTCAGCGCCGACCCCGAAACCGCGCTCGAAGCGGCCGCGGTGGCAATCGATTTCAGCCTGCCAAGCTGCGTGGCGGATCATGCACGGGCTTGCGCCCGGGCGCGGGTTCCGCTGCTGGTCGGCACCACCGGCTTCGATGCGCCATCTCGAGCGGTGCTGGAGGCGACCGCCCAGGTGGTCCCGGTGCTGGTCGCGCCGAATACCAGCATCGGCGTGACGGTCATGGCGCATCTGCTCGAGCTGGCGAGCGCGGCCCTCGGGGCGCATTACGATGTCGAAATCAGCGAAGCGCATCACCGGATGAAGCGCGACGCCCCGTCGGGCACGGCGCTCGCCTTGGGCGAGGTGGTGGCCGGAGCGCGCGGCGAGACCTTGGAAAGCCTGGCGGTCTTCGACCGGCACGGGACCTTAAAGCCGCGCCGGCGCGGCAGCATCGGCTTTTCGGTGGTGCGAGCCGGGGACATCGTGGGCGAGCACACCGTGACCTTCGCCGCGGCCGGCGAGCGCATCGAATTGGTCCATCGCGCCACCGATCGGATGATCTTCGCGCGCGGCGCGCTGCGCGCCGCCCTGTGGCTGATCGGCCGGCCGGCGGGTCTGTACGCGATGCGGAACGTGCTCGGGCTTGGATAGGGATAGGGATTGGACAGCCATCGCGCTGATCGTTAATATTCGCGCCCGGAAACGAATCGCGATCTCAACCCTGAAGCGGGAGGACGTTCTTGAGCGGACGCCTCCCGCTTTGCGCATCTGCGGAACGCGCGTAGCGCAAAGCGAGGAACCGGAGTGTCGACACCTGCAGTGC
>Ga0209048_10002397_pt1 | contig 18622 bp, 19 predicted proteins | sample FrelakmetCRP12CR_FD_187146 | JGI IMG/M metagenome (GOLD analysis project Ga0209048, IMG submission 187146) | Freshwater lake sediment microbial communities from the University of Notre Dame, USA, for methane emissions studies - CRP12 CR (SPAdes)... | ecosystem: Environmental > Aquatic >... | reverse complement strand
CCGTCGACCGATTTTCCGGCGCGCGATTCGACGGCCCGGCTGGTTTGCACATCTAATCCTGTAGCGGCGGTCTCTGACCGCCGACCGATTCTCCGCCGCGCGATTCGACGGCCAGAGACCGTCGCTACAGGACGGCCCGAGACCGTCGCTACCGGTTGGGCAGCGTCACCCGCAACAGCGAAGCACTGTCCCCAATGGGTCGGACCGCGCGTTCCCGCAACTGGGCCGGCACGAGAAAGAAATCTCCAGGCTTGAAGGCAACTCCGGCGCATTCGAGCGCACCCGTCAGGGAAACGACTATGGCAAATCTTCCGAGCGGCACAATCTCACGCTCCTCTTGCAGGGACCATTTCTCGACTTCGAAGAGCGTGTGCCGCACGAATGACTCGCCTTCTGGTTGGAGCAACGATGGTTCGCGGTCGCTGAAATCAATACACTGCAAAGCCTCCGCAATATGCATCTTTCGTGGAGGACCGCCTTTCTCCATCCGATCCCAATCGAAAACGCGATAAGTAGTGTCGCTGTTTTGTTGGATTTCGACAATGAGATTGCCGGCGCCGACCGCATGCAGCCGCCCACTGGGAAGAAAGATCGCATCGCCAGTTTCGACTGGAAGATGGTGGACCTGGCTGAGCACGTCCCCGTGTTTAAGGGCTTTGACGAAGGCGCCACGCGTCGAGCCTTTTTTCAGGCCGGCAAAAATCTCAGCCCTGGGTGCGGCGTCGGCGATGTACCAGAACTCTGATTTCGGTTCGCCGTTCAGTTCCTGCGCGATTGCCGCCGGTGGATGAACCTGGAGTGAAAGGTTTTCCTGAGCGTCGAGCAGTTTCGCCAGGATCGGAAAACGAGGCGCGTCCGGAACAGCGCCGAAGATTTGTTCGCGGTGCTTGCGCCAGAGCGTGTGGAGCGTGAGACCGCGCACGGGGCCGCTATCCACGACGCTCTGCACTTCGGGACGATCGACCATCTCCCATGACTCGCCGATGCGCACGGCGGGTGGCAGGCGTTTGCCATAGAGAGATTCCAGGCGGCGCCCACCCCAGACGCGTTCCATAAAGATCGGCTGGAAAACCAAAGGTTGATTGAGATGGGTTGCCGGCATCGATGGATTCGGAACCTAGGAGCGACCATGGAGTTTGCAAACTTGGCGAGCGACCCGCGATTGGTGGGGCGAGACTCTGTCGAGCCGATTGGAGATTCGAACTTTTGACGTCCGCGCGGCGCTGGATCGAGTTTTTTGCTACCTGTGATTGCGCGCGGCTCGACTGAGTCTCGCCCTACCAGTCGTCTGTTCCGACCAAATCCTTCCGGGGCCAGGTTGTCACAAAAGGCGGGCCAACTACGTTGGCAACACAATGCTCATTCGCTCGCTGGCAAAATCATGGATTCCGGTGGTCGTATGGATGATGCTGCTCTTCGTCGCCTCCGGTGATGCGATGTCGCCGGAGCACACTTCGCGTTTTTTGGTTCCGTTTTTGCGATGGATCGCCCCTGGCCTGACTCCCGAAACTGTCGCGGCTATTCAGTTTCTCGTCCGCAAAACCGCGCACCTGATGGATTACGCGATTCTGGCTGCTCTGCTCTGGCGTGCGTTCCGCAATGATCAGCGTTCCTTTTGGAAAACGGCGGCATTGGCCTTTGCCGTCACTGGCGTTTACGCAGCGCTCGATGAAGTTCATCAATCCTTCGTTCCCTCGAGAACGGGTTCAGCGCGGGATGTTCTGATCGACTGCGTGGGCGCTCTCATCGGTCTAATGATTTGCCTTCTCGTGGCTCGGCTGGCCGGCCGGCGAAAGTCCAGGGTCTAAACGGCCGAATGGATTTGCGTTTGCACCGGAAAGGGCTGGCGCTAAACTCTCCGCCTCATCGGGCCTGTAGCTCAGTTGGTTAGAGCATGCGCTTGATAAGCGCAGGGTCGCTGGTTCGAGCCCAGCCAGGCCCATGTTTGTCGGAGGCGGTATTACTATCATGTCCAGATCGACTGGCCACTTGGGATTCATCAGGGCGCCCATTCTTGTTGTGGCGGCCTTTTGTGCGATCTGGCCGTTGGGCGGCGTGGCGGCCGCGGAGGATTCCGAGAATAGTTCTTCTGCCCTCTTGCCGAGGGAGTACGCCGGTAAATTCCTGATCGCCGAGAATACGCTTTCGTCTGACAAAACAATCGGGGTGATTTATCCCACGTTGGAGCTCTGCGCCGAGCAGTCGGACAAAAGGTGCCAAGATTACCTGGTCCAGCTCAAGCCATTTAAGATCCTGGCCACTCTGGAAACGAAGTGGCCGCACTTTGAAAACAAGAACCACGGGGGAATCAGTGGTCACTGGTCGAAAGACGGAGCGGCTCTCCTTATGACACTCGAGAGCAAATGGGGACCGGGCGACATTTTCCTCTACGAATTCAAGGACGGACAGCTCGTGCGCTCGACGAATCTTCTGCGGAAGATGCACGAGCTGCTCGAACCGGATTTTCGCAGGGCGAAGAGTGGCCATTATAACGATTATTTTGATTTCATCTTCGAAAGCGAGGAAACGCCCATGGTTGAGTTCAAAGGCTCGACCCTGCGCATCCGCGCGCGAGCGACGACGGACCCAAAGCAAATCGCCGGCGAAAAGGCGTGGGATGGCAGGCTGGAGGCCGTGTGGGATATTTCGCAGGCGAAGTTCACTTCGCAAAAAGTAGAGCGCTTATTTGCCGGTGTTCGCCAGGGAGAGTGACAAATTTCAGCAGTCTTGTGCCCCGGGGCGCCAGCGCATTCCGTTCGCGCTTACCCGGAACTCCGCTACGGTATCGGCTTCCGTGAAAATCTTCTTCGGCCTCGCTCTGCTTTGCTTCGCTGTCTCACCGGCGGTCCCGGGCGCGGAAGGCCCCGCCCCGAGCCGGGCGATTTCAGTCCCACCGTTGACCTATAAACACTCGACTCTGGCCAACGGACTTCAGGTCTATTCGGTCGAGGATCATAAGAGCCCGACCGTCGCCGTGCAGGTCTGGTATCACGTCGGCTCAAAGGATGATCCAAGCGGCCGGAGCGGTTTCGCTCATCTCTTTGAGCACATGATGTTCAAGGGCAACGATCATTTGACGCCGGACGCTTTTGACGACCTGACCGAGAACATTGGTGGAGAGAATAACGCCTTCACGGCGGACGACGTCACCGTTTATCACGAAGTGGTGCCGTCAAATTATCTGGAACCGATGTTATGGGCGGAGGCGGAACGAATGTCGGCGCTGGCTCTGAACGATGAGAATTTTACCTCGGAACGGGATGTGGTGAAGGAGGAATACCGGCAACGGATTCTGGCGAACCCGTATGGCGAATTCTATCTCGACATCGACCGTAAATCGTTTGCCGTTCATCCCTATAAGCGGCCGGGTATTGGCAGCATCGAAGAGCTCGATGCGTCAAAACTGCCCGAGGTGCGTGCCTTTCATTCGACTTTCTATCGACCGGATAATGCCACGCTCGTTGTGGTGGGCGATTTCAAACAGGAGGAGCTGGACGGCTGGGTAAAAAAATACTTCGGCGACGTCCCCAAACCGTCGGAGAAGATTCCACGGGTCACGGTCAGCGAGCCGCCGCGAAAAGAAGACAAGATCGAAACATCCTACAGTCCCAAGGCTCCGCTTCCGGCCATCGCGATCACCTATCTCGCGCCCTCGGTCCGCAGCAAAGATGCGCCGGCCCTCTCCCTGGCCGAGGAAATTCTGGCCGGCGGCGCTTCCTCGCGGCTCTACCAGGCCATGGTCTACGAACAGCAGATCGCGCAAGCCGTCTCACTCAGCGCCGATTTGCATGAAGATCTCGGTCTGCTCGTTTTTCGCGCCGTTCTGGCCAGCGGAAAATCAGTCGCGAGTGCGAAAAAATCGCTCTCCGACCAGATTGAGAAAGTACTCAAGAACGGCGTGACGGAAGCCGAACTCGCCAAGGCGAAGGATCGCTTGCTCACCTCGAAATTGCTGGAACGCGAGACCTCGAACGGCAAGGCCAGTGCGCTCGGCGAAGCTGCGGTAATCTATGGCGATGCTGCGCGCGTGAATACGGATTTGGCGATGGTGCAGGCGGTCACGACGGCCCAGATCAAGGAAGTGCTGAACAGATATATCACGGGCAAGAAAAAGGTCGTGATCGAGTATTTGCCGGAATCGATGAAGACTGCCGTAAAGGAGAAAAACGAGAAAAAGTCCTGATGAAAATATGCACTTTTGCCAGCGCCGGCCTCGGGTTCTTCGCCGCCACTCAATTTGTGTTCGCGATTGGCGGCGTGGACAAAGCTCCCGCTCCATCCGCGCCCCATGAGATCACTTTTGTCCAGCCGCAGGAAGCCAGACTCGAGAACGGGCTCCGGGTGATTGTGGCGGAGCGACCCGGGTTGCCGCTCCTGGCCGCGGAGTTGCTCGTGCGCACGGGCGCGGAGGTCGATCCCGACGGACGGGCGGGCGCCGCGAGCATGACCGGTTCGCTCCTGACCAAAGGCACCGACAGAATGTCCGCTCCCCAGATCGCGAGCGCGATTGAATCGCTCGGCGGCGCGATCGATTCAGGTGCGCGCTGGGATTCTTCGAGCGCGACCGTGGTGGTGATGTCCGCCAATGCGGGGCCGGCGTTGGGCATTCTCGCCGACGTCATCCTGCATCCCGCGTTCAAACAGGAGGAGATCGACCGCCTGAAGAACCAGACCCTGGATGGTTTGCGCGTCGTCTTGCAGCAGCCCGGGGCGCTGGCGCGATTTGTGACGGATCGAGTCGTCTTCGGATCGAGCGAGTACGGACATGCTGCAGGTGGCACGATGGAGACGGTTCAGGCGATTCAGCGCGACGATCTCGTGAAACTTTACCGGACCTATTACACGCCGGAGAACGCCGCGTTAATCCTGGCGGGAGACATCACGCTCGAACAGGGCACGAAATTCGCGCAACAATTTTTCGGTGACTGGAAAGTCGAGCCGTCCGCCACGAAAGAGTCTGCCCAGCCGAAGGCGGAGGAATGGAAGCAGGAAAACCTTGTCATTGATATGCCGGAAGCGGGCCAGGCCGCGGTCACGGTGGCCAAGCCTTCGATCAAGCGGGATTCGCCGGATTATTATACGGGTTTGGTGGTCAACGCGGCGCTTGGAACGGGCTTCGTTTCGCGATTGAACCGCGAGATCCGGATCAAGCGTGGCCTGAGCTATGGCGCTCGGAGTGCGATTGAATCCCGACGCAATGGCGGATCGTTTGTCGCTTCGGCGCAAACCAAGAACCCATCGGCGGCGGAAGTCGCCGGCCTGTTGCAATCAGAGCTTAAACGCCTCGGCACTGAACCAGTCCAGGGCGAAGAGCTAAAGTCCCGGCAGGCGGTGTTGACGGGCGGATACGCGCGGAATCTGGAAACAAATCGAGGCCTGGTCGCCCAGATTACCTCGCTCGCGACTTACGATCGCCCGCTCGACACGGTGAACAAATTCATCCCGGCGATCAACGCGATCACGGCGGCGGATGTGAGCGCGTTCGCCGCGAAATATTTCCAAACGCCACCGAGCCTGATCGTCGTCGGCAAAGCGCCGGAATTTCTGGAGGCGCTAAAGAAGGATTTTCCGGATATCAGAGTGATCCCGCAGGGCGAGCTCGATTTGAATCGGGCGGATCTGACGAAGGTGAAGTAGTGATAGGCGTTGGAGCGTTGAAGCGGTTGATTCGCCAGATCATTTTGGGCGAGGGGATTGTTTCATCCCGAACCGCGTAGACGGGGTCGCGATCTTGGCCGGGGTCCAAACTCCCAACTGCAAATTGCGCAAACTGTTTCAAGGATGTGGTGATCTCCGGTTGCTAGGTCCCTCGGCGCGCTGCGCCAGTCTCGGGATGACAAACGTGGCCAATGGCGGTCAATGTCCGCCGCCAAGCGCGTGGTAGAACCAAGCTTGGTCCGTCCGGCAGCTGCCGGACTACGGCGCGACAGTCTTCGCTCCGCCTCACGGCGGCGAGCGAAGTTTGGAGGCAAGGGGATTCGAACCCCTGACATCCAGCTTGCAAAGCTGGCGCTCTACCAACTGAGCTATGCCCCCGGTGAAGATCGATGTTAGATTACGGGCGGCGGAATGCAAACGCCGGGGGCACGTGTCGAGCGCCTTTTCCTGAGAATAACCCAGCGTTTAACGCTGGGACTTCGATGCGCGCGCCCCACGGTGGCACCGCCGCGCTTGCGCCGTCCGTTGAAGCAGGCAGGTCGTCAGACGTGGCTGTTTGGATCCAACGGCAGGAAATCGTAGAGATGCTTTTATCAGTCGGTGCGCGCGGGCTCCTGCAAAACGGAAAATGCCGGACGGCCTGAGGCCATCCGGCATTGTCTCATTACTTTGCAGCAAAGACTGAATTGTGCGTTACCGTTTCAAAGTTTTTCAAGCCTCGATTTCTTTCAATTTCGAGGGCTTAACGGCATTGCTCGCGGATTGCTCCACGGGCTTTAGCCGTCGACCTATTCAATCACTGACCTCCGAGTAAACCCAGAGCGTGACGAATTCTCCTTAGAAAGGAGGTGATCCAGCCGCAGGTTCCCCTACGGCTACCTTGTTACGACTTCATCCCAGTTACCACTCATACCTTCGGAGGCTGCTTCCATTGCTGGTTGGCGCACCTACTTCGGGTACAAGTAACTTCCATGATGTGACGGGCGGTGTGTACAAGGCCCGGGAACGTATTCACGCCGTCGTAGCTGATACGGCATTACTAGCGATTCCGGCTTCATGGAGTCGAGTTGCAGACTCCAATCCGAACTGGGCCCAGTTTTGATAGATTTCCTCCACCTCGCGGTCTCGGATCGTTCTGTACTGGGCATTGTAGTACGTGTGCAGCCCAGGCCGTAAGGGCCATACTGACTTGACGTCGTCCCCACCTTCCTCCCCGTTTCACAGGGCAGTCTGAACAGAGTGCTCGGCTTGCGCCGGTGGCAACAGTTCACAGGGGTTGCGCTCGTTGCGGGACTTAACCCAACATCTCACGACACGAGCTGACGACAGCCATGCAGCACCTGTGCAAGTTATCTCTTTCGAGACTCACGGGCTTTCACCCGCTTAGAAATGCATGTCAAGGCCTGGTAAGGTTCTTCGCGTTGCATCGAATTAAGCCACATACTCCACCGCTTGTGCGGGCCCCCGTCAATTTCTTTGAGTTTTAATCTTGCGACCGTACTCCCCAGGCGGCACGTTTAACGCGTTAGCTCCGGCGCGGAAGGGGTCGAATCCTCCCACACCAAACGTGCACCGTTTACTGCCAGGACTACCGGGGTATCTAATCCCGTTTGCTCCCCTGGCCTTCGTGCCTCAGTGTCAGGAACTGTCCAGAGACCCGCCTTCGCCACTGGTCTTCCTCATGATCTCTACGCATTTCACTGCTACACCATGAATTCCAGTCTCCTCTCCAGTCCTCAAGCACCGCAGTATCGAATGCAGTTTCGGAGTTAAGCTCCGAAATTTCACACCCGACTTACGGCGCCACCTACGCACCCTTTACGCCCAATGAATCCGAACAACGCTCGGGACCTCTGTATTACCGCGGCTGCTGGCACAGAGTTAGCCGTCCCTTCCTCTTCTGATACTATCAATACGAGCACAGTTAATACTCGCAACTTGTTCTCAAATGACAGGAGTTTACAACCCGAAAGCCTTCATCCTCCACGCGGCGTCGCTCCTTCAGGGTTTCCCCCATTGAGAAAAATTCTCGACTGCTGCCACCCGTAGGTGTCTGGACCGTGTCTCAGTTCCAGTGTGACTGGTCGTCCTCTCAGACCAGCTACCCGTCATAGCCTTGGTGAGCCGTTACCTCACCAACTAGCTGATAGGCCGCGGGCTCCTCAAAAAGCGCCAGGTTACCCCGGCTTTGGATTCAGGAAGATGTCGTCCCTCACCACATGCGGTATTAATTCGCCTTTCGGCGAGCTATCCCCCACTTTTCGGCAGATTGCCCACGTGTTACGCACCCGTTCGCCACTGAATTATTCCGGTATTGCTACCAAAATAATCCCGTCCGACTTGCATGTCTTATCCACGCCGCCAGCGTTCGTTCTGAGCCAGAATCAAACTCTCCGTAAAAATTTGGAGCCGGTGTCATTGCTGCCACCGGACAAAGTTTGCGCCAGTCCCGCTAAAGGACTGACAAATCTGACCATTCTTGCCTGCATTTCGCGCTGGAGCCACGGCTCGATGAGCCGCTGCCCATTTCGCGAAGCAGGTTCGTCCGATCTTATTTCAAATTAAGATTTCCTCAGTTCCGAAGAACCTTGGAAAAATTTTTAATCAAAAAACTCGACGTATAACGCACAATTCAATTTTTGCTGACTTATTTTCAACCCGTTCTGAACTTCGCTCTCGCTCGCCTGGCACGCCAAAGTCTTGACGCCGGCGGCTGATGACGAAATCCAAAATCAAACTTTCAAAGATCAACGCCCTTCCATTTCGGTACACGCCAAAATCCGATCCGATCAGCAAACTGACAAAACCGGCTCGATCATGAGCCCGAAGAGAAGAACACTCTGGGGAACCCCCGGAGCCCGCATCGCAGCGGAATGAGCAACATAGTGGGGTGAGCCAAGCCGTCAACCACATTTTGGACTTTTTTCGCCTCCAATTCCGGCAAACGGCCGACAGGCCTGATTACCGACGTTCCCTCACGCACCCGGCAACAACAATATCTCCTCGAGCCGGTCGTAACTCGCGGCCACCCCACGCTCCATGTCCGACTCGAGCACGCCGTCGCGCGCTTCCCGCGACTCGTAGCGGATTGTCTGCGTGAGCGTGGTTTTGCCATTCTTCTCCACCAGTTCGAACGTGCCGACCGCCTCACCCGGGTACCAGGCTTCATCGAATTTTTCAGTGGAGACGATCCGCTCGTTCGGCACGATCTTGCGATAGAGGCCGCCCATCCCCATTTCCGTTCCGTCGGTGTCGCGCCGCCACACCCAGCGATACGCGCCGCCCACCGATCTCGCAGACCGGCATCGACCAGCCGGGCGGTCCGAGAAGCCAGCGCTTCAGGAGATCCGGCTTGGTCAGGGCCGCGAAGACCAGTTTTCGCGGAGCATCGAAAACGCGGGTTATCACGATCTCGCGTTCTCCGGACGTTGTTATCTTGAAGGTGTCTTTGTCATTCATCGAATTGAAGGTTGAGGTTTGAAGCTTGAGGGTTGAAGTGAAACGGGGTCGACGTGGCGAACCAAAATCTAGTGGCGTGTTTCGTTGGGACGCCGCGCTGATCGCGAGCGCTTTAGGTTTCATCACTGAAAATAACGCTGCAGCAGGTCACGCCGGCTTCGGCCTTCTGCAGCTCCGACATGTCGATCGTTTGGACGCGATACCCTCGCTCCTCCAGCAGAGCACGGGTTCTGGGAAAGGAATCCGGCATGATCACGACCTCGTTGACCAGCAGCGCGTTCGCCGCGGCCGGCTCGTTCTCAGCAACGTCAATCAATTCAAACCCGCGCAGTTGCTCCGCATCGATCAACGATCGATTAACGAGAATGGTGTTGTTTCCAATATGGGAACACGCGCTCTTCAGATGAAGGCAGCCTCTGACCTCAACGGCCTGCACCTGATAATCGTAAGGCCGAAGGAGATCGCTCAACTGTGAGAGCGCGTCGCGATTCGTGCGTTGCGATAAGCCAACGAAGGCGGAACGACCCGCGCGCAGCACATCTCCGCCATCCAGCGTGGCCGGTTCGGCGAGGAACTTGATTGGCCGATAAGGTGAAAGCGCGTCGGCCAGGCTCCTGGCTTCGGGGCGCCGGCTGGGCGCTTCCATGATCGAAATGACCGCGACTTCATCCACCACGAATGCCGGATCTTCGACGAAGACGGCATCTGGGAGCTCTGGTTCGGCCGGAAGCGAAACGATTCGAACACCCAGGCCGGCGAGGCAATCCTGATACGCCTTGTGCTGCGCCATGGCTTTGGCCACGTCAATTGGTCGTCTCGCGTGAAATGACAGCTCGCAGTTGTTGATGCTCGAGCTCACGTCGCGAGTGATTGCCGTTAACGCCATAATCCCGAGTTCTGGGGAGCGCACGCGACTCGCGCGCTGGTCTTGGCGACCTCGCCAAAATGAACTTTCCTCAATTTCTCCCGGGGATCAACTCTCTTGCCACGGCGAGTTCGTCTGTTCCGGCGAACAACATTCTTCAAAACTCCGCGCGCGCTTCCCAGCGATCACTCACGATGGGTGCGGGATTGCTCTCGGTCAGATTGCGGAAGGTGAAACTAATATTCGTTTGTCCCGTTTCCTGCTCGATGTTCTCCCGCATTTTCGCGGCTACTTTGTCCTTCATCGCCTGAAGCGTGGCCGCGCTGTCAATCGTGCTGACTTCGAAGTAGTTGATTTGAGGGCTTTCCATTCTTGAACAATAAAACTCCGCGCGTGCTTCCCAACGATGATTCATTACCGGTCCCGGGCGGGGCTCGGTCAGATGACGGAAAGAGAAACGGATATTCGTTTTGCCCGTTTCACTCTCGATTCTCTCCCTCATCTCCGCGGCGACCTTGTCCTTTGCCGCCTGAAATGCGGCCGCGCCGTCCATCGTGCTGACTTCGAAGTAGCTGATCTGCGGGCTCTCCATTCGCGTAAAATACTTTGTCGGCAGACTTCCTCAAACTGAGGATGTTTTACCGGCGAACGCCGCTCCGGTCTGATCGGTGCCTCGCTGCCGTAACGCAAGCAGAACACCGAGGCCGGCTTTCAAACAAGATTGGATTCTCCAAACTCTGATCACTAATTACTTGCCACTCCATGCGCGCGCGCGGACAAGCTCGCTGCGCGAATCCCCGGCCTTCACCGTTTGCGCGACCAATTTCGCATAATAGCGGCCCGCGGTTTCCTTGTCCCCGGCTTGCTCCGCCGCTTGCGCCGCACCGTACAATCCCCTGAACCGTCCCGGATAAATCTTCAGTTCAGCCTCAAATGCTCGCTGCGCTTCCTTCGGCTGACCCAGTTCCAGCAGCAGGCCGCCCAGCTGTTCGCGAACCGGAACCAGCGCGCCGGGCGAAACTGGATGCTTGCCGAGAACATCCTCCAAGTCTGCGGTTCTGCGCAAGGTCGCGACCGCTTCCTCCTTCTTGCCCTGACCGTAGGCCAGCCAGGCGGAAGCCGTCTGCATCTGCAGGTCCAGGTGAGTCTTAAAATAATCAAATTTCGGATCCGTCGTCGCGTCGCGCAATTGGCGCATGCGATCGATCGCTTTCTGCGCGCCGTCGAGATCGCCTGTGTGGACGCGCCCAAGGGCGTGGGCATACTCGATCAACGCTTCCATGAACGGAAAGGAAGACCAGTGCGGCACGTTGGGGGTGGGAAGAGCGGCTGCACCAGCCCAGTCATTGCGCTCGAGCGCGTAACGCGACGGGATCGCCGCCAGCGCGTAGGCTGCGGTGAATTCCAGTTCAGGGTTGGTTTTGCGCACGGTGCTGGCGAAATCCACAATCTCCTTCGCCTTGTTGTCTTCACCTTCCTGCAGGTAGGAGTAAGCCTCGTAATCCAGCGCGTGCAGTTCTTCCGCCTCGGTCGCATCGCGGCCGAGTAATTTGGCGTAGGCGCGGGCTGCTTCCGATGCCGCCTTGTTTGCGGCCACGGATTCATCCCACATCCCGAGACGGGTGAAGATATGGGACGGCATGTGCAAAGCATGCGGGACCCAGGGCGCAATGGCGCCATAAGCGTTGGCGGCGGTTAACCCGCGTTGGGCCAGCGTCGGGTAATCATAGCAATGGATCAGGTAGTGCGTGATCCCGGGATGGTTCGGGTTCTTTTTCCCCAAGGTTTCGAGGATGCGGGCAGCTTCCAGTTGTTTGGACAAAGTCGTGTCGTTAGGTGTAGCATAACCGACCGTCAGGATGGCCAGGGCGTGGAAGGTCTGGACTTCCACATCGTTCGGATACTTTTCGGCGAGCTCGCGCATCGCTTTTTCGTAAGCGACCACACGATCGCGCGACCCGATTGGCCCATGACACGATTGTCCGACCGGTCCCGTGGCCGGACCCTCCGGCGCGTGATAATAGGCGTTTAGCGCCGTGACCAATCGCCGTTCACGATCGGTCGGCACCTCCATCGCCATGGCCTTGTCGATTGCTGTTTGGCCGGCCGCCATTTCGTTAGCGGTTGGAGGAGTCCAGATCGGATGCCACCAGGTCATGGCGATGCCCCATTGGGCCATGGCGCACGTTGGATCCTGTTCGGCCACGGCGGTGAAAATCCGTCGAGCCTCCTCGTAGAAGAACGAGTGCAGCAGAGCCACACCCCGTGCGAATTCCTGCCTGACCGCCGGCGCACAAGAGATGGGAAATTCCACTTTCCCCGCCGCGCGCAAATCGCCTGGTTCGCGAGTCGTTGTGACTTGAGCGTTGGATATCGCGAAACATCCTCCCACGGCCGCGAGTAAGAGAGAGTGACGAAGAATTTCTCGAGCATTCATAGTCATTCCAAAGGCGCGATCTTTCCCAGCGGCTCCAGTTGCGCGGCAGCATTCCACAATTCTCGTAATTCACTCCGATGTTGATCGCCCCAGAGCTGAACCAATCGTAGGGCAGTCCCGGGGATGTAGCCGTAGAGAATGCGCCCCGTTTCGATTTCGATAAACGCTTCGTGCTCGCCGTAGATCGCATGAAAATGCGGAGGCGGATGATCGCCCGAATACATCCGAATGATGATCCCGTAGAAGCGGCTGATTTCAGGCATGCGCCGGCGTCGTCGCTGATCTCGCCAGAAACTGATCAAGCGTTTTGCCCGTCAATTTCATATAGAGCGCATCCGCGCAAAGCTCGATCTCATCGCTCCATCGAATCTGGCGATGCGGACCTACGTGCACTTTTTGAAAAAACGCCGGATCCTTCCAGGCAGCGAAAAGCTTTCCATTAGCAAACTCTGACAAATCGATCTCGCCTTCGACGCCATCAGAATAGCGGATGAAAATCCGATTCTTTGGCAAAGCCTTGACCGCGACTGGATGGAGCATGATCAAATCTAGTTCTCCGACCGCCCGGGTCAATCATATTGATCTCGCTTGCTGACTTCTCGCTCGCGAAGGCTTTCGGAGTCAACAACTTGCCTCTCCCTCGCTTCAGAGTCTGGGGAGTATCCTGCCTGCCCGCCGCGGTGGGCAACTCGTGCGTGGTTTTTGGGGACCTCGCCGACAGGAACGTTCCGTAATTTACACCGGCGATCTTCCGACCGGGCGAGCTTCTGCAGAAAGTTGATGGTTCAGGGTTGAGAGTTGAGAGTGGGAAAGTACGTTGCGTGTTATGACGCGACGAAATTTTATCCATACGGTTATAGCAAGCGGCGGTGTTGTGGCGGCGGGAGGATTGGCAAGACTTGTGACGGCGGCGACGACGAATCCAGCGGAGAAATCTTCGTTTCTCCTGGGCGGTGATCTTTCGGTGAATCGACTTGGCTTTGGCGCGATGCGCCTGACCGGAGAGGGGATCTGGGGTTGGCCGGCCGATCGAGAGAACGCCCGGAAAGTCCTGCGTCGGGCGGTTGAGCTGGGCGTGAATTTCATCGATACCGCCGATGCCTACGGTCCGGACGTGAGCGAACTCCTGATTGCGGAGGCGCTCCATCCTTATCCAGCCGGACTGGTGATTGCGACCAAGGGCGGCTTTACCCGGCCCGGGCCCGGACGGTGGGTGCCGAACGGTAAGCCCGAATACCTGACGCAATGTGTGGAGAAAAGTCTGAAGCGATTAAAGCTCGAGCGGATCGATTTGTATCAATTGCATCGCATCGATCGCAGTGTGCCGGTGGAAGAATCGTTAGGCGCGCTCAAGAAGATGCAGGAAGCGGGAAAGATCCGGCACGTTGGATTATCGGAGGTATCGCGAAAAGAGATCGAGCGGGCCAAGAAGGTAGTTCCGATCGTGAGCATACAGAACGAATACAATATTGTGGATCGCAAATCGGAAGATGCGCTCGCTTATTGCGAGAAGGAGAACATGGGATTCATTCCGTGGGCGCCGATTGGGGGAAGTGGGAGTTCGTTCAAAAAGCCCGGTAACCCTCTCGAAATCGAAGCGAAACGTCATAATGCCAGCGGCATCCAACTCGCGCTCGCCTGGTTGTTGCAGCGATCGCCGGTGATGCTGCCGATTCCGGGGACGTCTTCGGTACCGCACCTCGAAGAAAATATGGCCTCCGCGAAAATCCAGCTCACGCCGGACGAATGGAAGGCCGTCGAAGAGTTAGCGAAACGGGGATAGGGCCGGTGCTGCGCGGCGGAAATCCCAATGACCAAGCTCGCCAATTCTTGGACGAGCTCGACGTGGCGAGTTCCAAAACCCAAATCCCAGGCAATTTCCAAGAATCAACAATCCAAGAGAACGTAACGGATGAAGCGCTGCGTGGTAGGGGCAGGTCCGAGTGCGCAAATTCTCTTTGGGATTTGAAGTTTAATTGGGATTTGGAAATTACGGCGCGCGCGGCTCGGGCTATTGTCGTCGACTCGGGCCTCAACGTAGATGGGCGGTGGCAAACTCCGAAAGGGTTCGCGAGCTCCATGCCACTAAGCGATCGGCACCTGCTCCTTGCGGCGGCGCGGAATGCCGAGGCTATCGAAGATGGTGCGCGTGGCGTCGGAGCGATTGAGCGTGTAGAAATGAATGCCGGCCACGTCGTTGTCCAAAAGATCGTGACATTGCTCCAGGGCGAAGTGAACGCCGACCCGGCTGACCATTTCTCGATCGTTTTCGCAGCGCTGGAGAGCACGCAGAAGCTTGGCTGGGAAACGTGCGCCTCCGGCCAGCTCGGCGATGCGTTTGAATCCTCCCGTCGAGGTGATCGGCATGATGCCGGCAATGATCGGGAGATGGATGCCGGCGAGCGCGCAACGCTCGCGGAAATCGAGGAAGTCGCGATTGTCGAAAAATAGTTGAGTGACGATGTAGTCGGCGCCGGCATCGACTTTTGCCTTGAAGTGATCCATTTCGACCAGTCGATTCGGCGTCGCGGGGTGCCCTTCGGGAAAACCAGCCACACCGATCCCGAATCCGCGGCGGTCAGGATGCACGCCGGATTCGTTAAACCGGCGAATGAACTTCACCAGATCGATCGCGTGGGGGAAGGAGTTGCGCGCGGTGGCGAGCGGAATATCTCGGGGTCGATCGCCGCCCAACGCGAGAATGTTGCCGATGGCTGAGTTGGCGTAGCGAAGCAGGATCGATTGGATCTCTTCCTCCTGGTGACAGACGCAGGTCAGGTGCGGGATCGGATCCAGCTTTGTCGTGGTTTTGATGCGCTCGACCAGGTCGTGCGTGAGATTGCGGGTGGAACCGCCGGCGCCATAGGTGACGCTGACGAAATGAGGCATGTACGCTTCCAGTTCGCGGATCGTCTGGTAAAGCGTTTCGGCGGCCTCCGGCGTCTTCGGGGGAAAGAACTCGAACGAGAACGTCGGTGAATCCCCCTGCATGATATCGGTGATGTGCATGATCCGGAGCGTATCTTTGCCTGCGCGGTGAGTTGCGGTCAACTGACCAAGCAGGTTGCCGACCAGATTGGGCGGGTCTCGGGTTGAATTGTTGGCGTAATTTCGCTGCCGCGGAGGGACGTGGTTCTGCGCGTCTTGGAGGGGCGAGCTCCAGCGAGCCCCCGTCCGAAGGAGACGCAAACCATTAACCACGAATGGACACGAATGAAGTGGCGGAATCATTTTTCGTAGAATTGGAGTTACCAAGGACTCGAAGACGAGCGCATAGCCAGGAGCTCAGCCGACAAAAGAGGAACCGAAACGTCCGAGGCCTCTTCTTAAACATTCGCGTCCGTTCGCGTCATTCGCGGGCCAATGATTGGGTGAACCCAGCGCTGGCTTCGACCCGAATGGCGTTAAGATAAGGACGCCTTGGTACACGTTTCTCCTATGAAGAATGGTTTCGATCCGCTCTTGGAAACGCGACTGCGCAGGTCATTTTCAGATGGAACGCTCCTCTGAAATATCGAGGCTTCTCGCTTTGGCTTGAACTTCGAGCCACGGGAGCCTGTGTGAAGCGGTCTAAAGATGGCAAATTCATCCCAAAACCGCCTCATCTTAACGCCATTCGGCTTCGACCCCTTGATAGTTTGACGCTCCGGCTCGCGGCCTGCTACCTTGATTGTCTTATGAAACGCTCGCCGGCCACAAATGCACGGAAGCGCCGTGCGGTGGGAGTCCTCAAGAAGAGCAAGCACAATTCAATTCCGAAATCGGTGACCCTGACCGATTTCCGAGAGCCGACGGCGGCCGAGCGGGTGCATGGAAAATCACTTGCGACCCGCGCTGCCGAGCTAGTCTCACGAAAATCGCGGAAGCTGGCTGTGGCGCATTAAGGTTTCCGAAGAGGACTGGCATTCCCCCCGCCAATGGCAGAGAACATTCGTGAGATTGTTCGCGAACATCGTTTTGAACGCGAGCTGCGCACCTTGATCAAGGAGGCAATTCCGGCGGATCTATTTGTCGAGGGCGCCGAGTTTTTACTGGCCCGAGATCCATTGATCGGCTCGCCGATCGATGAACATCGGCTCGTCCACTTTTTGCCAATGGCCCCTGTCCGAGGTCAACAGGTTTCGCTTTACTATACTTTTGACGAATCAACAGTTTGGCTAATGTCCATCGGGCGCGTGTAGGTCGCGCTCGGGTAAATTGCGGTAAGGGACCGGTTGTTCATCATTCAATTTCAAGCCAGTCTTCAGATGGTGGATCCCGAACCGCTCATTAACGTCGCTGATTACGCAGGCGCAGCGCGCCGGACACTTTCGAAGGATGTGCTCGATTATTACGAGGGTGGGGCCCTGGATGAAATTACTCTTCGCGAGAATACCGCCGGGTGGGAGCGACTGAAGCTCCACTACCGGGTTCTCGCGGGAGTGGGAGCGCGCGACCTGAGCACGACGGTGCTGGGTCAACCCATCTCGATGCCGATCGTGGTCGCGCCGACTGCATTTCATAAACTGGCCTGCGAAGCGGGAGAGATCGCGACGGCGAGAGCCGCGAAGACGGCTGGAACTTTGTTTATTCTGAGTTCGCTCTCGAATATCGCAATGGAGTCGGTCTTTGCGGAGGCGGGGAGTCCAAGGTGGTTCCAGCTTTATATCTACAAGGATCGGGGGATCACGCTCGAACTGGTGCAACGAGCCGAGGCCGCTGGGGCGGAGGCGATCGTCCTGACCGTTGATGCGCCAGGCCTGGGCACACGCGAACGCGATACGCGGAACAGCTTTCGATTGCGGGATGGTCTCGTGGTGGAAAACCTTGCGCCGTTAGGCAAGGGTATTTTTCCCGAGGTGCAGGGATCCGGCCTTTCCGCCTACGTCCGAGAAAATTTTAAGGCAGATCTCGGGTTCGATGATCTGGATTGGCTATGCGGGTCGAGCCGGTTGCCGGTGGTGGTAAAGGGTGTTTGTCGCGGCGACGATGCGTGCCGAGCGGCGGAGCACGGGGCGAAAGCGGTGGTTGTTTCCAATCACGGTGGGCGTCAGCTCGATACCGCGCCCGCGACTTGCGAAGTACTGCCGTACGTGGTCGAGGCCGCGGGCGATCTTTGCGAGATTTATGTCGATGGCGGGATTCGGCGCGGCAGCGATGTGCTGAAAGCGGTTGCACTCGGAGCACGCGCGGTCCTGGTGGGCCGGCCTGTTCTCTGGGGATTGTGCGTGGCCGGCGAAGAAGGTGGGGTAAAGGTTCTCGAGATTCTTCGGCGCGAGTTGGATGAGGCGTTGCTGCTTTGTGGCTGCACGAAGATCGAGGATGTGGGGCGATGGTTATTGATGCCGTGATGGCTCCCGAGAAGATTTTGCTGGCGCTGGCGTAATTTGGGCTGACCATTCTCCTATGATCAAACGTGCATTTCCTGCCGTTCTTGGTTTTTTCAGTCTCTGTCTTCCCCTGGTCGCGCAGACAGATTTCGAAACGATCACGGTCGATCAATTGCGCCGAACCGCCGCAGTCGATGCCGCAACGGCGCTGACACTTGAGCAACCGGATGTCTTCAGCACGGTGGACGCTTCGCTCCTGATTCATAGCCTCCCGGTGCTGACTCTTCTCGATGGAAGACGTTTCCCGATCTCGAGCAGTCTGGACCGTATGGCCCTGGCCCCGCTGGATCTGTTTCCGATCGCGTTTCTAAGCGCAGTCAAAGTGCAGAAGGTTAACGCCTCTCCGATGTATGGAACCGATGCGCCTGGGGGGGTCGTGGATCTGCAGCTGAATCGGAATTATACCGCCGGCGGTGAGTTTGGAGTTTTCTACGGAAAATCAAGTGGCAAATACGGGCGTGAGGATTTTCAATCGTACATCATTGGTGGTGTGGGCAATGAACATTTCAGCATCACCGCCGGAGCTTCCTATCAGGAATCGAGCGGCAACGTTCCTCGCTGGCGCCATTGAGCGCCGCGCAGCGCGTCGCGGTTGATCGTTGATCGTTGATCGTTGAGAGACTTGGGCCTTTCCCTGGCGAATCCCCTTTGTTCCCTCCGCCCGCTCGCGAACGCTTTCGGAGTTTCCTTCTGTAAAATGCTTCTGGTTTTTTGATCTGCAATCCTCCGGGCCGCCGTTGATTCGCGAGTCGGGAGTTGAGGGATCCGGGTTGAGGGTTGATCGTCAATCATGCCGGAAAAAATGCGCGTGGTGCAAGTCCTTGAACCAAAGGG
>Ga0209048_10002396_pt1 | contig 18628 bp, 12 predicted proteins | sample FrelakmetCRP12CR_FD_187146 | JGI IMG/M metagenome (GOLD analysis project Ga0209048, IMG submission 187146) | Freshwater lake sediment microbial communities from the University of Notre Dame, USA, for methane emissions studies - CRP12 CR (SPAdes)... | ecosystem: Environmental > Aquatic >... | reverse complement strand
CACTGAACATGCACCCACTACTGCTCCTTCAGCGATGTGTATTGCAGGCAGGATCATGGCGCGCGCGCCTATCCAGACATTGTCATCAATGATTACCTCTCCCCCCCGCGTGGCAAAAGTTGGGTCATTTGGATCATGTTCCATCGAAACAATATAGACCTCCGGCGAAATGCTGACATTATTATGAATTTTTATACCAATGCGCCCATCCAGATATACACGCCGATTGATCACCACATTATCCCCCATCTGGATATTCGCCCCCGTAACAAAAACTCCCATATGAATGCTGCTATCTTTTCCCAAGTTATAATGCATGATTTTTTTATAATACCAGTGCCGCATTCGAAAAGAGGGACATTGAGCGACCCAGTTGTTGGCGATGTAAAATCTTAGCCCGTTGAGAAAGGTTTTCATTTTGAACATGAGAGTTAATCCTCCAAACATTCACAAAGCCAGACCGAATAGTATTTCTGAGGGATGCTTTTATCTGGACTCATAATTGATGGCGATGAATATATTTTGCCTGACATCCTTCGAACTGAAACTTATCAACTATAGGTGTGTTTTAGTAAGTCAAGTCAAAGTCAAGAACGTCTTTACCAATTATCAAGAGAAGGAGTTTATGTTTCTTTCCTGAACTGATAGGGTTCCCATTTTCTGCCCCATTTCTCTTCATATCTTTTCTTATTTTCTTTGAATAACTGGGCATAGTGGGTCTTTTTGAGATTTCCAAACGAAGCGCCTTGAAAATGGTGGATAAAAACGTCCTCTGCACATATCACCCGCTGGCCTTGCAGGTGATACCGTACAGCCAGATCATCATCTTCAAACATGCCCACCAAAAAACGTTCATCCAGGCCACCGAGGGCATCAAATTGCCCTTTGCGAACCATTACGCAATAAAAAGCCAGCATGCGAATATCGAATGCCTGCCCTGCCATGTACCTGGCTCGCCAGTCTGAGAAGGCTTCCATCTCGACTGGTGAGCGATAGCCGACCGAGACGCGCGCCTCGTTCCCGGTGGAATTGGTTACCGGACCCACCATACCAATTTTAGAGTTGCTGCGCATGTGCGCCAAAAGGCGCTCCACCCAACCGTTCGTCACCACGGTATCATTGTTGAGGAATATCAGGTATTCTCCAGTTGCCAGAGAGGCCGCCTGGTTGTTTCCGCCGGCAAAGCCGCGGTTTTCCGTGTTGAGCACAAGCCTCAGATTTGGATGTGTCTTTGAAAAGGTATTTAGCCAGCCGGGTGTTTCATCGGTCGAAGCATTATCAACCACAATCACTTCAAGGTTGGGATAGGTCGTGTTGCAGTAAATGCTCCTAAGACATAGCTGGTTGATCTGAAAATTATTATAGGTCAGAACCAGGATGCTGACCTTTGGTAACCTGGATAGATTGTTATCTTTTTCGCTGTGCTGGGGGATTTCTGTACGTTTCTCATAATAAGACAACCACTCTTGCACACTCATGGGACCAGCTGTGCTCTCTAATGAGGTTGGCAAAGTGTCTTGTAACCCCTGAGCCTCTAAATGCTCATAAAGCCTGACTAAATACTCTGTCAGATGGCTGGTGTCATAATTTTGGCGCGCAGTATTGAAAGCCGAGTCGGACATTTTGCTAACCACATCGCTGTGTTTTAGCAAGGTAATAATTTTTTGTGCGAATTCCTGGGCGGAGTCAGCACAATAATAGTCAATCCCGTCTTTAAAGACCATATCGGTCATTGCAAGCGATGAAGCCACAAAGGTCCTGTGCAGGGCTGCGTAATCTATGACCTTGCCACGCATTCCTGCCCCATTGATTAGCGGAGCGATGCCAATGGTGGCTTTTTGAATATAAGGACGATGATCTATCACACCACCAGTCACAATGACATGTTGACCGTCTGCAAATCTGGTAATAGTTTCAGGCGGGTTGGGTCCAACTACATAAATACGTGCGTCGGGTAACTCTTTGTAAATTGCCGGCCATATTTCCTTAAAGAAGAATTCCATGGCATCTGCATTTGGATAATGCGCGTAGTTGCCAACAAATACAAGTGTATGCAGGTCGGGTTCTACGTCAGGCAAGCTGAATTCATTAAAAATCACTCCATGATTTAAGACAGAATATATCTGGTAAGGATATAGTTCCTTGAAATAATCACCATCTTTAGTGGTAACTGCAATTCGCGCGGTTAGCTTGGCAGCATCCGCCAATTCCAAGTGCAGGGCATAGATAAATTCGCTAAATTTTTCAAGCCAGGGCATTGTAAGCGGTTGAAGACGATAAAGGTCAATCTGCAATCTTAGGCTGACCGCTTCCATGTAGGTGAAAATATGTATCTTCCCAAAACCCGGATCATAATTTTCAAGAGAGCGAGGCCACTCATAATGGACAATGTCCATTTGGGTGCCCTTTAACCAGGTACTAATTTCAGTCTGATTTCTGCCAAACTGCCAATAAGGGATCGTCTGAATGGAATGGCAAAAGGGCTTCAAATTTTCCAACGCGTTGGCATCATTATTCGGATCAAAGCAGGACGATAAATAGATCTCATTATTTTGGCTGAGGATTTTGATGAAATTTATCACCCGGGTTCCGCCCCCATGGAAAGGATGGGGGAATTGTGAGGTGACAAACAGGATGCGTCTTCGGTGACCTTTAGTAGTTATTTCCGGAAGTTTTGAGGCCTGGGTGAGAGGATAAACCGGATCATTGGCATGCGGCGCTGAAATAAATTGCTCTAATTTGAACAGATCTTCCAGCATCTGGGCAAATTTATCACCCGTCAGAGTGGTTTTTAGGTGGGAGAGCACATCAATGGAATTCAATGGAATTTTTAACCGATCAAGGGAGCTTTGTAAGGCCACCTGCGCTTTGGCAAGGTACCACTTCTCATTGTTAACATCAGAAGATTTATTCAAGTCCAAAGCTTCACTAGTTGGAATGGCTTGAATTGCGGGTGCTTTTTGCCTGTCCTTTCGAAGATAATGCACAAGTGGATTTAACCCGGCTCTAACGAGCGAGTAAATTTTCCGAAGTACGCGGGCACGCCAACTGCCAGGCGGTGCCAGCCAAACGCGAATACGCCGTGCGATCAGGGCCAGCCGCCAGGCTTTGCTGTAGGTAATTTCATATAATTGCCCAGAAAGGGCAAGCATCTGTTTATCCTGCTCCGCCACCTGGACCGATAGTGCCTGCACAGTCTGTTCTTTTTCCGCCATCTGTGCCTGGAGTGCCTGTTCGGATTGCTCTTTTTTCTTCACCTGAGCCGATAGTGCATGCACGGATTTATCTTTTTTCTTCACCTGAGCTGATAGCGCCTGCACGGACTGCTCTTTCTCCTCCACCTGCGCATTTAACGCCCGAACGGACTGCTCCTTCTCCTTCACCTGTGACGAAAGTCCCTGTGCATGCGCTGTGATTTCTTGAACCTGGGTTAAGAGTGCCTGCACGGACTGCTCATTCTGATGCAATTCTTCAACCAGGTGACGTTCATGCACGAAATGGGCTGCATCCAGCCATTCGGTAATGGTGGATCGTGCAGCCTCCACATTATTTACAACAAAGTGTACCTTGGAACAGCAATCAATGATCTCCTTCCGAATTAAATCATAAGCTGGTTTTTGAAGCAGGAAATCAAAAGGATGACCGACCTGTAAAAAAATCTCTTCATCACTTATCACTCTTGTTTTTTGAACCTCAATCCTCTTATCTATCAATTGTTCCAAAGAAAATCGAAACTCCTGGGTGATCTCCGGCAACATCTTTTGAGCCGGATCCCACCATCGACCACCATAAAGAAACAAGTAGAAAATCAAGGGTAAAAACTTTTCCAAATTACTGTCTTCAAAGTTCTTGAACATCGTAAAAAGCACATACTTTTTCGGGGCTGCATGGACAAACTCTAATGGCAATTCTCTTGAACTTGCACCTCCCTTATGATAAACGACCGACAGGGGAGTAAGCATACACTTGTACCCCCGCAGCCACAAACGCCAGCCCAGGTCCACGTCTTCATGGTACATAAAATAGTCGACGTCAAAACCTCCCAGTTGCTTGAAGATATCTTTTGGAATCAGCATTGCTCCGCCTGATGCGAACATGGTGTATTTATTTGATTTCGGAACAGAAGCAACAGCCGGAGGATTGGAAGGAGTTGGATCTAATCCAAATAGGTCATCGCTTCTGCCCCAAAAATCAACTGCCGATCCATCCCAATTCATAATCAACGAGCCAATACAACCTGTTTCCGGATCTTTTTGAATTTCCTGGAGTAACGCCTTCAACCAATTTTTCGAAACGCGCATGTCATTGTTTAGAAAGGCAAGATATTTCCCTTTCGCGCTTTTTGCACCTTGATTTGCCGCCCTCGAAAATCCTAGATTCGTTTCATTTCGTATTAGTTTTATTTCGGGAAACTTGGAATAAATAAAATCTATTGATTTATCGCTTGAACCATTATCAACAATGATGATTTCTAATTGCTCTTTTGGAAAATCAACCTCTCGTAATGATAATAAACATGTCTCAAGGTGATCATACCCATTAAAGTTTAAGATGATAACAGTCACTGTCGGAATAAGATCCTTTGACCTTTTCTGTTTTTTTGAAGTCTGCATACCTAATGTCTGCACAGTCTTCTTCTCGGATATCTGATCCGAGTGTGCCTCCACTATAGGCACCCGATCAGCCAACTGGGAAGTTAGCGCCTGCACTACTTGGTTCTGAAGATCTCCCATCTTTCTCTCCCGATCCATTAGTATTTCTCTCTCTTTCCAAAACTTCATCGATGCTGGTGTTCACAACCTTTTTCAGTACTATCAAAGATTAGAACATGCCCATCTCTCGTAAAATCCATCATATATATATCTACTCAGCAGGATGATTATACACAAATCTGATGGTTGGTGTACGAATCGTGTCATCTATTAGTAGATAATTGTTAAATCATCCCATTGGTTCTTGGAACATGCGCAGTTCTCCCTCCCAAGAAGGTAATTTCGTCCTTAATATTCGATTCTTGTGTTTATCTTTGAATGGAAATAAATTAACCTTCATTTATCGCCGCGGCAAACGGGCGCGATGACTGTTGGGAGGAAAGAGCAAAATGCGAATTCGGCGGAAAAACATAGCCATCTTCCATGCTTTACTTCGATCAATCTCTATCAACTTGGACGAAAGGACTTGTACGGACTGCTCCTTCTGAGCCACCTGTGCTGAGAGCACCTGTAGGAACTTCTCCTTCTCATCCGCCTGTATCGAAAGTCCTTGCGCATGCAATGTGATTGCCTGCACCTGGGCTGTGAGTGCCCGTACTGCCTGTTCTTTCTCGGTCACGTGTGTCGAAAGTCCCTGCGCATGCAACGTGATAGCCTGCACTTGCGCTGAGAGCGCCTGCACCTGTGTCGTCAGGATCTGATCGGACCGCTCTTTCTCAGCCAAATGAGCCGTAATCGCTTGCACAAACCGTTCTTTCTCAGAAACCTCTTGAATTAAGCGCTTTTGTTCATCCTTAAACCATTCCAAGCGTGTATTCCGACGTGAAATCTGATCCATTAATTGACGAATAGCAGATTCGTAATCGGGCGAAGGATCATCAGTGGTTGGCTTGATTTTATTTTTCTTCATTTATTTATTTCCCTCTTTAAAGCCATTGTGAATAATAATTTTAATATTGCCAGGTCAGTCACTCTTAAATAAGCGTCTGGCTCAGCCATTAATTCAATAATATTCGTAAATTTAGAATATTTCCCCTGGTTTACCCATTCAAATACTTTGCCCATCGAGTAAATATCACTAAAACTTCCGTCCGGGGGTCTTCCAGAAGTTCCCAATCCCCAGGGAGTAAAGTATGGCTGCTTTTCTGAGACTGCCCACCCAAAATCCACGAGTACAGGCTTCCCATCCCGCATGAGCATGTTGTCTGGACGGATGTCCCGATGAACAATCCCTTTCGTCTTAAGCTCACCTAGAATGTTGAGGCAATCTTCGATGAAATGATACATTTCTTCAGGACTGTTATTAATGTCTTCAACCAAACCATTTAAAGGCGCGCCGAGGATTTTTTCATATACCACGACAGAATATTTGTCCTCTGACCAGGATTTCAATATTTTTGGAAAATAATCACTATTAAGTTCGGAAAGGAAATTTGCCTCTCGTTGAGCTAAATCAAGGCTAGCCTGTTTATAGATAACTTTATCATCAGTGTACACACAACTCCAATATTCTATACTACCTTCTTTAGCAAGCCTGCGGCTCGAAATAATTTTTTCTCTATCTAGAATAAGAGGCAATGGACCAGATAGATCTATAGTGCTTTGACTACGAAATGCCACATAGAGTTTTCGAGTTGGAGAGATTTTACCTATGACTTCACTTTTGCAAAAGTGGTGAGCCAATGCGGCTTCGAACGCTTCAAGTGTATAGGGCTCGCGAACAATATCTTTATTCCTATCTATGTGATGGAAAAATTGGATGGCTTGATCATCAGGCTCGATCCACTCAACAATAAGTATGTATTTTGTAAGTTGTGCAAGTTTCCCGACCACTGCATCCAGGCTGCCGAACAAAGCTGTGGTGGAATATATCCAATGCACCAGGGCAAGCGCAACCACAATATCTTCAGGTTCTTGCCAATCCGCAACATTGGCTCGATAGATTTCAAGGTTTTCAAAGCCAAAACGCTTTTTTGCCTCTTCGATCATCTTTAGATAAACTTCGTCGATGTCGACTGCAATTGCTTTTTCTGCCTTTTGTTGCAAGGCCCAAAAACAACAAAATGCAGCATTTGCACCCAGATCCAATATGCTTCTATTTTTCAAATAACGCGGCATAAAAAAAGGGAATAGCAACTCGTATTTTCTTTGAAGAGCAGCATCGTCGGGGGATACTCGGATCCAATCCTTTGCAAGCGAAAACTCCTGATAACCATGGAAAATCAGTTCGTTTTTAGTTTCTTCCAAATATGCTGAGTGTGCATATTTATTGGGAGTACTGTACATTCGATCCTCATCATTTTGATGGTCAATGATATTGGGGGTAATCCCCAACCCGGAAATCCGTTCAAACAGGTAATCTGAGTAGAAATAATCATCAAATAAAATAAGATCGTCCTTTTTTGCCAGGATATTCTCGCCTTTCATTATATGGTCATAGTGAACATGCCAGCCTCTTTTTTCTTTTTCTGGCTTAAATTTATTTTTTCGATCTACAAAGATCTTTTTTTCTCCCTGCTCTTGGGAGCGGATCGGAAAATGGCGTAGCAAGAATTTATATGGGTAGACTTTCGCGCCTGAAAATTCCACCTTATGTCCACCAGTCTCTACCAGGTTGACTCTTTCGGTAGTTTTTTTCCAGGCTTTAACCTGTAAGAAATGGCCAGGGCGGGTACCAAACTCAAAGTAATGGAAATGGACCTCAAGCTTATTCCCATTTATATATGTATTATCGATCGGGCGAAAATCTAGCACGGTAAAATCGATACAGGTGTAGCCCTGCTGGTCCACCCTGTAGATGGCGTCCTTTAGACGAATGCCCGGCCAAGGGGATTCCCGGATCTCGTCAGCATCCTGGTTGATAAACCAATCTGCGTCCAACTCTTGCGCAAGCGCTTCTTTACGCTGTAACATCTCATACATCAAATCAGCCGGGTTTTTAGGTGAAAACCGTTCCAAACCGATCAGGCCTTTCCCGAGGTAGGATTTGGCAATTTCAACTGTGCCATCGGTCGACTCGTTATCAATGAGATAAATATCAATCCCATCTTGAATGAGTCTTTCAAAAACTGGTGCGATAATATCTTCTTCATTGTAGGTTGCCATAAGAGCAACCACTCTGAAATCCAATGGTGCTGTTCCTTGGGTTGCGAAATGGCTATTATTAAGGATTGCCACCAGTCCGGGTACGACTTTTTCTTTTCGTGTCCAACCCACAAAGTCAACATGCAACCCATTCGTGTTTAATATAGTATATAAACTATTAATCTGGAGTTGACGTTCATTCGCCGTCATCATCTCAATCCCTGGTGACGGCTTGATAAATACAGCAGCAGGGGTATTTTCCATCATGCGAGCAAGCGCACTCCAGGATGGAGATTCGGGATGATCCAGCAGAATATTGATGTCTGGTAAAAATACGACCGATCTACTGATATCCGTAGGAGAAAAAGAAATGGGTTGATCTGGCTGGAAACACGCAATCTGATTTAAATTCAGGTGTTGAGCCAGATAAGCGCAAAATTGGAGGGACTCAGTCGCAGTTCTGTCATCCAAAAAAGATTGGGGGGCGATTAATTTGTAGGGTGGTTCCCATGGAATTGCGTTGTTACAATGACGGCATAAAACTTCTTGATCTCCATCTAGGGCGGTTTGCAAAGCGTTGAAGGGTCTACTGGTAAAAATTCCCTCGTAACTCATCTCCAGCAGATTTCCGAGAATCACCTCCATTCCATAATCCATGCAGCATAGCAGGATAGATCCGTTTGGAAGCAGGATATTACGGTTAAATTGACGACCACTCAAACCACACTGGAGGGGACCAGTGTTATACCTATGAGAAAGTTCTGAGGCGTCAAGATTCCCAGCTCTATCGATCATTCTTTTCTGCAAGCTATTCAATACCTCGAGAGGGAACAGGTTGGTAGAGATCAGATCTTGGATTTTTGGATGAATCGGTCCATGGCAAGAGACTTCAAAGTGTTTTTTATGCTCCTCCAGCTCAAAGTATTGGAGGGTTCGCTTAAGAATTGTGAGATAATTATCGTCAATTTTGATATGTGAAAGGGTATTTTTATCTGGTAAATGAACTGCAAAAATAACATAATCCAGTTTTTTTATCCGTTCGAGGTCTTTTAGATTCATCCCGACCAAGGTTGTATAAATAGAGAGTGGGTGGCCCTGCCTGGCAGCGTATAACACCATATCGGTGCAATCAGGATTGAGCCAAGGTTCTGCCATCCCAGAAAAATTTATACCGACACTCTTGGGAATTTTATCAATGCACTTGATGAACGTTTCCATAGTCATCTGGGTGATTGTGCTTTGTTCCAGATAACTATTTGTTAGCAAGTTTTGGGGGCAGTACTTACACTGAATTTTGCACCCAATAACGGTTGTGATTTCTAATGTGGCTGGTAAATAGGACATGGTAAAAATATACCAAATATTAGCGAACTTTAATATTATAAGCGCCAATTCCCGGCGGCCTAAATTTCCCAACACAACAAGTATGATATTATATCATCCAACAAATAATACCTTACCAAACCGATTGCAAAGGTAGGGATTTTCGGGCGAATGTATATGATCAAATAAACCTCTAATTCTAATCGGGTTGGTTAGCTAAAATTCGGAAACCTGTCCCCCCTCCTGTATAGGCACTGCCAGGATGCTAATATTAATCACTTTAATCAACTTTCAACATCAATGTTTCAAACTTGCGTTGATTTGATTCAGTTAATTATCTTGGAATGTTTAAGTTCGGCTTCGACCATTTCTTCAATGATCTCTGTGAATTTCTTTTTCGGCGCCCATCCGAGAATTCTGCCGGCTTTTTTCGGGTCTCCTACCAAAGGTATTTTTTCTGATGGTCGATAAAATTCCTGATCGATTTTGACATACTCTCGATAGTCCAGTCCAACGTAAGAAAAGGCGATATCGCACAATTCCCGGACAGTATGTAATTGACCGGTTGCCAGGATAAAATCATCCGGCTTATCTAGCTGCAGCATCTTCCACATTGCAGCTACATACTCCGGCGCATAACCCCAATCGCGCTTTGCTTCCAGGTTACCCAATGAAAGGCTGTTTTCTTTGCCACTCTTGATTTTAGCGACCCAGGAAGTTATTTTTTTGGTAACAAACTCATCACCCCGACGGGGGGATTCGTGGTTATAGAGGATGCCATTGCAGGCGAACAATTTATAATTATCACGAAAATTGCGAGTCAGATAATAGCCGGTTAATTTGGTAATGCCGTAAATTGAGCGTGGGTTGAAAGGCGTCGTCTCATTCTGTGGTGCAGTCGTTGCCCGGCCAAATATTTCGGAGGAGCCGGCAAAATAAAAGTGGCAATCTGGAGCAATTTGCTTAATCACTGAAATGATGTAATGGGTTCCCGTAATGTTTGTGTCAAAGATTGAGGACTCACTATCGAAAGTGTAGGATACAAACGATTGTGCAGCCAGGTGATAGCATTCATCTGGTTTAATTCCATCTACGATGCCTAATATGGAAGGATGGGATTCGAGAGAGGATGGGTATAGTTTTATCTCATTGATAATTCCCGATAACCTCCACAAATCTCTATCGGAATTTTCCAACTCCTTTGGCAATACCAAACCATGAACCTCATACCCCTTTGCCAACAGAAACTCAGCTAGGTAGGATCCATCCTGGCCAGAAATCCCGGTAATCAATGCTCTTTTTGTCATTTTATTTATTTTCTGCTTTGTATAAAGAAAATCAGTAATCGTAAATAAGTGCAAGATTTGCGCGAGTGTAACTGCAATCTGCAAATTAGGTATATTCTTACAGGCAATGGCGAAAGCAAGAAACTATTAGTAAAAAGAAATGGCAGGGAGCACAAACCTTAATAATTGACATTATTCGCCAAGAATACATTACAGCCGGTGGTGGTTCTCTGCCTGGTAATTATGAACCATTCATACCGGTGATACCTGTGATCAGTGAAGTTGGAATTTTTCCTCCTAAATTTATTAATAAGAGCAAAACTCGAGTTGAATATAGGTTCTATGATTTAATTCACGAATAGGTGCATTTATCCGCCTCCCATAAAAGATCTGAACATTAGCTATCAGGTTTTTTTTGACAGCAGTTCACAAATTTACCTTTGCATGGCAATCGCAAGCGTTTGCTGCCATGTTGGCAACTGCAAATCAAAGGTACTTTTGAATTTCGAGCAATCTAAAGCGGAAAAGAGAGGTCTTCTGGCAGGCGAGGGAAATTCGGCCGTAAATGCAGGTAAAAGTTGTTTTGTAACCTGCTCGTGGGAGTTTGGGTCAAGTTTCAAGATTTCTTTTGCCCATTCGAAGCGGCTGGCAAACCCCTCCCCTGCCAGGTGATACAACCCTTTGCGTTCAGCCAACCAGGGAAGTAATTTATCCCCGCCGCGGGCGAGTAACAGGGTAGTAGTCTCCGCCAACATGCGCGCCCAGGTGGGATTGCTGATTTGATCATCGACTATACGCATAATTTCATTTTTCCGCGCCCAACCCAACACCTTGGAAACGAAACTTTCCTGGCGTAGGCTGTACACCCATGCTGTGCGCAGAATAATGCATGCGCCGCCTTCAGATTGGATAGCCTGCTCCCCTGCCAATTTACTCTCCCCATACGTATTGAGGGGGTGGGGAAGGTCTGTCTCCACGTACTGAGCCCCTTTGGTGCCATCGAAGACATAATCAGTGGAGTAATGTACCAGGACGGCTTTCAGTTTCCTCGCTTCTTCTAACAACACACCCGGTCCAGTGCCATTAATTGCTTGAGCAAGTTCTGGTTCACTCTCAGCTTTATCTACTGCAGTATAAGCAGTGGCATTGATGATAATATCTGGGCGGTGCTTCCGCATTGTTTTGCGAATGCTGACCGCGTCGGCCATATTAATTTCCGGGTAATCGAGCGCAACTACAACACCAAGCGGCTGTAGGCTGCGCTGCAATTCCCAGCCAAGCTGACCATTATTGCCCAAAAGTAACAGCTTCATTAAATCTCTGCCTGAGTTACCCGAAGCAGATACTCGCCATAGCTATTGTTGTGATAAGAACGGGCAATCTCAATTAACATTTCTCGAGAGATAAACCCTTTTCGATAGGCAATCTCCTCCAGACAGGAGATCATAATCCCCTGCCGCTCCTGCACTGCCTGGATGAAATTGGCTGCTTGCAACAGGGATTCATGTGTACCGGCATCCAACCAGGCAATGCCGCGTCCCAATGGTTGGACCTGCAGCTGGCCCATTTCAAGATAAACTTTGTTCAAGTCAGTGATCTCGATTTCACCGCGTTCTGAAGGTTTAAGCGTTTTAGCGAAGGACACCACACGCTGGTCATAAAAGTACAATCCCGGAACGGCATAATTCGAACGCGGCCTATCCGGCTTCTCTTCCAGACTAATGGCGTGCCCCTGATCGTCGAATTCAATCACGCCATAGCGCTGGGGATCGCGCACCGGGTAAGCAAATACAATTCCACCTTGTTTCAATTGAGCTGCCTGGCGCAATTGACCTGGAAGGCCCTGCCCAAAAAAGATATTATCTCCCAAGATCAAGCATGCCGGATTTTCACCAACAAACTGCTCTCCGACGATAAAGGCATCTGCCAGCCCGCGCGGCTCGGATTGTTCGGCATAACTTAATTGTATCCCCCACTGCTGGCCGCTACCCAGTAATCGCCTGAAAAGCGGCAGATCCTCTGGGGTGCTAATGACTAGAATCTCACGCAAATCTCCTAACATAAGCATCGAAAGAGGATAATAGATCATCGGCTTGTCGTACACTGGCAATAACTGCTTGCTTACTGCCAGGGTGATGGGATGCAAACGGGTGCCCTTCCCCCCGGCCAGAATAATTCCTTTCATTTTTGGTTCTCCACACGTCCGGTATAGTTTCTGACGATCCATGACTGATACTCTTTTTGTTTGCGAATGGCCTCAACCCAATTTCCATGCTCCAAATACCAATGAACAGTTTTTATGAGACCTTCCCGCAAGTCATGTTTTGGCTTCCAGCTCAATTCACGCTCAATCTTGTTAATATTCATAGCATATCGCCGATCATGTCCCTGACGATCGGTCACAAATTTTTTCAACCCAACATGTGGCCGATAAGGCGAGGAAGGTCTCAACTCATCAAGAATATCACAGATGGCGTCAACGATCTCCAGGTTGGTAGGTTGGTTATTCCCGCCTATATTGTAACTTTCACCAATCCGCCCTTGCTCTATCACCTTCCAAATGGCTTCGCAGTGGTCCTCTACATACAACCAGTCTCGAATCTGTTTTCCATCGCCATAGATAGGTAAAGGCTTCCCCTCCAAAGCATTTAATATCAAAAGCGGGATGAATTTTTCAGGGAACTGATATGGACCATAATTATTCGAGCAGTTTGATAGAGTTATTGGCAGGCCGTAAGTATGTGAATAGGAGCGTACCAGGTGGTCGCTGCTGGCTTTCGAGGCAGCATATGGCGAATTGGGAGAATATGGGGTGGTCTCTTCGAAAGCTGGTGAATCCGGTTCCAGTGACCCGAATACTTCATCGGTGGAAATATGATGAAAGCGGACATTTTTAACATTTGCCCTGTTTTTATCCAACCAGACCTTGCGGATTGCTTCCAGCAGGGAAAAAGTACCAAAAATATTGGTCTGCACAAAGGCTCCTGGACTAAGGATGGAACGGTCCACATGCGACTCCGCTGCAAAATGAATAACGGATTCTATTTTATAACGCCGCAGGAGGTCTTCGACTAGCGCTTGATCGCAAATGTCGCCCTTGGTAAATTCGTATTTATCCGGAGATGGCAATTCCTTCAGGTTTTCCAGGCTGCCTGCATAGGTCAACATGTCCAGGTTGACGATATAAATGTCAGGCTGGGTCCGTAAAACATGGCGGATAAAATTAGAACCAATAAATCCAGCGCCGCCGGTAACCAGTACATTCCTCATCATGCCTCTCCTAATCGAACAGCTCTGCCTCCGACAATAATTTCCCGTGGGCATCTTTTTCCGATAGGATCGGCGGCCGACCATTCATTAGCGGCCATTCGATCCCCAAAACTGGATCATTCCACAGCAGGGAACGCTCACATTCAGGAGCAAAGTAATCGGTAACTTTATAAACCACCTCCGCCCATTCACTGAGGACATAGAACCCATGCGCAAACCCTGGCGGTATCCATAGTTGTTTTTTGTTCTGTGATGAAAGAATTGTCGATACCCAGCGGCTAAAAGTTGGCGAGTTACGGCGCAAGTCAACGGCCACATCAAAGATTTCTCCACTTACTGTACGCACTATTTTTCCTTGCACTTGGTGAATCTGATAGTGGAGGCCACGTAAAATGCCTTGGAGGGAGCCGGAATGATTGTCTTGAACAAATGGTCCCGCAATACCTGATGCGGCAAGATCGTCTGCCCGAAAGGTTTCCATGAAAAACCCCCGGATGTCACCTAATACTTTTGGTTGAAGGACAATTACATCTGGAATCGCAGTTGGTTCAAATTGCATTCTTCTCAACGTTCCTTTTCGCGGTAAGCTCGAACAACCTGGCTGGGTTCACCCATAAATTGCAAAATCCCATGATCCAGCCAGGCTGCCCGCTGGCACATTCCCTCGATCATATCCATGTTATGAGAAACGAGTAAAATTGAAGTGCCTCGCTGGCAAAATTCTTTTATACGCGCCTCACATTTTTTTCGGAAGGTTTCGTCCCCTACACCAAGAATCTCGTCAACGATCAACACATCCGGTTCGTAGGCTGTCGCAACTGCAAAGCCCAGCCTAGCATACATGCCAGTGGAATAGGTCCGGATGGGAGCATTTATAAATTCACTTAATTCGGAAAAATCAACGATCCGGTCATATTTTTCAAGCATTTCATGGTGGCTGAAACCCAACAAGGCGCCATTGAGGAAGATATTCTCTTTTCCGGTTAACTCAGGGTGAAAACCAGCTCCCAGTTCTAATAAAGGTGCTACTTTTCCCGTTACGATCACCCTCCCTTTTGTCGGACGCAAAACACGTGCCACCACCTTCAAGAGCGTGCTCTTTCCAGCTCCATTATCTCCCACAAATCCGAATATTTCACCCCGATATACATCTACATTGATGCCCTTAAGTGCCCAGAACGTGCGCATTTGAACCTGGCGCTTTAGGCGGCGAATCAAGTATTCTTTAAAAGTGCCAATGCGTTCACTGGGCACGCGATAGCGCACCGAAACGTCCTCCAGATGAATGAAAGGTTCACGATGAGGAATTCGTTCTTCGACCATATTGTTTATCGTTTCAAATACGGTAGGCAAATTCATCGGATTTTGAAGTAAAGAAAAACCACCCCACCAGCAGCATCCCAATCGCTATGGCTGCTGCTGGCCAGAATTCGCCCCAGGTGGGCCAGCGCCCGTCATACAAGGGCAGGCGCCAGAGCTTGACCAGGTAGTACATGGGATTTAGATGCAAAATTAATTGGTATTTAGCCGGAAGGACGGATTCAGGATAAATTATTGGTGTTAAGTACATCCAGGCAAGTAAGATGATCTGGTACATCTCAGCCACATCAGGAAAATAGACTGCCAGAGTTGAGATCGCCAAACCGAGTCCAAGCGTAAAACAGGCCAGCAGAAAAAGAGAAATGGGCATGAAAGCGGCTGTAATCCGAATCGGGGTTCCCGAAACAAGCATTACTATAACGAGCGGCACAAAAGCTAAAACCAAGTTAATAATGCCAGATCCGATAGCTGAAAGACCAAAAGCAGCCCGCGGGATATAAATACGTTGTAGCAACCCTCCCCCCCAAACCAGGCTGCTCATCGCACCTGTTGTACTCTGGGAAAAAAAATTCCAGGCCATCAAACCACTTAGAATATAAGCGGGAAATCCGCGGGTTGCACCAAATACATTGGAAAATACAAAACTAAGCACAAGCATCATGCCCAGAGGGCTGAGCATGGTCCAGGCAACGCCAAGGAAGGAGCGCTTATAGCGGGTAAGGATATCCCGCCGCACCAATTGGAAAAGCAAGTGACGGTAACGCACTGCTTCTTTAAGTTCCTGGAGGGCATGCGGTATCAATTGGGCAGAATCGTATATAGGTGGTGGTTGCATGATTACCTGATAAATTTGCAGATTGACTTGCGGATTTTACCATGAAACGAAAACGGGGCCTTTAATCACAGGTTCAAAAGCCATGCACAGTCTTGCAGCAACTTAGGAAAACCGATCGAGACATTTATTCCCATGCGTCGATTACAAGATGTTCCTGGGTCACACCGCGCTGACCCAGTCCGGAGGTGAGTTCGTTTATCATTTCAGGCGGGCCGGCAATGTAATAGGTGACAGAAAGTGGGTTGGAAACTAAGCCGAACACAATGGCTGCCTCAATTCGTCCCGACAGGCAATCTGTTCCCTCTGTATCCTGCTCAGCAAAAAAACGGGCTTTCAAACAGGAACAACGCTGTTGCACGACGTCCACCAGCGGACGATAAATTAAAAGATCTGGACTGCGTGCCCCGTAAAATAAAAAGACTCGACGGGGATGCTCAGCTGAAAGCCCGGTGAGGAACGCGGTAAATGCCGTGACGCCGGTTCCGCCTGCAAGTAAACAAACATCATTTTCAGCATTGACAATAAATTCGCCGTAGGGCATCTTGATCCACACTTCACACCCCGGGCACAGTTCCGTCTCCATCCGACTTGTGAATTGACCCTTGACGGCGTAAGTTATACGCAAGTTGTGGCGCTCGTCAGGAGCACTGGCAATTGAAAAAGTTCGTGAATCTGGCCAGAAATCGCCAGGATTGTAATTGTCCAAAGCCAGGTGGAGGAATTGACCCGGGAGGAACCGAGGAGCAACCTTTTCCGGTTTCAGGATAACGCTGTATACCCGCTCACCATGCTCCAGGATGTCTGTTACCTGGCAGCGAAATTTTTGCGGCATCAGACTACCCGTTCGCCGCGCATAAACCGGGCAAAGGTAGACCCAATGTACTCCAACTGGCTATCGTCGATGCCTGGATAAACGCCGATAAAAAAGGTCCGTCCCGTGATCAGGTCGGTATTGGTCAGGTCGCCGACCACCCGGTGCTCAATATCCATGAACGCTGGCTGTCGCAGCAGGTTGCCGCTGAACAGATTGCGGGTCTCGATGCGGTTGGCTTCCAGGAAGCTGGTCAATTCGTTGCGTGTGAAACCAGCTCCATCACGAACTGTAAGCACAAATCCAAACCATGACGGGTCTGCGTTGGGAGTGGCGTGCGGCAGGATCAAACGGTCCTGATAGGCCTCGAGCAACGCATACAATTTCTGAAAGTTAACCTTGCGACGCGAGATGAAATCTTCCAGTTTTCTAAACTGTGCCACACCGACCGCGGCCTGCATGTCGGTCACTTTCAGGTTGTAGCCGATGTGGCTGTAGACATATTTGTGATCATAGCCGTGGGGCAATGTTCCAAATTGCTGGCTGAATCTTTTACCGCATGTGTTATTTTCACCGCCAGCACAATAGCAATCCCGACCCCAGTCGCGCAGAGAGCGCAGGATACGCCCCAGGAGATCGTCGCCGGTAAGCACACAGCCGCCCTCGCCCATGGTGATGTGATGAGCTGGGTAAAAAGACACGGTGGCGATATCCCCGAAAGTACCCGTCAACTGTCCCCGGTAGCGCGAACCCAGAGCGTCGCAATTATCTTCCACCACCCACAGGTTGTGTGCCTTCGCCAGACGCATCACGGTGTCCAGGTCGAACGGCACACCCATGGTGTGAGCCATGGCGATAAGTCGCGTTTTCGGGCCGATGGCTTCCTCAATTCGGCTAGAAATCACAGTGTAATCGCCCATGTTAACGTCCAAGAAGACCGGGACAAGCCGGTTTTGCAGGATGGGCGTCACGGTGGTCGGAAAACCCGCCGCCACGGTCACCACCTCGTCACCGGGTCGCAGGCGCCGTTCCCCCAACTTGGGGGAGGTGAGGGCCGTCAGCGCTGCCAGGTTGGCAGACGAGCCGGAGTTAACCAGATAGGCATTGGAAAGCCCAAAGTATTCGGAAAATTCTGCTTCGAACTGGTCGGAGTAGCGGTTGGCAGTCAGGAAGAAATCCAGGCTGGAATCAACCAGCTTGATCAGTTCTTCAGCGTCGAAGACGCGCCCGGCAACATGGACAGTATCCTTCTCCGGGTCAAAGGAGCGACCCGCAAAACGTTCCTGGTAATACTCTTCTACCAATTTCAAAATCTTGGCGCGCAGTAGTGCGTCTCGTTTCATAATTTATGCTGATTCTGCCAGAAATTCCTGGTACCAGGCTATTGTCTTATCCAGACCATCTTCCAGAGTGAAAAGGGGCGACCAGCCCAGTACCCGCCGCGCCTTATCGGCGTTTAGATATTGCTTGCGGATTTCGTTGCTGGCTTCATTGCGCACTTCGGGCTGGAGGTCAGATCCCATGCGCGCCAGGATGCGGTGGGCCATTTCCAGAACCGTCAACTGGGTCCCGTACGAGAAGTTGAACGCTTCGCCGCGCAGTTCCGGGTGGACCGCCAGTTGTTCGGCAAGAAGCATATAAGCCGCAGCGCCGTCTTCTACGTAGAAGTAGTCACGGATAAAATTGCCGTCTGAGCGAATGACTGGTCGCTGCCCGCGCAGCACTGATCGGATGGTACCGGGTACGATCCGGTTCCAGTTTAAATCGCCTCCGCCGTAAAAATTACCGCAGCGGGTGACCACCACCGGTAGATCAAAACTGACCGAGTACATATGGGCGATCAGGTCTGCCGCCGATTTGCTGACATCGTAGGGATGCTGTCCCTGCAAAGGTGTGTTCTCATCGTATGGCAGGATTTCCTGATCTCCGTAGGCTTTATCGGAGGAGGCGATAACGACCTGCCCGACGCGTGGGCTGCGGCGGCAAG
>Ga0209048_10002395_pt1 | contig 18628 bp, 14 predicted proteins | sample FrelakmetCRP12CR_FD_187146 | JGI IMG/M metagenome (GOLD analysis project Ga0209048, IMG submission 187146) | Freshwater lake sediment microbial communities from the University of Notre Dame, USA, for methane emissions studies - CRP12 CR (SPAdes)... | ecosystem: Environmental > Aquatic >... | reverse complement strand
GTGGCCTACTACCTGGTTCACTCCATGGGCGGCCGCAGCGCCTTTCATTCTAAGACCTACATCGACCGAGACCTTCAGGCAGCCGAGAATTTCGTGAAGGCCGCAGACGCGGCGGGGCTCAAACGGATTATCTATCTGGGTGGGCTTGGAGAAATGGCTGACAACCTTTCTGCGCATCTTATGAGCCGTCAGAGAGTGGGGGAGATCCTCCAGTCGGGCCGGGCCAAAACGACCGTCCTCAGGGCGGCGAATATCATCGGTGCAGGGGGTGCTCCCTTCGAGATGCTTCGTCATCTTGCGGAACGTCTTCCGGTGATGGTCTGTCCAAGGTGGATCGATACCCGCTGTCAGCCTATCGCCATCGAGAATGTGATCGAGTACCTCAAGGGCTGCATTTTCCAGCCGGCTACCGCAGGACTTACCCTTGATATCGGAGGACCGGACATCATCACCTACCGTTTATTGATGCGCATTTATGCCCAAATGCGCGGATTGCGCCGGATGATTCTCGCCGTTCCCTTTCTCAGCCCGGTGCTTTCTTCATACTGGATCAATTTGGTAACCCCCGTTCCCGCAGGCATTGTGATGCCGCTGGTCGAGGGTCTAAGAAATGAGGTGATCTGTAGAGATAACCTGATACTCGAGCTAGTACCCATCCGGCTCCTTTCTATGAAGGAAGCCATCTGCAATGCTCTGGCTGAATTGGAGCAACGTTCCGGGAAGCCTATCTCCAGGCAGGCGTGTTTCATGTAGGGAACTCTGAAAGAGGGGATTGCGGACTAGCCAAAACCTCTCTTCCACCTTTGAGAGCGCAAGGTACGCCGAGTGAGAATTTCTGTTTCATCTGACTCTCTGCGACCTCAGCGCACTTTGCGGTGAACTAATTCTAGATGCAGCCACTCTGGAAGCTTCTCCCGGATCAACCACTCGATAGTGTCGAGAGTCTGCCTGAAGACGCTCAGTCCTTCCCCGTAAGGGTCTCGCACATGCGAGGGGATAATCTCACCAGAAAACGATCGAGGTAGGAGATGTTCAAGCAAATCGCCAGTGAGACTGACAATGAGTTGGATGTCCTGGAAGGCAATTGCCGAAAAACCCTTGGAATAGAGCCCATCGGTCAGAACGTGGCGTTCTCTGAGTACTTCAAGAGTATGGGCGGTTATATGTCCAAGAGGGTAGGTCCCGGCCGAGCAGGCATGGATCATATCGCCCCAATAGCGTTTGGTGAGGGCCTCAGCCATGATGCTTCGGCAGGAATTGCCAATGCAGACAAAAAGAACACCTTTTTTCATGTTCTCGTTCCTCCCGGAATATCTTATAGACTTTCATCTGAACCCGACAAGAGAAATCCTCATCCAAACTCGCCCCGAGGAGACGGTTGGCAACAAGAAATTTCAAACGATCCACACATTGGATCAATTCTTTGCCTCGCCAAGCATGAGCGCGATCATTCAGTACCAAAAGATTTCGTCTGCCGGCATCAATTAATCGAAGTTTTATTGGATGATGACATGAGCGTGACAAGAGTGTTGAATTATTGAGCAATCTTTGGTAGGAGAATGAGGCCACAGGGCGGTAAGAAAAGGCTCGGAGAACCATTTGATCCAATCTCACAGGAAAGGGGTATAGGGTGTCGAAATGTTGCTCATGGAGAAATGCCTGCGTTCTTCTCCTTTGTTGCACCTTAGGGGCTTGTGCAGCAAGACATGTCGACCTGGCGCAACTTGACCATGTCGCTCCGGAACTGCCCCCGGCAAAAGCACAGGCCGCCGTGCAAAAAGCTCCCCCGACTAAGGGGCCGCCATCACTGGCAATAAAACAGCGGGTCATCACCGAAGATGAGATCGACAAACTGGCCGAAAGGGATCCCAAATTGACCCTTTACGTCTGTCAGAACATTCTGGCTCGCATCAATAAAAAAGACCGCCTATACATTGCTGAAGATATCAAACAAAAGCGGCCGCTAAAAGTCCCCGTCGATTTTGCTGCCTACCTGAACTGGTCCCCTTTGCCCAAAACCCTGCCAGGTAGCGGTGACATCCCAAAGCTCATTCTGGTGGTGAAGGATATTCCTTTTACCGGCTGGTATGAAAACGGCAGGATGAAAGGTGATTCGCTGACATGTATAGGCAAGCAGTGGGGATGGACAGAGAGCGGCGTCTACAAAGTCCTGGACAAGGCCGCGGACAAATCTTCCAATCTTTATAAAAACGCTTACGGCGAACCGGCGTGGATGCCCTATGCGCTGAGAATCTACGGTGCGGTCTGGATACACGCCGGTGACGTGGTAGGACCCTACTGCTCCCACGGATGCATCAATCTGTCTCCGCAGCAGGCTGAAAAGCTTTATGACTGGGCAAACATTGACAACACCGTTGTGGTAACCGACACCCTGGGCGACTTCAACCGAGTCTTAAGTATACTCTACCATCCTCCGGCGAAGGAACACTTCATCTATGGACCTTCATCCGAATGAGTAGAGGGATGGGGCAGAAGGCAGAACATATGAATTGGGCTGAGCACGCTCGTTTGGCGAAGATGGCAGTACTCCGTGGAGTATTGGCTGTCATTGTCCTGGCATTATCGTCATGCTCCTGGTTTGGGTCGTCGAAATCTTCAATTCTGCCTCCAAAGAGCCTGGAGGTAGTCACCCCGAAGGATTGTGGTCTTCCTTACTGTGAAGTGAATTTGAACCGTTCGCTTTGGTCGTTGTCAAACCCAACGATTTACGTTTACAAGAATGAACGAAGACTCCTGGTGGTTGATGACAAGATTCTTGTGAGAGATTATCCCATTGCCCTTGGACCGCAACCGAAAGGCGATAAATGTCTGAGGGGGGATGGGAGAACGCCGGAGGGCGATTTCTTCGTTTGTGTTAAAAACCCTTCGAGCAAGTATCACAAAGGGCTCGGCTTAAACTACCCTTCTCCTAAGCATGCTGAAGAGGCGTATCTTCTTGGAGTGATCTCCAAAAATGAATATGCGAGAATCATTCAGGCCAACGAAAAGAAGACCCTGCCGCCGGACAACACCTGCCTCGGAGGAGACATTTTTATTCACGGTGGGGGGCCAGTTGGGGATTGGACCCTGGGTTGTGTAGCACTGCACAACAGCGATATTGACGAACTGTATGAAACCATTCCGGTTGGCACACCCGTAAAAATTATGCCATAGCCACTTCTTGTCACTTTGCCGCGGCCACTTGAAGTCTCCGGCTAAACACTATATTGTTTTGCCGATAGCATCTGAAAAGAAGAATCTCTAGCTTAGTTTGGCTTGATCATTGCCTTTTGGGCAGTAAGTGAGAGATGTCCTCATGGCTGAACAAAGCAGCGGTGAAGATGTGGAAATAAGAGTACAGGACCTCGAAGCCAGGTGCCTGGGGCTGACGCAGGCACAGAACGACCTGGAAAAGGAACTGAGAAAGTTCCGGGACCTCTTCGACCTGGCCATAGCCATGACATCCGACCACAGTATGGATGATACGCTGCAGCTTATCGTAGACAAATGCCGGGAGCTGCTTCATGCCGACATCTCCTATATTTCTTTACAAGACCAGAGCGGCGGCGAACTGTATAAACATACGTCAGCGGGTATTCGCACCGAAACATTCAGGCAAATGAGACTCCCGCCCGGAATGGGACTCGCAGCATTGGTCGCCGGCACCGGGCATGGTTACATAACCGAGGACTATTTTGCGGAGACCAAACTGGACCCAGCAATGCGGGAAACCGTTGCCGCCGAGGGAATCGTATCTGGTATGGCAGTGCCTGTTCAGATGGCATCAAGGAATTTGGGGCTTCTTTACGTTTTCAACAGGACCCGCACGACTTTTTCCCGTGCTGACCTGGGAACCCTATTTCTCATAGGGAATCTTGCAGCGGTTGAGATTTCGCGCAAAGAGGCTGAGAAATCCCTCCGTGAAAGTGAGGAACGCTTTCGCTTCATGGCCGAAACCACCGGAGATGTCATCTACCGCTTGCGGTATGACTCCATGAACTATGACTACCTTAGCCCCGGAATAAAGAAGCTTACGGGATACTCACCACAGGAAATAAACACCCTCGGGTTCGCGAAGCTGGTTGCCAGGATAGATCTTCCCGGCGAAGAGAATGTGCCGCCCCATATAATTGTACGAGATCGTATGAATGGCAAAATCGAAGAATATCGGGCGGACTACCTCATTCAAACTCGATCCCGTGGGACAAAATGGCTCCGTGACCATTCTTTCCCCTGGTTCGATGAAACGGGCAGGCTCATTGGGTCGGTGGGAATCCTGAGCGACATTTCTGACTACAAGAGAGCCGAGTTGCTGGTTCGAGAGCGAACCGCAGACCTCATTGCATCCGAGGAAAAGTATCGGACTCTCGTGGAGAATGTGCCGCTGGTCGTCTATCGAATCAAATCCAGTGGAGAAATTCTCTTTGTCAACCACTTCGTCGAAGAAGTATTCGGATACACACCCGTCGAAATACTCGCTGATCCGGGGCTGTGGACAGAAACCCTCCATGATGAAGACCGGCTGCGCGTGGAAGAGCAACGAAAGAGGATTTACCAGAATGGGGAAGAACTGATCACCGAATATCGTATTAGACATAAACAAGGCCACACCGTCGAGGTTATTGATCACGCCATCCCTCTACGGACCGGAGAGGGGACAATCAGTATTGTAGATGGAATCATTATGGATATCACCTGGATGGTGAGATTGCATGAGCAACTGGTCCGGGCTGAAGGACTAAAAACAATAAGTGAGGTTTCCGCCCGACTGGCTCATGAAATCCGGAATCCCCTCGTCTCCGCCGGCGGCTTCGCGCGGCGGCTCCTGTCCTCGATGAGTCCTGAAGACCCCAACAGAGCAAAAGTGGAAATCATTGTGAAAGAAGTCGGGCGCCTGGAAGCTATTCTGCGGATGATTTTGAACTACATTCAACCGTTGGAATTAGATGCTTCGCAAACCAGTGTGAATGATTTGGTTGACACGACATTAAAGGGCCTGCGCGGCGACTTCAAGGGACATGAGGTGGGCTTTGATCTTCAGTTGGCGCCTCATCTTCCTGAAATCGCTGTCGACCAAAAGCTGCTGAAACAGGTGCTGGAAACCTTGCTCAGAAATGCTTTGACAGAAATGCCAAAGGGTTCCAGAGTAACGATCCAGACATTACGGGAAAAGGACATGCTTGACCTGGTCGTGCGCTACCCCGCCCAGCACCTCTCCGACGACGATGCCGAGCATTTTTTCTATCCGTTCACCACTCCCAGAGTGGCCTACGGTGCGATGGATCTCCCCATGTGTAAAATCGTAGTCAATAAACATGGGGGAGCAATTAATGTGCATCTGGAACCACTCAAAGAACTGGTGATCCGCGTCTCCCTGCCTATTCAGAATGACCGCCCAAAGAATGTACCCAGACCCGACAGATAAAGTATCCTGCTTGCCTGGAAACTGAGGAAATCGTGATTACCATTCTCCCGTATTAGTACCGACTTGAGCATTTGCACGTTTACAGTCATTCGTGGCATTACTAATTTGTTACTGATAGGATCGAGTTGTGATTTGTCCTGACTCGATTCTTATATCGCCCAAAGGAGGTATAGCTTATGGCTAGGGCAGTAGGTATTGATTTGGGAACCACCAATTCCGTAGTAGCTATATGGGAAAATGGACAGGCAACGGTCATCGCCAATGCCGAGGGAGCGCGAACCACTCCTTCAGTGGTTGGTTACACCGAGGACAATCAACGCCTGGTTGGTCAGATCGCGCGGCGCCAGGCGATTCTAAATCCCGCGGCCACGGTTTATTCCGCAAAACGATTCATCGGGCGAAAGTGGGGCGAGGTGGATGAAGAATCCAAGATCGTCTCTTACAAGGTGGTGCGCGGTCCAAGCGATGCCGTCCGCTTTGATATTCGAGGCAAATTGATTGCTCCTGAAGAAGTGTCGGCTCAGGTAATCCGGAAGCTCGTCGATGATGCTTCCAAGTACCTGGGAGAAAAGGTCACCGAAACAGTGATTACGACACCGGCATATTTCAACGATGCTCAGCGTCAGGCCACCAAGAATGCGGGAGAGATAGCCGGGATGAAGGTACTTCGTATCATCAATGAACCGACCGCAGCCGCTCTTGCATACGGCCTTGAAAAGAAGAAGAATGAAACGATCCTGGTCTTCGACCTCGGCGGAGGGACTTTTGATGTGTCCATTCTTGATGTCGGGGAAGGCGTTTGCGAGGTCCGATCCACCTCGGGAGACACCCACCTTGGCGGGGATGATTTCGACAAGCGAATAGTGGATTGGATCGCGGAGGAATTCAGGAAGGACACCGGCGTTGATCTGCGGAATGACCGTCAGGCCCTTCAGCGGCTCTATGAGGCAGCGGAAAAAGCCAAGTGTGAGCTTTCCAGCATGACGGAAACGCAACTTAATCTCCCCTTCATCACCGCCGATGCCACGGGTCCGAAGCATCTCCTGATGAAACTGGCACGCGCCAAGCTGGAGGATCTCACTCATGATCTGGTGCAGCGTTGCATGAAACCGGTGGAACAGGCTCTTGCCGATGCCAGGCTGACCGCGAGGGATCTCGACGAAGTCATTCTGGTTGGCGGCGCCACCCGCATGCCTGCGGTTCAGGATTTGGTGAGGAAGTTGACGGGTGGAAAGCAGCCCAACATGAGCGTTAATCCCGACGAAGTGGTAGCGGTCGGTGCGGCGATTCAGGCTGCGGTGCTCAAAGGTCAGGTGGAAGATGTGGTGCTGCTTGATGTTACGCCGCTTTCTCTGGGCGTTGAAACCCTTGGCGGAGTCATGACCAAATTGATCGAGCGCAACACCACCATTCCTTCCAGACGTGAGGAAGTATTCTCCACTGCTGAGGACAACCAGACAGCGGTGGACATTGTTGTTTTGCAGGGTGAGCGGGAAATGGCCAAAGACAACCGGGTGCTTGGCCGTTTTCGCCTGGAAGGGATACGTCCGGCGTCGCGAGGTCTGCCACAGATCAAAGTGACTTTTGATATCGATGCTAATGGCATTCTCAATGTCACTGCTCGTGACCAGGAAACTGGAAAGGAGCAAACAGTCACCATTTCAGAATCCACCAATCTTTCCAAGCCCGAGGTGGAGCGGATGGTTCAGGATGCTCAGGCTCACGCCACTGAAGACAAGGGCCGTCGCGAGTCCGTCGAAGCCAGGAACCAGGCGGACAGTCTTGCCTACCAACTGGAGCGCACTCTGAAGGACCTTGGCGACAAAGTCCCTCTGCACGAAAAAGCGCGTTCGGAGCAGCTCATCGAGGATACCCGTCGCGCAGTCAGAGATGAAACCATCGGGAAGGAGCGCTACCAGCAGTTGGCAAGCGATCTCCAGCAGGCGCTCCAGATGCTCGCATCCGCTGCCTATCAACAAGCAGGCAAGGCGGAGGACGGGACTTCCCGGGCTGGTTCAGCCCGACGAGGAGGCGCCGAAGACGTCGTCGATGCTGAGTTCACTGAACGTTAACAGAGAGGTCGGTAGAGGAGATCATGGCGGTTAAATTCAGAGACTACTACGAGGTTCTGGGAGTTCCTCGAACGGCTACGCAGGAGGAAATCCAGCGCTCCTATCGTAAACTTGCCAGGAAATACCATCCTGATGTCAACAAGGCGAAGGATGCTGAAGACAAGTTCAAAGAAATCAACGAAGCCTACGAGGTGCTGAAGGACCCTGAGAAACGCCAGAAGTACGACCAGTTGGGACCAAACTGGAAGGCCGGCCAGGAATTCCGACCGCCACCGGGATGGGATGTCCATTTCGACTTCGGTCCCGGAGGTGCTGGGCAGAGCGAGTTCCAGTGGGGAGGAACAGGAGGCTTTAGCGATTTTTTCGAGGCACTCTTTGGTGGGCAGCGTTTTGGGGATGCTTACAGGGCTTCCGGAGGCAGACCGGGGCAGGGACCGGTATGGGCTCAAGCCGGCTCCGATCAGGAAGCGATCCTCAAGATCTCCTTAGAGAAAGCCTTTCGGGGCGTCACCGAGTCCATTACTCTTCAAATGCAGAGCGTCACCCCCGAGGGGCAGCTTTCTGTCCAAGAGAAGAATTACGAAGTCAAGATTCCAGCCGGCATCCTGTCCGGCAAAAAAATCCGCCTCACCGGCCAAGGCGGCCCTGGTGCTGGTGGTGGTCCCCGCGGCGACCTTTACCTGAAAGTCGAAATCGATCCTCATCCAGTGTACCGCGTGAATGGCAGAGACTTGACCATGGATCTTCCTGTTGCTCCCTGGGAAGCAGTGCTCGGAGCGGAGGTAAGACTCATGACACTGAGCGGTGAGATAACGCTCAAGGTGCCTCCCGCCACCCAAAGCGGCCAGAAGCTTCGATTACGCGGGAAAGGAATGCCTAACCCTAAGGGGGATCCCGGGGACCTTTATGCTTTAGTCAGTATCGTCGTTCCCAAAGAATTATCCGGGCAAGAACGGGAACTTTTTGAAAAGCTGCAAGAAGTCTCCACTTTCCGGCCACGTTCTTAGGTGAAGGAGGTTGGTCCCCATGTCGGAAACTAAGTACTTACTGGTTCAAATCAGCAGAGCATCGGCATTTTCTCCTTATCTGACAAGGTCTGAGGTGGCCTATCGTTGCAATCTCCATCCCGATCTTGTAGAGCGGCTTGTGAGTTTGGGTTTGGTTGACTATGTAGAGCGTGACATCAATGGGGATACTCTATTCCACCCTGATGTCGTCCCCTTGATAAGAAGGATAATGAGGCTCCGTAACCACCTCGGAGTGAATTATGCAGGCATCGGCGTGATCCTGGAACTCACGGCCAGGATTGAATCCCTCGAGGGCCATATTCGGGAACTGGAAAACAGAGTGTTCGGCGGTGACTAAGTAAGGAGAGTCCTGTAAATGGATCAGAATAAATTCACCATTCCATCACAACAAGCAATTCAAGAGGCGCAAACCAAAGCGATCCGTTTTGGCCATATGGAAGCAGACGGCGAACACCTCCTGCTAGCCTTGATTGAGCAAGCGGATGGTCTCATTCCAAGGTTGCTTCAGAGAATGGAAGTGCCAGTTGACAGAGTGCGCGAGCGTCTTGAACGGGAACTGGAGAAAAAACCAAGAGTCAGTGGTCCGGGTGTGGAGCCAGGAAAAATATATGTCTCTCAACGGCTGACCAAGCTTCTCGTAAAGGCTCAAGACGAAGCAATGCGGCTGAAAGACGAGTACGTTTCAACCGAACACATTTTCCTTGCCTTCATTGACGAAGGAGCCAGCACTCCTGCCGGGAGGATTCTTCATGAATTCGGCGTTAGCCGTGACCTGTTTCTCAAAACCCTGAACGCCGTGCGCGGTCATCAGCGCGTGACCAGTGCATCGCCGGAGGGAACATATGAAGCCCTCGAGAAGTATGGGAGAGACCTGGTCAAGGAAGCACAAGCGAACAAATTGGACCCGGTTATCGGGAGGGACTCGGAAATCCGCCGAGTCATTCGGATTTTGAGCCGAAAGACCAAGAACAACCCTGTCCTGATCGGCGAGCCTGGGGTAGGCAAGACGGCTGTCGTGGAAGGACTGGCGCATCGCATTGTGGGCGGAGATGTTCCCGAGGGCCTGAAGAACAAAACCATTTACGCTCTTGACATGGGATCGCTGGTAGCTGGAGCCAAATACCGCGGGGAGTTCGAAGAACGGCTCAAGGCGGTTCTGCAAGAGATTAAGGAAGCGGAAGGGAAGATCATCCTTTTCATCGATGAGCTTCATACCATCGTCGGCGCGGGTAAAGCAGAGGGTTCCATGGATGCAGGCAACATGCTGAAACCGATGCTGGCGCGCGGGGAACTCCATTGCATTGGCGCCACGACTTTGGATGAGTATCGCAAGTATATCGAGAAGGATGCCGCCCTTGAACGTCGTTTTCAGCCGGTGCTCGTGGATCAGCCGACGGTGGAGGATAGTATTTCCATTCTGCGCGGACTGAAAGAACGGTTCGAAGTGCACCATGGGGTCAAGATTCAGGATAGCGCTCTGGTGGCCGCTGCAGTCTTATCCAACCGCTATATTTCGGATCGGTTTCTTCCTGATAAGGCCATCGACCTGGTTGATGAAGCCTGTGCGATGATCCGCACCGAGATCGATTCGATGCCCGCTGAACTCGACGAAGTCACGAGGCGGATCATGCAACTGCAAATTGAGGAAGCCGCCCTGAAGAAGGAGCGCAGCAAGGGCAGCCAGGAGCGCCTGGAGGCGATTCAAAAGGAACTGGCTGAACTTCGCAGCAAAGCCGATGCGATGAAGGCCCAGTGGGAATCAGAAAAACATGCGATCAAGAAGGTTCAGGCCCTGCGTGAAGAGATCGAAAAGATGCGCCGTGACATTGACGTGGCCCAACGGGAATACAATCTGCAACAGGCGGCGGAATTGAGGCATGGACGGTTGCCGGAACTCGAACGCCGCCTTGCTGCGGAAGAAGGGCAGTTGGTGGATAAACAGGGCGGCAATCGGTTGCTGCGGGAAGAGGTGACCGAAGAAGAAATTGCTGAAATTGTTTCCCGGTGGACCGGCATTCCGGTCACCAGGCTGGTGGAAGGCGAACGGGAGAAGTTGCTCAGGCTTGATGAAGTGCTGCATCAGCGCGTAGTGGGTCAGGATGAGGCGGTGAACCTAGTCGCCGACGCGGTGATTCGGGCCCGGGCCGGCATCAAAGATCCACGCCGCCCGATTGGGTCGTTTATCTTCCTCGGCCCAACCGGAGTGGGCAAAACCGAACTGGCCAAGACTCTGGCAGAGGCGCTCTTCGATTCGGAGGAGAACATGGTGAGAATCGACATGAGCGAGTACATGGAACGGCACACTGTGTCACGGTTAGTCGGTGCTCCTCCCGGCTACGTGGGCTATGAAGAAGGCGGGCAACTCACCGAGGCGGTCCGCAGAAAACCCTATTCGGTCATTCTGTTTGATGAAATAGAAAAGGCTCACCAGGATGTCTTCAACGTGCTCCTGCAAATCCTGGACGATGGCCGCCTGACGGACGCCCAGGGAAGAACGGTCGATTTCAAGAATACCGTGATCATCATGACAAGCAACATCGGGTCACATTATCTCCTGGAAGGTGTGACCGATCAGGGCGAGATCAAAGAAGGGGCTCGCAGGGAAGTCATGGCGGAACTGCGGCGGCATTTCCGACCCGAATTCCTGAACCGTGTGGACGATATCGTCCTTTTCAAATCGTTGACCTACAGTGAAATCAAAGCAATCATCGATCTGCTGACCAAAGAACTGGCTGATCGACTGAAAGACCGTCGCATCCAATTGCGCTTGTCTGAGCAGGCCAAGGAATTCATTGCCAAAGCAGCTTACGATCCCGTATATGGCGCCAGACCACTGAAGCGCTATCTGCAGCATCAACTGGAAACGCGCATCGGTCGAGCCCTGCTCTCCGGGGAAATCGGGGACGGCAGTGCCATTCTGGTGGACGTTAAGGATAGCGAGCTGGTCGTGACGCACACCACGAACGAATAGCTTAGGCCCTAGTCCAAATGCAAGTCACTTTCCAACAACCTCTCATGCCTCGATGCTTGGGAGGTTGCTGGAACTGCCAATTCTCCGGTTTTTCAAAATAGTCCTGCCTTACCGCAATTCAGCGGTATTCAAGCAGCACCATCCGGGTCACGGATTCCCCAGTGTTGATAGTTGCCTCTCAAAAGGCAAGTTCAAAAAAGCAGCTGTCCCTATTGATGGTTCTGAAAAGACTGTCGGGTAGTGAATCATCGGCAAAAAAAGTCTTAACAAAAAGGTGGTTCTGGCCGAAGATATAACTGTTAAATCAATGCTACTGTAGTATAATAATTCACCGCATGTCAGTTTGAACATGGTGAGCACGTTTATTAAGATTGACAATAGTGATAAAGGGCATAACAATAGGTCGCCGTGGGCGCCTCTTATACACAAATCTCAAGAAGGGGTAGTCGGATAGACATGGATGCCAGCGCACCGGTTCTCCCAGACAAGCAAGAGATCCGCTATCGGATTGCACAGATTTCGGAACTCCCACCCGTCACTGGAGCTCTACAGCGATTATTGGAGATCATCTACAACGAGGTCGCCTCATCGACAGAACTTGAGAAGGTCATTCTCTACGATCAATCCCTCTCAGCAAAAATACTCCGCCTGGCAAATTCGTCGTTTTACGGGAGGCGAGGTGATGTTAGCACGATTGCGAAAGCTATAATGTTGGTTGGTTTTGATCAGATCAAATCGATCTGCTTATGTACGATACTGATGCAACTTTGTGCTGATGCTAAAATCCTCGAACCCAGCCAACGAGAAAGGCTTTGGAAACATGCTTTTGCTACAGCGCTTATTGCCAGCGAGGTCGCCCGAACCAAACCATGGATAAGAAAAGAACTGGCATATGTTTTGGGTTTATTCCATGATATTGGGCGGCTGGCGATGGCCGTTCACTTCTATGATTATTACAGGATGGTATCAGAACTCGCCGATACACACAATATTCCGCCGTGGGTTGTGGAATCTCAATGGGGCATCGCCCATACGGAAATCGGCAGATGGATGTGCATCAAGTGGGCTTTGCCCGAGGCGTTCAGGAGGGTGACGGAGTTCCATCACCAGCCTCATCAAAGCCCATCTCACAGGTCAGAGGTCACCCTCGTCTATTTGGCTAATGTCCTGGCCAACTCTGAACAATTTCCCGAGTACGTCAATGATGAACATACGCTCTCTTGCACCCGACAACTCTTTCTCACCGAAGAGGATTGGGAAGATTGCATAGATCGTTCACATACCGTTTGGCCCCAAGTTGACGCTTTTTGGGCATTGCTGAAATAGGATACGGAGGGGAACATGGATCAGACAGCCAGAGAGATCATAAAAACAGGCCTCTTTAGCGCCCAGTCTCTGCAGCACGAAACAGCAATGTTTCTGGTGATGGTAGGTCGCCTTGCAGAACTTCTGTCCTTCGATTTGGGAGTGACTCAGATATGCCGGGAGCTAACCCGAATCATCATGGAAGAAACTGGTTTTGAGAATTGCTCCATTTTGCTCTGGGATCGACAAAACGACTGCCTCTCTCTGGTGGCCGCAGACGGGCTGGAGAATTTGCTCGGAGAAGGTGGTATTCATAAATACAACGAGGACCTAAAATTTGCCGCTGCAGAAGGATTGGCGGGACAAGCCTTTGTGAGCAAATCCCCGATATTCGTCGAGGATTCCACGCGGGAAGCGATTCCGTTAAAGGCCGGGGCAGTTGTTTGGCCAACTTCATTGGCCTGCCTTCCTCTGCTAGAGGTGGGAGTCTTGAACATAAGCTCTTTCCATCCTCAGAGATTCACGATGCAGATTCGGCGCCACTGGGAGCTCATCGGGAAGATCATAGGATATTTTCTGGTTGGGGTTTCCCTGCAGGGCGACAGGGAGGATGGCTTGCAGGATAGGCTAAAGATTGTATCTCGATCGAAGGATGGGACTGAAGAAGATGATGATGGTGAGGTTGCCGAGTCCCTGCGCCTGACAGAAGACGCCCTTCAATACATCCCGCAAGGCATTTGTTTTTTGGATGCCGATGGGAATGTGGCCAAGGTCAATCGGAGCATTGAAAGGTGTTATGGAGGAAGCGCCTCCGAATTGATTGGACGGTCGCCGTCGGTGATCTTCCATGATCCCAGGATGTTCGAGGCAATTTTTGAGAAAGTCGGTTCTTCACCCGTAGAGGAATTGACCGATGCGCCTCTGGTCAATGCCCAAGGAACGGTCTACTCAGCAGATCTAAACCTGGTCAAAATGAGCAGTAACGGCGCCGTCAAAGGATATCTTCTGGTCATTAACGATATCACTAAGAAGAAGGCTTTTGCTGATAAGATGCTGCAAGCTGAGAAACTTGCTGCTCTTGGGACAATGGCCGGTGGAGTAGCGCACGATTTCAATAACCTGCTCATGGCAATTCTCGGCAATATTCAGCTGATTTTGCCTCAAGTCCAAGAGGAGGAGATACTACGTCGCCTGAAGAACATCGAAAAGGCGGTTCACGATGGGGCCAATACTGTGCGACGACTGCAGAAGTTTACCGAGTCTGACAGGCACCATCAGTTGATTCCGATCGCAGCAGACGTCAACGAGGCCATCAAGGATGTGGCAGAAATGACGCGGCCAAGATGGAAAAACGCCATGGAGAAGCACGGCCATACTATCCAGTTCAAAATGGATCACGGACCCAATTGTTACTCCAGAATCCACGTTTCCGACTTTCGAGAAGTACTGACCAACTTGGTTCTCAATGCCATTGAAGCCATGCCCGAAGGTGGAACTATTGCCATAAGCACCAAGCCCCTCAAAGATATGGTAGTGATCGAGGTTGCTGATACCGGCATCGGCATGAGTCAGGATTTGGCAGCAAAGATATTTGATCCATTTTATACCACGAAGGGCATCGGCAATTCCGGATTAGGACTGAGCGTTTCTTGGAGCTTGATAGCAAGAGCCGGCGGAGAAATCCAAGTAGCTAGCAAACCTGGAAAGGGAAGCCTTTTTACCATAAGACTGCCAAAAACCGACCCTCCTCGTAAGATTGCCTGCCCTCTCGACCAGAGGGAATTTCCTACTGCACAACGGTTGCTCGTAGTGGACGACGATGTTGAGGTACTGGGGATACTACAAGACATGTTGCGTTTTAAAGGCTATAGGGTTGTTGCCGCTACTGATGGAGAAAAGGCGACGGAGTTCATCCAGAAAGAGGAGTTTGACCTTGTGGTAACCGATCTTGGCATGCCCGGCATCAGTGGTTGGGAAGTTGCCAGGGCAGCGAAGGACAAGAATCCCAAGCTTCCGGTTGTGCTGCTTACCGGTTGGGGATCTCAGTATGAAGAGGAGGATCTTGGGAATAGGGGGGTCGATATAGTGCTGTCGAAGCCCTTGAGCTGGGAAAAACTGACTGAAAGCATCGATAAGCTGCTCTGAATTGACCTGGTAAGTGACAACTCTTCCCGTGATCTACTAATCGTGAACAGGGCGACAGTTTATCTTTCGCCATGCCGTACCGTTTAACCTGCGAGTATCGCCAAAACCCCATGAATGACTGCCACGACAAGGAGGGCTAAGCCGGTCTTCTTGTGGACTCCAAGGCGAATCTTAATAATGCGCAAACCCGAAGCAAGTTGAAAAAGTATCAAGGCAAGGTTGCAAAGCCCTAGAATCAAAATAATGGATATACCTTCTACCAACATCAGTAGTTGCCTCCATCTATTCTTTTACCGAGATTTTCAAGATCGCGGGACCGGCGCTCCCATGGAGATTGCAGCTCCCTTCAGCCTTGATCTCCATGTTTTCGGCTGCTATGAATTTTATTTCTTTGGTGAAAGTCTCTGAACCTGGCCGGTTGAACGCCGTATAATTCCATCTGGCGATCTCCTTCCCATTCATCATGATATAAAGCCACTCCGTGTAGTGAAGGGGATTGTCAGCACTATGCGTGGCCGTGACTTGAATGAGAACTTCGGACCCTTTCGGTACTTCGGCTGGCGCTTGAATGGAAACAGTTGTTTTGTTCGCGAAGGCATGAGTTTCAAGCGTAAGGATCATCACTAAGCATACGCAGAGCAGCAACCACCACTGTCTGGGAAACATTTCTTTCTCCTCTTATAATAGTGTCCGAATTTTAAGATCAAGATCTATAATGAGAGTGGACCTTCAAGCCCGACCGATCATAAATCCCTGCGCTCGAAAAAACAAGGATCCTGAATCCGGTGGAGATGCGGACGGTGATGGAAAAGGCCGACGGTCCACCCATCACGGGTGTTAGCCTGTTGTAAACATCATTCATTGAACACAGAAGCAAAGGGCTCAAAATGGCATGGGACGCGATCAAAATATGGAAAGACCAGGAGGAAAGTCTGTGGACGCTCGCAGATTCAGGTATTGATGCCGAGATCTATGAAACGATCGGGGAGCCTGTCTACGATGAGGCAACGGGTTTGTGGTATCAGCAGATAGCTTTGCGGTCGGCTTCAGACTAGGCCCCCGCGTCTCCCTATCTCCGAGTCTCCCCATCCTATGGCTTATTGGCTGCTGCATTCGTCTTCTCGGTGTCCGGAACATCGAAGTGGCAGGTCAACTCCAGCATGCCATCTTCAAAAATAGTATGGACCTGATATGGTAAGGTGTTGAAGAGCTTAGCCATGGGTCGGTTTTGCATGGCGGTATAGGCGGTAAACCCGGAAATCCCGTTTTCTCGAGCTGCTTCAGTGAGCTTTTTCAGAATGATCTTGGACAGACCTTTGCCCTGCCATTCTTTTGAGACTGAGAAAGCCACCTCTGCAAGGTTCGTGGCCGGATCAAGAGCATACCCACCTATGGCGATGACCTTTCCAAAACCGAACTCCCCGAAGACCGCCACAACGGTCATCTCCCGCACATAATCGATCTGATACATCGATACGACATCATCCCGGATGAAACTTGTCTTGCGATGAAAGAACCTTGAGACAATGTCATCGGAATCCAGGTTATAAAAGTGCTCCTGAATCCTGCGCTCATCGACCGGTTTCGCTGGCCGGATCGTAATCTCGTACTCGCCCATTTTGATGATTTCTTCGTATTTTAGCGGGTAGACCGCATGGATAGACTCTTTTAGACTGCTCTCAGCTCCGATCAGGCCAAGTCTCTTGGCATTGAAAAAAAGCTCATCCCGGAAATCGGGATGAGCGAGACTGATCATGGCCATGGCACGTTCCTGCAGGCTCTTTCCAAAAAGATTGACTACACCATATTCACTAACAACATAGTAAACATCGCTTCTGGGCACCACAACGACAGCATTCTCCAGCATCGGCACAATTCTGCTGGTTTTGCCATCCCGCGACCGAGATAGAACCAAGAGAATGGACTTGCCTTGCGGGGATTGGGCGGCCCCCCTTACAAAATCAAGCATTCCGGACACTCCGTAGAAGTGGTTTTGTGGCCGCGCGTCAGCAACAACCTGACCGGTGAGATCCATGAGCGTCGCGACATGAATGGAGATCATTTTGTTGTGAGCGGCAATGACACGGGGGTTATTCACATAGTCGGCCGGATGGAATTCAATACTCGGATTATCGTGTAAGAATTCATAAAGGTTGGTCGTTCCGATGGCACTGCTCGCTACGCACTTCCCATCATTCAAGCCTTTTTTGCGGTTGGTTATCACTCCTTTGGCAACAAGTGCCATCATCCCGTCAGTCATGAACCACGAATGCACCCCAAGATCGTTTTTATTCGAGAGTGCCTGCAAGGTCGCACTGGTAGTAGTTCCTAGACCAAGATGAAGCGTGGAACCGTCCTCAATGAGCTTGGCGATGTGCTTGGCGATCAACCGAGCTGGCTCAGGAATGGGGTATTCTTCTATGGTCAGCAGCTCTTCTTCGTGCTCAACAACGATGTCCACCTCATTGACGTGGATGAAACTTCGGCCCAGCACCCTTGGCATCCGGGGATTCACCTGTGCTATAACGAGGTCTGCCGATAACGCTGCTGCCATGGTAATATCCACCGAGATCCCAAGACTCATCCACCCAAAATCATCCGGAGGAGAAACCTGAATGAGCGCAATGTGGATAGGAATTTGCCGACTTTGAAAAAGATGAGGCACTGCTGAGAGGTTAATGGGGGTAAAAAAGCGGCGATTCTCGGCGAGGGGCCCAAACATGGTCGATCCCTCGTAAAACGATCTTATCGTAAAACTGCGCTGGGAGGTTTCGCTGGCCATCAAGGTGAGAGGCGTTGTCTCGAGGCTTAGAATGCGGACAATCTCCAGGTCGGTGAACCTGGCTGCCTGAGAAGCCAACTCCCTTATCAGGTGCTGTGGTTCGCCACATGAAGTTCCAATGAAAATCCTGCGGCCGGGCTTGATAATCTCAATTGCCTCGGCGGCAGTGCGCCGCTTTTCTACGTAATCATCTGCCCAGAAGCCTGTAACCATAGCTTGCTTGTCCTGTTGTAGGGGTTCATGGTTGGAGGGTAGACAGGCGACTGCCGTGAAAAGCCTGAACGGACGCCCCTACCATTCCACCTTGGTTATTATAGTTGTTCGTCTGAGATTTTCAAAAGCAATTGTGTCTGCATGGAGATTGTTTACTTTGGGCGCTGCTGGGATATATACGGGAGTGCTGGCAATAGCTCTGCAGGTCAAGGCTAAGAAAGGGGAGAGAATGAGTTCCATCGACAGGCGTCCGATCATAGTCATTGCATTGATCTTGTTGTTCAGTGCCGGGTATTTTCGAGAAACTATCTGGAGTCAGGGGCCCGCTCCAACCCCCACGGTCCCGTTCGCGGTGCCCTACTTTACCCCGCCGGAGCAGCTTGAGCTTTGCGGCGAGGCGGTTCCTCTCAATCTCCAGGATGTGAAGGAACGGTTGGACCGGGAGTTTACGATTGTGGTCTATGGCCACGCTCAAGTTTACCTTTGGCTCAAGCGCATGCAACGCTATTTCCCGTGGCTTGAGAAGGAACTTGAACGCAATGGACTGCCGAATGATCTGAAGTACGTCGCAGTGGCTGAGAGTGATCTCCAGGTTTCAGCTTCTTCCCCGGCAGGGGCTGTTGGCCCGTGGCAGTTCATGCGAGGTACTGGAGTCAATTATGGCCTATCACAGACGGAAGGGCTTGA
>Ga0209048_10002394_pt1 | contig 18630 bp, 20 predicted proteins | sample FrelakmetCRP12CR_FD_187146 | JGI IMG/M metagenome (GOLD analysis project Ga0209048, IMG submission 187146) | Freshwater lake sediment microbial communities from the University of Notre Dame, USA, for methane emissions studies - CRP12 CR (SPAdes)... | ecosystem: Environmental > Aquatic >... | reverse complement strand
GGCGGAGGGGCGGATGTCACTTGGGCGGGCTTGGATTCGGACACTTGCTACTTCTTCCCCACCCTCCTGACCTCGGGTTTCCCGTCCTTCCCATCACGAACCTCAAACCCATGGGAATTGAGGAGATCTCGAATCCTGTCGGCCTCGGCGAAGTTCTTCTCGTTCTTAGCTTTAGCACGCAAGATGACCATCTGACCGACCCACACATCCGAGCCTGGTTCGGAAACCTCTCCTTCACCGTGGAGCATCGGCTGGACGGCGAGGGACCCGCTGCCGTACGTGGAGTTCATGACAGGCTCACCTGATTCGGCGGTCATCTCCAATCCGGTCGGTCGGATGACCAGGTCTCGCGACCGAACATCGAGAACGGAGTCCTGGAACTGCCAGGCGGCGGCCGCGATCCGGCCTGGACGGTTGCCGCCATCGAGCAGTCGATTGGCCTCGGCGACGAAATCGAACACCGCCGCAACGGCTTGGGGCGAGTTAAGGTCGTCGTCCAAAGCGACGGTGACGGCCTCCGTGAGTGCACCGGCGAGAACACCGAACTCCGACGACTCCTCCCCGCCCACGGCGGCGGCGGCCCGGAGACGACTGTCGAACTCCCCGATTCGGCGCGACCCCTCTCGCGCCGCGGCCAGCGAGTCGTCGGTGAGGTCCAGCTTCTGCCGATAGCGGGTCTGGTACATCAGCAGCCGGAGCGCGCCGGCGTCGACCCCGTCCTCGCGCAGGTCGCGCGGCGTGGTGATGTTGCCGAAGCGCTTCGACATCTTGGTGCCCCGGACGTTCAGGAACTCGCCGTGCATCCAGTAGCGGGCGAACTCCGGATGGCCGGTGTAGGCACAGCTCTGGGCGATCTCGTCCTCGTGGTGCGGAAAGATCAGGTCCACGCCACCGCAGTGAATGTCGAGCACGTCGCCGTAGCCGTGCCGGCCGATCAGGTCGAGCGCCATCGCCGAGCATTCGAGGTGCCAGCCCGGGCGCCCCCGTCCGAACGGAGCCTCCCAGGCGGCGCCGACCTGCTCGTCCTCGGGCTTCGCCGCCTTCCACAGGACCCAGTCCCGGGCGTCCTCCTTCGCGTACTCGTCGGCGCTGACCCGCTCGCTCGCCCCGGTCTTCAGCTGGCGCCGGTCCAGCTGCGAAAGCCGTCCGTACTCCGGGAACCGGGCGATCGAGAAGTAGACGCTGCCATCCTCTCCCTTATAGGCCGTCCCGTTGGCCAGCAGCCCCTCGACCAGCCGGATCATCGGCGCGATGAACCGCGTCGCCCGCGGATATACGTGGGCGGGCCTGATCCGCAGCCAGTCGCGGTCTTCTTCGAAGGCCGCGATGTAGGGCGCGACGAACCGGTCAATGTCCTTCGCGGCCTTCCCCGCCTCGCTGATGATGCGGTCGTCCACGTCGGTCAGGTTCATGACGTGAAAGACCTCGTACCCGCTGGCCTCGAGCCAGCGGCGGAGCAGGTCCTCGAAGAGAAAGGTCCTGAAATTCCCGATGTGCGCGTAATTCCAGACCGTCGGGCCGCAGGTGTACAGCGACACGCGGCCGGGGTGGAGCGGCGCGAACGGCTCGACCTGCCGGCTCAGCGTGTTGAAGAGGCGCAGGGTCATTGGCCCCGGCCCCTGCCGGCGAGGAGGTCAGCCTGGTCTGGCCGCAATCGGAGTTCGATGCTCCGCTGGGGAACGGGAATCTCGATCCCCTCGGCGTCGAGCCGCTTCTTGAATCGGCGGCGGAGCTCGCGGGCCACTTCCCACTGCGCCCCGGCCTGGACCTTGACCCGGGTCCGGAGCACCACGGCGCTCTCGCCCAGCGATTCCACGCCCTGGACCTCGGGCGACTCCTCGATCCGGCCCTTCCATTCGGGGGCGGCGGCGAAGGCCTCCAGTTCCTGGCGCAGGATCGCCACCACGCGGTCGGTATCGGTCGAGTAGGAAACGCCAACGTCGACCACGGCCCGCGACCATTTCCGGGTCCGATTGCTGACCGTGGTGATCTGTCCGTTGGGGACGACGTGCATCGTGCCCTCGCCGTCGCGCAGCGTCACGGCCCGGAGCGTCATCCGCTCGACGGTGCCGGTCTTCCCTGCCACCTCGATGATGTCGCCGACCACGAACTGGTTCTCCATGAGGATGAAGAATCCGGAGATGACGTCCTTGACCAGGCTCTGCGCCCCGAACGAAAAGGCCAGGCCGAGGATGCCGGCGCCGGCCAGCAGCGGACCGATGTCGATGAAGACGTCCAGCGTGGCCAGGAGCGCCAGCGACGTGATCAGCACAGTTCCGAAGCTCTTGACCAGTTGTGCCAGGGTGTGGCCCCGCTGCTCGGCCTCCGTGAACGTGGAATCGTCGCTGTCGTCCACCGCGGCAATGATCCGCCGTGCGATCACCTTGACCAGCCGCCGGGCGCCATAGGCGAGCACCCAGATCAAGGCGACCTCCACCAGGCGCCGGATGAGCTCCTCGCCGTCCAGCCTGAGGAGGTGGGCGATCCGGTCGATCACTTCACGAAGGGTGTCCAGCGAAACCACGGAAGACCTCCACGTCAGGGCGGGCGGCGGAACAGGTCGCCAAACGTAGGCGCCGCCTCGCGGGGGCGTCAACCCGGCAGCCGGTCGCCCCGCACGGCGCTGGCCAGCACGCGAATCCCCAGCTGGCGGCACTCGGCGAGAATCTCTTCGGGCCGGGCCTCGCCGAGGGGCAGCGCGGCCTCATGGCAGGCCGGATCGAGGTCGGCGCCGAGCCGGAGCAGCCGTTCCCGCACGCCGTGCTGCGCGGGATCGAGCCTGAGGTGCAGGAATGGGACAGGGGTCGACGCCATTCCCTATGGTGACGCGGGCGACCCCTGGAGTCGGGACCCGCCCTATGCGGGCCGGTACGAATTCACGCAGGGCCCGCGGTGCACTAACCCACAACCATTTCCACCTGGAGCTCAAGGCGCCGAGTCGTTGCGGAGCGGGCAGGCATGTTGACCGCAGCTCAGGCGGAGCGCGATGGCCATCGAAACATGGTACGGTGACGGGCGACCAGTCGAGCCACGTGGAGGCCGACCAGGGCCACCGCCGAGACAAACGGTACGCCGGCGAACTCGAGCCGACCAATGGCGCTAGGGCTGCGGCAGCGCCACTGGAGCGCTCCCGGATCCCGGCGGGCGCATTCCGAGACGGAGCGGACGGGGAGGCCCCTCGCTGGGGAGACTCACCTCCACCCACAGCTCGGCCCCCGCTGCCGCGGTGCGGGGATCGGGCGCGTGCTCGGGAAGAAAGAACGCCAGCCGGTCCTGGAGCACGAGCCGGGACTGGCCATCAACGAGGGCGTAGCGGGCGCGAAGCCCATGGAAGCGCGGCGCCGGCCTGGCAAGGGCGCGCCCGCTGTCTGCCACGAGGGAGACCCAGGCCGTCGAATCGCCAGTCAGCGGGAGCGGCTCACGAGCTTCCACGACCAGCTGCAATTGCAGGTACCTCCCCTCGAGGGGAGTCGAAGCAGCGACAGGCACCGTGCGAACCCACGTACGGGGGAGCCGGGCCCGGTCGTAGAGGAGCACCCCCCCGAGGGAGCCGACCATCAGCAGCTGGGCGATGCCCAGCAGGACACCCCGGATGCGCGAGTTCACGGCCCACCGGTCCTGGCGGCGCGCGCCAGCAGGCGCCGGCGGGCCCGATCCAGCACGCGCCCACCCACAAGCAGCAGCACTCCGCCGACGATGAGGCTGGCCGAGCGGCCGAGACGGTCCATCACGCTGGAGGAATAGAAGGAGAGCACGGTCAGGCCGAACGAGAGAATGCCGAGGTTGATATCCAGCCGGCGTTCGGTGCGGACGCCCACCGCCATCAGCCCGAGCGCCGCGATTCCGCACCAGAGATAGGCTAGCAATTCCATGTCGGAAGGAATCGTCAGGCCAACCAGTACCCAGACGGCATAGAGCAGCAGCGGCCAGGCATCGGTTCCCCGCAGGGCGACGCCGAGGAGGAGCGGCAGCAGGAACGCCGCGGCGCCTCCGGCGGCGATCAGCGCCAGGGGAAGTTCCGGCTGGCCCCGCCAGGCGGCGGGCGAGGCATGAGAAGCCATCAGCGCGCCAACCGAGGGGATGAGGGCAATGGCGCCAAGCAGTTCCAGGACCCCGCGCGCATGCGAGGGCGCCTCGGGCCTCCCCGCCCACAGATAGGCCAGGCTGAGGAGGACCATGCCGGCCGCCCCCACCATGACCACGTTGCCCGAGTAGCCGGCCGCGGCGACGCTCCATTCACCCAGCAGCCAGATCGGGACCAGAACCGCGAGAAAAGCCGCCTGGGTCCACTCGCGGAACAGGACCCACGCCAGGCCGGCGCCCAGCGACCAGAGCAGGAACGCGCTAGGCCAGTGCGACTGGAGATTGAATATCTGTGCGGCGAGGAAGATTCCGGCGCCGAACGCGGCGGTGGCGAGGGCCCTGAACGTGACCGCCAGCGCGTCAAAGCGCCCGGTGGCGAGAATGGCGACGGCGTGGAAGCCGCCGACCATGAACAGCACCAATCCGAACCGGGTGGCCGGGGAGATCGCGTCCCACTGCGCCGCCACGAAGAGCATCACCCCGGCACCGAGCATGAGTCCGCCGGCCACCAGGGCCACGAGGGTCGGCCAGCGGCGGCGTGGCGTATCCTGGCGCCCGGCCTCGTAGGCACGGAGGCGCTCGACCTGGCCTGCATCGAGCAAGCCGGCCGCCTGCCAGCGGGCGAAGTAGTTCTCCAACCGGTTGAGCATGACAACCGGGGCCGGGGGCCCTGGAGGAGCAGGGAATGCCGCGATTGGCCAGCCGTCAGGCCGGCCGATAGACCAGCACCGGGACAGAGCTCCCGCGTATCACCTTGTCCGCCACACTTCCGAGCAGCATCCGCGACACGCCGCCGGCGCCATGCGTGGCGATGGCAATCACGTCCGCATGTTCCGCGGCTGCCTGGTCGAGAATGCCGCGGGCCGCGACCGGTTCCTCGGTGACCAGGGTCGCGATCTCTTCGCCCTGGTCGCGCAGGCGGGTGGCGACGCCCTCGAGGTAGCGCATCGCCACCGCGCGCATTCCCTCGACGACGGCGGGGTCCGGCATCTGGGCCATGACGCCCATGGGATCGACGATCGGAAGCGGCGGCTCGATGGCGTGGTACAACAGGTACGAGGCGCTGAACGGCCGTCCGAACCCGCGGGCGACCGCGAGCACCGATTCGGCCAGCGGCGAGCGATCGAGCGGCACCAGGATCCGGCGGATCTCGCGAGGTCCTGCCCCCTCGGGCTGGGGCGGGACGAGCAGCAGCGGGACGTCCAAGGTCCGCACCAGGCGGTCGGCAACGCTGCCTAGCCAGAACCTGGCGACCGGCCCGCGCGCGTGCGTGGTGAGAATCACGAGGTCGGCGCCGGTGGCGCGGACCTGCTCCCCGATGGCAGGAGCAATCCCGCCCGTCAGCAGCGTGCCGCTGACGGGCAGGTTTTCCTCCGTACTGAGCCGCTTCTGGAGCGCCTTGAGGTAGGCCTCCTCACCCTCCTGGACCTGGCGGTCGAGGGAGGGGTCCAGCGCGGCGACCTCGAGTCCGGCCCCGTAGGTCATGATGGGGACGTGGACCCGGGCCAACTGCAGGATGGCCGATGAGCGCCGGGCCACCTCGGCGGCCAGCGGGAGCGCCTGCTCCGCGAAGGCGGAGCCGTCCAGCGGTACCAGGACCGCGCGGAACAGGCGCATGGTTTCTCCCTACTTGATCGTGATCTTGTTCTTCACGATCGGCTCCGCCTTGGGCAGATGCACGATCATGACGCCATCCTGCACGATGGCCTCGATCTTCTCCACCACGACCGGGGCGGGGAGCCGCAGGGTCCGGACGAAACGTCCCTCTTCCCGCTCCTTCCAGAAGAACTCCTCGTTCTCCTGGTGCTTCTGGACCTCGCGATGGCCAGTCAGCGTCAGCAGCTGGCCCTCGACCTGGATGTCCAGGTTCTCCTTCGGGATGCCCGGGACTTCCATGCGGACGATGTATTCCTTGTCGGTGTCCGAGAAGTCGACCGCCGGGTTCCACATGATCGGCGCCGCAGGGGTCTCGAGCAGCGACGCGAACGGCCACTGATTGCCGAAGACCCGGTCGACCAGCCGCTCGAATTCGGGGCGGACATTGGCGACAGGGAGGGTGGGATTGAGCTTGGCGACTTTCATATATCCTCCACTCGTTCTGGCAGGCACTTCCTCACCTGCGCGAAGCAATATGGAGAGGAGGCCCTGAACTGGCCGTGAAGGAGGGTCGAATCTTCGCTTAGCGATCTCACCCCTCCAGGACCTCGTCCACCGGCCGGCGCGGTGTGGGCCGGATCGGGCGGCCGTACCCAAGCCTGAGAATGACCTGGGGATAGCCCTCCCGGCCCAGCATCCGGGTGAGCCCGTCTCGCAAATCGGGGATTTCTATCGGCTGGTTCAGGTAGGAGACCGAAATCCCGTCAGCCGTCAGTCGCAGGAGCGCGCGCTCGAGGCCCTGCCCAGCCTGGAGCCAGGCCCTCGGCGTCTCTTCCTCGGTCCAGAGAATCGCCAGGACCGGGGAGCCGAGGGCGAGGTCGCGATCGCGCGCCGCGGTGCCCTTCCCCATGTCGAAAGTCCGAATCACGACCGGCGTGATCGTGGATGCGAGGTCACCGGCACCGTACGCGTACCCAGGCATGCCGTCATGGCTCCCGCTGCGATTGGCGTGGATCCAGGCCGCGAGCTCCCGCCGGAACCGGCGATCCGCCATCTGCTGGCGGTCGGCCTCGGCGATGAGGTCGCCGAGCGCGATCCGGTCCGACTCACCGTCGAGCGTCTGCAGCCACACGCCTTCGACCTCGGTCGCCTTGCGCGCGCGCGCCAGGAGATTCTCGGGCACGCCCTGGGATACGAAGGGCTGGCGGTTGGTGCGCCGGAGGGGGATGGCCCGGAAGAGATCGCGATCGTCCGGTCCCGGCTCCTGTTCGCCCTCGAGCCGCAGGCGGACCAGGAGATCGGGCTGGACGGGATCGGGAAGGAGCTGGCAGGACACCCGCTGGCCGAAGTTGCGCAGCGCCACCCGGAGGTTAAGGAGGGCGCAACCGCAGCTGATGGTCAGCTCGCGGTCCTCGGGGTCGCACACCGCGAGGGCCCGGGCCCGGTCGGCCCAGAGTTCGAGGCAGTCGCCTTCCACCCGGAACCGCCAGGGCTGGCTGTTGTGGCTGGAGGGAGCCAGCAGCGCGTACCGGACCACGGCCCGCAATCGCGCGGCCGGCTCCGCCGTCAGGGGAAAGGCGTCGAGGGCCTCGGCCCAGGGATCGAGTTCCGAGCTTCGTATCACGGCAGTTCTCCCGCGCTACGCCGGCTTCTCCCGACAGGTCCTGAGGCCCAGGACACGGTAGATCGGGCAGAAGGAGAGCATCGCCGTCGCGATGAGAATGATGCCGAACAGGGTGAGATAGCGCCACGGCGAAGGGAGCGCCCCGTAGAGTCCCAGCAGCATGACCCCCAGCACGACCCGGACGATGCGGTCAAACGTGCCAAGATTCGGTTGCATTCCTGCCTCCTTCCAATCCGAGAATCCCGGCCGCGTCAGAGCGGCACGGTGAGCACGGCGCACTTGGTGCCGTGCAGGAGGCGGCGCCCCACACTGCGGCCCTCGATGAGCCCCGGGGGACCGCCCCTGTGGAATCCCACCGCCAGGAGATCGGCGCTGCTGGCCTCCGCTTCCGCCAGGACCTCATCGGCGGGATCGCCCCGGCGCACGACAAGGACCGGCCGGTCGCCCGCCTGGGTACGGCGGTCCCAGACGTTGCAGAGCGCGGGGTCCTCGATGAGCAGCCGGTCCAGCGCCTGCGAGAGCCGTTCGCTGCGGGCCACGGGCAGCGCGGAGGCCAGGTGGCGGGGTTCGTTGTCGCGCAGTGGTTCGACCGTGACGGCACGCAGTCGGCAGCCCGCGGCGCGGGCGAAATCGCTGGCGACCTTCATCACGATCAGGCCACGCTCCGTCCCGTCGAGGGCCGCCAGCATCCGGCCAGGCATCGCGTCGGCCGGGGGGACGAACAGGCAAGGCACCGCCGCACGGCGGGCCACCGCGTCGCCGGTATCGCCCAGCAGCCGGCGGCTGGCCTGGGTCCGGAAGGGCCTGCCGAGCACGATCAGGTCGGCGTGCTCGACCTCGGCGAACCGGGCGATTTCGACCCCCGGCAAGCCGACAGCCACGGCCGTCTCGACCTGGCCCGCCCGCAGATTGGGAAGGTGCCCGGGATGCGGCGGCTCGATGGTGGTGGCGGGCACCGAGGTGGGCGCGGGAACGACCGAGAGCAGGCGCAGCCGCGCGCCGGAATTGGCCGCCAGGCGCGCGGCCACCTCGACCGCGTGCCGCGCCGCGGTCGTTCCGTCCGTCGCCGCGACGATGCACCGATACTCCATTCACATCCTCCCGAGTGTGCACTCAAGGGTCGCGGAAGGACCGTGAAGCCGGGGTGAAGCAGGCGGTAAGGTCCGGCACTCCCCCGCCACTCGCGGCACGGCTACTATGAGAGAATGAGCGGCCAGGAACCCTCGCTACTCGACCGCCTCGAGCGGATGGTCGGCGGCAGCACCGAGCTGGCCTTCGAACTTTCGCTCTCCGGCGTGCTCCAGCGCGTGGCCGACCTCGCCGCGGAGCTGACCGGCGCGAAGTACGCCGCCATCGGCCTGCTCGGCCCGGACGGGCGGACGCTGGAATCCTTCGTGACCCATGGCCTGACGCCCGAGCAGCGGGCGCTGATGGACCAGCCTCCCCGGGGCCACGGGGTCCTCGGCGTGGTGATCCGCAAGGGAGAGGTGCTGCGGCTCCCCGACCTCTCGAAGCATCCCGATTCCGCCGGTTTCCCGGACGGCCACCCGCCGATGCGCTCCTTCCTCGGGGTCCCGGTCGTCGGGCGCCGGGGTCTGCTGGGCGACCTCTACGTCACCGAGAAGGAGGGCGGAAAGCCCTTCACCGACGAGGACGAGCACATCGCCGTCCTGCTGGCGGTGCGGACGGCAGCGGCGGTCGAGAATGCCCGGCTGCACGAAGAGAGTGCCCGCCTCATCGAGGAGGTCCAGCAGCTGCACCGGTCGCGCGAGCGCTTCTTCGCGATGGTCAACCACGAACTCCGCAACGCGCTCGCCGCGACCTACGGCTGGGCGGAGATGCTGATCCGCAAGAAGGATCCCAGCACGGTGCCCAGGGCTGCCTTCGAGGTGATGGATTCGGCCGAGCAGGCGATCGCCCTGATCAACGATCTGCTGGACCTGAGCCGCCTCGACGAGGACCGGCTCAAGCCGGTGTTCCAGGACGTGAGCGGCGAATTGGTCGGGAAACAGGCGCTGGCGCGGGTCACCCCGGCCGCCAACGGCAGGGGGATCAACCTGGTCCTGCGCGCAGGAGACGAACTTCCCTCCTGTCACACCGATACCCGCCGGGTGGAGCAGATCCTGGTGAATCTCCTCACCAACGCCATCCGCCACAGCCCCGAGGGCAGCGAGGTGACCCTGTTGGTGACCCGCGATGTCGGCAATCTCGTCTTCACCGTGAGGGATCATGGTCCGGGGGTGCAGCCCGACGATGTCGAGCGGATCTTCGATGTCTACGTCACGAAGGCCGGGGAGGAGCGCGAGGGCACGGGGCTGGGGCTCCCGCTGTCGAGGCGGCTGGCCCAGCTAATGGGGGGTGAGCTCTTCGCAGTGAGCCACCCCAGCGAGGGGGGCGAATTCGTCCTCCAGCTCCCGGTTGCGGCGGCAGTCTCCTGAAGTTTTCTTCATAGTTGGTTGAGGGAGCCTTCAGACCAAGAACCCTAGGTTCGAGCCATGAAAATTCTCGTCGTGGAGGACGACCGGAAGGTCGCCGGGTTCATCGAGCAGGGGCTCAAGGAAGAGGGTTACGTCGTGGACATCGCCTCCGACGGCGAGGAGGCCACCATGCTGGCCCACGTCTATGACTACGACGTCATTCTCCTCGATGTCGTCCTGCCCAAGAAGAACGGGTTCCAGGTGGCAACGGAACTGCGCCGTGAAGGGCGCAACACCCCGATCCTGATGCTGACCTCACGGGACGCTGTGGAGGACGTGGTCCGCGGCCTCGACGCCGGCGCCGACGACTACCTCGCCAAGCCGTTCCGGTTCGAGGAGCTGCTGGCCCGGATCCGGGCCCTGGGCCGGCGCGGCGGGGCGGAACGCCTCGACGTGCTGCGCTACGGTCCGGTCACCCTCGACCGTCTGCGCCACACCGCCTCGATCAACGACCGGGCCTTGGACCTGACTCCCAAGGAGTTCCAGCTGCTCGAGTTCTTCCTGCTGCACCCGGAAGAGGTGGTGCGCCGCACGACCCTGCTCGAGAAGGTCTGGGACATGCACTTCGACCCGGAGAGCAACGTGGTGGACGTCCACGTCGGCAACCTCCGGCGGAAGCTCTCGCGGGCGGCGGGGAGCAACATGATCGTGACGGTCCGCGGAGTCGGGTTCTCGCTCCGCCGACAGCGCGGCACCAGCGACACCGAGGTGACAGCCGGCGCCGCCCCGTGACCCCCCGGGTCCGGGCACTCCTTCTTCCCGGCACCACCCTCGTATTCATCCTTGCCGGGCTGGCAGCGTATGCCAGCCCGCTTGCGTTCCTGCCCCGGTGGATCTGGCTGGCGGGGCTGGTCCTGACCGGGCTCCCGGTGCTGGTCCGCACGACCATCGGCGTATTCCAGGGGAAGCTGGCCGCCGACCTCGTGGCGGCGCTGGCGATCGTCACCGCGCTGATCCTGGACCAGCCGCTGCCGGGGCTGATCGTGGTCATGATGCAGACCGGGGGCGAGGCGATGGAGCGGTTCGCCGAGCGGCGGGCCACCGAGGCCGTGCGGGCGCTGGAAGCGGCCGCCCCCAGGATGGCGCACCGCCTGCGGCCCGGCAGCACCGAGGACATCCCGGTCGAGCGGATCGCGGTGGGCGACCGGCTCCTCGTCCGTCCGGGCGAGATGGTCCCCTGCGACGGCATCGTCACCGAGGGGCATTCCCACGTGGACGCCTCGCGGCTGACGGGCGAGCCGGTCCCGGTCGTGGCCCAGCCCGGCACCCGCCTGATGAGCGGCAGCCTGAACGGCGAGGGTCCCTTCACGCTGGAAAGCACGGCCGCCGCCTCGGAGAGCCAGTACGCCAGGATCGTGGCGCTGGTCCGGGAGGCCCAGGCCAGCAAGTCGCCGCTGCAGCGGGTGGCGGACCGGTACGCCGTCTGGTTCACCCCGGTCACGCTCGTTGTCTGCGCGATCGCCTGGTTCGCATCGGGGGATCCCAACCGCATCCTCGCGGTCCTGGTGGTCGCCACCCCCTGCCCTCTCATTCTCGCCACCCCCGTGGCCGTGATCGGCGGGATCAGCCGGGCGGCGGCCCGCAGCGTGATCTTCCGGCATGGGGAGGCGATCGAGCAGCTGGGCCAGGTGGACGTCGCGCTGTTCGACAAGACCGGGACCCTGACGATCGGACGCCCCGCGGTGGCCCGGATCCTGGTCGAGCCACCACTCTCGCGGGAAGACTTCCTCAGGATGGCCGCGGCGGTCGAGCAGGGCTCCGGCCACCTCCTGGCCCGCACGGTCGTGGAGGCGGCGGACGCGGAGGGCATCGCGCTGCCGGTGGCCACCAACATCCGCGAGGAGCACGGGCAGGGAGTGAGCGGCGAGGTCGACGGGCGGCGGATCACGATCGGGTCGCTGGCCTGGGTCGGCGAGGTCGCCCCCCGCGCCGGCCGGCAGCTCGCGGCACTGCACGACGGCCATCACGGATTGCGCGCGGCCGTCGCGATCGACGGCGAGGCCGGCGGGGTGATCGAATTCGCGGACCGGGTGCGGCCCGACCTGCGGCCCTTCTTCGCCGACCTCCACCGGCTGGGCATCCGTCGCACGATGCTGCTCACCGGCGACCGCGAGGCCACGGCGCAGGCGGTGGCCGCCGAGGCCGGGATCTCGGAGGTGCACGCCAACCTCCTGCCTGCGGACAAGGTGGCCATCGTGGCGTCGCTGGTGAATGCGGGTCACAAGGTGGTGATGGTCGGCGACGGGACCAACGACGCCCCCGCCCTCTCGCGGGCCACCGTCGGCGTGGCCCTCGCGGCCCATGGCGGGGGCATCTCGGCCGAAGCGGCGGACGTGGTCGTCCTGGCGGACGACCTGCACCGGGTCACGGAAGCCATCGGCATCAGCCGGCGGACGCTCCGGATCGCGCGGCAGAGCATCAACGTGGGGCTGGGTCTCAGTCTCGTCGCCATGGCGTTCGCGGCGCTGGGCGGGATTCCACCGATCGCGGGGGCCTTGCTCCAGGAGGCCATCGACGTGGCGGTGATCCTGAACGCGCTGCGGGCGAGCCTGCCCGCTGGCCGCTGACCCACGCACACCGGTATCTTCCCGTCCGACTTCAGCACCGGCTCCCATGACTGCCGCCACCTGGCCCACCCCCTCGCGGGGGACCATGTTCACCCGCGCGATCCGCCGCCGCTGCCCCCGCTGCGGCGGAGGGCCACTGTTCCGCCACTGGATCCGCATGGCGCCCCGCTGCCCCCGCTGCGGCCTGCCGTTCAGCCGGAACGAGGATGGCTACCACCTGGGGGCGATCTGGTTCAACCTCCTCTTCGCCGAGGCGGTCTCGATCACCGTGTTCCTGGTGACGATCTGGCGGACCTGGCCCGACCCGCCCTGGGCCATCCTCCAGGTCACCGGGCCGATCGAGGCGATCCTGGCCCCGGTCTTCTTCTATCCGTTCTCCAAGACGCTCTTCCTGGCCTTTGACCTGATCATGCGGCCGGTCGGCTCGCTGGTCGAGAATCGCGATCATTGACGATGCTGGTTCCCAAGCTGGTCACGACCCTCAAGGGCTACACCCGCCAGCAGCTGGCGGCCGACCTCACCGCGGGGGTGGTGGTGGGGATCGTCGCCCTGCCGCTGGCCATTGCCTTCGGCATCGCGAGCGGCGTGACACCCCAGCAGGGGCTGTACACCGCGATTGTCGGCGGATTCCTGATCTCGGCGCTGGGCGGCTCCCGGGTCCAGATCGGGGGCCCCACCGGGGCGTTCGTCGTGATCGTGTACGGCATCGTGCAGCGATACGGGACCGAGGGCCTGATGGTGGCCGGGATGATGGCGGGCGTCATCCTCATCATCCTCGGCGTGGCGAAGCTCGGCGCGGCGATCAAGTTCATCCCGTTCCCGGTCACGACCGGGTTCACCAGCGGGATCGCGCTCATCATCTTCTCGAGCCAGGTCAAGGACTTCCTCGGCCTGAAGATGGGCGCCGTGCCGGTGGAGTTCGTCGAAAAGTGGCAGGCGTTCGCGGAGAACTTCGTGAGCCTCAACGCCTGGGCCCTCGGCATTTCGCTCTTCTCGCTGGCCGTCCTCCTGCTCTGGCCCAGGGTCAGCCACCGGGTGCCCGCGCCGTTCGTCGCCCTGATTGCCAGTACCGTGATCGTGCAGCTGCTTCACCTGCCGGTCGAGACCATCGGCGACCGGTTCGGTGAAATTCACGCCGGCCTGCCTCATCCCTCCCTGCCCCACGTCTCGTTTCACAGCATGACGCTCCTCGCCGGCCCGGCCTTTACGATCGCCCTGCTCGCGGCAATCGAGTCGCTGCTCTCGGCGGTGGTCGCCGACGGCATGATCGGCAGCCGGCACCGCTCCAACATGGAGCTGGTGGCCCAGGGCGTGGCCAACATCGCCTCGCCGATCTTCGGCGGCATCCCGGTCACGGGGGCCATCGCGCGGACCGCCACCAACGTCAAGAACGGCGGGCGCACCCCGGTCGCCGGGCTCATGCATGCGGTCACCCTGCTGCTCATCACGCTCTTCTTCGGCAAGTGGGCCGGGCTGATCCCGATGGCGGCGCTCGCGGCCATCCTCGTGGTGGTGAGCTACAACATGAGCGAGTGGCGCACCTTCCGGAGCGAACTGCGGGCACCCAAGAGCGACGTGGCGGTGCTCCTGGTGACCTTCGCACTCACCGTCCTCGTGGACCTGACCGTCGCGGTGGAGGTCGGGATGGTGCTGGCAGCCTTCCTGTTCATGAAGCGGATGGCGGAGGTCACCAACGTCAGCGTGGTGTCGCGCGAATTCGCCGAGCTGATGGACGAGGAGGGCGACGACCCCAACGCCATCGCCAGCCGCACGGTGCCGACGGGGGTGGAGGTCTACGAGATCGACGGCCCGTTCTTCTTCGGGGCGGCCGAGTCGTTCAAGCAGGCGGTCAACGCGGTGGCGACGCGGCCCAAGGTCCTGATCATCCGGATGCGGCGGGTGCCGGTCATCGACTCGACGGGCATCAATACCCTCCTCGACCTGGCGCGGCGGAGCCACCAGGAGGGCACCCTGATGATCCTCTCGGGAGTGCATTCCCAGCCGGTGATCGCGATCACGAACTCCGCCCTGTTCGACGTGCTGGGCGAGGCCAACATCTGCGGCAACATCGACGACGCCCTCAACCGGGCCCGGACCTACCTCGGCCTCCCGACCGAGGAGCGGCCCGCCTTCGCGACGCCCCAGGTGGCCCGGGAGACGCCCCACGGCGAGCGCCGGGCCCACCCACGCATCTGAGGAGGCCCGTCACTCATGACCGGCACCGAGATTTCCCGCGGCACCTGCCACCCGCTCTTCGTCTTCGAGATCGGGCAGCTCGTGGACCTCGAGGGCTGCGAGCGCCGGATCCAGGACACCGCCGAGCGCCTGGCCCTGCGGCAGCGCGGGCGGCTGTCGCACTTCCAGTACCGCCCGCCGCCGATCCGGGTCACGCAGCCGGCCGGGGCCGCACTGATCGGCCCGTTCCCGGTGGCGTCCACGGTCGACCTGGTGATCTACGGCTTCGGGGCCGTCTCGGTAGGCTACGACATCCCGATCTCGGGGCCGTTCGAGGCGCTGACCGGCCTGAGCATCGAGCTCCGGACCCGCGGCGAACTCGCCGCCGATGCCCGCCGCCGGGTCGAGGCCCTGGTCGCCTCACTGGGCAACCTCGTGACCAAGCCGAAGGTCGCGGACATCTTCGAGGACTACGTGATCTTCGAGGTCCAGGCGCTGGAGCCGGCGTGCGACGCCGCCGACTTCCTCGAGCGCGAGGCGGGCACCGTGGCGCGGATCCTCCGGGCCGAGCAGGGGGAGCTCTCCGAAGACGAGATCAACGACGCCACCGAGGCGTCCATCTCCTTCGGCGTCGGTGACGTAGCGGTGATCGACTACGACGCCGCCGTGGTCCTGGACCGGGAGCCCGAGGAGGTCCGCGCCGTGCTCGAGGTCGCCAACGTCCAATTGCTGGAGATGCGCTACCTCGACGGAGAGCTGGACCAGGCGCTGGTCCGGTCCTACGACATGCTGGCCCGGCAGGGCGGCCTCAAGGCGCTCGCGCCGGGCGCGTACTCGCATGACCTCGCGGAGGTGGCTGAGCTGCAGCTCGACAGCGCGATGCTCCTCGAGCGGGTGACCAACGCCCTCAAGTTCCTCGGGGAGGAGTACCTCACGAGGATCTACCGGCTGGGCTCCCGCCGCTTCCACCTCGGCGAATGGGACCAGAGCATCACCCGGAAGCTCGAGACCATCGAGAGCCTGTACCAGAAGATGGCCGACCGGGCCGAGGGTCGGCGCTCCGAGATCCTCGAGTGGGTGATCATCATCCTGATCTCGCTCGAAATCATCCTCTCCCTCCGGCCCGGACAGTAAGCGGGGCACCATGCCGCGCCTGACTCGCTGGTTCCTCCGCTCGGGCCTGGTTTGCCTCCTCCTCGGCCTCGGGCTCGGCGTTGCCCTGCCGGCGGCCTTTTCGTCCAGTCCCTGGGCCGCCGCCCTCTGGCCCATCCAGCTCCATCTCCTGACCGTCGGCTGGCTCACCCAGCTCATCTTCGGCGTGGCCTGGTGGCTCTTCCCGCGGGCGCCGAGCGGGCCGGTGCGGGGGAGTGAAGGGGTGGGGTGGTCGGCCTTCTGGTGTCTGCAGGCGGGGCTCATCCTCCGGGTCTGGCTCGAGCCCCTGCGCATCGCCGGGACACTCTCCGTCGCCGGGGCACCGCTGCTGGTCGCTTCGGGACTGCTGCATTTCGTGGCCGCGGCCGCGTTCGCTGTCGCGATCTGGCCCAGGGTGCGGGAGCGCTGAGGTGCCGAAGATCAGCCGCTGGCTGGTTCGCACCGCGCTGCTCTACCTCGTGGCCGGAGCGGCGCTGGGGGGCCTCCTGCTCGCCGTGCCCACGGCGGGCGGACAGGGATGGTGGCGCGCCCACGCCGAGCTGATGCTGTTCGGCTGGGTCCTGCAACTGGCGATGGGAGTGGCATACTGGATTCTTCCCAAGCACGCCGCGGGCCCGCCCCGCGGCCCGGAGACGCTGGCCGCAGGCATCCATCCTTTGCTCAACGCCGGAATCGTGACCAGCGCCGTGGCGTGGCTGGCGATGCTGCCACCGGCGGTGCTGGCGGCGGGTCGGGCGCTCGAACTGTCGGCGGTGGTGCTGTTTGCCGTGGCGGCGTGGCCGCGGGTGAAGCCATTCGGGATTGGACGGGAGCTGTGAACGGGGAACGGGGAACGGGGAACGGGGAACGGGGAACGGGCCGAAGGTACTAACTAGTGGCGACTAGAAGTCCTTCCGCTTGAATCGCCGGAAGCCGAGCCAGAGGGGAGCCCCGGTCCAGACCACCAGCGCGGCGGCGCTCGTGAGGACTCCCATCTCCGAGCCGAAGAAGCGGCGGAAGACGGCGCCCGTGTACCCCATCAGCGCCTCGATGTCGAGCTGGAGCAGGAGGAGCACCCGGCCGAGGTCGATCGGATTGAGAAAGGTCAGGGCCAGCATCGGCTTTTCCAGCGGATAGTCGCTGAAGAGCAGGATCACCAGCAGAACCAGCCCATCCCAGATGACCCCGGCGCCGAGCCAGAGCAGGAGCGCGGCGCCCATCCCCTTGGCCCGGTCCTCGAAGGCCAGCGCCACCAGGAACGCGACCCCGGTGAAGACCAGGGTGAGCGCGAGGCCCACCGCGAGCAGCGCGACCAGCGGTCCGCCGCCGCCCCCGTGCCAGGCGAAGGGAAGCCCCACGCCGAGCCCGAAGGCCAGCATCAGCGGGATCGCGAGCCCGCCGAACAGCCCCCCGAAGAGGACGCTCCGCTCCAGCGGCTGGGCCAGCATCAGCTCCATGAACTCGCGCGAGTTGTAGAAGTGGAGGGCCCCGAACAGGAGCCCCACCAGCGGCACCAGGAGCAGCACCGCGTTGAGCAGGCTCACGACCACCCGCTCCCCCCCGCCCCCGAAGCGGAACAGGCCCTCCGTCAGGAGCAGGAAGAGCAGTCCGTACGCCAGGATCCACCGGCTCCGCGCGGCGTCGTGGAGCTGGTAGCGGAGAATCTGCAGCAGCGCTCTCACTTCGCGCCCTCCGTCATCACCCGGGCCACCGCCCGCTCCAGCCTCGACTCGCCCGTGGCCGCCTTGAGTTGGGCGATCGGCCCCTGGAAGCGGGCCGTCCCCTCGAGCAGGAAGACCATGTCCCGGGCCAGTTCCTCGAGCTCGCTCATGACGTGGGAAGCGACGAGAATGGTGGCGCCCGCCGACTCCGCGCGCCGGATCTTGTCCTTGAGCACGCCGCTCGCCACCGGATCCAGCCCGGCGGTGGGCTCATCGAGCACCAGCAGGTCGGGCCGGAAGAGGAAGGCCAGGGCGGCGTTGAGCTTCTGCCGGGTGCCGCCCGACAGGGTGCGCACCGGCTTGTCGAGCTCGGGGCCGAGCGCGAAGGTCTCCAGGAGCTCGAGGTCCTCGCCACCGGCGGCACCCCGCAGGGCGCGCAGCATCCCGAGGACCTCCATCCCGCGGAGATTCTCCGGGAAGTGGGCCGCCTGGGGCATGTACCCGATCCGGGCCCGGTAGCCGCTGCCCCCGTTGATCACGTGCCCGAGCACGACGGCCCGGCCCGAGTCGAGGCGGATCAGGCCGAGGAGCGCCTTGATCAACGTGCTCTTCCCCGCCCCGTTCGGCCCGACCAGCGCGGTCACCCGGGCCGGCCAGACGGCGCAATCCACGCCCCGCAGGACCTCGAGCCGCCCGAATCGCTTGCGCAGGCCGCTGAGCTCCACCGTCGCGGTGGCGCCGGTGGCGGTCATCCGGGCCTCTGCATGAGCGGGGCGTCATCCACCAGCGCCGCCGGGGTCAGGACGGGGAGGACCCGCTCGGCGAGATCGAGCAGGTCGACGAAGAGGCTCCGGAGCAGGATCAGCGCCGGCGGGTGGCGCTGGAGCACCAGCGCGAAGAGCCGGACCGGCGCGTAGGGCACGTCGCCGGTGCCGTTGTGGTCGAGGTCATACCCGCTGTAGTGGTCCCAGTAGTTGCGGCTGAACGTGCTCTGGGTCCGGGTGCTGTTGGTGCCCACGTCGAATGAATTGCCGGCGAAGGTATTGCCCTGAAAGTGATTCTCGTAGGCGTCGCCGAGGAGGATCACCGCCCATCCGTTCCGCTCAAACAGGTTGTCCCGGATCTCGAGCCGGTTGGTGCCCTCGAGATAGAGGCCGGTGGAGTTGGAGACGAAGCTGTTCTGCTCCATGCGGCTGTCGCTGATCTCCTTGAGCAGGAGCCCGTAGGCGGCACTCCCCCAGTTCTGCTCGAACCGGTTGCGGATCATGGTCACCCCGTGGCTGTACATCACAGCCACGCCCGCGCCGTTGGCCACG
>Ga0209048_10002393_pt1 | contig 18636 bp, 18 predicted proteins | sample FrelakmetCRP12CR_FD_187146 | JGI IMG/M metagenome (GOLD analysis project Ga0209048, IMG submission 187146) | Freshwater lake sediment microbial communities from the University of Notre Dame, USA, for methane emissions studies - CRP12 CR (SPAdes)... | ecosystem: Environmental > Aquatic >... | reverse complement strand
AAGCCAGCCGATCTCGCCGCGCTGAAGATTCGCGTCCAGGCCTCGCCGATCATAGTGGACACGATCGTCGCGCTCGGTGCCGCCAGCAACTCGATGCCGCTCGCCGATGCCCGGGCCGCGTTCGGCAGCGGCGCGCTCGACGGGCAGGAAATCGCAGTCGCGGTGTACGCGGCGTCGCGCCTGGACAGTGCTGGCCTCACCCATCTGCTGCTGTGGGAGGAGCGCGGCGATGCGCTGATCCTGGCGGTGAATCGTGCGCGCTGGAGCACGTGGAGCGACGCCGATCGGACGCTCGTGCGGCAGGCGGCGCAGGAAGCAGCACGCGAAGCCGCCGCCATGACCCGACGCACGGTCGACGCGGCTGCGGTGGCGGCGTTGGCACGGCAGGGCGTCGTCGTGACGCGACTGACGGCGGCGGGCAAGACAGCGTTTCGGGCGCTGGCGCAGCCGGTGTACGAGCGCTGGCTGACGACGGTCGGCGACGAGCTCGTGCGCGCGGCCGAAGCTTCGATGAAGCCGGTTCCGGAGAGCCCGCGACAGTAGGCTTGCGCTAGTCGATGTAGCGGCCGAGGCGCACCGCGGTCTCGCCTTTTTTCGGCCGGCGCGTGGGCATGACCAGCACGCACTGATCGCGTGGAGTGCGAATCGAGTGGTCGCCGTCGACGGCGTACACCGTGCCCGCCCGCGGGATGGTCTGCAATCCATGTACCGGCTGGGTGAAGCTGAATGTATCGGTGGCGATCGTGACCGTCGTATCGACTTCGATGACGCGCTGGCGGCCGGCCGACAGCGGCGCGAGCTCGCGCTGCGCGACGGTGGCATCGAGCAGCCCGAAGTGGTGCAGGAAGCGCAGCGTCGCCTGCCACGCGACCTCGGGCGCGGCCGCCTCCCAGTGCTGGCCGCATTCGACGAGCAATGCAGTGCGCGGGTCTGCGGCATCGTCGAAGAAGGCGTAGTCGCGCAGGCGGCGGCCCGCGGCATGACCGCCATCGACGATTACGTGCGGCGGCAGCGCGATCGCCCGGGCCAGCCCGAGGCCCTTGCGCTGCATTCCGGCCATGGCCAGCGGCGGGCACGGCTCGGACATCGAATGCAGGTCGAGGAGGTGGTCGACACGGTCGTACAGCGGGCGCAATTCGCGCGCGCGCCGCAGTTCGACGCTGTCGCGCGGTCCGTCGAGCACGGCGGCCATCCAAAGCCGATTGAAATCTTCCTCGACGCAGCGCGAAACGAAGGGATTGGCGGCGTCGAAGCGCCGGTACGCTGCCACGTTGGCGAACACCAGCGAGAGCGTGCCGCGCACCGGGCGCACTGCGTCGCGCAGCAATCGATCGAGCGCGATGGCGCCGCAGACTTCGTTGCCGTGCGTCAGCGCCTGGATGAGCACATGCGGCCCGGGCTGCTCGCTGCCGAAGGTCCACACCCAGGGCAGGCCGGCATTGCCGTCGCGGTACTTCGCAAGGTCCGGAAAGACCACCTCGATCGGGGGCGTCGCGGGCTCGGCCATTGCGCTCAACCGCCCCGGACCGGCATGCGCGGAGTTCCTGTCACCCGGCGCAGACCTGGTCGGCCAGGCGGCGCATGAAGGCCTCGCACAGCGCGAGCTGCTCGAGCGTCACCCATTCGTTGGGTTGATGCGCCTGATCGATGTGCCCGGGTCCGCAGATGATCGTCGAGACGTCCGCGTTGTGAAACAGCGCGGCTTCGGTGCTGAACGAAACCTTGCCGAATTCATGAGTCCCACTGCAGGCCTTGCCGAGCTCCGCGATCTCGCTTCCGCCGTGCGTGTCGAATCCGGGCAACACCGACAGCGCGTCGATTTCTATGTACGTCGCGCGATCGACGGCGTGCATGTCGGGCAGCAGCGTTGCGGCGAAGCGCCGCAACTCGGCGAGCAACGTGTCCGGATCGTCGAAAGGAAGATGCCGGAATTCAAAATCGAAACAGCAATCGCGGGGCACGATGTTGAGCGCGGTGCCGCCGTGGATGAGGCCGGTGTGCACGGTCGTGTACGGCACGTCGTACGCCGCGTCGAAGGCGCCGCGATCGCGAAAGCGCCGCGCCATGTTCGTCAGGAAGTTGACGAGTTCGCAGGCGACCTGGACCGCGTTGACGCCGTACGGCGTCAGCGCTGAGTGCGCTTCGTGGCCGCGCACGCGGCAGCGATAGCTCTTCTTGCCCTTGTGCGCGACGACCAGGCGCATGCCGGTCGGTTCGCCGACGATGCAACCCGCCGGCTTGATGCCGCGCGCTGCCACGTCGGCGATCAGCCGGCGCACGCCGATGCAGCCGATTTCCTCGTCGTAGGACAGCGAAAAATGCAGCGGACGCCGCAGCCCGCGGCGCAGGAATTCCGGGACCAGCGCGAGGCCGGTCGCCGAAAAACTCTTCATGTCGGTCACGCCCCGGCCGTGCAGGCGGTCGCCGATTAGCGTCGCTTCGAAGGGCGGCGTAGCCCATGGCTGGCCGTCGACCGGGACGACATCGGTGTGGCCCGACAGCACGATGCCGCCCGTCGTGGCATTGCCGTCGCGCGCCGGCAGCGTCGCGAAGAGGTTGGCCTTGCGCCGCTCGTCGTCGAAGGTAAGCTGCGTATCGATGCCGTGGCCGGCAAGATAGTCGCGGACCCAGTCGATGAGCGCGAGATTGGACTCGCGGCTGGTGGTATCGAACGCGACCAGCGTGCGTATGATCTCCAGGGCGACCAGCTGCGGTCTGACGGCGGTTGTTTCCGGAGCATTCACGGCGCGGCTTTCGGGTGTCGCAAGGGAACAGGATAGGAATGGCATGGGTGCATGTCAATGCCGCTCATGCTGCGCGATGTTGCTCGCTGCGCGCATTTCTTTGCCTTGCGGATTCGAGGAGTCGTCGATGCTGCGCGTGATGCTCGCGATCGCTGCCTGGATAGTTTCCACGCTCGTCTCCGCGCACGCGGACGCGCTGCCACTCGAGAAAATCGCGCTTCCGCCGGGCTTTTCGATCGACCTGCTTGCCAGCGTCGATGGCGCGCGGGCAATGGCGCTCGGTGCAAAGGGCGCGCTGTTCGTCGGCTCCAAGCGGCCTGGCAAGGTTTACGCGATCCGGCTGAGCCCCGGCGTTGCGAGCCAAACCTTCACGCTTGCCTCGGGCCTGCAGTTGCCGATGGGCGTCGCGTTCAGGGACGGCGCGCTCCACGTCTTCGCGGTGAGCCGAATTCTGCGCTTCGACGACATCGAGAATCGGCTCGCGAATCCGTCCGCGCCGGTGGTCGTCACCGATCGTCTGCCGACGCAGACGCACCACGGCTGGAAATTCATCGCCGAGCACGGTTCATGGAATCGCAGCGCCACGATCGGCTACCGGCTAACGCTGGTCAGGCTGGACGATGGCCATGCTGTCGCCTACCAGCCCTTCGCGACCGGCTGGCTGCAAGGTCAGGAGGCGTGAGGCCGTCCGGCCGACCTGCTGGTCATGCCGGGCGGCTCGCTGCTGGCGTCCGACGATTACGCCGGGGCAATCTGCCGCATCAGCTATCGCGGTCCGCGTTAGCCGGCACTGCGATCAATAGTGATAGTGGCGGTAACCGACCCTGACCGGCGCGCGATCGTAGTACGGGGCATGCGCGCGGACCGCATACGGCCGATAGTAGGGTGCATAGGCGATGGGAACGGGCAACACGGTGACCGGAGGTGCGTAAGTCACCACGGGCGGCGCCGCGTAATACGGTGCTCCAAAAAACCCGGGCGCGGCAGCGACGAAGCCAAAGCCATTGCTCGAGTATCCGACGCCGAAACCAGGCAGCCCGATCGAAACGGCAAAATTGCTGCTTGCGGACGCGGTGGATGTTGCGGCAACGCCGCCGACCAGCAACGCTGCGGCGGCCAGAGCGACTGTGCGACGATTCATGCTTGGCTCCATTTCGTGAATACCCGCGCTTGGCGGGACGCTTCCTGAAACGCCCCGCACGCGGCCGGCGTTGACCACAAATCCCGGCGTTACAATCGGTTACCGTTCAGCTATCCTGCCTCGCTTGTTGTTCGATTCTGCAGCCCTCCGGAGGATGCATGTTCATGCGCCGCTTGGCCGTCGCGCTGGCCGCCGCCATCGCAGCGTTTGCCGGTCCCCTGGTCGCCGGCGCGACCGACCTGACCATCGGCATCGGTGCCGACGTGACCGCGATCGATCCGCACTTTCACAACGTGACACCGAACAACAACGTTGCCGCGCACATCTTCGATTACCTGGTGCTGCGCGATGAACGGCAGAAGCCGGTCGCCGGCCTCGCCGAGTCGTGGCAGACCATCGACCCGCTGACCTGGGAATTCAAGCTGCGCAAGGGCGTCAAGTTCCACGATGGCAGCGACTTCACCGCCGCGGACGTCGTGGCGTCGATCGAGCGCATTCCGCTGGTGCCGAACAGTCCGTCGCCGTTCACCGCGTACACCAAGCAGATCAGGGAAATGATCGTCGTCGATCCATACACCATCCGCTTCAAGACGGTCACGCCCTATCCGCTCATGCCCAGCGATATGACGCAGGTGGCGATTGTTTCCAGACAGGCGGCGAAAGCCTCGACCGGGGACTTCAACAACGGCAAGGCGGCGATCGGCACCGGACCGTACAAATTGGTGCGCTACGCCAAGGGCGAGCGCATCGAACTCGCCCGCTACGACGGCTACTGGGGCGGCAAGACGCCGTGGGAAAAGGTCACGCTGCGCCTGCTGCCCAACGACGCCTCGCGGGTGGCGGCGCTGCTCTCGGGCGATGTCCAGGCGATCGAATACGTGCCCACCGCCGACGTCGCGAAAATCCGCGCCGACAAGAAGCTCAACGTCTATACCGTGATCGCCGATCGCCTGATCTACCTGCACATGGACAGCGATCGCGAGGCCACGCCCTTCGTAACCGACCGCGACGGCAAGCCGCTGACGAAGAATCCGCTCAAGGATCCGCGCGTGCGCAAGGCGATTTCCAAGGCGATCAACCGCCCGGCGATTGTCGACAAGGTCATGGAAGGCCAGGCGGTCGCTTCGGGGCAGCTGCTCGCCGAAGGCATGTTCGGCTGGACCAAGAACCTGAAAGTCGAGCCCTACGATCCGGAAGGCGCGAAGAAGCTGCTTGCCGAAGCGGGCTACCCCAACGGCTTCGGCGTAACGATCCATGCGCCCAACAATCGCTACGTGAACGATGCAAAGATCGCGCAGGCCGTGGCGCAGATGCTGACCCGCGTCGGCATCGTGACCAAGGTCGAGGCGATGCCGTCGGCACCGTTCTTCGCCCAGGCGACCGATCTGAAGTTCAGCCTGATGCTGCTTGGCTGGAGCTCGGGCACCGGCGAGGCATCGAGTCCGCTGAAGGCGCTGCTGGCGACCTACAACAAGGACAAGGGTTTCGGCACCGCCAATCGCGGCAGGTACTCGAACGGCAAAGTCGACGCCCTGCTCGACGAGGCGCTGTACACGGTCGATGACCCGAAGCGCGAGGCGATACTGCAGCGCGCGACCGAGGTCGCGATCAACGACACGGGCATCGTTCCGCTGCATTCGCAGGTCAATGTCTGGGCGACGCGCGACGGCATCACCTACGTGCCGCGCACCGACGAGAACACGCTGGCGAACAAGTTCAAACCCGCGAAGTAATCATCGAGTAACCGCTACCGAGGGCGCCATGGACACTGCCGTCGTTCGCGTACCACCGCAACACTTCATCGCCAACGACTTCGTGGCGTCGGCGTCGGGCGAAACGCTGGCGATGATCGACCCGAGCGATGGCCACGCCTTCGCGGCCATCGCGCGCGGCAACGCCGTGGACATCGATCGCGCCGTCATGGCGGCGCAGCGCGCACGCGATGGCGCGTGGGGCGGGCTCTCGCCGGTCGAGAAGGGCCGCCTGCTCGCGAGGCTGGCGCGGTCGATCCTGGAGCACGCCGACGAATTGGCGATGCTCGAGGCGCGCGATTGCGGGAAACCGCTCAAGCAGGCGGCGAACGACGTAGTCGCCTGTGCACGTTACTTCGAGTTCTACGCCGGCGCTTGCGACAAGCTGCACGGCGACACGCTGCCGTACGCGCGCGGATACACGGTGCTGACGTGGCGCGAGCCGCACGGGGTGACCGGACACATCATTCCGTGGAACTATCCGCTGCAGATCTTCGGGCGCTCGGTCGGCGGCGCGCTGGCGGCGGGGAACGCCTGCGTGGTCAAGCCCGCCGAGGATGCCTGCCTGTCGCTGCTGCGGGTCGCCGAGCTGGCGGCGGCCGCCGGGATGCCCGAAGGCGCGCTCAACGTCGTCACCGGTCTCGGGCGCGAAGCGGGTGCCGCGCTCGCCGCGCATCGCGGTGTCGAGCACCTTTCGTTCACCGGTTCGCCGGCGACCGGCGCGTGGGTCGCCCAGGAGGCGGCGAAGCGGCATTGCCCGGTGACGCTCGAGCTTGGCGGCAAGTCGCCGCAAATCGTGTTCGCCGACGCCGACCTCGACGCCGCGCTGCCGGTGCTCGTCAATGCGATCGTCCAGAACGCCGGTCAGACCTGCTCGGCCGGCAGCCGGCTGCTGGTCGAACGCTCGCGCTACGAGGAGACGCTGGAGGCGCTTGGCAAGCGCTTCGCGGCGCTCAAGGTGGGTCCGGCGCTGGCCGACCTCGATTGCGGGCCGCTGATTCGCGCTTCCCAGCAGGAACGCGTGCGCGGCTTCCTCGACGAGGCCAGGCGCGATTCGATCGCCAGCGTCGCAGCCGGGACGATCGTCGCCGATGCGCCGGCGTCGGGCTACTACGTGGCCCCGCAGTTGCTTCGCGACGTCCCGGTAACGCACCGCCTCGCGCGCGAAGAGATCTTCGGGCCGATCCTTGCCGCGCTGCCGTTCGCCGACGAGGCCGACGCGATCCGCGTGGCGAACGCGACCGACTTCGGTCTGGTGGCCGGCGTGTGGACGCGCGATGGCGGGCGTCAATTGCGGATGGCGCGCGCGCTGCGCAGCGGTCAGGTGTTCGTCAACAACTATGGCGCGGGCGGTGGCGTGGAATTGCCCTTCGGGGGCGTCAAGTCCAGCGGCTACGGACGCGAGAAAGGCTTCGAGGCGGTCTACGGCTTCACCTATCTCAAGACCGTGGTGCTCGAGCACGGCTGAGCGCAGCGCGGTCGGGCCGCGGGCATCGGCGCCACGGAAGTCCTCTTCGTGACGCCGCGAACTTCAACCGCCGCGGACGATCAGCCGTTCCAGTTCGCTGACGATGGGCGTGGCGGCATCGATGCCGATGCGCTTGACCAGCGCCTGCGCGAAATCGGGCAGCAGGTCGCGCAAGTCGCGCAGGTTCGCGGCGCGCTGCAGGCGCATCATCATCATGTAGCCGCGAAAGCCGAGGTGCTTGTTGATGGCATCGTTCAACTGCTGCTGGGCGGTGAGAAACAGCTCGATTTCATTCTCACTGCGCGGCGCGGGCGTGCCGCCGGGGTCCGCCGCCGAGGGCGCGCTGAAACGCTTGGCGATGAGCCCGGCGCGCTCCAGCGCGGCGAACGCATTGGCGTCGACGCGCAAGGCACGGGCGCGTTCGAGCACTTCGCCGACGGTACGGTTGCCGTCGATCATGATCAGCAGGCTGCGCAGCGCGATGGGCAGATTGCGGCCGCGCTCCTTGAGCTCGCGAACACCCTCATCGGTTTTGGCGTAGATCTCGCCCGGACTCATCGGCCTGTCTCCCTGGTCCGTTCACGACCGCGATCGCGACCCGTCTGTTCCGCGGCATTATAGACGAGCGGACCCGGATCGCGGGCCATTGGCGGCCCTTACTCAGGGTCTTTGTGGAATAATTGACCGTATTCCATGCTCGATGCGACGCTGCTCGCCGCGCTAGGCGAAATCGTGCTGCCCTCGGCGCTGCTCACCGCGCCGGAGGATACGCGCCCGTATGAATGCGATGGCCTGACGATCTTTCGCGAGCAGGCGCTTGCGGTCCTGCTGCCCGACAACGAGGCGCAGGTTGTTGCGATACTCAAGTTGTGCAATACGGCACGCGTTCCCGTGGTCGCGCGCGGTGCGGGTACCGGCCTGTCGGGTGGCGCGACGCCGCACAAGGCGGGCGTCGTCCTGTCGCTCGCCAAGTTCAGCCGCATCCTGAAAATCGACCCGCTGAGCCGCACCGCCGTCGTGCAGCCCGGCGTGCGCAATCTGGCGGTATCCGAAGCCGCGGCGCTTCACGGCCTGTATTACGCGCCGGACCCGTCGTCGCAGATCGCCTGCACCATCGGCGGCAATGTCGCCGAGAATTCGGGCGGCGTGCATTGCCTGAAGTACGGCCTCACGGTGCACAACGTGCGGCGCGTGCGTGCCGTGCTGATCAGCGGCGATATCGTGGAGTTCGGGAGCGAAGCGCTGGACAGCCCCGGGTACGACCTGCTGGCGCTGATCCACGGCTCGGAAGGCCTGCTTGCAGTCATCACCGAGGTGACCGTCCGCCTGACTCCCAAGCCTCAGGCCGCGCGTTGCATCCTCGCGGCCTTCGACGATCTGGAAAAGGCGGCCGCGGCGGTCGCCGCCATCATCGGAGCGGGCATCATCCCCGCGGGCCTGGAAATGATGGACAAGCTGACCATCGGCGCGGTCGAGCCATTCGTCAAAGCCGGGTATCCGCTCGACGCCGAGGCGATCCTGTTGTGCGAGTCGGACGGCGCGCCGGAAGAAGTCGCCGAAGAGATCGACGCCGTATCGGGGCTGCTCGAGCGCTGTGGCGCAACCTTGATCGAGGTGTCGCAGAGCGAGACGCAGCGGCTGAAATTCTGGTCGGGCCGCAAGGCCGCATTCCCGGCGGCGGGCCGCATTTCTCCCGACTACTACTGCATCGATGGCACGATACCGCGCCGTTCGCTCGCGCCAACGCTCAAGCGCATCGGCGAACTCTCGAAGGAATTCGGCCTGCCCTGCATGAATGTCTTCCACGCGGGGGACGGCAATCTCCATCCCCTGATCCTGTACGACGCCAATCGCCCGGGAGATCGCGACAAGACGACGGCCTTCGGCGCCAGGATTCTCGAGCTGTGCATCGCCGCGGGCGGGACGATCACCGGCGAGCACGGCGTCGGCGTCGAGAAAATCGATGAAATGTGTGTGCAGTTCGCACCGCTGGAGCTCGAACGGTTTCACGCGGTCAAGCACGCCTTCGATCCCGACGCCCTGCTCAATCCCGGCAAGGCCGTGCCGACGCTGCATCGCTGTGCGGAGATGGGCCGCATGCACGTGCACCGCGGGCAGTTGCCGCACCCCGAGCTGCCGCGATTCTGACTGGAGCACCGTGATGGACATGAAGACCATGCTGCGTCCTGATGCCGATGCCATAGCCGGCGTGGTGCGCCGCCTGTGCGGAGACTACGGCGAGCGCGCGGTGACTTCGCACGCGGTGCGCGAGCACCACAGTCACGGCGAAGGGCTCGCCGATTCCGGCATGCCCGACGTTGTCGTGTATCCACACTCGAATGACGAGGTGGTGGCGATCGTGCGCCTGTGCGCCGCCGCGCGCGTTCCGGTCATCGCCTTCGGCGTGGGCACGTCGCTCGAGGGCCACGTCGCCGCATTGTTCGGCGGCGTGTGCGTGGACCTGTCGCAGATGAACCGCGTGCTGGAGGTGAACGCCGGCGATCTCGACTGCCGCGTCCAGGCCGGCGTGACGCGGGAGCAGCTCAACGCCGAGCTCAAGGGTACCGGATTGTTCTTCCCGATCGATCCGGGCGCCGACGCGACCATCGGCGGGATGGCCGCGACGCGCGCGTCGGGAACCAACGCCGTGCGTTACGGCACGATGCGTGAAAACGTGCTCGGACTCACCGTCGTGACCGCCGCCGGCGCGCTGATCCGGACCGGCGGGCGCGCGCGCAAGTCGAGCGCAGGCTACGACCTGACGCGGCTGTTCGTGGGCGCCGAGGGCACGCTGGGGGTCATCACCGAAATCCAGCTGCGCCTGTACGGCGTGCCCGAGGCGATTTCGGCGGCGGTGTGCCAGTTCCCGGATCTCGAAAGCGCGGTCCATACCGTCATTACCGCGATGCAGGCGGGGATTCCGGTCGCTCGCATCGAGCTGCTCGACGACGTGCAGATGGATGCATCGATCCGCTATTCGAAGCTCGAGGGCTTCGCCGTGCGGCCGACGCTGTTCTTCGAGTTTCACGGTTCACCGGCGGCCGTGCGCGAGCAAAGCGAAGCCATGCAGGCGATCAGCGACGAATTCGGCGGCAGCGCCTACCAGTGGGCGACCCTGGCCGAGGATCGCACTCGCCTCTGGAAAGCACGCCACGACGCGTACTACGCCGCGCTTGCCTTCAGGCCCGGCACGACCGCCTTTGCCACCGACGCGTGCGTGCCGATCTCGCGGCTGGCCGATTGCATCATGGAAACAAAAAAAGACATCGAAAGGTGCGGCCTCACCGCGCCCATTCTGGGCCACGTCGGCGACGGCAATTTTCACCTCGTCGTGCTCTTCGACCCGCGTGTTCCGGAGCAGCGCGAGCGCGCCGAAGCGCTGGCCAAGGCCGTGTCGATGCGCGCGATCGCGATGGGCGGCACGTGCACGGGCGAGCACGGCATCGGCTGGCACAAGCTCGATGTGCTCGCGCAGGAACACGGCGAGGCGGTCGATTCGATGCGCGCGATCAAGCGCGCGCTCGACCCCGACAACATCATGAATCCGGGCAAGACGGTACCGCTCTAGGGGCAGGCGATGAGGCGCAGGGGATGAAGGCGCGTTGCGGGACTGCCTCCGACTGGAGCGTGCGCAACCTGCTCGCGGCACTTGCCGTTGGCGCGTAGTCGCGGACCGCGCATGTATACCCTCTACATCGGCAACAGGAACTTTTCTTCGTGGTCGCTGCGCTCCTGGGTGCTGCTGCGGCAGGCGGGCATTCCCTTCCGCGAGCAGATGGTCTCGCTGTACGCGCCGGACAAGGCGGCACGGCTTCGCGCCGTGTCGCCCAGCGGACGCGTGCCCTGCCTGCACGACGGCGAGACGGTGGTCTGGGATACGCTGGCGATCGCCGAGTACCTCGCGGAACGACATCCCGGACTGTGGCCGGTAGAGCCCGCCGCGCGCGCCTGGGCGCGCAGCGTCGCGGCGGAAATGCATTCGGGGTTCGGCGACCTGCGCAACGAGTTCGGCATGGACCTGCGGTTGCGGCAAACGCGACAGCCGTCGGCGGGTACCGCGGCTGACATCGCCCGCATCGATGCGATCTGGCGCGAAGGCCGGGGGCGTTTTGGCGGCGCCGGCGACTTCCTGTGCGGGGCGTTCGGGATCGTCGACGCGTTCTGGTGCCCGGTCGCGTTCCGGTTCCAGAGCTACGGTGTGGCGCTCGCGGGGACTTCACAGGCCTTTCTGCGCTCGCTGTTGGCATTGCCCGCGATGGTCGAATGGGCCGCCGGCGCCGCGCAGGAGCGAGAAGGTCCTGAATCCGCACCCGGCGCACAGGTGCGGCAGCAATGACCGGGGCGCTGCGCTCATGAGCGATACCGTCGGTGAATGGCGCGAACGCATTCGAGCCGCAGCCGCGACCCGGACACCGCTGCGCATCGTCGGCGGCGGCAGCAAGGATTTCTACGGGCAGGAACTCGCCGGCGAGCGCTTCGACACGTCGGCGCATCGCGGGATCGTCGACTACGATCCCACCGAGCTGGTGATCACCGCGCGCTGCGGCACGCCGCTGACGGCGATCGAGGAAGCATTGGATGCCGAGCACCAGATGCTGGCTTTCGAGCCGCCGCACTTCGGCCATGGCGCGACGCTGGGCGGCTGCATCGCCGCAGGCCTGTCGGGGCCGCGGCGCGCGTATGCCGGTGCCGTGCGCGACGTCGTGCTCGGGGTGCGACTGCTCGATGGCCGGGGCGACGACCTGTCCTTCGGCGGCAGGGTGATGAAGAACGTCGCCGGATTCGACGTGTCCAGGCTGATCGCCGGGTCGCTGGGAACGCTGGGGGTGATCGTCGAAGTATCGCTCAAATGCCTGCCGCGGCCGAAGGTCGAGATGACGCTCGAGCTAAGGACGGGCCTGGCCGAGGCGCTGCGCCGACTCAACGAATGGGGCGCGCAGCCGCTGCCGCTGTCGGCGAGTTGCTGGTACCGCGACCGCCTGCTGCTGCGGCTATCGGGCGCCACCGGTGCCCTTGCCGGCGCGGCGCGGCGCCTCGCTGGCGATGAGGTGGCCGACGCCGCGATGCTCTGGGCCGACGTGCGCGAACAGCGGCACGCGTTCTTTGCCGACCCGGGTGCGGCGCTGTGGCGTGCGTCGGTGCCGTCGACCGCGCCGCAGCCTGGGGTGGGCGGCGACGTGTTCGTCGAATGGGGAGGCGCGTTGCGCTGGTTCAACGTTGCGACCGCCGAGGAGGGTCTGGCGCTGCGCGCGTGGGCGAGCGAACACGGCGGCCACGCGACGCTGTTCCGGGGTGCGGACAAATCCGCCGGCGCCTTCCAGGCACTGCCGCCGGCGCTGCTCGCCCTGCATCAGCGGCTGAAATCCCAATTCGATCCGGCGGGCGTGCTCAATCCGCGCCGCATGTACGCCCAATTCTGAGCGACGATGGAAACCCACCTCGCCGATTTCATCCGCGACACGCCCGACGGCCGCGAGGCGGATGCGATCCTGCGCGCCTGCGTGCACTGCGGCTTCTGCACCGCGACGTGCCCGACGTACCAGTTGCTTGGCGACGAGCTCGACGGGCCGCGCGGGCGCATCTACCTCATCAAGCAGATGCTCGAAGGCACTCCGGTGACCCGGAGCACGCAGCTGCACCTCGATCGCTGCCTCACGTGCCGCAGCTGCGAGACGACGTGCCCGTCGGGCGTGCGCTACGGCCGCCTCGCGGACATCGGCCGGCACGTGATCGAGCAGCGGGTCGAGCGCGCTCCCGCGGAGCGCGCACAGCGCTGGCTGTTGCGCAAGGGCCTGACGCGGGGAGGTTGGTTCGCCGCGGCGCTGGCGGCCGGCCGCATCGCGCGACCGCTGCTGCCGCAGGCGCTGGCCGCGAAGGTGCCGAAGCGATCAAAGGCCAAGCCGTGGCCGACGGCGAAGCATCGCCGCTGCATGCTCGTGCTCCAGGGCTGTGTGCAGCCGGCGCTCGCGCCTGCGATCGACGCGGCGCTGGCGCGCGTGCTCGATCGCATCGAGATCACGCTGGTTCGCGCCGGAGGTGGCGGCTGCTGCGGCGCGGTCAGCGAGCACCTGGGCGCGCACGACGAGGCGCTGGACTTCGCGCGACGCAATATCGACGCCTGGTGGCCGCATGTCGAGCAGGGCGCCGAGGCGATCCTCGTTTCCGCTAGCGGTTGTGGCGTGCTGGTCAAGGACTATGGCGACCTGTTGCGCGATGATACTCAATACGCGGCCAAGGCCAGGCGCGTCGCCGAGCTCGCCCGCGACCCGGTCGAGGTGATCGCGGCCGAATGGAAGCGCTTCGCGCCGCTGGTGGCGATGGACCATGGGCCGCAACGCGTCGCCTTTCACGCGCCGTGCACGCTGCAGCACGGCCAGAAAATCACGGGCCGCGTCGAAGAAATTCTCGAAGCCATCGGCCTCGAACTCACCAAAGTTGCCGACGGGCACCTTTGCTGCGGCTCGGCCGGGACGTATTCCATTCTGCAGCCGGCGCTGTCGCGGCGGCTGAAGGCCAACAAGCTGGCGGCGCTCGAAGCCGACCATCCCGAGGTCATCGCCACGGCCAACGTCGGCTGCCTCATCCATCTCGCCGGCGGCACCGAGCACCCGGTACGGCACTGGATCGAGCTCTTCGACTTGCGGCTGCGCACACGCCGACGCGATGCCCAGTCCTGAAACGACGGCGATGTTGCAGCGGTCCGACTTTCGCCGTTTCCTGGCAATTCCGACGCGCTGGATGGACAACGACAGTTACGGCCACGTCAACAACGTCGTCTACTATTCGTATTTCGACACCGTGGTCAACGAGCACCTGATCAGCGTCGGCGGACTGGATATCCGCGACGCGCCGGTGATCGGACTGGTCGTCGAAACCTGCTGCCGCTTCCACCGTCCACTGTCGTTTCCCGGCGTCGTCGATGCGGGACTGCGCGTGGCCAGGCTCGGCGACACCTCGGTCAGATACGAAATCGGCTTGTTCGGCCAGGGCGACGATGCGGCCGCCGCGACCGGACATTTCGTGCACGTGTGGGTCGAGCGGGCGACGAACCGACCCACGCGTGTGCCGACGGCCATTCGCACCGCGCTCGCGGACTTGCTGGTTGCCGGTTCATAGTGCGCATCATGTCGGCGCCGCGCCGCTTTGCCTTGATCGCTGCCGCCGGCGCCAGCACGCGTTTCGGCGGCGCCGAGTCCAAACTATATGCGCTGCTCGCCGGCGTGCCGGTGCTGCGCCGCTCGATCGACGCGCTCAACCATGCTATTGCCCTCGACGCGGTCTTCGTCATCCTGGCCGCCGACGATGCGCTGTATGCGCAACGCATCGGCGCGCTCCCGGGCGTCGTGCCGTTGCAGTGCGGCGGGCGCACCCGTTCCGAGACGGTAAGCAACGGCCTAGCGGCGATCGGGCAACACGCCCAGGCCGAAGATTGGGTGCTCGTGCACGACGCCGCGCGCCCCTGCGTCGAGGTCGCCACGCTGCATCGCCTGCTCAACGAACTCGAGGACGAGCCGGTCGGCGGATTGCTCGCGCTGCCGCTCGCCGATACCCTCAAGCGCGTGGAACCCGGCGCCGGGCTGCGCGTCGCCGCGACCGAGGATCGCACCGGCTTGTGGTGTGCGCAGACGCCGCAGATGTTCCGCTACGCGATCCTGCGCCACGCGCTGCAGCAGGCTGCCGGCAAGCCCTTGACCGATGAAGCGCAGGCCATCGAAGCGCTGGGCGTCAAGCCCCGTCTGATACTGGGCAGTCCTGCCAACATCAAGGTGACCTATCCCGAAGACCTCGCGCTGGCCGAGGCCATCCTCGGACAACGCGCCAGGAACGCCGGATGAGCGTCGCGACGCCACGCGTCGGCAACGGCTTCGATGTGCACGCGCTGGTCGCGGGCCGGCGGCTGGTGCTGGGCGGCGTGACGGTGCCCTTCGACCGGGGTCTCGCCGGACACTCCGACGCCGACGTCGTGCTGCACGCGATCTGCGACGCCATCCTCGGCGCGATCGGCGCGGGCGACATCGGGCTGCATTTTCCCGACTCCGACGCGGCGTACAAGGACGCCGACAGCCGCGTGCTGCTGCGCGAGGTGTGGCGCCGTGCCGTCGCCGCCGGCTACGCGCTGGGCAATCTCGACGTCACCATCGTCGCCCAGGCGCCGCGCATCGCTCCCTACGTGGCACTGATGGTCGCCAACATCGCTGCCGACCTGGAATCGACGCCGGCGCAGGTGAACGTCAAGGCGACCACGACCGAGGGTCTGGGCTTCACCGGGCGCGGCGAAGGCATCGCCGCGCAGGCGACGGTGCTGCTCGTTACGCGTTGCCCTTGAGGTCGGCGAGCGGGAAGCTCACCCGCGCCAGCGTTCCGCCACCGCTGCGCGGCGCGAGCTCGAAGTTGCCGCCGTGCATGCGCGCGATACGGTCGACGATCGCCAGGCCGAGCCCCGCGCCTGCGGCGCCGGTGCGCGCCTCGTCGCCACGCGTGAACGGCCGCTTCAGGCGCTCGACCTGGTCGGCCGGAATGCCGTTGCCGCGGTCGGCGATTTCGAGGACCGCCACTCCGGCGTGGGCATGTGTCGCGACCTCGACCGGCTCCTTGCCATAGCGCAGCGCGTTGTCGAGAAGGTTGCCGGCGAGTCGCGACACCGCGGTCGCGCGCAGCAGCAACGGCGGCAGCGACCCGGGCGTGAAGCTCACGTCGCGGCCGCTGCGCCGGTAACGCTCCACCAGCGGCGCGATGATGCCGTTCAAATCGCATGCTTCGGCGGGAGCGTCGCGATCCTCGCGCGCGAAATCGAGGAACTGGCCGATGATCCTGTCCATTTCCTCGATGTCGGAAACCATGCCCTGGCGCTCGGCTTCGTCGCGCATCCCGACTTCGATGCCCAGCCGCAGCCGCGCGAGCGGGGTGCGCAAATCGTGCGACACTCCGGCGAGGAGCACCGCACGGTCGTGCTCGGTCTGCCGCAGGCTGGCGAGCATGTGGTTGAAGCCGCGATTCAGGTTGACGATTTCCGCCGGACCGGTCTCGGGCAGCGGCTCCGGTAGCTGGCCTTCGCCGACGCGCGCGACCGCGCTGTTGAGCTGCCGGAGCGGGCGCGCGAGATAGCGCGCGAACAGGTACGCGCTCAGCAGCAGCACCGCGAGCGCGATCAGGCTCCACACCAGCGCCCGCGACGGCGCGTCGTCCGACGGGCGCGCCATGGGAAACCCCGCCCAGTACGCGCGGTCGCCTGCCTGCAGTTTGATCCACAGCAGTTTCAGCAACGGCTGGACGCGCAGTTCGGTTTCCGGCCCCAGCTCCGAGCGCAATCGCTGCTCCAGCTCGGCCAGGACGGGGCCCTGCGGTCGCGCGCCGATGGCGCGCTGCTCATCCGCGGGAACGATGCGCGCCTGGTAGGCGTCGCCGAAATGCGCCAGCGTCGCGCTGGTGATCCGCGGATCGGCGGAAGCCAGCGCGGCGCGCAGCGACTTGAGCTGAACGATCTTGGTATCGCCGAACTGGCGCGCGAGCAACGCGGCCCGGTCCTGCCGAAACAGGTAGATCGCGGTCGCCTGGCTGATGCAGATCACCAGCAGCAAGAGCAGCGCGAGCCGCCCGAACAGCGACCGCGGCCAGAGCGTCACTGCGTTTTTCCGTTCAAGCGCCCGCGCCGTTTGGCACCGGCTCGCCCGCTGCCTCGTCGGGGACAAAGACGTATCCGAATCCCCACACGGTCTGGATGTAGCGCGGCGCGGATGCGTCGGCCTCGACCAGCTTGCGCAGCCGGGAAATCTGTACGTCGATCGCGCGGTCGAAAACGTCGTGATCGCGTCCACGTGCGAGCAGCATCAGCTTTTCTCGCGCCAGCGGCTGCCGCGGGTGCGTGGCGAGCACCTTGAGCAGGCCGAATTCGCCGGTGGTCAGCGGCACGACGGTCTCGCCGCGCCGCAAGGTGCGCGTGGTGAGGTCGAGCCGGTAGGGACCGAAGCTGATCTTGCCATCGGCGGCGGGCGCTCCCGGCGCGAAGCGTTCGGTGTGCCGGCGCAGCACGGCGTGGATGCGCGCCACCAGTTCGCGTGGATTGAAGGGTTTGGGCAGGTAGTCGTCGGCGCCCATCTCGAGGCCGACGATGCGGTCGACGTCCTCGCCTTTGGCGGTCAGCATGATCACCGGCACTGTTTCGCCGGCGCCCCGCAGTCGACGGCATACAGCGAGGCCGTCCTCGCCGGGCAGCATGAGGTCGAGCACCAGCAGATGCGGCGGGTCGCGCTGCAGCTTCTTGTCGAGTTCCCGGGCGTCGGCGAGTGCCTGCACCTGGAATCCCTGTTCGCCAAGGTAGCGGACGAGCAGATCGCGCAGCCGCGGGTCGTCGTCGACCACGAGGATCTTCGGCACGGGTTGTTTCATGGCTCCCATCGTAGGCGTCCGCTGGCGTGACGTCTGCGCCGCGCTGTCTCGAATTGTAACGCGGGCGTCGGGGGCAACATCTGGTTACAACAAGGCAGTGCCGCTCGGTCGCAGGCTTACCATGATGAGGGGTATGGGAGCCGTCGTCCTGATCTCGCCGGTGGCATGAATCGTTACAATCGCAATGGTGCGGGCAACGTTTTCGCAACAGCTGACGCCTAAGCTGCAGTGTGTGCGCCGAGCGCGGTCGCGGGGCGCTAACCCGAACGATTCGACGAAAGGTTTCGCGATGAAGAAAATTCTGCTGGCAACATTGGCGGCTCTGGCATTGGCGGCGGGCGCGCTTCAGGCGTTCGCGCAGATGCCGCCCCATGGCGATCCGCTGGGGGTAATCGCGGCGCTGAAGGACAAGCTCAACCTCGACACTTCGCAGCAGCTGCAGTGGGACCGTGCGGCCGCGCAGGCCAAGGCCGCGCGCGATGCGGCGCGCGCGAGCTTCGCCCAGCTCAAGACGACGACGCAGGGCGAACTGGCCAACGCGGAGCCCGACCTGGCGGCGCTTGCCGCGCGTGCGGACGCGATTCACGCGCAGAACGCGGCAACGCGCAAAGCCGTGCGCGATGCCTGGCTGGCGCTCTATGCCACGTTTACGCCGGAGCAGAAAGCCGTCGTTCGCGACGCCATGGCCGCGAGGCTGGCGCGCATGGAGCAGTTTCGCGCCCACATGATGGAGCGGCTCGCTCAGTAGCCCTTTGCCGCCGCGGTGCGGCGTCTCCGCGGCCGGATGTGGCCGACGAACGGCATTGCGTCGTGCGATAGTGCAGGCATAATGCTGTTGTCATAAAACGCGTTCCGCCGGAATCGTGGCCGGCGGGAAGCGCGATCCCCAAGCTCGATTGACTCCGCAACCACAGGCCGGGTTTACCCCCCCGACCCTAACCGGTCATCCCGAACCCGGCTTGTCCTCCGGCGCCCCTTGCGGGGCGCCTTTTTTTTCGGCTCGACTCGGCGCGCGGCGTCACTCGGTGCGGGCCGCTGCGCCCAGGCTGTTGGCGCCGGCCTCGGATTGACCCGTCTAGCGCCGTCATGCCGACTTTCGAGTGGACCACGGACTTCGGCCTAAAGACCGCGAAATCGCTTGAGTTG
>Ga0209048_10002392_pt1 | contig 18639 bp, 16 predicted proteins | sample FrelakmetCRP12CR_FD_187146 | JGI IMG/M metagenome (GOLD analysis project Ga0209048, IMG submission 187146) | Freshwater lake sediment microbial communities from the University of Notre Dame, USA, for methane emissions studies - CRP12 CR (SPAdes)... | ecosystem: Environmental > Aquatic >... | reverse complement strand
CGCCTGGATTGGGCTGTTGCAGTGGCGGAATTTATACCTTGGGATGAACACCCGCAGACGGCGGTCAGACTGAAAAGTAGAATGACGCGTAGGAAGAGTGCCAACCATTTACTCATTGCTTTGCTCCATGCCATTAAGGGCTAACAGAACGGTCAAGACGCTGTGCAGCGATCAATCTTTTGGTGAGCATACTACCAAGAATGGCGCAGACGTCGGTAGGGAGATAGTGGCTTACCGAAGCGTCAAACAGGATTTGGAAGGAGGAGGGGAAATCTTCATCGCCGCCCCAGGCAGCCGCCAGTAAGCTAACCCGGGGAAGGGCCAGGAAAGAGCAAGCTTTATCTCCAGGGATTTGGGGAGAGTTGTTGGACTCAAGCTTGCCTCCCGTAATCTGGGCAACCTGAACAAACCCATCCAAATCATCCTGGAAGGCGCGGCTTAGCTCCTTACCCGTATATCCCTGGTAGGCCTGGTTATAAAACTTACCATTTGGCAGCTCGGAAAATGAAATCCAGCGTTTCGAGAGTGAGGCGCCATCGGCAGTCTTTAGATAATATAAAAGCAGGGTTTGAATCACCAGAGGCAACTCTTGCCCGGTGTGCAAGTCGCGTCCGACCAAATCAGGAAAGGAAAGAACGGCTGATTGCTCCCAAATGGGCAGGTGGATTTCCCCCTGCGTGCTATTGATCGCCCGATAGGTCGAACCGCTACGATAAGCTATGATCTCTGGGTCCTGGGTGCTAAGCTCACCGCGCAGCTGTCTGATCCGACCGGCAAATCGAGAATGCTCTGGCTCAGATTGATTTCCGGCTTTCATCTTTTTGATTATAGGATGAAGGTCGGGAATGTCAAGCGCATAACCTGTTGGTCTTGATAGGTTGCTAGCGGATCACCATTGGTAGATACAGCCACCGGGTTTCAACGACCAGCCAGATAAAATTACCCTGCCCAGAATCATTCCCGGATAGGTCATACGCTCGGGCGTATACCTGGTTAAAACCCAGTACAAGTGAGCTGGTGTCCAGCTGCCAGAGATACGGCGCGACCTGGATGGAGGCAATATTCACATATTTTTTATAATTGGGATCCCAGCGAGAGAAGCGCACCTGGTCAACAGCCACATTGTCAGTTGCAGTAACCTCCAGGGTAACGATCGGGCCAACGACATAGTAAATCCTGTTTATATCCACTTGGGGTTGCAGCCACTGGGTGATCTTTGGGGGTTCAGTATCATGCACGGTGATGGTCACGGTTACACTATCTGAGGCCAACGAGCCATCGTAAGCATGATACGTGAAAGTGTCCTCGCCAGCAAAACCTGGCTGAGGCGTATATACAAAAGAACCATCGGGTTTCAAACCGTTCAAATCAAATGTGCCATGCACCGGGCTCTGATCCAACACAGCAGTAATAACATCGCCATCTACGTCGTTGTCATTTCCCAGCACACCGGGTGCATTCACCACCAGGGTGGTGTCCTGATTCACAAAAAAAGCGTCAGATATTGCAACCGGAGGAGCGTTCACAATTGTAAGAGTCACTCTTGCCATATTGGATGTCCCGGCGCTATCAGTAGCTGTGTATGTAAAAACATCGGTCCCAGTAAAATTCAGGGTAGGGTTGTAGGTGAACGAGCCATTTTGGTTGAGATCCAGGACGCCTCGATTTGTTCCCCCTACCAGATTAGCCGTAAGAGTTCCTGGGTCGTTGCTGATGTCATTCTGGAGCACACCCGGGGCAGAAATGGTCAAGAATAAATTCTTCCTTGTAGTGTATGAATCGTCTACAGCAACCGGGAAAGTGTTTGGTGCCATAGCAGAGGTAGCACGGGTCAGGGTAGCCTGGGAGAACCACAAGCCTGCTAACAAACAGGCTGATATGAGCGATTTAACAGAAATGGAACGAAAATTCATTGAGATATTATATTCCAATATTATCGCACCTTGCATTTTTGTTATGTGGCTTCAGTATATAACTAACAAAACAGGAAGTGTGCTGCTATTGAAGCCCCGCTATAATAATGGGAGTTGGAAAACCAACTCCTCACTTTGTGAGATTGCCTGTCGGCCCAACACCCAACCCTCAACGCATAGACAGGCTTCTTGAATGTCGCGCTCGCCGCGGCCAGACCCGGGTTTCTGACGCTCGCTCCCACCGCTCGCTTCATCCCTATGCGCCAGAGACCGGGTCTTCGCGAGAGCGCGACATTTTTATATTAACCCCATTTCTTTATTCTAATGATTTCTTGGAAAGTTCTAAAATCCAAATCATGGATTTTGTGCTATTGTTATGAATAGATTAAGGCGTAATGGTTTATCGCTTAAAACCATACCAAATTGGGTGATTTTTGGTATAATTGGGATTGGATCCGTCGTGCGGGGGAGACGACCCATTTGTACCAGGGTGGTAATCTAACTGGTCATTAACCTGATCAATTAATTGTACCTAACTTCAAAAAAAAGATCTAAGACAGCACTTCAATCACCCTTATTGAGAGTAGCCGAACTAGAAGAGATTCGTAACTGGATTAAAAGATCTGGTAATCGGATTTCTGCTAAGAAGCCCAGTATTTCGATAATATGATGAGAATGTCGGAAGGGCGGAGCACGCCCATTATTTGAGGCAGAATTTCTGCCTGCTAGGCTCGATAACACTATCACACAGGAAATCGAGTCTCGTCAAACCTCAACAAACCTCGTCGAGATAAAATCGTTTTGGAGAAGGCGGGAATCTAATATGGAATCAACAATTAGCAGTATTAGCTCGTTAGTAAACACTCCTCTGAGTGTAAAGTTATATCGCGCCTCAAGCAGTTTCTTGGGTCGCTGGCAATGGCGGCTCTTTACATTTAGTTTGATCAGCATTGATGTGTTGATGACTGCTTCTGCTTTTCGAGTGGCTTATTGGGTGCGCTTCGAATTGAATTTGCCGGTGTTTTTTCAGGAACCGAGCTCTCCAGTTGGACATTATCAGACTCTGGTCCTGGTATTAGTGCCCGTTTTTCTGGTTTTATTTGCTATTTTAGGCTTATACGATCGAAAGAAACTATTAGGCGGCACCCGGGAATATGCCTCGGTTTTCAATGCCACGGCTGTTGGAATGTTCGTTGTCATAGCCGCCGGCTTCCTGGCACCTGATTTTATTGTCGCGCGCGCCTGGCTGCTCCTGGCCTGGTTTTTTGCCTTCTTGTTTACGGCGGTTGGGCGTTTTATGCTGCGCCGGGTGGTTTACCTCCTGCGCCGACAAGGGTTTTTCATTTCGCCGGCCTTGATCATTGGTGCCAATGATGAAGGGCTTTCTCTGGCTCGGCAGCTCCTCACCTGGCAGACATCTGGTTTGCATATTCTGGGTTTCGTTGATTCTAAATTCCCGGCTGGTACGCCGGTTATAGATGGACTATACGCTTTGGGAAAAGTGGAACAGCTTGATAAGTTGATCCAGCATTACAAGGTTGAAGATTTGATCCTGGCGTCCAGCGCATTCTCTACCCGTGATTCACTGTTAGATATTTTCCGGAAATATGGAATTGCCAGTGGTGTAAATGTACGCTTATCCTCTGGTTTGTACGAAATCATTACCACCGGGTTGAGCGTCCAGGAATTCGCCTACGTCCCGTTAGTCGGGATCAACCAGGTTCGTTTGACGGGGATTGATAGAATCTTGAAGCTAGCTCTGGACTATAGTATGACTTTCTTAGGCTTGCTCGCCCTTTGGCCAGTGCTTCTGGTAATCGCGATTTTGATTAAGTTAGACTCGCCCGGTCCAGTTATCCACAGGCGCAAGGTGATGGGGGTTAATGGCCGCCAGTTTGACGCTTTCAAGTTCCGTTCCATGATAATGAATGGAGATGAAATCCTGGCGAAAAATCCTGAGCTACAAGAAGAGCTTGCCAAAAATCACAAGTTGAAAAACGATCCCAGGATTACGCGGATTGGTAATTTCATTCGTAAAACCAGCCTGGACGAATTACCCCAATTATTCAATGTACTCAAAAGGGAAATGTCCCTGGTGGGGCCGCGTATGATCAGTCCAGAGGAGATGGAGATGTACAAGAATTGGGGCATAAACCTCCTTACCGTGCGGCCAGGTATCACAGGATTGTGGCAGGTGAGTGGTCGTTCGGACATTTCCTACGAACAGCGCGTACGTCTGGATATGCATTATATTCGCAACTGGAGTATCTGGATGGACCTTCAATTGCTGTTCCAGACTATCCCTGCGGTGATTAAGAAGCGAGGAGCATACTAGAGGATGAGGACGGAAGGATTAAGGAAACAGATTTTTCCACCTTCATCTTTTATCCCTTATTTCTATATTTTAGAGTGGAGTGAAAATAGTGAAAGTTCTCGTAACTGGTGGAGCTGGCTTTATTGCCTCACATGTTGTAGATACATTTATAGCAAATGGTTACCAGGTGGTGATTGTTGACGATCTCTCAACCGGGCGAACCTCAAATCTGAACCCGGCCGCTACTTTCTATAAGCTGGATATTCGCAGCCCGCAACTAGCTGAGATATTTGAAAAAGAGCGCCCAGATATTGTTGACCATCACGCTGCCCAGATGGATGTTCGCCGCTCAGTAGTTGATCCTCTTTTCGATGCGGATGTTAACATCCGGGGTTCCATCAACGTGATCGAATGCGCCAGGAATTTTGGTGTGAAACGCCTGGTTTACATTTCTACAGGCGGCGCAGTGTATGGGGAACCAGAATATTTGCCTTGTGACGAAAACCACCCAATCAAGCCTATTTGCCCCTATGGTGCCAGCAAACATACGGTTGAACATTACCTTTTCATGTACGAGGTGATGTATGGTCTGAAATATACCGTCATCCGGTATCCGAATGTTTATGGTCCACGCCAGGATCCGCACGGGGAGGCGGGCGTGATTGCCATTTTTACTGGTCTGATGCTGGCCGATAAGCAAACCAATATCAACGGTGATGGAGAGCAAGAGCGCGACTTCGTTTACGTCGGCGACTGCGCTCGGGCAAATCTTTTGGCCGTGACCAATACCAACGGGAGCGGAATTTACAACCTCGGCTCAGGCCGGGGCACCACAGTAAATGAAATCTTTGCCAATTTAAAATCGATCACTGGCTATTCGTTATCAGCTAACCATTTACCGCCCAAACTGGGTGAGACGCGCCGGATTTTCCTGGATGCCAGCAAAGCGTTCCGGGAATTAGGGTGGGCGCCAACGGTGAAGATTGAAGAAGGCTTGAGATCGACCGTTGAGTATTTCAAGACAGCTGAGCAGGTCGGTTAAGGAGGAATTGCAATGTATAACGTGCGTGGGTATTTCACTGAATTAAAGCAAACTTTGGATAATCTTCCGGAAGGTCTCATTAGCGAGGTCATCGAGATTTTACATGCAGCGCGTCTCAAACAAAGCAAGATCTTCATCATGGGAAATGGCGGAAGCGCCTCTACGGCTTCACATTTTGTGTGCGACCTGGCAAAAAATACGCGCAAAGAAGGCTGGCCAAGCTTTCGCGTGATTGGGTTAACGGATAATATCGCTATCCTTTCTGCTTATGCCAATGACGAAGGCTACGAGAATGTTTTTGCTCAACAATTAGCCAACCTGGTCGAGCCGGACGACTTGGTGATTGCCATTTCTGCCAGCGGTAACTCGCCTAATGTGCTCAAAGGGGTTGAGTTGGCTTGCGAGCGCGGGGCATTTACAATTGGGTTCACGGGTTTTAGCGGCGGCATTTTGGGTAAGTTAGTGGATATTAACTTACATGTGCCTAGTAATGTCATCGAACACGTCGAAGACGCCCATTTGATGTTAGAACACCTGGTGTGCAAAGCGTTACGCGAGATTGTCTACGAGCCTGTGGGGATGGAACCTGCTTTTGTGAGCATCGGTCTTAATCTAAGCAGCGTGCCGGGAGGAGCCGATCGCACCAGGCCTTCTCTTGATAGATTACATGCCATCAGCAGTGAGCTGGATGGGTTAGCCGATGTCAAGGTTTTAATCCAGCGCACACTGCAATTGAGCATGGAAAGTATCGGCGCGGCCAGCGGAAGCATTGTGATATTGGACGAAAAAGGTCAAGTAGCCGAATCTGCCATGGCCTATGGCGGGAAAGTCCTGACCTCACCAATCGATCAATTCGTGGATACGCTGCAGAACGGGCTGGCTGGTTGGGTTATTGAAAACCGCCAGGCGGCGCTGGTCGAGAATACGCAAAATGACCCACGCTGGCTACCGCGGACCTGGGATCAGGACCTCGATACGCCGCGTTCAGCAGTGAGCGTCCCGTTGATGGATCACGGTCGGGTTTTTGGCGTGTTGACGCTGGTTACGAATCAGGCTGGACAGTTTGACCAGGAACACCTGGTTCTTTTGGCAGCTATCGCTGTATACGTTTCTTTTAGGGGCATTTATTCTGCCAGCAACCGCGGCAGCAAAGCGGCCGTTTGAATTAGTTTTCGACGTACGATTTGTTGTGATTCAGATCAGCTCGGCTAAAGCCTCAGAGATTGTGTCAAAGACAGGAAAAGGCTTTAGATTGGAAGCTTCTGGGATCTGAGCCTGTTGCGCGCCGAGCCCTGTCCGCACCAGGGCAACTCGTTCAATTCCAGCTGCTCTCCCGGCTTTCAAGTCGTTGAGTGTATCGCCGATCATAATGGATCGGCTCAAGTCTATTGACAGGGCTTTGGCGGCCTGAAAAAATAACCCAGGGCGGGGTTTCCGGCAATCGCAATTATCCTCGGGAGTGTGCGGGCACACAAAGATTCCGTCAATCCGGCCGCCTGCATTGTCTACCTCCTGAACCAGGCGGCGATTTATTTCTTGCGCTGCCTCGGGTTGGATCAGCCCTTTACCAATCCCGGCTTGATTAGTAACCAGGGCAACTAGATAACCACTGTTTTTCACCTCTGCTAAAGCAGCCAGGGCTTGCGGAAATATCTCAACATCAGCCCAGCTTCGTATATAAGCTGGGCGATTTTCAATAATAACCCCATCTCGATCGAGAAAAATTGCTGGAACCATAGGTGGTATTATACCTGTACCAGGCGACCAGGTTTTCAAAAAGCCCAGTTTGATTGGGAGGAAAAGAGAACCATAAAGCACTTGACCAGCATGAATATATAAGATAAAATTCATAATTAATCGGTGGTTGTAATCATTGATTGGTCAATTGCGCCTGTACATACATCGCCAGGCCTCAGGGTTGGGGCGATATATCCTTGAACAATCGCTTTACCTCCTGGTTGGCTGGATTCCCACTGTTATTGGAATTGGGTTACGGGCTATCCTTTACCGGTTGATCCTTCACATGGACGGTATAGCGGCGATTGAAAATGGGGTTCGCTTGCGCTTCGCCAATCATATCCGGCTGGGGCGCGGCGTATATCTTGACCAAGGCACTTACCTTCACGCCTGCCCCAATGGTATCGAAATTGGCGCCAATACCATTGTCATGCATGGGGCGGTGTTGCACGTCTATAATTTTCGCGATTTACCGCATGCAGGGATTAAAATTGGGCGCGACAGCTTGGTTGGCGAATACAGTGTGATCCGCGGGCAAGGGGGCGTTACGATTGGCGACCGAGTGTATACGTCTCCATTTACGCAAATTATCGCCGTCAACCACGTTTTTGACGATCCTGACCGTCCATTTGTTGAGCAAGGTATTACTGCGCAGGGCATTGTCATCGAAGATGATGTTTGGTTGGGGGCTGGCGCGGTGATTACAGATGGGGTATGCGTAGGAAAAGGGGCGGTGGTTGCTGCAGGGGCGGTGGTTACCAAAGATGTGTTGGCGCACACGGTTGTTGCTGGGGTGCCTGCCCGGCCGATCAAGGACATCGACGGAGAGAATATATCTAAGCCCGATCGGATTGCCTATTTTACAAAAGGGTATGGAAATTAATGGTGAATAAGTCACAGGAGCGACATAATGTCAGATAATCATGTAAATTCTGAGGAAGATATTGTTTTAAAAGAAAACTTGGGGACTCGGCGTATACCCAAGGTAAAGATGGTAAATTTTCCGAACGCCGACGAGATCGTCCGGCAGGGTTTATTTAATGCGCCACGTTCGAAGGAATCCGTAGATATTCTGCTGGTGAACCCGCCAACGCCGGATGGTGGTTATTGGATCCGGACGCAACACCGGGTGGGGCGTCGTTCGCGTGAGAATATGATCTGGCCTCAAGTCTCTCTGGCTCAGATGGCAGCATTGCTTTACCCTACGTATAAATTGAAGATCATCGATGCCAATGCTGAACGAATGGGCTGGCCCGAATTTACTAAATTGATCGAGAAGTACCAGCCGAGATACTACTTTACCCAACTGACTGCGCCGACTTTGGAAAATGATATGTATGGCGTGTTCCTGGCGAAAGCGCGCGGATGTAAGACCATTGCATTCGGCACCCATATCACTCCTATCCCGGTTGAAACCATGCGCACCTTTCCTGCTCTGGACTTCGGCCTGGTGGGTGAACCCGACTTGACCATTCGCGACCTGTTAGATAACCTGGAGAATCGGGTGAATGAACGCTCGCCAGAGATTGTGAAACTGTTTGACAAACACGATCTCACTTACCAACCTGCCCGTTCGCCTGATGGCGCGTTGGATATGAGCAAGATTAAAGGCCTGGCATGGCGGAGGGGTGACGAGATCGTCTTGAATTTCCCTCGCCCATTCATTTCCGACCTGGACGATCTTCCAATCCCTATGCATGAGCTTCTGCCGCTGCAAAAGTATCGAATGCCGATGATGAAAGGACCTTTCACCTTCATCGTCACCGGACGTGGTTGCACCGCTGGCTGTACCTATTGCATCAAGCATGTCAGCTACCAGTACAGCGTTCGACTGCGATCGCCGAAGTTGATCATGGAAGAATTGTGGAAGCTAAAAAGTCTTGGCATTAACTACATTAATATGTACTCGGACCTGTTTACCGTTAGCCGTGACCAGGTGATGGAGTTATGCCAGCGCATGATTGATGAAAAAATCAACATCAAGTGGACGTCCAATAGTCGGGTGGATTACGTCGATGAAGAGATGTTGAATATGATGGCAAAGGCTGGTAGTTTCCTGATTTCCTGGGGCATCGAGAGTGGCAACGAACAGATTCTCAAACATGCCCGCAAAGGCGCCTACCCCGATAAGGCCGAGCGGTCATTGACCTGGGCAAAGCGGGCCGGGATCATGAACTGGGGCTACTTCATCATCGGTTTGCCAGGTGAGACTGAAGAAACCATCCGCCAGACGATTAATTTCGCTAAGCGGTTGCCTTTGGATATTGCCTTGTTCCATGTCGCCGCGCCATACCCGGGTACTCCGTTCTTCTTTGAAGTGGTGAAAGAAGGTTGGTTCCGCCCAGGCACACGCTGGGAACAGGTCGATATGGATAGGGGTACTGTACTGGATTATCCGAATTTAACAGCTGAACGCTTGCTTTACTGGCAGAAGCGCGCCTTCAAAGAGTGGGCCTTCCGTCCTGGTCCGATGTTCACATACTTAAAAATGCTCCTATCAGATCGGTCTACGATGAAATCGGCGCTCAGCGCTGGATTCCAACACCTGAACTGGTTGTCGACTGATACCGGTGCGCCGGTTTCCTCCAAAATGACGACCAATATAGGTTTGAAGGCCGGAAGTGGCGATTGACGGGTAGATCGATGTGAAAGACCGGTTTCTGGCCGGCAAATCCGACTCTGGCGACCGCAAGCTTGCTATGTTCGAGCTCGGGGTCGCCTTCGTTTGTGGGGCAATCTGGTTCCGCTGGCCACAAGCTGGCTGGTTGCCTCTATTAATCGCATTGATCCCTTGGGTGCTCCGCCTGCCAATCGATCATTTTACTTTCAAGCGGACCGCGTTCGATATTCCTATTATAATCTTTTTGGCTACTGCACTGGTAGGGGTGTGGGCAGCTTATAATCGAGAAGCAGCCTGGGCAATGTTCTGGTGGATCGTTAGTGCGGTAATGTTGTATTTTGCACTCGCCAGGCAGCCCATGGCTAATGTATGGCCGGTGGTTGGCCTGATAACCGTTTTTGGTTTTTTGTTGGCGGGATATTTTCTGCTGACATACAATTGGGTGGAACAACCGGTAAAGATTGATTTTGTGAATCGCATTGCCCGGGTGTGGATGTCTTTCCGCCCGGGCTTACCATTTCCCCCTTCAGATTCCGACATCACAGCCGGAATTCTAGCCATCCTGGCGCCGTTTCCTTTAGCATTAGGCATGCAAAGCTGGCGGAAAAGTAGGTGGAAGAGCTGGCGTCTGCTCCTGCTGGCCGGACTGGGCGGCCTGACAATCTTGTGGGCTCTGTTGCTTTCCGCTGAGCGTCTTCCCTGGCTGGCTCTTATTGCTGCTGGTGTCGTCTGGTTGGGGTGGGAATTCAGTGTTCCATTAGGGCGTTCAATTCACCGGCGGCCTCAGGCGGTGTTTGGTGTTGGGATGGCAGCTGTAGTGCTGCTGGCCCTGGCGCTGGTGGTAGCTAACCCTGCTGGAGTCAAACGCCTTTCTGACCGCCTACCTGGCCCAAATGAGGCGGACAGCCGCACGAACTTGTGGTCAAATGCGCTTAAACTTGTAGCAGACTATCCGATCACCGGCGCGGGGCTGCAGGCTTTCCCTGGCCAGTATTCACAGTATATTCTCGTAATCCCCTTTTATTATGTTGACACCAGTCACAATTTGTTCCTGGAGGTAGCGATAGAACAGGGGATACTGGCATTGATAGCATTGGTTGTTATATTAGGGGGAAGTTACGGGTTGTTGATTTTTTGCAAGCCAGTGGGGGCCAGAGCTATTGAGATGGATGCCTTCTTCACTCTACGCGGCGCTCTCCTGGCAGGCTTGACCGTCCTGGTTTTACATGGGCTGATGGAAACTGCACTTTATGGGAGCCGCGATGTATGGTTTTTATTCGTGATACCCGGTCTGGTAATTGCAACCACCCGTTCTGAAACCAGGAAAGTCACCCTGGTTTCAGATATACGCCAGCGGAAGGCAATTCTGGTTGGGGGGTTGGCCATCATTCTGTTGGCTTTGGCCGGTTTTTGGCGTCCACTCCTGGCTACCTGGCATGCGGACCTGGGAGCAATTGAGATGGCACACACCGAGTTAGCGCATTTCCCGGTTGGTAAGTGGGAAGACCCGGCGGTAACGACTTCTCTGGCTCCTGCTGAAGGCCAGTTCCAGAAGGCATTGCAATTCGATCCACAGGATCGCACCTCCCTCTACCGTCTTGGGTTGATTGCCATGCGGCAAGGAGAATTTCTAACAGCCGTTACTCAGCTTGAGCGAGCCTTTAAACTCGATCCGGCTGCACACGGGGTTCGTAAGGAGTTGGGTTACAGTTATGCCTGGACTGGCCAAATTGACCAGGCAGCGAACATATTGGAAGGTATCCCGGAAGCGCGGAGCGAGATGGATGTATATTCTCGCTGGTGGTCAGAGCAAGGCCGTCCCGACCTGGCAGAAAACGCCCGACACGTTTGGGAGATATTGTTGCAAAACGATTATTGAAGAAGGAGATCAAATGGATCTGTCCATCATTATTGTTAGTTGGAACACACGCCAGATTTTGGAGGATTGCCTGAAATCAGTTTACTCTAATCCGCCAGCGGGCGATTTTGAAATTCTGGTGATTGATAATTGTTCCAGTGATGGCAGCGCCGAAATGGTCAAGGCCCTTTTTCCCCAGGCACAACTCGTCGTCAATACTTCTAATTTGGGCTTTGCAGGCGCCAATAACCAGGGCATCCGGTTGAGTCAAGGGCGTTATATTTTGTTGCTCAATTCAGACACACAGGTGAAACCGGGCGCATTCGAAACGCTTTTGCGTTTTATGGATCACAACCCGAAGATTGGTGTATCCGGAGCGCGCCTGTTCAACCAGGATGGGAGCTTACAAGTTTCCTGTTTCCCTGAACCAACGCTAGGGCGCGAGATATGGCGGCTGTTCCATATGGATCGCGTGCACCCATGGGCTGTCTATCCAATGGAGACCTGGCCGCTCGATCGTCCACAATATGTGCATACGCTTTTGGGCGCTTGCTTGCTCATACGACATGAGGTTCTTGACCAGGTTGGATTGATGGATGAAGATTACTTTATGTACTCAGAAGAAGTGGACCTGTGTCACCGTGTACAGCGAGCAGGCTGGCTACTTGCCTGGGTGCCCCAGGCCCAGATAGTCCATTATGGTGGCCAGAGCACCAAGCAGGTTGCCCAGGATATGTTCTTGCGTCTATACCGCGGTAAAGTCCGATATTTTCGCAAGAATAACGGCTGGCTTGCAGCTCAGGCGTATAAGCTGATCCTGATAGCAGCAAGTTTGGGGCGGCTAATATTGACACCTCTTGTAGTGTTCGAACAGCCTGCCAAACGAAGGCAACATCTTATCCTGTCAAGCAATTATTGCCTCCTGCTGGCGACCCTCCCCGGAATGTGACAAGGCGGTAATGCATATCCTTTTCTTGACTTACCTTATCCCTTATCCACCAGATGCCGGCGAGAGAGTTAAAACCTGGCATGTCCTGAGATACCTGGCATCACGCGGACATCGGGTCACGTTGGCTTCTTTTGTACGCCCCGAGGAAGAACCCTTTGTAGGAGAAATCCACAAAGTGTGCGAGGCAGTCTATACTGTGCCCATCCATCGCTCACGTTTAGCCAATTTGGGTTACTGGCTTCGCAGCAATTGGACCGGCCGGCCGTTCCTGATTGAACGCGACGACCTGTCTGAAATGCGATCCTTGGTGCAACGTTTGGTCACATCTGAGCAGGTGGATGTTATCCATGCCGATCAGGTCAGGATGGCACAATTTGCTCTACCATTCCCAAGCCATGTACGAATCTTTGACGCTCATAACGCAGTTTGGACAATCGTTGGCCAGATGCGGCAAAATGCTCCCTGGTTCTTAAAACCGTTTGTTGCCTTGGAGGCTTGGAGGGTTAAGCGCTACGAAGGTATGATCGTCAGAGAGTTTGATCATACACTGGCGGTTTCCGGCCCAGATCGTCAGTCACTACTGGAGGCGGTTGCGGCGAGTTCAGAGGTTGGCGCTCCATTGGTTAGCTCAAAGATTACTGTAGTTCCAATTGCAGTGGATACGCTTCAACTCCAGCCTGTCATACGCCAGGTAGATTCGACCAATTTGTTGACCCTGGGACCGTTGCATTATCCACCCAATGTAGATGGCATCCGTTGGTTCGCGCGGGAGGTTTTTCCATTGGTGCGCCGGCAGATACCAGCAGTGACTCTCACCATCGTGGGGAAGAACCCACCGGCAGATTTAGTACAATTTGCAGAGCAGCGAACCAACGCGATTAATGTGGCTGGTTATGTGTCCGATTTGGATCCTTATATAGAGAAAGCAGCTTTGATAGTCATGGCAGTGCGGGCAGGTGGAGGGATGCGCGTGCGCATCCTTGAGGCATTCGCCCGTGCCGTGCCGGTCATCACAACCACCATTGGTCTGGAAGGGATTGAGGCGCGTCCGGGTGAAGATGTGATGGTAGCTGATACTCCGGCGGTCTTCGCTCAAATGGTGGTAGAGCTCTTGAGAGACCAGTCTCTGCAGGCACAATTAGCTAACAATGGCCGCAAGCTGGCAGAGTGCTGTTATGACTGGCAGGTGGTTTTGCAGAAAATGGATCAAGTCTATACGGTGAATGGCTCCGATAAAGCCCAGAATAAGAGAAACGGACATGCTTAAAACACGCCAGGGAAAGATTCTTCTTATAATAATTGGCATATCGATTTTACTGAGAGTTGCCGCCGCAATTTACCTGGGTAATCAGGTGGTTGATTTACCAGGCACAAACGACCAGGTTTCATACCATAACCTTGCGTTACGAGTCCTGCAAGGACACGGATTTAGCTTTGGTGTGGGCTGGTGGCCTTTTACGGCTGCGAACGCTCCCACGGCTCATTGGAGCTATCTTTACACCATTTATCTGTTGGTAGTTTATACCCTATTTGGTCCCAACCCTCTGGCGGCTCGCCTGATCCAGGCAGTTTTGGTTGGAATGGTCCAACCATATCTGGCCTATCTGGTCGGTCGCCAGGTGTTTGGTCAAGCAGTGGGACTGGTTGCCGCAGCCATAACTGCAATCTATGCCTATTTCATCTATTATGCTGCCTGCCTGATGACCGAGTCTTACTATATCATTGCCATTCTTGCCAGTTTTTATTTTGCCTTTCGACTTGTCCCCAACCAGGCCGTCTCTCAAGGCGACATACGCGAATCAAGTGGTCCGGACCTTAAGTTTGCCATTTTATTGGGATTATCTTTAGGGGCTGCGATATTGCTCCGCCAGCTTTTCCTCCTTTTTGTACCTTTCCTGTTCTTGTGGGTCATCCTGGCCGGGCGCAAGCAGGTTGTTCCACTCTTCGTCTCCGGCGCAATCATTTTGCTAATGATCTTGCCTGCGACTGTTTTCAACTATGCTCGTTTTGACCGGTTTGTGTTGGTGAATACCAATGCGGGTTTCGCCTTTTTCTGGGGAAACAACCCGATTTATGGTACCCATTTCCAGCCAATCTTACCGGACGAAACATACCAGAGTTTAATCCCGGTTGAATTACGCGGCCTGGATGAAGCAGCTCTTGATCAGGCGCTGTTACAGCGAGGATTGCGGTTCATTGTCGATAATCCAAAGCGTTATCTATTACTCTCCATCAGCCGTATCCCATCCTATTTCGAATTCCTGCCTTCCTCCGATTCTGGCATGATTAGCAACGTTTCTCGGGTTATCAGCTTTGGCCTGTTTTTACCATTCATGCTGGCCGGGATTGTGATTTCGTTTTTCCACCAACCGACACCTTTTAAACTTAGACCACCGTCACGGCTGCTACTGCTGTATATCTTCATGGTTGTTTATACAACGATTCACCTGCTCACCTGGACGTTGGTACGTTACCGGCTGCCAGTAGATGGTGTTCTAATCATTTTCGCTAGCCTGGCTTTGGTTGAGCTGGCCAGGCGTATTCCTTACCTTAAAACGGCTGTTGAAGCTGTCGCTTAAAGTCATCCACCGGGCATGCCAGTAAAGAAAATTCTCTTTATCGTCCCATACACTCCGAACCTGATACGCGTCCGTCCATATAACCTGATCCGGCATTTGACCGGCCGCGGTCTTCAGGTAACGCTGCTTACATTATGGTCGGATGAACGAGAAAGGGATTCTATCCATCAGCTTGAGCCTTATGTAGGAAGGATTGTCGCTGAGCGACTGCCTCGCTGGCGCTCGCTTTGGAATTGCCTGGTGGCACTACCTTCGTCCAAACCGCTCCAATCCGTTTATTGTTGGGAGCCTGCCCTGGCGAGGCGGATGGATGAATTGACCCGGCCAGTGCAAGGAATAGCTCCTTTTGATGTGATCCACGTCGAGCACCTGCGCGGCGCCCGGTATGGTCTGTATGCAAAGGGTCTGTATGGAGGTCGCCATACTTCGATTCCGGTGGTTTGGGATAGCGTGGACTCGATCAGCCTATTGTTCCGCCAGGCCAGGGAGCGCAGCAAGAGCCTTGTCAGCCGAGCGGTGACACGTTTCGAATTAGGACGGACCGAGCATTATGAAGGCTGGCTGCCGGAGCAGTTTGAACGAGTCCTGGTTACATCACCAGCTGACCAGCGCGCACTCATTTCACTTGCTCCGAAGGGAAAAAAGCCGCCGAGCATTACCGTACTCCGCAATGGGGTCGATTTGGATTATTTTAAACCCGATCTATTGGTCGAACGGGAGCCAGCCACTCTGGTGATCAGTGGAAAAATGAGTTACCACGCCAATATCACCATGGTTGTTTATTTCATCGAGAAAATTTTGCCGAGTATCTGGGCGCGCCGGCCCGAAACCAGGCTCTTGGTGGTGGGCAAGGACCCTGGACGCGAAATCCTGGCCCTGGCGAACCACCCTAACATTATTGTGACCGGTACGGTAAAGGATTTGCCGCCTTACTTGCAACAGGCTACTGTAGCTGTTGCCCCAATTGCTTACGGAGTGGGTATTCAGAATAAAGTGTTGGAAGCCATGGCATGCGCCACACCGGTGGTGACAACTCCTCAGGCTGTTTCCGCTTTGGAAGTTTGCTCCGGGGAGGATGTGCTGGTCGCCCAAGAGCCAGCTGATTTCGCCAATGCGGTCTTAAGCCTGTTAGATAACCCTCAAGTCCAGCGGGGGTTGGGCGATGCTGGCCGAATTTATGTGGAGAAGTACCATAAGTGGGATTCGATCGCTGGTCAATTAGCGGGTATCTATAACGAAATTCCGGTTTCAAATCCGACCAATCTGAAAAATGGATAAAACGGATGAGAGATTTTGAAAATCAAAAAACGCGGAGCCGAAAGCTCCGCGTTTTGCATAATTAATATTGGCTTTGTTTATTTTCCGGTGCGTACTTTATGTTCCAGCGTGCGGGATAAAATTTGTTCGATTTCGTCCTTATTGGCAGCCGTCTTGCGCTTACCTTTGGTGCTTGGCACCACCTCGCGATCCTTGGATCGCTCCATCGCCTCACGCAAGGCCATTTCCATCGCAGTGGGGACAGGTTCTTCCCTTTCAGTCTCCTCAGCTGGTTTATTCGGTTTAGGCTGCGGTTGGACTTCTTTTACCACCTTGACTGGTGGCTCCTCGAGAGCTTTCATCGAGAGTTTGATTTGACGTTTATGCCGATTCACACTCAGCACCTTGACTTCGACTTCGTCCCCCTCTTTGACCACTTCATTCGGGCTTTTAATGTAATCATGGGTCATTTCGCTGATATGAACCAAACCTGGTCGCTCAGCCCCAATATCCACAAATACCCCAAATTTCTCGATGCGAGTGACTTTTCCCTTGACCACCATGTCTTTTTCGATCTCACGCCACTCCAGGTCGAGAGGCTTGACCATCGTCAATTCAATCCGGTTTTTCTTGGGAAAAATTCGCCTTACCCAAACATCTACGGTCTGGCCGACTTTAAGAACATCCTCCACGCGATTGACGGGTTCGGTCGAAAGCTGTGAAATGTGTACGACACCAGGGGTATCCAGGCCGATGTCAACGACTGCGCCGGCCAAGGTTATTTTCTTTACGGTACCGGTAAAGTGTGCCTTGCGTTTTATTTCCGCAAGTTCGTGGATTTCTTTGGTTTCTACATCTTCCGGGGTTGCTAGGGTTTCCATTTCCATAACACAATTCTCCAATCGGGAATCGATCTCTACAATCCACCAAACCTGGCGGAGTAAGTGCAGTACTAGGCAGGTATGACTATCTCTACCCGCGAAACTGGATTATACCTTGTGCATTAGGAAATGTCAAAGAAAAAGATATTTAGAAACAGATGAAAAAAGGGCAACCTCACGGTTGCCCAAAATGACACTCGCTCAAGTGTCATTAAGATAAACGTATTAACTTATTTTCTGTTACGCAGTTTTGATACTTGTTAGCTCGCCTGTCAATTTTGGGGAAGCCGTCACTTTGGTGTGCGCCACAGAACTCCTCTGCATGGTGTGCTTGTAGTTGACCGGGCATTTCCACCAATTCTTCGGCAGCAGCCCACCGGTTAAAGTGGGCGGAGTCCATAATGTGCCACATGTTTTGCACTTTAATGTAGGAGTATCAGGATCTATTAGCTCAACACCAACTTTAGCGAGTGACGGCTCGATCAGGCTTAAGCACATAATTATTGTCCTCCTCTATTTAGTTTATAACAAAAGAAACCGATTTTGTTCCTTATAATTCTAGAGAATTCATTAGAAGTTATTTATAAAGACTGCATAAATTCGCCTTTTCCATATTTCTTGACTTGACATATAGGTTGAAAATCTTGTACAATCCTTAAAGCAGCTCCTGATCAAACAGCTTTGCCTCGCAATGTGGAGGTGCGTGATGGTGGGTGGTCGTTTAAACAAGGCTGTGCTCTTCCTCGCTTTGGTCGTTTTATGTGGACTGGCGGGCATCACCGTTCTGGGGTCCTCGGAGGTGTTTGCCGACGAACCGCCAATTTGGTGGAGCTTTTTGCCAATTTTGGCACACAGTTGGCCAATCCTTTCTCCAACTCCTAAACCGGCGAGCATCTTAATTAGCGAAGTCATGAATAATCCGAATGGCCCTGAGCCTGGTGGGGAATGGATCGAAGTTTATAATCCCGGAGATTTCTCGCTGGATATATCTAACTACAAAGTAGGTGACGCAGCCTACCGTGGCGGCAGTGAAGGGATGCTTAGCTTCCCGGCTGGCTCAACCATAAACCCTGGTCAGGTCCTCGTTATTGCTAATCAAGCGGTAGCATTTCATCAAATTTATGGTTTTGCTGCCAATTTTGAAATGGAAGAATCGGATTCCACCGTGCCGAACATGCTCAAGTACGCCGCTTGGGCCAGCGGCCATATAGAGCTTGCAGATGGGGGAGATGAGGTGTTGATCCTGAATCCATATGATCAGCTGGCGGATGCTGTTTCCTGGGGTAGTTCAAAGTTTGCTTTCGACCCTTCGGCACACGTCGTTAATTCTGGCCACTCGCTAGAACGCAACCCCGCTTTCCTGGATACAAACACCGCCTCTGATTGGATCGACCAGCCCGTCCCAGCACCAGGTCAAGTGGATGTGATTGTCCCAACCTTCACACCAACGATGACACGCACTCCTACCATCACCCGCACTCCCACAGTG
>Ga0209048_10002391_pt1 | contig 18644 bp, 18 predicted proteins | sample FrelakmetCRP12CR_FD_187146 | JGI IMG/M metagenome (GOLD analysis project Ga0209048, IMG submission 187146) | Freshwater lake sediment microbial communities from the University of Notre Dame, USA, for methane emissions studies - CRP12 CR (SPAdes)... | ecosystem: Environmental > Aquatic >... | reverse complement strand
GCCTACGCCAGTGACCTTGAACAGTTTCACCGGTATCTTAAGAAGAAGACCCGCAGTGAGCACATCCGGGTTTCTGAAATCACATCTGATTCAATCCGTGGATTCTTTGCAGTGCTCCATGGGAACCGAAAGAATACGACTCGCGCCAGAAAGCTGTCGACCTTGCGGTCGTTTTACAACTATCTGACTGATCGAGGCTGGTATCAGGAGAACCCTGCGCAAGCCATAGCATCTCCCAAGATCAGACCAAAGATCCCGGCTTTCCTGGATGTGGACGACGTATTTCATTTTCTGGATTCGCTGCAGCGCAACGCACTGCATCCGGAAAGCTCATGGAGACGGCTTCGCAATTGGGCAATCTTTGAATGTCTTTATTCCATCGGAGCGCGGGTCAGCGAATTGGTGGGTCTCAGTGAGGCAGACGTTGATTTCGATCAGGGTTTGGTGCGCATTCGCGGCAAGGGGAAAAAAGAGCGCGTGGTTCCCATCGGCAATAAAGCGCTGGAAGCTTTGCGGGCTTACCGGTTAGCCCTGCAGGGTCAGTGCCCTCAAGGGCGGACTGCAACTTCCCATCTTTTCCGAAACGCCTCGGGAGGCAGGCTGACAACCCGCTCGGTACACAGAATCCTGAGGGCCGAACTGAGGAGATGCGGCCTTTGGCAGCACTTAAGCCCCCATGGACTGCGCCACACTTTTGCTACTCACCTTCTCAATTCCGGCGCCGACCTGCGGGCCATCCAGGAAATGCTCGGCCATGCCTCGCTATCGACAACACAGCGTTACACCCATGTGCATTTCGACCAACTAATGAAAACCTACGATGAATTCCATCCTCGGAGCAGAAAAGACAAGAAGCTATTATCCTGAACCATCCTACTCTGGAGACGACGATGCCCATGAAAGGAAACAACATTCACGGAACAACCGTTTTTGCGATTCGCAGAGACGGGCATGTGGTTATGGCCGGGGACGGGCAGGTGACTCTGGGCGACACGGTGATCAAGCATCAAGCGAAGAAAGTCCGCAGGGTGTATCATGATAAGATTCTTGCCGGTTTTGCAGGATCCACGGCGGACGCTTTCACCCTTTTTGAAAGGCTTGAAGCCAAACTGGAGCAATTCAACGGAAATCTGAAGCGCGCAGCAGTGGAACTGGCCAAAGACTGGCGGATGGATCGAGCCCTCCGCAAGCTGGAAGCCTTACTCATCGCGGCAGATCAAAACGATTGTCTTATCCTGAGCGGAACAGGAGATGTTATTGAACCCGATGACGGCATCGCTGCGGTGGGCTCCGGCGCACCTTTTGCCCTGGCTGCCGCGCGCGCCCTTCTGGCACACACTCAGCTTCCCATCCGCCAAATTGCTGAGGAAGCCATGAACATTGCCGCGTCCATCTGCATCTATACCAACAGAGAATTCACTTTTGAGGAGCTTTGATCAAATGCAAAACCCACTAACTCCTGCAGAGATCGTCCGGGAACTGGATAAATTCATCATCGGACAACACGAAGCCAAACGGATGGTCGCGATCGCCCTTAGAAACCGCTGGCGCCGTCAACAGGTCCCAGAACATCTTCGCGATGAAATCGCTCCCAAAAATATCATTATGATTGGACCCACCGGTGTTGGAAAGACCGAGATCGCCCGACGACTGGCACGTCTGGCGCAGTCTCCCTTTCTCAAAATAGAAGCCAGCAAGTTCACCGAAGTTGGCTACGTAGGGCGGGACGTGGAATCGATGGTCCGAGACCTCATGGAACTGGCTGTCAGCATGGTCAGGTCAGAAGAGCTGGAAACGGTCAAAATCAAAGCCGAAGAACTGGCTGAGGAGAAGCTTTTGGACATTCTTCTTCCGCCCAAGAGGCAGCCGGAATCGAAAGAACAGCTTCTCGAGGCCCCGGGAATGGCTAAAGCTGCACAAGAAGAAGCGGAACAGGCCGACTCGACTCGGGAAAAACTCCGTAAGTTATTGAAACAGGGATCTCTTGATGACCGTTATATAGAACTGGACGTTCCCGACCGCAACTTCCCCATGATCGAGATTTTCGCAGGGACCGGCATGGAGGATATGGACTTCAACCTGCGCGACATGCTGGGGTCGATGTTGCCGCAGCGCACCAAGCGCCGCAAGGTCAAAATCCCTGAGGCCAGGGAGATTCTCGTTCAGCAGGAGTCACAGCGCCTCATCGATATGGACAAGGTGATCAAGCTTGCCGTTGAGCGGGTGGAACAGTCCGGGATCATTTTCCTCGATGAAATTGACAAGATTGCCGGTCGTGAATCGGGGAGAGGACCGGATGTTTCACGGGAAGGAGTACAGCGGGACCTTCTCCCCATCGTGGAAGGATCCACGGTTACCACCAAATACGGAATGGTGAAGACCGATCACATCCTTTTCATTGCCTCCGGAGCTTTTCATATCTCCAAGCCGTCGGACCTCATTCCGGAACTGCAAGGTCGTTTTCCCATAAGGGTTGAGCTAACCTCGCTGAGCAAGGAGGATTTCGTTCGGATCCTGAAAGAACCTGAAAATGCATTGATTGTACAGTACGAGTCTCTCCTGGCCACAGAGGAGGTAACGCTGGTTTTCGGCGATGAATCAATCGAGGAAATTGCCGAACTGGCTTATGCGGTCAACTCCAGAATGGAGAACATCGGAGCGAGAAGACTCCACACCATTATGGAAAAGCTGCTCTCGGATGTTTCCTTTAACGCACCCGACCTCAAAGGACAGACCATCCATATCACCAGGGAGTATGTCCGAGAGACGCTCCAGAACATCATCAAGGATGAGGATTTGAGTCGCTATATTTTGTAGGAGCACAAAGTTGGAAAAAGCCAGACTTCTTGTTGAAGCGCTTCCGTACATTCGTCGGTTTTACCAGACGACTCTGGTCATCAAGTATGGCGGTCATGCCATGGTGGCGGATGATCTTAAGGAAAGCTTTGCTCAGGACATCGTCCTGATGAAGTATATCGGCATCAATCCGATTGTCGTCCATGGCGGTGGTCCTCAGATTAGCGAAATGTTGACACGGCTTGGGATAAAGAGCCAGTTCCGTGACGGCATGAGGGTAACAGACCCCGAAACCATGGACATCGTGGAGATGGTTCTGACCGGAAAGATCAACAAGGAAATAGTGTCGTTTATTAACCGCCACGGAGGTCAGGCCATCGGGTTGAGCGGGAAGGACGGACAGCTCATTGAAGCGCGTAAACTCCATGCCTACCGCTACCAGGGAGACGATCAGCCGCCTGAAATCATCGACCTCGGGTTGGTGGGAGAAGTACAGCGCATCAATGTGGAGGTTCTCCGGACCCTTGAACGGAGCAACATGATCCCGGTGATCGCGCCCGTCGGTGTCGGGCAGAATGGAGAGACTTACAACATCAATGCCGATCTCGTGGCTGGTCGCATTGCAGGGGCCCTTCAAGCCAAGAAGCTTCTTTTGATGACGGATGTACCCGGAGTGCTCGATTCCGATGGGCAACTCATTCCCAGCATGACCATTGCCGAAGCGGCGGATGCCATGCAGCACGGAACCCTGCGCGGCGGCATGATCCCCAAGGTTCAATGCGCTGTCGAAGCACTGCAGGAAGGCGCCGAAAAAGTGCACATTGTGGATGGCCGCGTTGCCCATGCCATACTCCTCGAGATTTTTACTGATGCTGGAATCGGTACGGAAATAGTTAAGGAACGGTAAACTCAACAGATAGGGAATACTTCATGGAAGACGTGCAATTATCCTGTCAGGAAAACATCTGTGGGACTTACGCCCGCTTGCCGGTGGTGTTTGAGCGCGGCCAGGGCATCAGGCTGTGGGACCAGGCAGGCAAGGAGTACCTGGATTTCCTTGCCGGAATCGCAGTGTGTAACCTTGGTCACTGCCATCCGGAATTGACTAAGGTTATGTGCCGGCAGGCAGATACTCTGGTTCACGTATCGAACCTCTTTTACACGCGCCCGCAGGTGGAGCTGGCGGCCGAATTGACACGACTTTCCTTCGCAGATAAGGTGTTTTTCTCCAACAGCGGGGCCGAAGCCAACGAAGCAGCCATTAAATTGGCCCGCAAATACAGCAAGGATCGTTATGGCGCTGGGCGTTTCCACATGATAACCATGAAAGACTCGTTTCATGGCCGTACTCTGGCGACCCTTTCGGCTACCGGCCAGGAGAAGATCCACAAGGGATTCGAGCCGCTTGTGGGTGGGTTCTCCTTTGTGGACTTCAATTCCATAGAGGCTGTGGAAAAAGCGATCACCGACAGAACCTGCGCGGTTATGGTCGAGCCCATTCAAGGTGAAGGAGGCATCAATTTCCCTGCTGCAGGCTATTTGGATGAACTCAAGACGTTGTGCCGAAAATACGACCTTCTACTCATATTCGATGAGGTGCAGGTGGGAATGGGACGCACCGGGACTCTTTTCGCCTACGAACAGGAGGGGATCACTCCCGATATCATGACCCTGGCCAAGGCCCTTGGCAATGGGCTCCCTATCGGTGCTATGCTCGCCACCAATGAGGTTGCGCAAGCTTTTGTTCCGGGAAGCCACGCAACCACTTTCGGCGGGACTCCCCTGGTGACTTCCGTGGCACGGCGTACTCTGGAACTGATTTCGGCCGCTCCCTTTCTCGATCGAGTCAAACAGGTCGGCGAGTATTTCATGGCGCGCCTTGAGGATCTCCGGTCGCAGCACGGCTTGATAAAGGAAGTGCGCGGCCGAGGACTGATGATCGGCATGGAACTGGAAATCCCGGGAGCGCAGGTGGTGCAGAAGTGTCTGGAAAAAGGCTTCATCATCAACTGCACCCATGACACGGTGCTCCGGTTCGTCCCGCCCCTGATTGTACAGGAGCAAGAAATTGATCGATTGATCCAGGTGTTGGATGAGGTATTGAAAGAGGTGAATAAATGAAGCGCGATCTTCTTACGATCCGGGACCTTTCGGCCGAAGAGATCTATCGACTCATCAGACGGGCTCAAGAAATGAAGCTGGAGCTGCGTTCGGGGAGACTCCGCCCGACCCTTTCAGGAAAGATCCTCGGACTCATTTTTGTAAAACCTTCAACGCGGACCAGGGTCTCGTTCGAAACCGCTATGTACCGACTCGGCGGTCAATGTGTTTTTATGACGGCGAATGACCTCCAGCTCTCCCGACAAGAGCCCATACGCGATACCGCTCGCGTTCTGTCGCTGTATCTTGATGCGGTGGTAATTCGTACGTTTGCCCAACAAGACGTCGAAGAACTCGCTCAATACGCGTCTATTCCCGTCATCAACGGCCTCACCGACCGGTTCCATCCCTGTCAGGTTTTGAGTGATCTACTAACCATTCAGGAACATCGGGGCAGTCTGGAAAATCTTTGTGTGGCCTGGATCGGAGACGGCAACAATGTAGCCCATTCCTGGATCAATGCTGCGGCACGGTTGGGCTTTACATTGTATCTGGCATGTCCGACGGAATATTTACCGGAACATGACATTCTGGATTGGGCGAAACGTGAGGGACGTGGCAAAATCCACGTAGTTCATGACCCGAAAGCGGCTGTCGCCTCAGCGGACGTACTCTACACCGACGTCTGGGCTAGCATGGGGCAAGAAGCGGAAGCGGAAGCGCGGAAGAAGGTTTTCCAGCCTTTCCAGATCAACGAAGAGATGCTGGCCGCAGCGCCGGCTCACGCCATAGTTCTGCACTGCCTTCCCGCCCATCGCGGAGAGGAAATCACGGATAGTGTGCTGGAAGGCCCGCAATCTGTGGTTTTCGATCAGGCTGAGAATCGCAAGTTCCTGCAGATGGCCTTGCTCGAATGGTTGCTGCTGTAAGGGTCGGGAGTAAGGCGTAAGGATTGTATAAGCTCTAAATTATTTGAATATCGAATATCGAACAAGGAACCGCAGAATATCGAAGGAAGGTGGAGATATGGTTACTCATGATCATCAGAGTAAGGATGGAAGATAACTTCATCATTCGATATTTCTTGCTCGATATTCGATATTCGCTTTTCTAGAAAGGGTTTTATGAACATCAAAAGAGTAGTGCTGGCCTACTCCGGTGGATTGGATACATCGATCATTCTCAAGTGGTTGATAGAGACTTACCAGTGTGAAGTCGTCGCCTTTGTTGCCGATTTGGGCCAAGGAGAAGAACTGCAGGAGGCTCATGCAAAAGCTCTGGCTACCGGCGCGGTGAAGGCTCGGGTCGAGGATCTGCGGGAGGAGTTCGTGCGCGATTTCGTGTTTCCCGCATTCCGTGCCAATGCCATTTATGAAGGACATTACTTGCTGGGGACATCGATTGCACGGCCCATCATTGCCAAACACCAGGTCAGGATTGCCGATGAAGAAGGGGCCGATGCGGTCAGTCATGGCGCCACCGGTAAGGGCAACGATCAGGTGCGCTTTGAGCTGACCTACACGGCTCTGAACCCGAAGCTGAAAGTGATCGCACCGTGGCGTGAATGGGACCTAAGATCCAGAACCTCACTGGTCGAGTATGCACAGAGGCATGGCATACCGGTGCCGGTCACCCAGGAAAAACCCTATAGCAGCGACCGCAATCTCCTTCACATCAGCTTTGAGGGAGGCATTTTGGAAGACCCTTGGGCGGCTCCCAACTCCGACATGTATGTGTTGACGACCAACCCTGAAGATGCCCCGAATGTGCCTGAGATTATTGAAATCGACTTTGAGGGAGGGGACCCCGTAGCCGTCAACGGGCGGCGTCTAAGCCCGGCTAAACTCCTGCACACTCTCAATGAAATTGGGGGGAAACATGGCATTGGGAGGGTGGACCTGGTAGAAAACCGTTACGTCGGCATGAAATCACGTGGTGTCTATGAAACCCCTGGCGGCACCATCATGCGGGTCGGGCATCAGGCTGTCGAATCGATTACAATGGATCGCGAGGTCATGTACATCCGGGATTCACTGATTCCACAGTACTCGCGTATGATCTACAACGGGTTCTGGTATTCGCCGGAGATGCGACTGCTTCAGGGAACGATGGACCTGGCCCAGGAAAACGTGTGGGGTACGGCACGGCTAAAGCTCTACAGAGGGACCTGCCAGGTCGTTGGGCGCAAATCGAACCGCTCGCTCTATCAGCCGAGCTTCGCCACCTTTGAAGAAGACGACGTGTATCAGCAAGACGACGCTACCGGTTTTATACGGCTTCAAGGCCTGAGGCTCCGAATTGAGTCTCTCGTGAGCAAAGAGTTAAGTTAGTATCTAAAGCAATTGCAAAAAGAGGATTTCTATGGGGGAAAAACCCTGGCAAGGCCGTTTTGATCAGCCAATGAACAAACAGGTGGAGGAGTTCTGCGCTTCAATTCATTTTGACAAAAGGCTGTATCGTTACGATATCGAGGGAAGCATTGCCCATTGCCGCATGCTCGCCGCATGCAAGATCATCTCCGATGAGGAGGCATCCCTCATCGTGACCGGCCTGGGAGAGATTCTTCGCGAAATTGAGCGTGGTGAGATTCACTTTTCATCCGGGCAGGAAGATATCCACATGGCGATCGAGCAGCAACTGATCCAGAAGATCGGTGAGGTGGGTGGCAAACTCCACACTGCAAGGAGCCGCAACGATCAGATTTGCCTCGACATGCGTCTCTATCTCCGCGATATATTGGCTCAGTGTCGCTGCCTGATCCACGAAGTGCAGAAAGTCCTTGTGACCCTGGCAGAACAGAACCTGGGCGTGATCATGCCAGGCTTCACTCATTTGCAGCATGCTCAGCCGATTCTGCTTTCGCATCACCTCATGGCCTACTACGAGATGTTTCGGCGGGATGACGAGAGATTCGAGGGATGCCTACGGCGCACCAACGTGCTGCCCTTGGGAAGTGCAGCCCTCGCCGGAACGACCCTTCCCATCAACATGGAATGGACGGCCCAGTGCCTGCACTTCCCACGGATAACAGAAAACAGCATTGATGCGGTCAGCGACCGTGACTATCTGATTGAATTCAATGCCGCAGCAGCCATGCTCATGATGCATGTGAGCAGGATGGCCGAGGAATTGATCCTATGGTCCACCAGCGAGTTTGCGTTCATCGAAATCAGCGATGCCTTTTGCACGGGGTCAAGCATCATGCCCCAAAAGAAGAACCCTGATGTTCCGGAATTGATGCGGGGGAAAACCGCTCGTGTTTATGGCAATCTCATGGCGCTGCTGACCCTTGCCAAAGCCCTGCCTCTCGCCTACAACCGGGATTTGCAGGAAGACAAAGAACCGATATTTGACACCATCGATACCCTTGTCAGCACCCTCCGCATACTCCCACGGTTGCTTCAGGAAGTGCGATTCAACCGAGACCGTATGGCAATGATGGCCGTTGAGGGGTTCACTCTGGCAACGGACCTGGCTGACTATCTGGTGCGAAAGGGCGTGCCGTTTCGCAAAGCGCATCACGTGGTGGGACAGATTGTCCAACACTGTATCCGCAATGGCAAGAAGCTGCATGAATGCAGCCTTGACGAACTTAAGGTCTTTCATAAGGCATTCGAGCACGATGTTTTTCCTTTTCTAGACATCGACAGTGTTATAGATCAAAGAAACTCGCTGGGAGGCACATCCTCCTGCCGGGTCCGGGAAGCGCTGCACCGGGCCCGCACGGAATTGCAGGCGAAAGAGCAGGCATTGAAGCTGAAACCATAACTTCACGTTCGGAAACAAACTGACATGGATAGACAAATACAGCACGGTATGGATTATCCCCGTTTTGCGGGTTTAGTCCCGATCTTGCTCCTGGGACTGCTGCTTTCGGGATGTGGCCTCAAGACATACCCGAGGCCAATCGCCCAGGAGCAGATCCCACAGATCCAGAACCTGAGGACCCAGGTACGGCTTAAATCAGTAGAGTTGACCTGGTCCATTCCGGACCAAACCAAAGATGACCCGAAAGGTACCGGCTATGCTTTTGTCATTTTGAAGGCCGAGGTGAATTGGGGAAATCGCAACTGCCTGGAATGCCCCCCAGCATCGCAACAGGAAGTCTTGACGATCGCCCCTGAGCATCCGGCTCCTGCAGTTCGAGTGGGAAATGCTTTTACCTGGATCGATACGACGGTCTCAGCTCAGCGCGCCTACCGTTATCAGATCGTTATCAGAGACAAGAACAGCCAGCCTGTATCCACCTCCAATCCTGCTGTGGCAAAAGTCCTTGCTCCACCACCAGCCCTCAAGAGTCTCGCTGTGGCTCCCGAACCGCGTGGTATGTCCTTGCAATGGAAGGCCGGCACAACTAAAACTACTAAGGGGTCCATATCGCCAGGCGAAGTTCAGTTTTTGGTTGAACGTCACGGTCCGGATGGGACCTGGGAAAAACTCTCCGCTCAGCCCGTTACAGGAAATACTTTCCTGGACTCCGCTCTGGCTGCCAGTCAGACCTATGACTACCAGGTTACTCCGGTCTATGTTTTCGAAGATACGTTGATCCTGGGGGAACCGTCTGTTTTCCACCAGGCGAAAGCCCCCGATGCCCTACCGCCGCCACCTCCCGGTAACGTCTGGGTCATTCCGGTAAAAGGAGCTTTGGAGGTTCACTGGCTAAAGAGCGAGGGAAAGGTCGAGGGGTACCACGTCTATCGACGTGAAGGCAAGGAAATCATTCGTTTGACCGCAACGCCCATGCAAAACCCGCCTTATCTCGATCGTTCAGTCAAAAAGAATGTCGTTTACGCATATGCAGTATCCTCGGTGGGCAACCAGACAGGCAAAAGAGAAGGACTCTTGTCCAAGTGGGCTGAGATCAGGAGTTTAATGCTGGATCAATAGCAAAGGTTAGAAGTCGATATGCACCATTTTCACTACGAACAGGACGAACTCTATTGCGAGGGTATTCCGCTGCGCAAGCTTGCCGAAGCGGTAGGAACACCTTGCTACGTCTACAGCTACGCTACGTTACTCCAACATTTTACGGTATTTGATGAGGCCTTTGTCAAGGTTCCGCGGGTGATTTGTTTTTCCGTCAAGTCCAATCCCAATATCGCGCTCCTCAGTCTTTTCGGTACGCTTGGCGGCGGAGTGGATATAGTCTCCGGAGGAGAGCTCTTTCGGGCTCGCAAGGCAGGCATCCCTGCAGACCGGATCGTTTATTCTGGAGTAGGGAAGACAGTGGAGGAGATTGACTATGCTCTTAATCAGGGCATTTTGATGTTTAACATCGAGTCCACCCAAGAACTTGAAGCTATCGATGCGCGCGCGAAAATGCTTGGACGAAAAGCGCCCATCGCCCTTCGCGTCAACCCTGACGTCGACCCGAAAACCCACCCGTATATTTCCACCGGGATGAAGAAGAACAAGTTCGGTATTGATATCGAGAGCGCTATCAAGGCTTACGAACAGGCAAGACATTTGGAGCACATCGAGGTCCTCGGGGTGGATTGTCACATTGGGAGTCAACTGACAGAGATCGCTCCTTTCGTTGACACCTTGCAGCGCCTCCGTGCGCTCATCGAGCGCCTCGAACAGATGGAAATACCCATTCGCTATCTCGACCTCGGAGGTGGGCTGGGTATAGTTTACGACCAGGAGGCACCTCCTCACCCACGGGAATACGCCCAGGCAATTCTAAACGAACTCGAGGGATTATCTTGCACCTTGATTTTCGAACCCGGCCGCGTTATCGTCGGAAATGCCGGGATTCTGCTCAGCAAGGTTCTCTACACCAAGAGGACCGCAGTCAAAAACTTTATCATCGCCGACGCAGGGATGAATGATCTCCTCCGACCGAGTTTTTACGGGTCCTACCACCAGGTCCAACCGGTGGAGAGAACCAGTCGCGGGACTCAGGTTGTCGACGTTGTGGGTCCGATTTGTGAATCGTCAGATTTTCTGGCCCGGGACCGTGAACTGCCTATGGTAACGGCGGGAGAGTACCTGGCGGTGATGAGCGCCGGGGCTTATGGCTTTTCCATGGCCTCCAATTACAACTCTCGACCGCGCCCGGCAGAGATCCTTGTTAGAGGAGACCAGTATTTTATCATACGCAAACGGGAAAGCTGGGATGACCTGATTCAAGGAGAATCGATTCCCGATTTTCTGAAGCCCTGAGGGTGTGGAGCAACCGTTGACGTTTATGAATTCCGAACATCCCATTCCCTTCTTCAAAATGACCGGCAGCGGCAATGATTTTATCATCATCGATAACCGGTCCCAGCAAATCAAGGGCGATCAGTGCCGGGATCTGGTGCGTCTGGCCTGCCGCAGAAAGCTCTCAGTGGGGGCTGATGGTCTTGTCCTCATCGAAAACGATCCCGAGGTCGATTTCAGGTGGCGCTTTTTCAACGCTGATGGCAGTGAGGCCGAAATGTGCGGAAATGGCGCACGGTGTGCGGCAAGATTCGCTCACCTTAAGGGCATCACACACAACCGGCAGATGGCTTTCAGCACGCTGGCTGGAATCATCCGGGCAGAAATCAAAGGGGAGAGAGTGAAAGTGCGCATGACTCCTCCCCAGAGAGTGACCATGGATATCACCTTGCAGGTGGAAGAACACCCTCTTTCTTTGAACTTTATCGACACTGGTGTACCTCACGTGGTCCATTTTGTGACAGATCAATCTGCGCTGGAAACGATCGATGTTTTCCACTTGGGTCGCGCTCTTCGTTATCATCCTCACTTTCAACCCTCCGGAACGAATGCGAATTTTGCTGCGGTTTATGACCCACATCACATGGCAGTTCGCACTTACGAGCGTGGAGTTGAAGCAGAAACGCTTGCCTGCGGCACGGGTTCCATTGCTGCAGTGCTGCTTGCGGCAGCAAAAAAGCTGGTGGCCTCTCCTGTAGAAGTACTGACTCAAAGTCGAGAAACCCTGACCATTCATTTTGAACAGCGAACAGACCAGGGGGTGCCGGACTTTTCTGAAGTCTACCTGGAAGGAGATGCCAAGGTCGTATACGAAGGTAAGCTTTGGGATGAAACTTTGAGAAAATAGGGAGACTATCATGTTTCAAGGCGCAATGGTGGCTATTGTGACACCCTTTAGGGACGGGCAGGTTGACGAGACCTCACTACGGCAACTGATCGAGTTTCAGATTGCCAACGGCACGCAGGGAATCATTCCATGCGGGACCACGGGGGAATCGCCGACCCTTTCTTTCAAAGAACATGAACGAGTAGTTGAGATCGCTGTTGAGCAGGTAAACAAGCGGGTACCGGTAATTGCGGGCACCGGTTCCAACAATACCGACGAGGCCATCCACCTTACCCGGCATGCGAAGAATGCCGGAGCGGATGGAGCGCTCATGATCAGTCCATACTACAACAAGCCTACCCAGGAAGGCTTGTACCGTCATTTCAAGACGGTTGCCGAAAAAGTGGATATACCGATCATCCTCTACAACATTCCAGGTCGTACGGCCGTCAATATTGAACCGAGCACCATTGCCCGACTGGCCAAGATCGACAACATCGTCGGCATCAAGGAAGCTTCGGGCAGCATGAAGCAGATCACGGATATCATTGCCCTTTGCGGCGACAGTTTTGTGGTGGTGTCGGGGGAAGATTATCTGACCTATCCGCTGCTTTGCGTCGGCGGCAAGGGAGTAATCTCTGTCGTATCCAATGTTGCTCCACGCGATATGGCCGATCTGTGCAACCTGTGCCTGGATGGCAAATTTACTGAAGCGCTAAAACTGTATTACCGGCTACTGCCAATATGCCATGCTCTCTTCTATGAAACCAACCCTGCACCCGTCAAAGCCGCCCTATTTATGATGAAGAAGATTCCTAGTGAAGAAGTGCGTCTGCCTCTGGCTCCCATGTCTGAACCCAATCGTGAACGCCTGCGGGCTGACCTGCAGGCCTATGGATTAATCTAGGAGGAGAACGTGATGGTTCGAGCGGTGGTGGCTGGCATTGGCGGCCGGATGGGGTCCAGAATTGCTCAACTGGTTCGAGATTCAGAAGGTATTGGATTGACTGGCGGGTTCGAGCACTCCGAACACCCCGGTGTGGGGAAGGACATTTCCGAGATGATCGGCGGTAGTCCGACCGGGAAAACCATTTGGGGGAGCATGGAAGAGGCTCTCGGTGACGCGGACCTGGTGATCGACTTCACCAATGCTTCCGCCTCTCTCCGGCATTTGCAGGTGGCTGCAGCAAGAAAGGTCCCAATGGTCGTAGGATCCACGGGTTTCAGTGCTGCACAAATGGGAGAGGCACGTGAGCTGACCAGGAATTTCCCCTGTGTACTCACGCCTAACATGAGCGTGGGAGTCAACGTGCTCTTTAAGGTCGTGGAGGATCTCACGCGCTTGCTGAGTAGCGGCTTTGATGTGGAAATAGTGGAGACGCATCACCGCTTCAAAAAGGATGCTCCCAGCGGCACCGCGGTAAAGCTAGCTCAGATCATAGCTGGAGCGCTTGACCGTGAGCTTGATGGGGTTGGTGTCTATGCTCGACATGGCTTGATTGGAGAGCGATCCAACGAGGAAATCGGGATTCAGACCCTTCGGGGTGGAGACATTGTCGGGGAACATACGGTATTGTTTGCAGGCATGGGTGAAAGGATCGAGCTCACCCATCGCGCTCATAGTCGCGACAATTTTGTCCGTGGCGCCATCCGAGCAGCCCTGTGGGTGGTCCAACAACCGCCCGGGCTCTATGACATGCAGAATGTGCTTGAGATAAAATAGGAGTTCGGAGGGTTCAATGACATTTGCGAAAGCGGATAGACTGAGACAGCTTCCCCCGTATCTTTTCCAGGAAATCGATCGATTAAAGGCAGAACTCATCGCTCAAGGCGTAGACGTCATCAATTTGGGAGTTGGGGACCCTGATCTTCCCACACCCAGGCACGTCATCGAGAAAGTCCAGGTTGCCGTCGAGGACCCCACAACCCATCAATACCCCTCATACTCCGGCATGAATGATTTCCGGATGAGCGTCGCCGGATGGTATAAACGTCGCTTCGGTGTTGAGCTGGACCCACTCGACGAAGTCGTGACCCTGATTGGCTCCAAAGAAGGCATTGCCCATCTTCCGCTGGCGTTCGTCAATCCAGGAGATGTGGCGCTGGCGCCGACTCCGGCTTATCCCGTATATCACGTGGCGACGATGTTTGCCGGCGGCGAATCCTACTTCATGCCGCTGGTCAGGAAGAACAACTTCCTTCCCGACCTGGATGCCATTCCTCCGAACGTGGCACGCCGCGCCAAGATAATGTTCATCAACTACCCGAATAACCCCACTGGTGCTACTGCCGAGAGGGATTTCTACGAAAAGGTCCTGGCTTTTGCCAGAGAGTACGATGTTATCGTCTGTCACGATGCCGCCTACAGTGAAATGGCGTTTGATGGCTACCGCCCTATGAGCTTTCTCGAACTACCCGGCGCCAAGGACGTCGCCATCGAATTTCATTCTCTCTCCAAAACCTACAATATGACCGGCTGGCGGTTGGGTTTCGCTGTGGGAAATGCCAAACTTATTGAAGGCTTGGGACAGGTCAAGAGCAACATCGATTCCGGAGCTTTCAATGCGGTTCAATGGGCGGGCATTGCCGCCCTCGAAGGGAACCAGGATTGTGTCAAGGAGATGCAGCGGACCTACCAGGAAAGGCGAGATGTGCTTATCGCCGGGTTGCGGCACGTTGGTATGGAACCGGCAATTCCCAAAGCCACTTTTTATGTGTGGTGCCCAACCCCTCCCGGCTACACTTCTTCTGCATTTACCTCCCTCTTGTTGAAGGAGTGTGGTATCGTGACGACACCAGGCAGCGGTTTCGGGGAGCCTGGAGAGGGTTACATCCGCATGGCTCTGACCGTGAGCAAGGAGCGGATTGCTGAGGCTGTGGCTCGGATTCAAAAGCTATCCTTTTAGCACGTGTGACTTCGCGGATGGCTTAATGGAGCTGGTTCTGATTGGGTTTGGGAGCAACCAGGGAGATTCGGTGCAGATTTGCCTTGCTGCCATCGAGCGGTTGCGCAGCCACCCCCACATTCGGGTGATCGAGACATCCTCATTGTACCACACCAAACCCCAGATGCTTGCCGGGCAACCCTGGTTCATCAATGGGGTGGTGCTGTGTGAAACAGATCTGAGCGTAGAGGATTTGTTCAACACGATTCAGCATATTGAACAGGATTTCGGTCGTGACCGCCAGATCCGTTGGGGACCGAGGACGCTTGATCTTGACCTGCTCACGTTTGGTGACCATCAGATCAATCTTCCCTCACTCACGATTCCCCATCCGCGACTTCACGAACGACGTTTTGTTCTGATTCCATTGCTGGAGGTTGCCCCCGAATGGGTACACCCGACTCTGAAAGTTTCTGCCCGCAACCTTCTTGACCGAATCTTGGACGATGGCGGTGATCAGGAAGTGGAGCGACTGGAGATATCATGATTCGGTTCATTCTTTATGGTGTCCTGATCTATTTGGGCTATAGAATCCTCAAACCCTTGGTGGCTTCCTTTATGAAATCCGCCGAAGACAACCCTCCTGCTTCGTCTGGGGATACCGAACTGATTCGCGATCCGCACTGCGAAACCTATTTTCTGAGGCAACGTGGAGTCGAAGCAAGAATCGGCGGACGGAAAGTTTATTTCTGCAGCGAGGAATGTCGTGATAAGTATATGCTGACTCACGGGAAAACCTGAAGAACCATAATATGAAACAGGGAGGACGTCATGAAGTTTTTCATCGACACCGCAAATCTTGATGAAATCAAGGAAGCTCACAGCCTCGGCATCCTCGATGGGGTGACGACCAATCCCTCACTTATCGCTCGGGAGGGTATTTCCGGCCGCAAGGCTTTCGAACAACATATCAAGACGATCTGCCAATTAATTCAGGCTCCGGTGAGTGCTGAGGCTGTCAGCATGAGCTTCGAGGACCTGGCTGCGGAAGCCCGGTTGTTGTCGGAGATCGACCCCAATGTTGTGGTGAAAATACCGATGACCCTGGATGGCCTCAAGACCGTCAGACAGCTTTCGGAAGAAGGTGTCAAGACGAACGTGACCCTGGTCTTTTCACCCCTGCAGGCGCTCATGGCGGCCAAAGCCGGTGCGACCTACATCAGCCCTTTTGTGGGTCGCCTGGACGACATTTCACAGGATGGCATGAATGTCATCGAGCAGATCGTCGATATCTTTGCCAACTACCTCTTTGAGTCGGAAATTATTGTGGCCAGCATCCGCAATCCCCTGCATGTTTTGACCGCAGCCAAACTGGGGGCGGATATCGCTACCATACCCTTTAAGGTGATCGAACAACTGGCGCAGCATCCTTTGACCGATATTGGCATCGAAAAGTTCTTGAAAGATTGGCAAAAGGTGGAAAAATAGGCATGTTCCAGGACTTTCCTGTAGCAATCCACATAGAAGGGTGAGCTATGAGAAATCTGACGAAATTGTCCATCAGGTTCTTATCTCCTCTCTTAATCCTGGCATTTTTGCTGGCCTCGGGGTCCCCGTCCGGAGCACAGATGTTTCGGTATGTGGACAAAGACGGCGTGCTCCACTTTACCAATGTTCCCACCCTGCCAAACCATGTCAAAACCCCCACGATGCCGCCATATGCAGCGAACTTGGTGAATCACACGCAGACGGTTGCTCCTCGGCCTTTTTATATCCGTTCCCTGGCTCCCTCCTGCAGCCCCTTCAATCAAAACCTTTTCGACCCGCATATCCGGTTTGCCTGTCGGCAATATGGGTTAGATTACAACCTGGTTAAGGCGGTGATCAGCGCGGAATCCGCATTTGATCCTGCCGCGATTTCGCCAAAGGGCGCAATGGGACTGATGCAACTGATGCCCGGAACCTCCCGGGACCTGGGCGTTGTGGATCCTTTTGATCCGACACAAAACATCGAGGGGGGAGTACGGTATCTTAGGTTCCTGATGGACCGCTTCAACAATAACGTTGTGCTCGCCCTGGCTGCCTACAATGCAGGGCCGGAAGCCGTACAGAAACACAACGGGGTTCCCCCGTACGAAGAAACCAGGAACTATGTTCAAAGAGTGTTAAACTTTTATGTTCGGTCCGGACGTTAGCAACATCATGCTGAGATTTAGTTGCTTTCAATCATTTCCTTCGTTTTGTTTCTGCCAATAGGACCCTATGAGCACAGTGACCCGGAGCGACTTCTCACGCAAGCATCTTACCAGTCTCCCGAACGTCCTGACTTATCTCAGGATGGCGACCATACCGGTGATCGTCGTAATGCTGATACCGCCGGCATCACAAGAATCTCTGAACATGGCATGTGCCCTTTTCGTCGCCGCATCTGTCACCGACTACCTTGATGGCATTCTGGCGCGGCGTCGTAACCTGGTTACCTCCGTTGGTAAACTCATGGACCCGTTGGCGGATAAACTCCTCACCTCCGCCGTCATGATTATGCTGATTCCGTTGGGAAAAATCCCGTCATGGCTGGTGTTTATCATGATCGGACGGGATACTACCATTACTGGCCTTCGCTCCATTGCCGCCAGTCAGGGACTCATTATGGATGCCAGCCGTAAGGCCAAGAACAAAATGATTTCTCAGACTGTGGGCTTGTCTTTCCTCCTGCTCTCGATTGCCAGGATTCAGTATCTCTTGGATAACATCGGTATGATCTTCATCTGGATTTCAGTGATCCTGAGCTATTGGTCGGCAGGCGAATACTGCCTCCAGTTTTATCGGCAGGCAAAACACCGCGACATCCCGAAAGACTGATCAGGGAGGTCAAACCAGGTGCCATTTGTCCTCCCTGACTACAATTTTCCCTCTTTCGAAAAACCCCCGCTTGGTAACATGCCGCCGGTGGTATTTAGGGCGGTTACCCAACCGGGCGTGGCACCGGCGGAGTATCATGCCACCTCCATTTTCCCCGAGTATTATCAGATCCAAAAAGGGGACTGGAGGCTGCTCCGGGAGTCCCGCATGGACTGTGTGGTGGTCATGGAGCGAGACGGATCGCTGAAGGTAAAAGCATTTCGCCACTTACAGCTTGGAGATCTGGTAGCCTGTGGTCGGAGAGAAAACGGAGAAGATGGAATCTTCGTCCATGCAACCCCTTTTGATCACATCCATGCAAGTTCTGAGAAGTTTGCCTTTCGCACCCACGTCTCACGAGAAACATCCTTTTCCATTGACTATGATGAATTGTACGATCTGCTCGAGCATGAACGGCAGCATGGGTTCATACTGTGGGTCCTGGGACCGGCCGTGGCGTTTGACAAAGACGCCCGCGAGGCTTTTATCGGCATAATCAACAGCGGGTTCGCTCATGGGTTGCTCGCCGGAAATGCTCTGGCCGTGCACGATATCGAAGGGTCTCTTTTCGGAACGGCCCTGGGACTGGAACTCTATTCCAAGCGACATGCCGTATTGGGACATTACAAGCACCTGGACACCATCAACCGCGTCAGGGCTGTAGGATCCATCGAAGAAATGTTCGCCGGCGGGTTCCTGACCCATGGGATCATGCATGCCGTTGTAAAGCATAATGTTCCCTACGTTCTGGGCGGTTCCATCCGAGATGATGGGCCTCTTCCCGACGTCATCGCCGACGTTTGCGAAGCCCAGGACCAAATGCGCACCCTTACCGCCCGAGCAACCACGGTCATTGCCATGGCAACCCAACTACACGCTATCGCCACGGGCAACCTGATTCCCTGCTATAGACTTATGGAAAACAACAAGGT
>Ga0209048_10002390_pt1 | contig 18648 bp, 17 predicted proteins | sample FrelakmetCRP12CR_FD_187146 | JGI IMG/M metagenome (GOLD analysis project Ga0209048, IMG submission 187146) | Freshwater lake sediment microbial communities from the University of Notre Dame, USA, for methane emissions studies - CRP12 CR (SPAdes)... | ecosystem: Environmental > Aquatic >... | reverse complement strand
AAGAGCTCGTCAAGCTCAAAGACCTCCTTGAAGGCCCGTGCCATTCCTCTATTCGCCGCCACACCCCCCTGGAAGGAGACTGGGGGAGTTAGTTCAATGCCTTGAGCAATACTCCCTTTGAAATTCCTCGCGACGGCAAAACAGAGACCGGCGACAATATCTTCCACTGGAGTGGCGATCTGCTGCAGATGGATCATGTCGGATTTGGCAAAGACGCTGCATCGGCCGGCGACCTTCGATGGGCGTTGGGACTTTGCAGCCGTCTCGCTGAATTCTTCAATGGAAAAGCGGAGGCGTTCCGCCTGCTGTTCGAGAAATGATCCGGTACCAGCCGCGCACACAGAGTTCATCGAAAAGCCCTTGATCCTCCCGTTCTCAAGAAGGATCAGCTTAGAATCCTCACCGCCGAGTTCGATAATCGTGCCGATTTCAGGGAAAAGCTTTTTTATCGAATACGACTGCGAAACAATTTCATTAATGGGTTTGATGTTTAGGATCGAGGCAATAATTTTTCCCGCCGATCCCGTTATGGAGAGAGAACTTTTGGAATAGCGTTGAGTAATCTCGCGCAGCAAACTAAGGGCCACCTTCAAGGGATGGCCATAATGCCTGATATAGTGCCCTTCGAGTTTGTTACTGCTTGAATCAAATAGGACTGCCTTAACTGAAACTGATCCTGCATCTAGGCCAATAAAATGCATGCACATCCTCCAAAACAAGAATAACATCAAAAGCGTTTACAGCATCCTGTCGATAAAACGAAACTTATGATGAGGAGGGTATCCTACCAACAGTTTATTATAGCAAATATGCTTTGGCAAGGAGGAAAGGGAAGGTTGATGATATCATTATTGCACCATAGTGCAGCATGCAGCAATATAAGGCAAGAACTTACAGATGCCTCTAATACCAGACCGTAGATCCATCTTTGGTCTTTACCGGCACCTTCTTCATGGCAATCTGTTTTCTCCAGACTTGCTGATTGTTTTTGTACCAGTCTATCGTTTTTTTGAGCCCGTCTTCAAAACTTGTAGAGGCTTTAAATCCGAGGATAGCTTCTGCCTTTGCAGTAGCGCCGATATGTTTCTGGACCTGACCAAACCTATCGAATCCGAAATTAAGGTCTGTCTGGATTCCAAATTCGGCGGAGATCATATGAGCGATTTCGAGGATGCTTATTGACCGCCCTGTAGCTAGATTGAAGACCTCTCCCTTGACATTCTTAAGCGGAGCCTTTATAGCAAGATCAATACCCTTTACGGTATCTTCTGCATATAGCCAGTCTCTTGAAGCCGAGCCATCGCCGTGAATCGTAAGAGGTTCTCCCAAAATACAGCTAGTTATAAACCTTGGAATCACTTTTTCAAGATGCTGCCTGGGGCCGTAATTATTAAAGGGTCTGATAATAACCGAAGGGATATCGTGAGCCACAACATAGGAATAGACGAGACGATCAGCGCCGGTCTTTGCTGAGGCATACGGGCTTGTCGGGTTGAGGGGATGGTTTTCATCCATAGGTTCATAGGCGGCGGTTCCATATACTTCAGAGGTCGATATATGAATAAACCGTTCGACTCTATCGGAATGTTTTAAAACTGCATTTGCTATCGACTGAGTACCTAAGACATCCGTTACGAAAAATTCCCTGTGAGAATAAAGAGATCTGGCGACATGTGTTTCGGCCGCAAAATGGACAATGACGTTTGACCGTCCGATTAGATCACTAACCAGATCTTGATTGTTAATGTTACCATACCAGAACTCAAACCTATCGGAGTTCCTGACTTCCGGCACGATGTTGTAAATGTCGCCTGCATAAGTCAAAGCATCGAGGACAAGTATTTTGTGATCAGAGTAAGTATGAAAGATATGATTAACAAACGTACTGCCTATAAGACCCGCACCGCCTGTGACCAGAATTGTTTTCATGGGCGTAGCTCCATCTCTATATTAGAAGAATGTCACACAATTCAATACTTTAACATAATAGTAAAAAAAATTTGCAGAAACCATTATTCGTAATAAACTGTGCCCTGGAATGATTGTTTCTGGGCTTTACTCTTATTGAAAAAGAGCCGGACTCTTATTATCTGTGCTGGAGACCTCTAAATGCTAAAGAATGATCCCAAAAGTCAGAGAGTACTCGATTATTGTGAAACCCAATCTGGAATAAAAATTAAGTGCTGGAACATTCCTAAGCTGAGTTTTGACCCGGACTTTTGAAATGCCTTGAGAATAAAACCAGTCGAGTGCTGTAAGCAAAAGTTGCTTGCCGATATCTCGGCGTTGGAAATCTTTTCTGACACCGATAAGGTCGATATTTCCGGTGTTGTGTTCTAATTTACTACATGTTATGAAGCCTTTGTCGGGAATTAAGAAAACAGCGTGTGCCGCAAGGCCTTTTATTGAATTTTCGATCCACGTTTGATAAAGGTTATCTGCCTCCTCTTTTGAATAAAAGGGATCGTTATAGAATCGGCTATGGAGAAAGAGGGATTTAGCCATTTCTCTTGCCATGGGAATATCCTGCTCTGTCGCAAAACGAGCATTGTGCAATGATTGAAAATCGTGAGTATTATCAAGTCTCTCGCGAATCCATATTACAGCGATATCCGTTAGATAGAAACCTTCCGCTTCGAGAATCCTTGTCACAGAAATATTGTGGGAAGCAACCTTACAGAGCAGATAGCGAAAACCTTCTTTTCTGGCTTGAGCCAGGCATGCTTTGATTAAATCCGGTGGCGTATAATCTATATGCAGCGCACCAATCTTTCTCCTAAAGAATGCGCTATCCCAGGACATTTCAGAAAGAAGACTACTCGTCACCGCAGAAACTCGTTGAGAATATATAGAGGTCGTTTTTGGACTTCTTGATAGGTCCTGCCCAGGTATTCCCCGAAGATACCGAGCATCATCAATTGAATTCCACCGATGAAAAAAACTGAAACAATAACCGATGCATATCCCAACAGCGGAATGCCAATAAAAATTTTGCGATAGATGAAATATATGCCAGTAGTCAGACTTATTACGGCAGTGAACAGACCAAAGTACGTTGCAAGCCTGAGCGGTACGATAGAAAAAGCAGTGATGGCGTGAAAGGCTAGTTTGAATAGTTTTGAAATATTATATTTGCTTTTGCCTTTTGTTCTGGGATTGTGATTTACCTCTACAGTGGATGACTTAAATCCAGGCCAGGCCATCATTCCGTGAACGAATCGGGCATATTCTCTCATACCTTTCATTACATCCACTAGCCTTCTGCTTAAAATTCTAAGCATTGTTTGATTTTGAGGCATGTTAACCCTAGAAAACTTTCTAAGCGCATACCAGAACAGAGTGGACGTAACTTTCTTAAGGAATGGGTCATGTCGCTCCTGGCGAATTCCATAGACGAGATCATAACCTTCTTTGAATCGGCTGTATAGTTTTGGGATTTCCTCAGGTGGATCCTGGAGATCGCCATCCATGAGAATTACTATTCGTCCTTTTGAACAGTCCAGTCCTGCAGTAATCGCGATATGATGGCCGAAGTTCTTTGCAAAATTAAGCCCCTTCACTCTTTTGTCTTGATCATGGATTGTTTTAATTATATGCCAGGAATTATCCGTACTTCCATCATCGACAAATATAATCTCATAGTCAGTGGGCTTGAAATCTTCGTTATGGCACAAGGAGTCCAAGACATTCGATAGGCGGTAGTAGAGTTCTTGAAGGTTTGGCTCTTCATTTAACACCGGGACAACAACTGAAAATGCAAGGTCATTATTTAACGACATTTTGCACCATTCCTACTATATACGTCACTTCTTTGTCAGTTAGTTTGGGGTAGAGAGGTAAAGAAATTGTACGGTCTCCAATATCTTCCGCTACGGGAAAAGCTCCCCTTTCATATCCAAATGTTTCCTTGTAATATTGCAGCAGATGGATAGGTCTATAATTCACCGCTACGCCTATGCCTTTTTCCTGCAGCCCCCAAAGTATATGGTCTCGTTTTTTTGGATTTACAAGAATTGTAAAAAGATGCCGGGCATGCTTAGAGTTCGAGACCGTTTTTAGAACATCTATCCCTTTCAAGCTTTTAAAATGATCTTCGTATAGGTTCCACAAGTGATTTCGTCTTTCCCATAGCAGGTCAATTCTTTTTAGTTGGCCAGTTAGAAGTGACGCGTGAATATTATCCATGTTATATTTCCATCCTAAGATAGGCATATCCCAGTGACTGTAACGTTTTGTATAGCGGTCAGCTGCTGCCTTGTCAATGCCATGGTTTCTGAGCATCTTCAATAATTCCGCCTTCTTTTTGTCATTAGTAACAATAGCGCCGCCTTCACCTGAAGTTATATTTTTTGTAGCATAAAAACTAAAGCAGGCGGTGTGACCGAGCTGACCAGGCTTAATATTGTCGCGGTGTCCTTCAATGCAATGTGCGGCATCCTCAATAATGAAAAGGTTGTGCTTTTGAGCAATCTTGTGAATCTTGTGCATGTCGCACATTTGGCCATAAAGATGGACTGCAATAATGGCTTTTGTTTTATCGGTTATTGCTAAATCGATAAGATCGGCATTAATGTTTCCAGTCTCTTTTTCCACATCTACGAAGACAGGTACTGCACCGATATGCAAAATTGAATTAGCCGTAGCACAGAAGCTCATAGGAGTCGTTATTACTTCATCTCCAGGACCAATGCCACAGGCAAGCAAACTAAGATGAAGAGCTGCAGTGCAACTGCTAACTCCGATGGTTTCTTGACTTTTCAGATAAAAGCTGAACTCCTTTTCAAATTCAGCAACGATACTGCCAGTTGTCAGAAACACAGAGTGGAGAACGGAGATAGTTCGCTCTATATCAGCAGCATCGATATTATGTCGGAAGAATTGTATGGATTCCATAATTAAGAAAAATAGCGATTTAATATCATTTCATTGAACCAAGCGTGATATCCATTGCTTTAAGGTCCATATCTCGATGTATATACATCGATCTTACATTTCGCCGATAAATCGCTTGCACAGCGGTGGCCTCATCCTTCTTGCCGAGGGCTGTGTATAGAGCAAAAAGACGTGAGAGCATGAGAGGATTGTGATCGGTCTCAAAACGATGTGGTCCCAAATCCGCCTGGATGTTTTCCTTAAGAGCAGTTTTTCTAACAAAGATGGTTTCAACGTGGTCAAAGTAGACCATACGCCACTCGTCAAGCTTCAAAAAGTTATTTACAAGATTTTGATATGATAGTGCTATGACCGCAGTCTGTATGCCATACTTATCAGTTATCTTCGATATTTCTTCAGGTTTTTTAGAATCCTGAAATGCGTAATAATTTATGAGCACATCGTGCTTATAGGGGCCATACCTGGGATCGATGAAAACTTTGTAGTCTGGGTATAATGCCCAGATCAAATAACCTCCGGTTCCGTAATCATTGATAAGTGGTTGAGGAAGTTCATGTTTCTTGATAAAATCGGCAGCTGCATAAGGATAAATGGTGGCAACGTCGCTGCCTAGGAAGGCGAGTTGTGGAGACCAAAGGATTGTCGAATAGATACTGTTGATCATATGATAAGCGAGGAGGCTCATAATAAAGAAACAGACCGTCCGTGGTCGTTTTGATAAAATAAATTTCCCCATGGAATATATGCACGAAAATAACCACAGCATAGAGAAGAACATCAGACATCGTGCAAATACCATTGACAGTATAAAGAAAACTGTGTTAGCAACCAGAAGGGTCAAGTCGATTTGCTTGGATACTCTGAAATTCAAAAGTAATAGTATCAAACATGAAGCGAATAATAGGACTGCTTCCCAAGCGCCGAAAATAAAAGAAAGAGAATTGCCAGTTGGACTCATTGTGCGCCAAAGAGATTGAAACTCTGTAACTCGCTTGTTGACGTCGGGTAGATAGTCGGAAAATAGGAGAGTCTTAGCAAGCCCAGTTATGTAATCAATACCCAACGGATTTACCAGTAGAGCAAGTCCGGAAAGAACAACGGCTATAAAGAATCCGCGCAGGTATTCTTTTTTTTGTTGCCGTTCTGGAGAAAATTGAACCTGAATAACCTCCATAGCGAAGCATAAAGATAAAAAGAAGAAACCAAAAATAAAACCTCCATGGGTATTCACCCATGCAAGAAAAAGAAGGGGATAAAGATAGTACCATGGTTTATCACTATCACGAGACACAAAAAAAATAGCGACACAGGCTGTAAAAAAAATTGATGAGAAAAGCGTCGGCCTCACAATAGGCGAATAAAAGACCCCGGATGCTGCGAAAAAAAGAGCTACGGATGTAAAATTAAAGGGACGGTCTGTTCTTTTTAGAAACCACCAATATAGAGCAAAGATGATAATTAATGTAACGAGTGGCAAAGAAAAGAGGCCGCGTATATTAAAGAGAGAATTGATTAAATAGAGAGCAGAACTGCCAAGCCATGAGACATAAGGCCAATTAGAATCTGCGGGGGTCCATGAAAAACCTGAGTGGTCTATGTTCCATGTCAAATGGGTGACAAAATATTCACCATATTTGAGATGCCACCAGACATCATTATCATAATTATTATGGGTAAATACAATACCCATTGTGCAAGCAACGACAAACAACCACAGTACAAATATCTTAGTGTTTATTCTATTAAAATTCAAAAACATAAAGTATTATACTAAAAGTAGGGAAAGAATTAAAAAGAAAAAGGAGGGAAGCCCTCCTTTTTCTTTTTGAAGCGACATGTTGTGCTCTGTATTTAGTTACACTGGAACGAATTATTGGTAAGAGCGCATGTAGCGTTACCGCCGCTCGATAGGGTAACAGCACCTGAGGTCAAAGATATTACTCCATTGCTGGCATCAAGCGTAACCCCTACATTAGTACCATCACAGTTTCTTGCTAGAGTAGTGCCATCGTTGGCAAATGTTGCTGAAAGTTCGCTTGCACAAATGGCCAACTGAGATACTGCGTTGGACGCAACTGCCTTCTGCCTGTACTGCGCATACTGCGGGATTGCGATCGCCGCCAAAATAGCGATAATGGCGATGACGATCAGCAGTTCGATCAGAGTGAAACCTCTCTGGTCCTTTTTCTTCATCATGTCGAGAGCTTTAAACATCGTTTTCTCCTTCGTTGCGATATTCTTGCCGCCGAGGGCGGCTAGTTATTTTGGATTTAATATTGCAAATCCTGTGCCTCGGAAATTTTGAGCGTAATAGCTGCATATAACTCTCCGCGATAATTGTTCTAATTTTAATCTACTTGACTAAAAAGACTAAAAAACAAAGGGGTATCTAAATAAAGTACTATTTATTCAGTGATAGAGAGCAAGATAAAGCAACGGGGCAACAAATGGCATGACGCTAATTGTCAGCGGGATTGACAAAAAACGGCAATAAATTATTAAATTCTATATGGCTCTGTCTCCAGTCTACAATTATTACAAGATCGGCAGGTTTATCTTCGCACTTGCATTGCTCGTTTCCTTTCAGATAGCGGGGTTGTTGCATGCCCTTCCAGGCCTTTTCTATATCATAACTATCTATGGTTTTATAGCCCTTGTTCGGCTAGTGATAGCACATGAAGCAATGGGCTATTTCGATTTCATTTTGGATATTGTATTCATTTCGGCATTAGTTCATGTGAGCTTTGGAATATATTCCTATCTTTCGCTTTTTTACCTGTTTCCGATCTTTTTTTCCTCAATTGTAATCAGGACCAGAAAAATATTTCTTTATCCAGCAATTGCAACTTTTTTTTATGGGGCTGTTTTTATCCTCAATGGTACTTTTTCATCGAAGGAAAATTTCTTGAATATTTTACTTCATGCGTTTTCTTTCTTCATAATCTCCTTCGCTGGAAATAACCTGAATGAAAAACTTGAAACACAGGATAAATACATAAAAAGTCTGGAAGAGGAACGGATTAAAATGCAGGGATACGAGCGGCTCTATAGGGTCAGTGCAGACCTGGCTCATGAATTGCGGAACCCTTTGGCATCGATTTCTGCTGCAGTACAGTTTCTGAAGGAAGGCAAAAGCAGCAAGGACTTGGTCGAAATACTCGACACTGAGACAACAAGACTGACTCAACTTGTTCATGACTTCTTAATGTTTGCACGACCGTCGGATGCTCCCAGGGAAGAGGTGGATCTATCCGATATGGTGAGGATCATTATCGAACGTAACAGAACTTGTAAGGCTATCTCAGCCGATATTGAGGAGGGTATCTCTATCGCTGCGAACCGGATGTTTATCGAGGTAGCATTGACCAATATCGTCAAAAATGCGAGGGAGGCTGCTGACTCAAATATATTTGTGGCGCTTAAGAGTAAGACTGAGGATATCGCCATCGGTACTCATGAGGCAGTTGTCATGGAAGTCGAAGACGACGGCAAAGGGATTGATGAATCGATCAAAGACCGCATTTTCGAGCCATTTTTTACGACGAAACAGAATGGTACCGGACTTGGACTTGCCATCGCTTACCGGGTCATAACGGGTTTCGGTGGTTATATTGTTGCAGGGAAATCGTCTCATGGGGGCGCAAAGTTTACCATTGTTATGCCGAGTGAGAACAGACAAAACCCAAAAGAAGGGAGATGATATATGAGGGCATTAATAGTCGATGACGAGCTTAATATCCGAAAGGTATTGAAGGTTATCTTTGAAGAGAGCGACTTTGAGGTCCATGAAGCGGCCAATGTCTCTGAAAGTTTTGCATTGATAAAGGACTATTTCTTTGATGTAGCTATTGTAGATATGCGACTGCCCGATGGATCGGGGATTGATGTGCTCAGAATGATAAAAGGTACCAACCCGGATACGGTAGTGCTTGTCATTACCGCTTTCGCATCCACCGAAACAGCGGTAGAGACTATGAAGGCAGGGGCTTATGATTATGTGACAAAACCTTTCAATCTCGATGAGATACGGATCATTCTCAAAAATATCAGTGAGAAGATATTGCTCGAAAACAGAGTCAAAGAACTCCAGCAATATGCAGACGAGTATCAGAATATGATCGGCAAATCCGAGGCCATGCAGCGGCTTTTCAAGGTAATCGATAAAGTGGCACCCTTTGATTCCCATATATTGATTATCGGCGAGAGCGGTTCGGGAAAGGAACTCATTGCTAAAGCCTTACACAACAGAAGCCGGAGATTGAACAGGCGTCTGGTGGCAATAAATTGTGCGAGTCTGCCGTCGGAGCTTCTCGAGAGCGAACTCTTCGGATATTCAAAGGGGGCATTTACCGGTGCATATACGTCTAAGCGAGGACTTATTGAGGATGCTGATGGCGGCACGTTATTTTTAGATGAAATCGGGGAGATGCCGCTTTCGCTCCAATCAAAACTGCTGAGGTTTCTAGAGGATAAGAAGATCAGACCCCTGGGGAGCGGAAAGGAAACTAACGTCGATGTGAGGGTCTTAGCTGCGACCAATAAGACATTCAAAGAATTGATCGAAAAGGGTGAGTTCAGGGAAGACCTTTACTATAGGCTTTCCACGTTTGAACTAAGAGTGCCTTCTTTAAGGGAGAGGCGCGAGGACATTCCTCTGCTCCTCGATCACTTTATAAGGCTGTTTTCCAAGAAATTCGAGAAAAATATAATTAAGGTTGATCCTGCTTTCTTGGACTATATCATGCAGCATGAATTAAGGGGAAATGTGAGAGAGCTGAAGAACATTATCGAACGCGAGGTAATCCTGTCCGAAGACGGCTGTATCAGATGCACAAGTGGCCAGTATCAGATCCGGATCGATAACGCATCGGCGGAAATCCCGGAGGAGGGTCTGGATATCAACCTGTATCTTGCAAATATCGAAAATGAGCTTTTACAGAAAGCACTAAAAAAATCCAATGGAATCAAAACAAGGGCAGCCGAACTGCTTGGATTGACATTTAGAGAATTCCGATATAGACTGACAAAATATAAAGATACGGGAGACTCAATTTAAATCTGTCTCCCGTATCTTTTTTAATGCGATCCTGAGACGACCGCACCGAGTTTAAATATCGGCAAATAGAGAGCAATAACGATAAACCCGATAACCGTGCCGAGAAAAACCATTAGAGCCGGTTCAAGTAAAACGGTAAGATTTTGGACAGTGTTGTCAACTTCATCATCATAAAAATCGGCAATCTTTGCAAGCATCTGGTCAAGGGAACCCGTAGATTCGCCGACGCTTATCATTTGAACAACCATAGGAGGGAAGACATCAGATTTGGCCAACGGTTCCGAGACGGTTTTTCCGGCAGAGACGTCCCTTTTTACTTCAAATACAACCTTTTCAACGACTTTATTGCCAGCGGATTTTGCGCATATTTCGAGACCATCAAGGATAGGTACCCCGCTGCTGATGAGCGTTCCGAGGGTGCGGGAAAATCTCGCTACCGCCACCTTTCTGATAAGCTCACCGATAACCGGTATTTTAAGAAAGAGCTTGTCAGTTGTCATCCGGCCGCCCGTAGTTTTCCTATACTGGCGGAAGGCAATAATCGACCCAGCGATAATAAAAAACAGAATGAGGCCACCAATACCGCTTAGGAAATTACTTAAGCTGATGACGAACTGTGTGGGAAGGGGAAGACCGACTCCCATTTCTGTGAAAACCTTTGCAAAGACTGGAATGACGAAGATCATGATAATAGCGACAACGAGAACGGCGATAAACATAACGACGGAGGGATAGATCATAGCCCCTTTAACTTTCTTCTTTAGCTTCATGGCTTTTTCTATATAGACTGCGAGCCTCTGAAGCACTGAATCGAGAACGCCGCCTGCTTCACCAGCTGCCACGAGGTTTACGTACAGATCATCAAATGCCTTGGGATGCTTTTTCATAGCCTCAGCCAGAGTCATACCTGCTTCTACGTCACTCTTTACCCGACCTACAATTTCCCGTAAGGTTTTATTTTCGGTTTGCTTGGACATTATATCGAGGCCCTGTACAATTGGAATGCCGGCGTTGTACATGCTGGCAAACTGGCGGGTAAAGACGATGACATCTCTTTCTTTGATCTTCTTCCCTCTCCCAGTACCTGCCAGTTTGAACGGAGTGGCTTTCTTTTCTGAAACGATAGTCGGGATAATGCCCTGTTTCCGGAGAGACCCAATCACATCTTCTCTGGTTTCAGCATTAATTTCTCCGTGCTGAACGGTTCCTTTAGGAGTCTTTCCTGTCCACTTAAAGGTACTCGGCATTCGTATCTCCTTCAAATAATTCTGCTTTCAGCATGACGGAAAAAACTATCCTACACATTTACATCTCTTGCAAAGGAATTTAACATAGATGTAATGTGCAATACAACTGTTTTGTAATGATTATTTATAAGTATACCGTCTAACGTATATGCTGTTAGTGATATACATCACAAATTATACTTTCAATTTAGATGCCGGCACGCATCTTAGCAGATTTTACTGTGTTCTTCATGAGCATAGTAATCGTCATAGGTCCAACACCGCCCGGTACGGGAGTGATAGCCCCTGCGATCTCTTTGGCCTTATCAAAATCAACGTCGCCCCGCAAGATAGGGACCATCTTGCCGGTCTTTTCGCTCAACTTCTCGCCGACACGATTGACGCCTACATCGATAACGCAGGCTCCGGGCTTGATCCATTCAGGCTTTACAAGACCGGCCACCCCCGCTGCGACGATGAGGATATCTGCTCGTTTACAGTGCGATTCCAGGTTCTTCGTGCGAGTATGCACAATCGTTACGGTTGAGTTTGCTCCAGGGGCTTTTTGGACCATGATCATCGCGATCGGTTTGCCGACAATATTCGAACGGCCCACTACAACAACCTCGGCCCCAGATGTCTCAAACCCTGAACGCACGATCAACTCTTGGATACCGGCCGGGGTGCAGGGCAGAAACTTTGCTTCTTTACCACCTATCATCAAACGGCCAACATTGACCGGGTGGAAACCGTCTACGTCTTTATCAGGATCTATGGCATTAAGAATCTTTTTATCATCGATATGCTTGGGCAGGGGAAGCTGGACGAGGATGCCGTGTACCTTCGGGTCCTTGTTGTACTTATCAACAAGCTTGAGCAAATCTGCTTCGGAGAGGTCCTCAGGCTGGTCGTCTTGGACCGAATAAAAACCCAGTTCGTGGGCTGTCTTTTGTTTAGCGGTAACGTAGCTGACCGAAGCGGGGTTCTTGCCTACAAGAATCGTAATAAGCCCAGGAACTATCCCATGTTTCTCCTTGAGCTCAGCAACTTCCTTTTTGAGTTCCTCCCTGATCTGAGCGGCGACTTCTGTTCCACTAATAATCTTAGCTGCCATAATTACTCCTCCTTTGATCAAAATAATTTATTGTGAAAATAAGCACTAAAATCTCAAAATCCAAAATTGCTCTTATTCCGTTTGCTTCAGCAGTTCGAGCATTTCCTCCCTAGTGCTTTGCTTACTTCTGAATATGCCTCTGACTGCTGAAGTGACTGTCTTCGCTCCGGGCTTCTTTATCCCTCTCATACTGAGGCAGAGGTGTTCAGCGTCGATTACTACCATGCAACCCCTCGGTTTGAGTTTCTCCATAATAATGTCGGCTAGCTGTGTGGTCAGCCTTTCTTGGACTTGGGGCCGGCTCGCGAAGTATTCGAGGGCTTTTGCGAGTTCACTGAGACCTGTTATTTTGCCATCAGGGATATAGGCGACGCTGGCCTTCCCGATGAAGGGCAGTAAATGGTGTTCACAAATGGAATAAAATGGTATCTCCTTGAGCAGGACCATTTCGTCATGGCTTTCACCGGCGATGGGCTTCAATAGGTCTTCGTTCGGCTTTTTCAGGCCTGAGAAAAGTTCCGTGTACATTTTTGCGACCCTTGCCGGTGTTTCTTTGATACCAGGACGGTTGGGGTCCTCTCCGATACCCTCCAGGATAAGCCTCACGCCTTCTTCGATCTTCTTATGATTCATTACAGGTTATAATCCTCTTATCAGTAACAACGATATCCATTTTTATATCATGTGGATTGCAGGGGAGGGAAGATACTATCTGTTCTTCATAAGCGAGTCCGATGATAAGGGGTCTGGGCACCGAAGACCTTCTTGCGCCTAGGAGTTTGTCATAATAACCCTTTCCGTATCCTAGCCTGTTACAGCGTTCATCAAATCCGACGCCGGGTGCTATAACGATATCAATGTCGACAACCTGCAGTTCACTTTCTACCGCTTCATTGGGTTCGAGAATCCCCCAGCTTCCAGGGGCCAGATCAGATAAGTTTTTGATGATATAAAGCTTGAGTGTATCGTTGATCTTGACCACGCGCGGAAGGACCGTGATTCGGTGGTCTTCAAGGGATTGCTGGAGCAGTTTTTGGGTGTTTACTTCACTCCGGAACGAAGCATAAAACAGTATTGTTCGCGCTTCCTGAAACGCATGAAGTCTGGTCAACTGCTTCTCTATTGCCCTGTCTTTCATTTCTCTGATTTGGGAAGGGATAGAGTCACGCCGCAAGATGATCTCTTTTCTAAGGGATTTTTTATCGAGTATGGAGGTGACGGGAATTTTGCGGCAGTTATTGGCGACGGTTTTTCCAGTTCGTTGAACAGGGGCCTCGGCCATCTCTCTCATTTGAGCGCGAAGGCATCGAGCTGCAGTTTGATTTCCTTAACCTGTGAAACGGCTTCTGGCGAACCATGGAAAGGAGAAATTCCCCTAATGTCTGAATCCATCAGTGACTGGCTGAATCGAAGAGCGCCCAGGAACTGAACATCTTTAATATTACTCTTCAGAAACTCGATATCCTCATCGGTCCTGATCTTATTGGCGACGAAGAAAACCTTCTTCACGCCGAGACCTTTTGCCATTTCCTTCACGGTATTCGCCGTCTGGATGCTCCTTTGACCCGGCTCGACAACGACGATAAATGCATTTACCGCCTCGGATGTCCCCCTTGTCATATGTTCAATCCCAGCTTCCATATCGGCGATCACGATCTCATCCCTTTCGACGACAAGGTGCTTGAGGAGTTGCCTCAGGAGGACATTCTCAGGACAATAGCATCCCGATGCAGCGGTCTTCGCTTTTCCCATCATCAGGAGAGTAATGCCGTCGATCTTGTGACCTATTTCTTCGGGGAGGTCGTCAACCCGTGGATTTAACTTAAAGACGCTCCCCATGGTCCCCGGCTTTGCGCCGGTCCTCTCCTCGATCAAGTCCGCCATATCGGCGATCGGTCTTATCTTTTCTATTTCCGCAGAAGAAACACCAAGGGCCTGTGCGAGGTTTGCATCGGGATCTGCATCAACGGCAATAACCCTTTTCCCCTCTGCCGCATAGAGATGACTTAGTATGGCCGAGAGGGTTGTTTTCCCAACTCCGCCTTTACCAGTTATAGCGATTTTCATCAATCGAATTATAGCATAACTTTAATATTTTTTGACGGATGTGTTATCATTTTGCATGGAAACCGGGAAGATCATTGAAGACGCCAATCATTATCTGATGCCCACTTACAGCCGTTTCCCGATAGTTTTGCGTAAGGGAAGAGGTGTGAAAGTATGGGACACAAACGGCAAGGAATACCTCGATTTTGTCGGTGGGATCGCAGTCAATGTCCTCGGCCATTGTCATCCCAAGGTAGTGGTAGCAATTCAGAAACAGGCGCAGAGGCTCATTCACGTTTCCAACCTCTATCACATTGAACCCCAGGTTAAGCTGGCAAAACTGCTTGTAACTCATTCTTTTGCCGACAAGGTTTTTTTCTGCAATTCAGGGGCCGAGGCGAACGAGGCTGCTATAAAAATAGCCCGGAAATATGCCAAAGAGCATCTGGGACCGGAGCGCTACGAGATTATCTCAGCCTTGAACTCGTTTCATGGCAGGACTATCGCTACTTTGTCAGCAACGGGGCAAACAAAATTTCAGAAGGGGTTCGAACCTCTCCTGCCTGGGTTCAAGCATGTGCCTTTCAATGATATCGACGCTCTTGGCGCGGCAATAACCGGGAATACATGTGCAGTGATGCTTGAACCCATCCAGGCGGAAGGGGGCGTCAATCTGCCACTGGAAGGATATCTGAAACAGGTCCGCGAACTCTGCGACGAAAAGAAGCTTCTTCTTGTGTTCGATGAGGTTCAGACCGGCATGGGACGCACCGGCAAACTCTTTGCCTATGAACATTACGGTATTCAACCCGATATTATGTCTTTGGCAAAGGGGTTAGGTGGGGGTGTTCCTATCGGAGCGATGCTTGCCAGCGATGAGGTCTCCACCGCTTTTCAGCCGCGTACACATGCTTCAACTTTTGGGGGCAACCCTCTAGTCTGCGCTGCATCTCTAGCTACGATTGAGGCCCTTCTCGAAGATGGCTTCATCCTTGATCAGTGCAACAGGATGTCGAGATACCTTATGGAAAGCTTGAACCAACTCAAGCATGAATACCAGGGTAAGGTCGTCGATATCAGGGGCAAGGGACTGCTCGTTGGGATGGAATTGTTGCGAGATGCAGTACCTTATGTCTCCGCATGCATGGATAGGGGAATCTTGGTCGGTCTCGCAGGAGCGGGCAACATTCTCAGGTTCACCCCACCCTTGATTGTAGAAGGAAAAGATATAGATCACATGATCGATGTACTAGAGGATGTGCTGGAAAAGTTGCCATGAAAAGAGCCATAAAACGCGATTGTCTGACACTATTTGATTTTTCGGAAGATGAAATAGAGCTTCTGCTGAAAAGGGCTATTGAACTGAAATCTGGCGTCGATGAGGGCCAATGCCCTCTTATCGGCAAGAGCATCGGGCTCTTCTTCGAAAAACCGTCCACTCGGACGAGGGTCTCCTTCGAGGTCGGCGTCTATCAACTCGGCGCTCAACCGATCTATCTCAGCCCGAAGGACATCCAGCTCGGCCGTGGAGAATCCATCGCCGACACGGCACGAACTCTTTCGAGGTATCTGCACGGAATGGTTATGCGTGTTTTCAAGCAGAATGTGGTTGAGGAATTTGCCCATTATGCGTCAGTGCCTGTCATCAATGGCCTCTCCGATACGCATCATCCCTGCCAGGCGTTTGCAGATCTTATGACCGTGATTGAGCGGAAAGGGCGTCTCGAAGGCATCCGATTTGCATTTATCGGGGACGGCAATAATGTTGCTAATTCCCTCATCGAATCAGCCTCACGCACGGGTCTCGATTTTGTTATCGCTTCTCCGGAGGGGTATGGCCCGGATGCGTCAACTGTGGCTCGTGCGCGCAAGAATGGAAAGGGCCGCATTACGGTGACTAATGATCCGAAGCAAGCTGTCGCTGGCGCCGATGTCCTTTATACCGATGTGTGGGTCAGTATGGGGCAAGAAGCCGAGGCAGAAAAAAAGGCCCGGAAGTTCAAGGGATACCAGATCAATAGCACTCTGCTCAGCTTGGCAAGACCGGATGCTATCGTACTTCATTGCCTGCCTGCCTATCGCGGCAAGGAGATTACGGATGAAGTAATGGACGGCCCCCGAAGCGCTGTTTTTGATCAGGCTGAAAATAGGCTCCACACCGAGAAGGCACTCCTTGAATTTCTGGTTCGATAACGGTTAATCATCTTTTTATCCTTTCCTTGACTTGGATTCTCTATCTTGGATAAGATAAAAATCTCTTAATTTTTTTATTGAGACCGGCTGATACCGGATTTTGTGAAAGGAGACTCAACACTCATGCTCATTGCCATCGGTTCTGACCACGCAGGTCTCGATCTTAAAAATGACGTTATCTCACTCCTCAAGGCATTGGGTCACGAATTTATTGATTATGGCACTGACACCCCGCAATCAGTCGATTACCCTGATTTCGGAGAGAAGGTCTCTGTGGCTGTTGCTACTGGGAAGTCAGACAGAGGCATTCTTATCTGTGGTACCGGGATTGGGATGTCCATCGTAGCCAACAAATTCCGCAATGTCAGGGCCGCGCTTTGCAATGACCTTTTTTCGGCAAAGATGAGCAGGCTCCATAACAACGCCAATATTCTTGTGATGGGTGGCAGGATAATCGGAAAAGACCTCGCCAAAGAGATTGTCCGCACATGGATAGAGACCGCCTTTGATGGCGGAAGGCACGTTAACAGGCTTAAAAAGATTTCGCTCATCGAAATAAAGACGCTTGAGAAATAGCGGATACTTTTAAAATATATAAGGAAACAAAGTGACCGCACCCATGAACGCAGAACACCTTAAAGCTGTCGACCCAGATATTTATGAAGCTATTGTAAACGAAGAAGAACGCGAACGGGGAAAGATACTCTTAATAGCCTCCGAGAATTATGCAAGCCGGGCGGTTATGGATGCTCAGGGTTCTGTCTTCACCAATAAATACGCTGAAGGATATCCTGGAAGGCGCTACTACGGCGGATGCGAGTTCGCTGACAAGGTCGAAAGGCTCGCCATCGAGCGCGCCAAGGAGATCTTTGGCGCCGAACATGTGAATGTCCAGCCTCACTCGGGTAGCCAAGCGAATATGGCGGTCTTTTTTTCGATGCTAAAGCCGGGGGACACCATTCTCGGGATGGATCTGAAGCATGGTGGCCATCTTTCTCACGGTGCTTCGGTCAACTTTACCGGCATGCTCTATAAGGCCTTATCCTACGGCGTTACCCGGGGAACCGGCTACATCGATATGGACGGAGTAAGAAGACTGGCGCTTGAGCATAAGCCAAAAATTATCATCGTCGGAGCGAGTGCCTATTCGAGGATCATCGATTTCAAGGGTTTTTCTGCGATTGCGAAAGAAGCAGGCGCATACCTGATGGCTGATATCGCCCATATCGCCGGATTGATCGCCGCCGGAGTACATCCATCCCCGATTCCACACGCCGATTTTGTGACCTCGACAACCCACAAGACGCTGAGAGGGCCGAGGGGCGGTCTTATCATGTGCAAGGCCCCGTTCGCAAAGGCCATCGACAAGATGATTTTCCCGGGTATACAGGGCGGCCCTCTTGTGCAGGTTATCGCGTCAAAGGCGGTTGCCTTGAAAGAGGCACTGAGTCCTGAATTCAGTGATTATCAAAAAAGAGTTGTCGCTAATGCGAAAAGGCTTGCTGCAGCCCTGATAGCGAAGGGATTTACTATCATATCAGGCGGTACCGACAACCATCTTATGCTTGTAGACTTGAGCAATATGAATGTTACCGGTAAGGATGCCGAAGAAGCTCTCGACAATACAGGCATTACGGTTAACAAGAACGGCATCCCCTATGATCTAAAACCGGCGACCATCACGAGTGGAATAAGACTCGGGACGCCTTGTGTTACTACGAGGGGAATGGGCGAGATTGAAATGGATGAGATTGCCGACATCATCGCCAAAGTCATCCACAATATCGGCAACAATTCCATTTTAGACGCCATGCGGCATAGGGTACAGGCCCTCTGCGAGCGATTTTCTCTTTATCAGCCATGAAGTCCTCCTGGAAATCATGAAGTGCCCCTTCTGCGGTAGCATCGAAGATAAGGTCATCGATTCGAGGATGGCCAAAGAAGGAGATGTCATCCGTCGCAGGCGGAAATGCCTCAAATGTGAACAAAGGTTCACCTCTTACGAGCGTGTCGAAGAACCACTTCCAATGGTCATCAAGAAAGACGGGAGCCGAGAATTCTTCGATGCGTATAAAATTGTCAGTGGTCTCAAAAAGGCATGTGAAAAAAGACCCATCCCG
>Ga0209048_10002389_pt1 | contig 18648 bp, 15 predicted proteins | sample FrelakmetCRP12CR_FD_187146 | JGI IMG/M metagenome (GOLD analysis project Ga0209048, IMG submission 187146) | Freshwater lake sediment microbial communities from the University of Notre Dame, USA, for methane emissions studies - CRP12 CR (SPAdes)... | ecosystem: Environmental > Aquatic >... | reverse complement strand
CGCTGCGGCAGCGGTCACGGGTTGAGCCGAAACGGTTGCGGGTTCGGTGCCGCGCTTGAAGCATTCGAGGAAGCCGCCGCCGCCCAACGCACGCTGTCCGGTGTGTGGGTTGATCAGCACGAAGCTCACGCCCTCCGGCACGGGGAAATCGAGGATGGGTTCATTTTCGAGCGCGTGCTCCATGAAGTGCAGCCAGATGGGTGCGGCGACGTGACCACCGGTCTCTAGCTTTCCCAGCGTGCGTTTCTCGTCGAAACCGACCCACACGCCCGCCAGCAGCTGTGGCGTGAAACCGATGAACCAGGCGTCGTCCAGGTCGTTGGTCGTTCCGGTCTTGCCGGCCGCCGGTCGTTGTAGGGCGGCAGCACGCTTGCCCGTGCCGCGTTGGATGACGCTTTGGAGCATGCTGGTGATGAGGTAGGCGGTCTCGGGCGGAATCACCTCCTCGACGTGCGTGGCGGCTTCGTCAATGACGTTTCCCTGGCCGTCGGTGATCTTCGTGATGAACCGCGGTTCGGCGCGGCGCCCCTGATTGGCGAACACTGAATACGCCGATGCCAACTCGGCCAACGTGACCTCGGACGATCCGAGGGCGATCGACAAGTTCGGTGCCAGTGGGCTGCTGATGCCGAGGTGCTTGATGTACTTGACGAGATACTTGACGCCCACACGCGTCGCCAGCTTTACGGTGACCACGTTGCGCGAAAACGTCAGCGCCTCGCGCAGCCGCGTCGGACCGAAGAACTTGTTCTCGAAGTTGTGCGGCATCCAGATGCTGTTGTTGTCTTGAAAGGAGATGGGCTCGTCGACGATGATCGTCGCGGGTGTGAAGTTCCGATCCATGGCGGCGGCATACACCAGCGGCTTGAATGCCGAGCCTGGTTGTCTGGCACTCTGCGTGGCGCGGTTGAACTGGCTGCTGTCGAAGTCGTATCCGCCGACCATCGCCTTCACGTCGCCATTGGCGGGATCGAGGGCAATCATCGCGCCTTGCACCGGCGGCTCCGGATCGCGGACGAACTGGTAGGTATCGTCGGTCCCTTGCGTTTCGGCGAGGCGGACACGAATGACGTCGCCGGTATTGAAGGTGTCGGGGTGGCTGCCGTTGGGGGTGGCGCTGGGTTGCAGTACGCCGTGCAACGGACCGACCTGCAGGCGCACGCTGCCGGTGCTGTCCTTCGACTTCCCGTTCGACTTGCCGCGCGCCGGCGGCGTACCCATGACGACCGCCTCGTAGGTCTTGTTGCGTTCGGGCCCGCGGCCCTCGAGCGCTGCCTTTTGACCGTGCAGGAAGGTCTCGACGTCATGCGGTTCGAGGTGGCGGATCGGCGCCTCGTAGTGTTGGCGCACGGAGAGTTCGAGCAATCCATCGCGCAGGGCCGTCTCGGCGGCGCGCTGCATCGCCAGGTTCACGGGCGTGTGCACGCGCAGTCCCATCGCGTAGAGCGCGGTCTCGCCGTATTTTTCTTCGAGGAGCCGGCGGACGTGTTCGACGTAATAGGGGGCGGCGATGAAGCTGCCCTTGCGCGGCGCCAGCGCCAGCGGTTCGCGGGCTGCGGCCGTGGCCTGGGCGCGGGTGACGAACTGCACGTCGGCCATGCGATCGAGCACATAGCGCTGCCGCGCCTTGGCGCGCGGCCAGTGGCGGAACGGAGAGTAGCGGCTGGGTGCCTGCGGCAACCCGGCGAGTAGGGCGGCCTCCGGGAGCGTCAGGTCCTCGACGTTCTTCCCGAAGTATTCTTGCGCCGCCGCCGCTACCCCGTAGGCGCCGCTGCCGAGGTAGATGTTGTTCAGATAGAGATAGAGGATTTCGTCCTTGGTGAACTGGCGCTCCAGGCGCATCGCCAGGACCATTTCCTTCAGCTTGCGTTCGTAGCTCTTCTTGGGTGTGAGGAGCAGCGACTTGACGACTTGCTGGGTGATGGTGCTGCCGCCCTGGACCTTGCCGCCGGCAGCGACGTTGTTGATCAGGGCACGCAGGACACTCAGCGGGTCGACCCCGCCGTGCCGGTAGAAGCCGTCGTCCTCAGCGGCGATGAAGGCGTTGCGAACCAGGGGCGGGATCCGATCGATCGGCACAAGATAGCGTTTTTCAAAATAGAACTCGCCGATGACCGTGCCATCGTCCGCCAGGACCTGTGTGGCCACGGGGGGGTGATACTGCGAGATCTTATCAACCGGTGGGAGGCTGGTGGAGATTTCCCAGTACACCAGGCCAACGACCGCCGCCCCGGAAAGCGCCAGCAGCAAGGTGACAAACAGTGCGAAGTTGCGCATTGTCCGCCCGAACCCGGCAGCGCGGGCCGGGCGAGTTCGCGGGCTGGCCATACGTGCTCGCAACGATAACGGCGGCTGCCCGGCTGGTCAACTGGCTTTTGCTGCGCGAGCAAGGGCGAGGGCGGTGTGCCGGCACGGGGAGTTGTGGTCAATTTGCGTAAGACGTGATGCATAGTTGACATACTCAATATGCTATGTATCTACAATTAGGCATTTGTATCGAGATGCACCGTGCATGCGATCCTAGTTGTCGATGACGAGCCCGCGAGTGTGCGCGCGGTGTGCCGCGCCCTTGCCGAGGAGCACCGAGTGCTCGCTGCCACCAGCGTCGCCGCCGGCCTCGATATACTCACTGCCGAGCCGGTCGCGTTGATGGTGGTTGACCAGCGCATGCCGGAGATGTCGGGCACAGAGCTGTTCGCTCACTGTGCCGCGCAGTGGCCGGACATCATCCGAGTCCTGCTCACTGGGTACACTGATATCGACAGTTTGTTGGAGGCGATCAACGCCGGACACGTGTACGCCTACCTGACCAAGCCGTGGGACCCGCAGGAGCTGCGCGTGGTCGTGCGCCGCGGTCTTGAACGATATGACGTCGAGGCCGACCGGCGCCGGCTGATGGGCGAGCTGGAACGAGCGCTTGCTCGAGTGCGGCGCGAGGCAGAGCAAAAGGGACGGCTGTTGACGCTTGCGACCCACGAGCTGGGCACGCCGCTGCATCTCCTGGTAAACTCCCTGGCCTTCATCGGTGACGCTGGGCTTCCCCCGCACGCGGGCGCCTGGTTCGAAACGGCGCAGCGCAGCGCTGCCTGGCTCGGCCGCGTCGCTGCGCAGATCGCCAGCGGCGCGCGGTGGCACGGCGGCGGCATCAAGTTGGAGTGCCGACCGCTACCGGTGTCGTCATTGCTCGACGACCTCCAGGCGATGTTTCGAGTCATGGTTGAGACGCGGCGATTGACCCTTCAGGTTGATGTCGCCGGTGAGTGTCCGCCTGTCTCTGCGGACCGCGTCTGGCTCGGACGGGCGCTTTCGAACGTGCTGTCCAACGCCGTGCGCTTTACGGCGGACGGCGGCATCATCACGATTGCGGTGGAGGGGACGCCCGGCGCGCTGCGGATCACTGTGAGCGATACGGGCATCGGCATCGACGCGCGCTCGCTGGAGGATGTCTTCGAGCCGTTTTCCGCCGCTGGTGGCGACGTGCAGCTGCACACGTCGGGCCGCTTCGAGTTCGGTTCGCGCGGGCTGGGTCTGGGTTTGGCGATCGCCAAAGCGATCATCGAGCGGCATGGCGGGAGCATCACGGTGCGCAGCCAGCAGGGGGCCGGCAGCCGCTTCACGGTGGTCTTGCCGCAGACCTAGCGCACCAGCATTCGTGTGCAAAGGATTTGTGGCGCGCGGCGGATTCTGTAAGATCCGTCCTGCATGTCTGGGGTGGAGGGCTCACAGCCGCACCTTCGCTGTCATCATTGCGGCCGCGAAGTCGGCGAAACGATGCATACGCGGTCTACCTACCGGGTCGACTACTACACGCTGCACACGGGTGACGTTGAGCCAACGACGATGGCGCGCAGCGATGACCCGTCCGACGTTGTGACCGTGATGCGGCTGGTGCGCGCCTTCGAGATCTTGACGTGCGCCGATTGTTACCGGCGGGCGCCTGTGCGCCGCGAGCGCGAGCTGCTGTTCCGCACCGAGTTGCGGGCGGTGCCCGACGAGGACGCAGGAACGTGACACGCATCAAGCACTCGACCCTGGCGGGTACGTGGTACGCCGCTGGCGAATCGCGTCTGCGGGAGCAGGTGGATGACCTATTGCGCACGGTCCAGCCTGTACCCACGATTGTGCCGTTGGCAGGCTTGGTCGTGCCGCATGCAGGCTTCGCATACTCGGGCCGCGCGGCCGCTGCCGGCTACGCCTGTCTCGGTGCGACGGCGTATCGGCGCGTGGTGATCCTCGCGCCCAGCCACTTTGCCAGCTTTCGTGGCGCGGCGCTGCTCGATGTCGACGGTTTCGAAACACCCCTCGGGACAGTCGCAGTCGACCGCGATGCCGTGGCGGCGTTGAAGCGCCAGCCACTGTTTCGTGAGGACGCTGCGCCGTACCGCGAAGAGCACTCGCTCGAAATCCAGCTGCCCTTCCTGCAGCGCGTCCTGCCCGGCGTGCAGGTGGTGCCGGTGCTGCTCGGCGGTTTGGCGGCAGACGACTACGCGACGGTTGCCGGCGCGCTACGCCTGCTGGCGGTTGCTGACACCGTCTTTGTCGTCAGCTCCGACTTCGTGCACTACGGGTCGCGCTTCGACTATCTCCCGTTTCCACCCGCGGGTGCCGAGCAGGTGCGGGACGGGTTGCGGGCGCTCGACATGGGTGCGATCGCATTGGTGTGCGCTGGCGATGCGGCCGGCTTTGGGCGCTATGTGGCAGAGACGGGGGTGACGATTTGCGGGCGCCTCCCCATCGGTGTGTTCCTCACGTTGCATGGGCAGCGCACGCCGGGCCAACTGCTCGCGTACTACACCTCGCTCGACGTGACCCGCGACTACGAGCACTGTGTCAGCTACGCCAGCATCGCCTTCCCACGGTTGGTGTGACGCCGCTTCTCATCATTCGTGGGATTCGGGCGGCGGTGCATTGTCGCCCGGCGCTGGCTGGTATATAAGTCGAGCAGCCTCCCGCGTTTTCCCCCTATGGCTGAAGCCGCCAAACAAACAGCCATCCCCGCACGCGAGCCGCGTCGGCATCGCGGCCTGCGCCTGCTCGAAGACATTGGAGGGATCATCGCCCACTCGTCCGACCTGCGCGCCAGTGTGCAGGGGATCGTCGCGACGATTGCCGAGCACCTGTCAATGGAGGTGTGCTCCTTGTACGTGTACGATCCGGAGCGCCAAGCCCTCAACCTCTTTGCCACCACCGGCCTCGATCCCAGCTCCGTTGGCAAGGTGGCGATGGGCATCGACGAAGGGCTCACCGGCATCGTGATTCAGAAGATGGAACCGGTCATGGCAGTCGATGCCATGGCGCACCCGCGGTACAAGTATTTCCCCGAGACGGGTGAGGAACGCTATCATTCATTCTTGGGTGTGCCGGTAGTCGACCAACGCACCGCGCGGGGCGTGTTGATCGTGCAGACCTCCCGCCGCCGCCGCTTCACCCGCGACGAAGTGCGCTTGCTGAAGGCGATCGCGATTCCCATCGCCGGCATTCTGGCGCAAACCCGGCTGCGTGCGACTCTGGAGACGAAGGAACAGGAACGGCTGTCATACAAAGAGCGTATGTCCGATGCGATCGACCGGCTGCGCGACTACGAAGGTCAGCCAACGGCCCGGCCAGGCACCCAGATCCGACTCGTGGGACTGGGGGCGTCGCCCGGTTTCGGCGTGGGGCGCGCCCATCTGATCGCCTCCGAGCTGCGCATCGACGATCTACCGCGAGAGCGCCGTGGCCCGCTCAAACGCGAGCTCAGCCGCTTGGCCGCGGCCATCAAACGCTCCATCGATGAGTTGGGCCGCACCAAAGAGCGCATCCTCACCAGCGTGCCGGAGATCGATGCCACCGTCTTCGACGCGCAGCAGCTCATGCTGCAGGATCAGAGCTTCGTGACCCGTATCGAAGAGCACATTGGTGATGGCCTGCGGGTCGAGGCGGCGCTGCAGCAGACGATCGAGGAGTTCGTGGCCCAGTTCACCGAGCTCGACGACCCGTACATGAAGGACCGCGCCACTGACATCAAGGACATCGGGCAACGCGTGCTCCGCCAGCTTCTCGGTGTCGGCGAGCGCCATCGGCCATCGAGCGAGGCCGTGGTGCTCGTCGCCTCCGACATTGCATTGTCCGACCTCGCGCTCGTCGAACAGGAAAACCTCAAGGCCGTGGTGCTCGCCAGCGGCGGCGTGACCTCGCACGCCTCGATTCTCGCCAAGTCGCTGGAAATCGCCACCGTCGTCGGTGTTCAGCATGCGGAAGACGCCATCCGTGAGGGTGACCAGTTGGTGGTCGACGGCAACGCCGGCATCGTCTTCGTCAACCCGACCCCGGAGATCTTGCGCGAGTATGATCGGCTGGAGCGCGAGTACCGCGCGTTCAATCGCGACCTCGAAACGCTCCGCGACTTGCCGGCGGAGACGCTCGACGGACACCGCGTGTCGTTGTCTGCCAACATCGGACTCCTCGGCGATATGCACTTGGCGCGCTTACATGGGGCGGAGGCGATTGGCCTGTATCGCACCGAAGTGCCGTTCCTCTCGCACCGCGATTTTCTCACCGAGGAAGAGCAGGTCGACCTCTACCGCCGTGTGGTCGAGGGCATGGGGGGGCAGCCAGTGACCATCCGGACACTGGATCTCGGAGCGGACAAGTATCCACGCTATTTGAAGGTGCCACGCGAAGAGAATCCGTTCCTCGGCTGGCGATCGATCCGCATTTCGCTGGAGCTGCCCGAAATCTTCAAGGTGCAGCTGCGGGCCATCCTGCGCGCCAGCGTTGCGGGTCCGGTGCGCATCATGTTCCCGATGATCTCGAGCTTGGAGGAAATCCGGCGCGTAAAAGAGTTGCTGGTGGAAGCGCAGGACGAGCTGCGCGCCGAGGGCTACGCCTTCGACCCGAACCTGTCGATCGGCATGATGCTGGAGGTGCCCTCCGCCGTGTGCATGGCACCGTACCTCATCCAAGAGGTGGACTTTTTCAGCGTTGGGACGAATGACTTGATCCAGTACGTGCTCGCCGTGGACCGCAACAACCGCAAGGTCGCGCCGCTCTATGAGCCGCTTCATCCGGCCGTGATCCAGGTGCTGGCGCAGGCAGTGGCGGCCGTGAAGCACGCTGGCAAGCGCGTGTCGATCTGCGGGGAAATGGCGGCCGATCCCGTGTGTACACTCCTGCTCGTCGGACTTGGTTTCGACGAGCTGAGCATGGGACCGTTCTTTATCCCGCTGATCAAGCGCCTGGTCCGTGCGCTCGATTACTCGACGGCGCAGAGCCTGGCCAACGAGGTACTGACGCTCCCGACCGTCCGCGAGGTCAAGGGCCTGATATTCGAAACCATGCGTGACCTGGGGGTGATCGATATCATGGAGATGTATCACTGAGGGGAATCGTGTGCCGTGCTCGTGCCTCGTGCTCGGCTGGAAGAGACCGCGCCGAGCTCGACGTGGCGGACCGAATCACGAGCACGATGCACGGCGCACAACTCCTGGACAAGCTCCGGCGCTTCGCATAGAAGACCGCGAGTCTGAATCAGCAGGGTGTAGGAGGGAGTCGGGTGGCGCGATACGGGAGGCAGGGGTGTGCGCGGCGCCCCGCGATGCCGCTGGTGGTCATGCTGTTGCTGGCATGGCCGGCGGTGCTGTGGGCCGAGCCTGCGGGCAAGGCGGACGCCAAAGCGAAGGCCAGCAAAGCCGCCGAAGTGACGCAAGACATCAACGCGTTGCTGGAAGCGCAACGGTCGCTCGCGGTCACCCTCTCGGAACTGCGCGACCAGATCAAGGAGTTGCAGGGCGCGGTGAGTGATGGACGTGACGAGGTGCGTACCAATCACGATGCGCTGCAGAGCGCCATTGAACAGATCAAGGGTATGCGCGAGGAGGTCCGCGGCTTGTACGTGGAAAGCAGCGGCCTCAAAGGTGACATCGCGCAGGTGGGCAAACAGATCGAGGGTCTCGAAGGCAGCCTGGCAAGCTTTCGATTGAGCGCCGGCATCGTCGTAGCGGTGATAATCGTCCTACAGATCGTGCTGGTCGGGCTGATGTTTCGTGGGCGCGGGTAGAGTCCTATGAGCCAGAGGTTCGCAAGCATGCAACGATTCGCTGAGGTGATGGCCGTTGTTCTCCTGGTGGCCTGCGGCGCGGCGGGCACCGCGGCACAAACCGACAAAACACCACCGGCATCGTCCACTCCGGAAGAAGTGGTGACCCGCTATCTCGAGGCCCTCAAGGCGGGGAACTTCGCCGCTGCGTATGATGAGATCTCCAAGGAGATGGCGCAGCACAAAGACCGTGACGCCTGGGCCAAAGAGCAGCAGTGGACGATGCAGATGTCGGACGCCAAGATCTTCAGCTACAAGATCTATCCCGGCAAGGTCGAAGGAAACCAGGCGCACGTGCCGAACGTCTTGAGCTCGCAGGACAAGTTCCTGAACCAACTCGGTGTCGGGGAACACGAGCTGTATACGCTGGTCAAGGAAGACGGCCGTTGGAAGATCGATCGGCAGGTGCTCCTGGACAAGGCGGACCAAGCAAAATGGTTTCCGCCGGACGCGCGCGAGAAGTAGGTGCTTCCGAGTGCTTGACACTCAGGGGAGAGAGTTTGTAGAGCGTGGGCGGAGCCCCTGGGCAGGGGTTCAGTTGCCGATACCCTGAGGGTGTCTTGATGGAGGAGTCATGCGGATTCTGCGGAGCGTGCATGGACTGCTGGGTCTAGCGACGATCGCGCTCGTCGCGGGTTGCCACAAGGAAGTCGAGGACGTGCCGCTCTTGTCGCGCACGATCAGTATCTCCGACCGGTTCTACGACGTGCAGGCGCTCGATGCCGAGAAGGCCATCGTCGTGGGCTACAGCGGCAAGATTCTGCTGACGACGGACGGTGGGTTCACCTGGACCCAGCCGGCCTCGGGGACCAACCGCGCGCTGTATCGAGTCCGCTTTGTGGATCCGGAGAACGGCTGGATCTCAGGCCAAGAAGGACTGATCCTGCACACAACCGACGGCGGCAAGACCTGGCAGCGCCAGAAGAGTGGTACGTCGGTTTACCTCTTCTCGTTGTCCTTCATTGACCGCAAGCGCGGCTGGGCGGTGGGTGACAAATCGATCCTGTTGCAGACCACCGACGGCGGGGCGAACTGGAGCTTGCACAAGATCACCACCGCCGCGCAGAAGGAAGTGAGCGCCGAAGAGGCCATCGCCTCTGCCGATCCAGTGCTGTACGACGTGCAGTTCCTCGACGAGAATACCGGATGGGTCGTCGGGGAGTTTGGGAAGATCTACCACACCACCGACGGGGGCCAGACCTGGAACGAACAGCAACTGAGTCTGATCGGCGCGGAGGTTGTCGACGCCCTCGATCTGCCGACCTTCTTCGGCGTGCACTTCGCCGATGCGCGGAACGGCCTGGCGTCCGGTTTGGACGGCAAGATCGCGCGTACCAACGACGCGGGCACCTCATGGAGGTTCGAGAAGATGAAGCTCGATTATCCCATCGTCGACCCGCTCTACAATCCGGCACTGTTCCCGGACGGCACCGGCTGGGCGACCGGCGCGGCCGGCGAAGTGGTGCACCTCGATGCGGCGGGCGGTGAGTGGCAGCGGGCGAAGCTGGGAATGGAAGTGATCACTTGGCTGCGCGGGATGCACTGGCTCGATCGCGACAACGGGTGGATCGTCGGCGGGCTCGGCCTCATCCTACACACCAAGGATGGCGGGAAAACGTGGATCCCCTCGCTCGGATAGTGCTGGGGTGAACGCAAGGAGGATGTGATGGCCCTCGATTACGAGGTTCCACGGGACAAACGCCTACTGTATTGGCTTGGTGACAAGCTCATCGATTACCGGCATCCGGTCTCCATCGTCGTCATTCTGGTCACGGCGCTCTTCGCCTACTGGGGCTTCCAGTTGTCGCTGGTTACCAGTTTCGGCGACCTGCTGCCGCAGGACCACCCCTACATCAAGATCCACAACCGCTACTCCGGCACGTTCGGCGGCGCCAACAACATCAACGTGATGATCCAGGTGAAAGAGGGCAATATCTTCACCGTGGAGACGCTGAACAAGATCTGGAAGATGACCGAAGGCCTCGACAAGGTCTACGGCGTCAACCACAACCAGATCGACTCGATCGCACACCGCACGGTGCGCTACCTGAAAGTGGCGGCCGGCGGCACCATGCGCGCGCAACCGGTGATGCTCGAGCCGGTGAAGACGCCGGAGGAAGCGGCCAACATCCGGCGCATCGTGCACAACGCTGAGAACATTTACGGGTTACTGGTCTCACTCGACGACAAGGCGGCGCTGATCCGTGCCAACTTCATAGAAGGCCGCCTCGATTACAAGCGAATCTTCACCGAAGTGAACGAGAACGTCGTCGACCCGTTCCGTGACGCCAACACCGAGGTTTACGTGGCTGGCGAGCCGCGCCTCTACGGCTGGGTCTATAACTACGCTGGTGACGTGTTCTTCATCCTCGTCGTGACGTACTGCATCGAGTGGGTGTTGCGTTGGATGTACTTTCATGACTGGCGCGGCGCGTTGCGTCCGACCATTACCGGTTTGATCGCCGCTTTCTGGGGGCTGGGGTTCATCCATCTGATCGGCTTTTCCCTGGACCCGCTGATGCTGGTGATGCCGTTCCTCATCACGGCGCGTGCCGTGAGCCACGCCATCCAGATGCACGACCGCTACTACGAGGAGTTCGAGAAGAGCGGGTGGCACAAACGGCGCGCCATCGTCGCCTCCTTTGGGGAGCTATTCGTGCCAACTTTGTCGGGCATCACCGCCGACGCCTTTGGTGTGATGGTGATCTTGCTCGTCCCGGTCGTTATGCTGCAGAAGCTGGCGATCACCGCCTCGTGGTGGATTCTGGCGATCACCATCTCCGAGATGCTGCTGAACCCGATCGTCTACTACTATCTCAAGGCGCCGGAGCCGGAGTTGGTGGTGATGCGCGAGCGCGGCGGCTTCCGTATGGGCATCAACTGGTTCGTCCGCAGGCTCCTGACCACGAGTGGAAAGACGGCGACGGTGGCCCTCTGGCTCGGCGCCACGCTGATTGCATTCTACTTCATGCGCGGCCTGACCATCGGCGACCCGACGTCGGCGTCGCCGCTGCTGTGGGAGGACTCGCCTTACAACGTGGCGCATAAGGCGATTCAGGACAAGTTCGGCGGCGTCGAACCGCTCATTGTCGTGGCCGAAGGCTACGACAAGGACGCCATGAAAGATCCGGGCGCGCTCCGCAACATGGAGCGCTTCCAGCGCTACCTGGAGCGCGACCCGTCGATCGGCTACAGTTTCTCGCTTGCCGACATCATTCGCGCCGTCAATATGGTGTTCCACGAGTTGGAGCCCAAGTGGGGAGTGATTCCGGACAACTGGGTCGATGTCGGCGGGCTGTTCTTCATCTACTTCTCGGGTTCACCACCCACTGAAACCGCCAAGTACGTCGATCCGAGCTACACCACGGCGCACGTGACCTTCTTCTGCAAGGACCACAAGGGTGAAAACATCCGGCGTATCATCAAGGAGTGCAAAGACTTCATGTCCAGCACGCAGATCGAAGACCTCGGCATCACGCTGAGCGGCCAGGACGACGCCGTGGTGATCAAGGCGGTGGCGGCGGAGCCGGTGTGGGAGAAGGCCGGACCGTCGTGGGTGGTCGGCAGTAGGGCCAGCGGTGACGCGCCGTTCAAGCCAGGTGACCGCATCACAGCCGTGGGCAAGACGCCGGTCAAGAACGAAGCCGAGTTCCGTACCGCGCTCGGGGTGGAGTCAGGTCATACGACGCTCCTGGATCTTACCGTCGAGCGCGGCGGGCAGAGCATCGAGACCACCGTCGGGGCGCCATGGAAGGCCGTCTTCAAGCTCGCCGGCGGACTCATCGGTACGCTGGCCGCAGCCAATGAGGAGTTGGTGAAGAACGACGCGCTGATGAACTTCCTCGGCTTCTTCACCATGTACATGATCATGCTGTTCACCTACCGCTCTTTCGCTGCCGGCTTATACCTGCTGGCACCGCTGGCGCTCTCGAACATCATGGTCAACGGGTACATGGCCGCGAATGGCATCGGCGTGAACATCCACACCCTACCGCTGGTCACCGTCGGGCTGGGCTTTGGGATCGACTACGGCCTGTACATTGTCAGCCGGACGATCGAAGAGATCCGCATCCGTGGCAACCTTGAGGATTCCGTGCGTGAGGCGCTGGAGACCTCTGGCAAGGCGGTGACGTTCACCGCGGTGACCATGGTCATCAGCACCGTCTTCTGGACGACGTCCAACATCCGCTTCAACGCTGAAATGGGCCTGTTGCTGGCAATCTGGATGGCCGTCAGTTACGTCGGGTCGCAGACGCTGACACCCGTGCTGATCGTCATGTTCAAGCCACGCTTCATTACGAAAGAAGCGAACCGCGCGCCGGGGTTGACCAGCATGGGCGCGCAAAGCACCGGGAGGTGATCCATGCATCTGAACATGTATAACTCGATCGCCATCGTCCTCGGCTTCAGCTTCGTCGTGATCTTCCTCGACGAGTACATCGTCAAACCGTGGCGCCACAAGAAGTGGGAGCGCAAGGCCGCCTCGGGCGACAAGGAAGCCGAGCGCCTGCTGAATATGGCGCGCTCCGCCAAGGTTTTCGAAGAGTGAAGCCGTGTTGGTGCTCGTGTTCGTGCGCGTAGTCGGCGTCCGAGCATTCCACGAGCACGAGCACGAGCACGGCACGATGCTTCTTCGCGCCCTACGCATCGCGGCTGTCACGTCGGTGCTGCCGCTGCTCTTCACGGTGTCGCAGCGCGTCTCCGCAGCCCGCGGTAACCCGCCGGTGCCCGGCATCAACTGGGCGCTCGGTGTAGTGTCCGCCCTGTTCCTCGTGCGCGCTGCCGTCACCGAACGGTTCCGCGGCCCCGAAGCAAACGTCCAGAAAGACCTGTTCTGGGGCGTTGCCGTGGGAGGCATCGTCACCATCATCTCCCGCCTATGACACGTCGTGAGACAGACGCCAGGCTGTTGCACCGGTAGTCGCAGTGGCTGGCGTTCCCGAAATTTGCGGCGCGTGCGATGCCCGCTTCGCGGCGGTACGCAGCGCCTTGGCGCGCAACTTTCGCGAGCAGGACGAGGTCGGCGCCGCGGTCGCGGTCACCGTCGATGGCACCTGTGTCGTCGATCTCTGGGCAGGCTGGGCAGACGAAGCGCGCACTCGTCCGTGGCAGCGCGATACGCTCGTCGACGTCTTCTCGGTCGGCAAGGCGGTGGCGACGCTCTCACTCCTCATGCTCGTGGAGCGCGGACAGGTGGGCCTCGACACGCCCGTGGCGTCCTACTGGCCAGAGTTCGCCGCGCGTGACAAGGGCGGGATCACCGTGTGCATGCTCCTCAGCCATCGCGCTGGGCTGCCGGCGATCCGCCGCGCGCTGCCGGAGGGCGCGATGTACGATTGGAATCTCATGACCGCTGCGCTGGCGGCGGAAGAGCCGTGGTGGGAGCCGGGGGAGCGGCACGGGTACCACGTCAACACCTTCGGGTTCTTGGTCGGCGAGATCGTCCGGCGCGTGAGCGGACAAAGCATCGGCACGTTCGTGCGGCGCGAGATCGCCGAGCCGCTTGCTGCGGACTTTCACTTTGGCATCGGACCCGAGCACGACACGCGCATCGCCGACTTTCTGTTCACCGACGAGCTGCTCGCTAGGGAGCCATCTCAAAAGGGCGAAGACGACGCGGCGCGACGGCTGATGCTGGGCTGCGTGTACCTCAATCCGCCGGGGGTCTCGGGGCCGGGCACGGTCAACACGCGGGAATGGCGGGCGGCCGAGATGCCCTCGACGAACGGCCACGCAAATGCCCGCGCCGTGGCGCGGATCTATAGCGCGCTGGCGTGTGGGGGTGCCGTGGACGGCATCCGACTGCTGCGGGCGGAGACGATCGAGCATGCCATCGCCGAAGCGTCCGCCGGGCCAGACGTCGTCCTGGGCCGGCCATCGCGCTTCGGGTTGGGTTTTCAACTCACGCAGCCGGAGCGTCCGTTCGGGGTGAGCCCGCGCAGCTTCGGCCATTTCGGCGCAGGTGGCGCGCTCGGCTTTGCCGATCCGGATGCGCGCCTGGCCTTTGCCTACACGATGAACCGCGCCGGGCCGCGCTTCCACAACCCGCGTGTCCGGAATCTGATCGACGCAGTGTGCGCCGCGCTCTGACGTCTTCAACTCCCTCGTTGGAACCTACGGCTCACCACGCGCCCCGCGAGCTGGTAAACCATTCAGAGAGCAGACAACAGAAGACAGACAACAGACCAAACCTTCGACGCCGCCAAGGGGTCTTGTCTGTCGTCTGCCAGGTTTCGGGACGTTCACACCGGCAGCCGGGCTCGCGTGTCCGGGCCGATCTCGTCGAGCCGTACCTCTCGTTCCTCGCACGCCGAGACGTGTGCGGCGATGGCGAAGCGCAGTGTCGCGGCCGCGTCATCCACGTCTTGCGCCGGCTGGCGGCCTGCGATCAGTGCGTCGACGAAGTCGTGAGCGCCGAGGCGGAAGCTTTCGGCCCAGTCGCTGGGGATGTCGTGCCAGGCGCGCGTCTCACCGTCGCGGTAGAGGACCAGCGCCGGCTCGTCGAGCAGAAATCCGGTACACCGATTCACCCAGACGATGCCTTCGGTGCCGTGGATCTCGATGCGGTCGTCGCTGGCGTAGTACTTCGAGCGGACGCGCATGCCGACCGACGCGATGACCTCCCAGCTGCCGAACTTGGGAACCCCGGCGTAGCGCCAGCTGATGAAGGCGGGGCCGTCGTAGAGCGCGTTGTCGCCGAAGCGGTTGACGTGGATCCAGGCGTGCACGCGCTCGACCGGCTCGGCGATGAAGAAGCGGCCCATGTTGTAGCAATGATAGCCGTGATCGAAGCACGTGGGCCCGCCGCCACATGCCTCCGGGTCCATGCGCCAGGTCTGCGACGACTGCGGGACGCGCCAGCCGTCATCGAAGCGCCCGGCCGCCGTCTTGATGCGCACCGAGATGGGCTCACCGATAGCCCCCTGCTGCACCAGTTCGTGCGCCTTGACGTGCGGCGGGTAGTACATGAAGTTCTCGAACACGCGCAGGCGGCGGCCGTTCTCGATCGCGGCTTCATGCACCGCCTGCAGGTCGCCGAGTGTCAGCGTCGGCGGCTTCTGCAATGAGACGTGCTTGCCCGCTTGCAAGGCCTCGATTGCGACCCTCTTGTGAAGATGATGCGGCAACAGGATCTCGACCGCGTTGACATCCGGATCGCGCAGCAGTTGCGCGTAGTCGCGGTATGCCTTCTTCGCTCCCCACTCCCCTTGTCGCTGCCGCACGACCGCCTCGTTGCTGTCGCAGACCGCGGTCAGTTCGGCGCGCGGGTGGTCGAGGTAGCCGAGCACTTGGAGGCTGGCGATGCGCCCGCAGCCGATCAGACCGACGTGCACCCGTTCCACTGGCGTCATGCCGCGGCTTATAGCATGGGCTGATGGTATCCGCCGAGGGCAGCAAATCGGCCCGGACCGGGGGGCCAGCAACTTCCGCTTGAGCAGGTGCCCTTGCCGCCGTAGGCTGCGTTTGCCCAGGAGGTGCGTATGGAGCAACTGTGGTTCCTAGTTCATTACCTGCGGGATCATCCGGGCGCCGCGCTCGGCGTGGCGGTTGCCCTCGGCGTGATGTACTGGCTGCTGAACCGCAAGCCGAAGATGGCGCGCGACGCGGAGCGCCGTATGAAAGAAATCCGGGAAGAGCGTGGCGATCCGTACAACACACTGCGGCCGCTGCGTTGAGCGGCTGCCGCCCTGACGGTCACTCCCAGACGCTCGGCGTCGCTGTCGCTTGCAGCGCTGGTGCGTCCGCCTTTTTGGTTTCGGCTATGCCGGGCTAGGGGAGGGGGGCCGCGCATGGCTACAAGCTCGCGTATGGTATAGAAGCGTCCCCATGGAAGATCTCGTCGAAACGTTTGGCGGCCACTTCATGAGCGAGGTGCCCGATCCGTACCCGGTCTACGCCCGATTGCGGCGCGAGCAGCCAGTGAAATGTCTCGACCTGCCGATGGCGCCTGCCTATCTCGTGACGCGTTACGCCGATGTCGTCACGGTCCTCAAGGACGCGGCGCTGTTCTCGTCGCAGGCCAACGCCAAGGGCATCGGGTTGGTGATGGGCAAGACCATCCTCGAAATGGATGGCAAGGAGCACACGCGTCACCGCAACATTGTCTCCATGGCTTTCGTGCCGAAGGCGTTGAAAGGTGAGCTGCCGGGGACGATCGCGTCGATTGCCCACGACATGATCGACCGCTTCGCGCGCGACGGCCACGCCGACCTCGTTGCACAGTTCACGCGCACGTTTCCACTGCGGGTGATTGCGCACGTTATCGGCGTGCCGATCGAAGACTACGAGACCTTCAAGCGCTGGTCACTCGACGTGATCGGATTCGCCGACGATCCGCCCAAGGGTTTTGAGTCGGCGGAGAAGCTGGTGGACTATTTGCGACCGATTGTCGAGAGTCGGCGGGCCGAGCCACGCGATGACTTGATGAGCACGCTCGTGCACGCCGACGTCGAGGGCCAGCGCCTCAGTGACGACGAGATTTACGGATTTCTGAAACTGCTACTCCCCGCGGGATCGGATACCACCTATCGACTCATCGGCAGCGCGCTGTTTGCGCTGCTCACGCACACCGAGCAGCTCGACGAAGTGCTGGCGGAGCGCTCCAAGATCGCCGCGGTGATCGAAGAGACACTGCGCTGGGAAGCGCCGGTCCAATATGCGTCGCGCGAGACGACCGCGCCCGTGACGCTGGGTGGCGTCGACTTGCCAGCGGACACCCAGCTACTCACCGCGCTCGGCTCCGCGAACCGCGATGAACGTCGGTTTGCGGACCCGGACCGCTTCGACATCCATCGCAGCATCGACGAGCACGTCGCCTTTGGCTTCGGGCGACACTTCTGTTTGGGTTCACACCTCGCCCGCCTGGAGGCAACCACAGCCCTCAACGCGATATTCGATCGCCTGCCGAACGTGCGCCTCGATCGATCGGTGGAGTGTGGCGTCGTGGGCTTGGCATTCCGGTCGCCGAACCGGCTGCCGGTACGCTTCGGCGCGTGACGAACGGGAGAGGGAAACCATGTCCGAGTACCAGACGCTGCTGTACGAAGAGAAAAACGGTGTTGCGTGGGTCACGCTCAACCGTCCGGACGTGTACAACGCCTTCAATGCACAGATGCAGCGCGAGCTGCACGATTTGTGGCGCACATTGCGGCGCAATGATGCAGTGCGCGTCGCCGTGCTGACCGGTGCAGGCGAGAAGGCATTCTGCACCGGCATCGACCGCACCGAGACGATGGGCGAACCCCGCAGGGGCGAAGCCCACGGGGGTGAGTCCCTGAAGGCAGGTGAACGCGTCGTCGGTGCGGCGTCGACGCCGTTCATGTTTGACGATCCGGGGGCACACATCGGGCCGAAGAGCTGTGATCTGTGGAAGCCGGTGATTGCCGCCGTCAACGGCATGGCCTGCGGCGGTGCTTTCTACATGCTCGGCGAGGTCGAGTTCATCATCGCTGCCGAGCACGCCACCTTCTTCGATCCGCACGTTACCTACGGCATGACCGCCTCGTTCGAACCCATGCACATGCTGCAGAAGATGCCCTTCCACGAGATCATGCGCATCTCCCTGCTCGGCAACCACGAGCGCCTGTCCGCCAAGCGGGCGTATGAAATCGGCCTGGTGTCGGAGGTGGTTCCCGGCGACAAGTTGCATGAGGCGGTGCGCTGGGCGGCGGAGGCGATCGCGTCGGCGCCACCGCTCGCCATCCAGGGGACCGTCCGGGCGGTCTGGGCCGCGCGCGAGCTGTCGCGTTCGCAGGCGCTGAGCCTCGGCTACGCATTCGTCGGCATGGGCACCAACCAGGAGTCAATTCGCCAAGGGCAGGCGACTTTTGCTTCCGGCAAGCGTATCACGTGGAAGTTGCGTTAGGATCGTGTTCCTGCTCGTGCGGGTGTCCATCCTTACTTGTCCCCGACAAGCACGAACACGAGCCCTAGCACCAGCACGATCTCCTTGTTGAGCAGCCGCCCGGCTGTTACGCTCTCAGCATGTTACGGGCGGACTTCCATCACCACATCGACGCCGACCCCATCGACGGCAGGTTCGTGCGTCACTCCGCGGGGGAGCTCATCGATCGAGCCGCGGCCGCGGGTCTGAACGTGCTGGCCATCACTTGTCACGAATCGGTTCCCTACGACGATGCGGCCAGCCGCTACGCCGCCGCCCGGGGTGTGCTGTTGCTGCGCGGTATGGAGGCGACTGTCGACGGACACCACGTGCTCCTCTTGAACTTCCCGGAGTTTCCACCTGGCGTATGCAGCATGGAGGAGATTGTGGCGCGCAAGACGCGCGACACGCTCGTCATGGCGCCCCATCCGTTCTACCCGGTCGGTCTGGGGATGCGGGACACCCTCGCGTCCTATCCAGATGTCTTCGATGCAGTCGAGTTCTCCGGACTGTATACGCCGCTGACTCGGCGCTTCAATCGCCGCGCAGCAGATTACGCGCGGCGGATTGGCGTGCCCGTGGTGGGTAATTCCGATACGCACTTCCTGTGGCAACTCGGCCGCACCTACACGCTCATCGATGCGGCGCCGGAGCCGACTGCGGTGGTCGATGCGCTGCGTCACGGGCG
>Ga0209048_10002388_pt1 | contig 18651 bp, 17 predicted proteins | sample FrelakmetCRP12CR_FD_187146 | JGI IMG/M metagenome (GOLD analysis project Ga0209048, IMG submission 187146) | Freshwater lake sediment microbial communities from the University of Notre Dame, USA, for methane emissions studies - CRP12 CR (SPAdes)... | ecosystem: Environmental > Aquatic >... | reverse complement strand
CTGGCGAGAGGGGAGCCATGAGGCTACCTAAAATGCTAAGCCATCGCCACCCGCCTGTTCGCCCGCAACCTCACCGCCGAACTCCCATGCCGAGACCGTCATGCACCTGAGCAGAATGGCGATCGCCGCGGCGCCGGTGCTGTTCGTGCTGTTGTGGAGCACCGGCTTCATCGGCGCCCGCTACGGCTTGCCCTATATCGAGCCCCTGACGTTCCTGGCCGTGCGCATGGTATTCGTGGTGCTCATTCTCGGCGCCATCGCGCTGATTGCGCGCGCGCGCCGGCCGGACCGCTGGGAGATCGGCCACAGCCTAGTGGCCGGCGCACTGGTGCACGGGCTTTACCTCGGCGGCGTGTTCACGGCGATTAGCCAGGGAGTGCCGGCCGGAATCTCAGCGCTGATCCCAGGCCTGCAGCCGATCCTCACATCTACGATCGCCAATCGCTGGATGGGCGAGACGGTGACGCGCATGCAATGGGTTGGTCTCGTGCTCGGCCTGCTCGGCGTTGCGCTGGTGCTGCATGACCATGCCATCGTGGCGGCGGGTTCGCCGCTCGGCTGGGTCGCGAGCATGGTGTCACTCATCGGCATCACGCTTGGCGCGCTCTACCAGAAACGCTATTGCGGCCGCATCGACTGGCGCACCGGCAATCTGGTGCAATATATCGGCGCCGGCACGCTGTTCTGGCTCGGCGCCTTTGCCTTCGAGACACGCGAGATCCACTGGAGCGGCGAATTGGTGTTCGCCTTGGTGTGGCTGGTGATCGTGCTATCGATTGCCGCAATCGGGCTGATGTATTGGCTGATCCGCCGCTCGGCGGCGACCGGCTTCGCCAGCCTGTTCTATCTGGTTCCGGTGGTGACAGCGCTGATGGCCTTCGTGCTGTTCGGCGAGAAGCTGGACGCACTGTCGATAGCCGGCATGGTGGTCTGCGCGGCCGGCGTGGTCCTAGTCAACCGCGGCGCGCGCGCGGCCAGCGGCGGCGAACGCGGCCGCTGACGCCTAGAACATAAACCCAAAAAATGGAAACTGGTTTTCGGAAAAGATCACGCTCAAGTAAAAGCTATTTCTCGCGGGTGAGCACTAGCTGGGTCTGCGTAACTAGCGCGCACAGCCGGCCGTCGCCACGGGTGATGCGGGTCTGCCAGACCATGGTACTACGGCCGCGATGCAGCGGCGTGCATTCGGCCTTGGCGACATCCCCGATCGGAATGGCGGCAAAGAAATTGGTCTTGCTCTCAACAGTGGTGGTGGTCTGCCCCGGCTTGAGATTGGCCATGGTGGCGGTGCCGCCGATATTGTCGGCGAGCGCCATGATGGCGCCGCCATGCATGATACCAAAGCGGTTGTTGAGCTCGTCGCGCATGACCAACTCGGCGCTGACGCGCTCGGGCGAGACATGCGTCACTTTCATTCCGAGAAAATCGGCAAACGGCGGCTGCGTGAGGGCCGCTTCGTTCATGTCGCTCATTGCAGATGCTCCAGCCCCGCCTGAAAATGCTAAGGGCGCGGATCGCGACCCGCGCCCTTCTTACACTCGAACGCATGATCTCCAAAAGCGATAAGATCATCCGCGCTAAAACGCGCTCGTCACTTCGGCTGCGGCACGATGCGGATATAAGGCCGCGGCGCCTTGAAGCCCTGCGGAAAAAGCTTCTTGGCTTCCTCGTCGCTGACCGAACCGGCGATGATCACGTCCTCGCCTTGTTTCCAGTTTGCGGGCGTCGCCACGCGATGCTTCGCCGTCATCTGCAGCGAGTCGAGCACACGCAGCACCTCGTCGAAATTGCGGCCCGTAGTCATTGGATAGACCAGGATCAGCTTGATCTTCTTGTCCGGCCCGACGATGAAGACGTTGCGCACGGTCTGATTGTCGGCTGCGGTGCGGCCTTCTGAGCTGCCCGAAGTGCTCGCCGGCAACATGCCATAGGCCTTGGAAATCTTGAGATCGGTGTCGCCGATCATAGGATAGTTCGGCGCGAAGCCGACCACGTCCTTGATGTCGACCGCCCATTTCTTATGATTGTCGACTGGGTCGACCGAGAGTCCGATGATCTTGGTATTGCGCTTGTCGAATTCGGGCTTGAGGCGCGCCATGGTGCCGAGCTCGGTGGTGCACACCGGCGTGAAGTCCTTCGGGTGCGAGAACAGCATGCCCCAGGAATTGCCCAGCCAGTCGTGAAAGCGGATTTTACCTTCGGTGGTGTCCGCCTCGAAATCCGGGGCGGTATCGCCAATTGCCAATGTCATGGCAAACCTCCAAATTTAAGAACGCTATACGTTCGGGCAGTTAATATATGCGCCCACGCCAAGACGGAATAGGCCCGCGCGCAAAGAGTATTGATGCACCTTCGGTTGCTATTTGCGGAGAACAAAACTTCGGCGGCGGGGCGCCGGGTGGAACGGATTTCCCCCGTGGATTGCCGATGGGCGCTAGCGGCTGGCCGCTTTATTCCGTTCTTCCAGCCTGACCGTCCGTCCGGGGAAACCGGCGGCGTCGAAATAGACCGAGGAGCCGACAGTTTGGGTCATCAATACGGTCTCGAGGCCGACGTGGGCGGGTTTGGAACGCATTGCTCTGGCGGTCACAGCCGGCGCGTTGCCGCCGGGCAGCGATTCCTCGATCACACGCCCGACCAGCTTGCCCATGTCGGTGATCTTCAGGTGCAGCACATGCGCCAGCGTCTTGCCGATGTCGGCATTGCTCACGGGGGCCTGATCGACATAGCCCATTAGGACACACAGGCCACTACGAGCAGGATCCTCGACCTAATCGACAGGCAGTTCTCCCTGGTATCTTTGTTGCTATGCCGCGCTAGATACGCCCGCTGCAAGACGGTATTGTAACAAACGCAGGTTATCCGCAGACCAACTCCGCCAGGTCTGGCGAGGGGCATCACTGTTAAGGCCGCATGTTCAAGCGTATCCTGATTGCCAATCGCGGAGAAATCGCCTGCCGGATCATCAAGACCGCGCGCCGGATGGGGATCGAGACGGTTGCCGTCTATTCGGAGGCCGACAAGGACGCCCTCCACGTGGCGCTGGCGGATACCGCCATCGCCATTGGGCCGGCGCCGGCGGCAGAAAGCTATCTGGTAATCGATAAAATCATCGCTGCCTGCCAGGCGAGCGGCGCCGAGGCCGTGCATCCGGGCTACGGATTCCTGTCCGAGCGCGAGGCGTTTCCCAAGCTTTTGCAAGCGGCTGGCATTGTGTTCGTCGGGCCCAACTCGAAAGCGATCGCCGCCATGGGTGACAAGATCGAGTCGAAGAAGGCGGCGGCAGCCGCCAAGGTCTCTACCGTGCCCGGCCATCTCGGCGTAATCGCGAACGAGGTCGAGGCGATCGAGATCGCCGAGGAGATCGGCTATCCAGTGATGATCAAGGCCTCCGCTGGCGGCGGCGGCAAGGGCATGCGCATCGCCCATAGCAAGGCCGAAGTGGCGGAAGGCTTCGCACGCGCGCGCTCGGAGGCGAAGTCCTCATTTGGCGACGATCGGGTGTTCATCGAGAAATTCATCACCGATCCGCGCCATATCGAAATCCAGGTGCTGGGCGACAAGCACGGCAATGTCATTTTTCTCGGCGAGCGCGAATGCTCGATCCAACGCCGCAATCAGAAAGTGGTAGAGGAGGCGCCGAGCCCGCTGCTCGACGAGGCCACGCGCAGGATAATGGGAGAGCAGGCGGTTGCGCTGTCTAAAGCCGTCGGCTACGACAGCGCCGGCACGGTGGAATTTGTCGCCGGCCAGGACAAGAGCTTCTATTTTCTGGAAATGAACACGCGGCTGCAGGTCGAGCATCCGGTGACCGAGCTCGTCACCGGCATCGATCTCGTCGAGCAGATGATCCGCAGCGCGGCCGGCGAGAAACTGTCGCTCACGCAGAGCGACGTGAAGCTATCCGGCTGGGCGGTGGAAACCCGCGTCTATGCAGAAGACCCCTACCGCAATTTCCTGCCCTCGACCGGACGGCTAACGCGTTACCGTCCACCGCAAGAGGGCAGCGTCAACGGCGTCACCGTGCGCAACGATACCGGCGTCTACGAGGGCGGCGAGATATCGCTCTACTACGACCCGATGATCGCCAAGTTGGTCACCCATGCGCCGAAGCGCGAGCAGGCGATCGAAGCGCAGGCTGATGCGCTTGATGCCTTCATCATCGACGGCATCCGCCACAACATTCCGTTCCTGGCAGCTATCATGGCGCATCCCCGCTGGCGCGCGGGCAAACTCTCGACTGGCTTCATCGCCGAGGAATTTCCCAACGGCTTCCACCCGATCGCACCGAAGGGCGAGTCAGCGCAAGTGCTCGCGGCGGTCGCGGCTTGCATCGATCACGTGCTGGGCGAACGCAAGCGCCGTATCTCGGGCCAGATGACCGGACGCGGCGTCACGCGCGAGAGCCAGCGTGCGGTGTGGCTTGGTGATCACGAACAGCGGCTGGAGGTGAGGCGCGAGAACGGCACCATCGAGGTGCGCTTTCCGGCGAAAGGCAAGGCCGGGTTGCAGCGCGTGCTTTCGGACTGGAAACCGGGCGATCCGATCTGGACCGGAACCATCAACGGACATCCAGTCGCGGTGCAGGTGCGCAGCCTTCGGAACGGCTTCGCGTTGGCCTACCGCGGCTTCGAGACCAAGGCCTTTGTCTATACCGAGCGCGAGGCGGCTTACGCGCGGCTGATGCCGGTGAAAACGGCGGCGGACACCGGAAAGTTGGTGCTCTGCCCGATGCCGGGGCTGGTGATGTCGATCGCCGTCAAAGAGGGCCAGGAGGTCAAGGCCGGCGAAACCGTGGCGGTGGTCGAGGCGATGAAGATGGAAAACGTGCTGCGCGCCGAGATCGACGGTACGGTGAAGAAGATCAACGCCAAGCCCGGCGACAGCTTGGCGGTGGATGCGGTGATTTTAGAGTTTGCGTAAACATTGCCTGTGGTCCCGCGGTTCATGTTCGAGCCGTAAGCGAAATGGAGCGTCATGGAAGTCGGGACCGGCGCGCGCGCCAGCGACGTCAGAGAGTTCGCATGAGTGACGCGGCGCATATCGTTCGCCATATCTCGGTTCGTGGTCGCGTGCAGGGCGTCGGCTATCGCGCGTTTGTCGAATGCGAGGCGCTCAAGCACGGGGTCGAAGGCTGGGTGCGCAACCGCAGCGACGGTGCGGTCGAGGCGGTATTCGCCGGCCCGCGCGATGTGGTGGCGGCGATGATCGAAGCCTGCCGGCGCGGGCCATTTGCCGCCCGCATCGATGTCCTCGATCAGCGGGAGGGCCGTGCCGACGATCTCAAGCCGCGCCGTCCGGGTGAATTGTTTTCTGTGCTGGCAACCGCCTGATCCGCGGTGACGCTAAACAAGACCTCAAACTCCCGTCGCAGTACAATGTCCACTTCGGGCATCGACACCGGCAAGCCGAGATCCGCGAGACTGGTGACGCCATAGCGTTCCTCGCTCACCCCGCACGGCACGATGCCGGAAAAATGCGACAACTCGGGATCCACATTGAGGGCCATGCCGTGCAGCGTCACCCATTGCTTCACGCGAATGCCGATGGCGGCGATCTTGTCCTCGAAGGCTTGGCCCTTATCTTGGCCTTTTTCCGGCCGGCGTACCCAGACGCCGACGCGGTCCTCGCGGCGCTCGCCGCGCACGTTGAAGACGCTAAGCGTGCGAATGATCCATTCCTCCAGGGTGGCGACGAAGCGGCGCACGTCCGGGCCGCGGCGCTTGAGGTCGAGCATGACGTAAGCTACCCGCTGGCCGGGCCCGTGATAGGTGATCTGGCCGCCGCGGCCGCTCTCGAACACCGGAAAGTGGGCGTCCAGCACGTCTTCGCGTCGCGCGCTCGTGCCGGCGGTGTAGAGTGGCGGATGCTCGATCAGCCAGACCAGTTCCGGCTCGCGGCCGGCGGCCACGGCTGTGGCGCGCGCGTCCATGAAGGCCACCGCGTCTTCATATGACACGAGCGCATCGCTCACGCGCCACTCCACCGGCGCCGATCCGGCCGGCGCGGGGAGGCCCACGGTCAATTCGTTGCGCGCGTTAGCCACTCGTTCACCATACCATGCGGCACCATCATCGAGTTGGAATCCGCAGAAGACGACGCCGTCAGCATCCTCGCCAATAACCCACCGGTGGCCGAGGGCACGGTGGCGGTCAACGGCAACCGCACCGCTGTCGAGGTCGGCGAACTGCTAGCGCACCCGCCGGATATGCGTTGAAGTTTCGACCAACCGGCCGCTGCACTGTTCGCCGATATATTTTTGGTCTCCGCCCTAGGAAAGCCTGCGCGATTGGCGTAATGGCTTGATGACGCGGGCAAATTCAAGGCCCATCGTTGCAGTCGGAACTGCTGGCGGCCCTTGTCCCCCCAGACCCTATTTGTTACACGGTCCGCCATCGTTGGGACGCGAGGTCTTTCAAGACCTTTCGCCCATTCCCAATGCGGCCATGGCGGAATTGGTAGACGCACTAGCTTGAGGTGCTAGCGGGGCAACCCGTGGAGGTTCGAGTCCTCTTGGCCGCACCAACCGCAAAAATGTATTGATTTCAAAGTGATAGTATCTTGTTGGTAGTATGATTTGTAGCACAATTGTGTGTAGCAAAATACCTATAGGGGGCAAAAGGGTCCGATTGGTTTAGGATGATGTTAGCGGCGAAGATCACCGCCGTGCAAAGACAACGCTCTATAGTCTAACGCGCTCCGCCGTTCACTTCTCAACTTCGAGAAGACGTGCAGGGCAGTCTGCCGCCATATTTTGGGCCCCTTTCGTTCAGACGTCATTCACGAATATTTAGCCTGTATACAGATCGCCACGTCGTGAGGGTCGGACATCAAACTATGCGCAGACTTGTCAAAATTATTGTCGCGATCGCCACGCTGGTTGTGGCTTACTCCGCAAACGCACAACAAACGGAAAAGCGTATCGCACTTGTGATTGGCAATGGAGCCTATCAAGCGGAGGCGCTGCCGAACTCTCCGAATGACGCAGGCTTAATCGCGCAAACGCTTCAAGCCGCGGGCTTCGATGTTTTAGGTGCTCGCGATCTTGATCAGGACACATTGCGCCGTACGTTTCGTGATTTCTTGGACAAGGCGTCGGCCTCAGGGCCAGATACTGTCGCGTTTGTTTATCTGAACGGCTACGGCGTTCAGCTTGAAGGAGAAAACTATTTCGTGCCGGTCGACGCAAAGATCGCACGCGATGCCGACGTCTCCGTCGAGGCGGTAAGGCTGTCCGATTACACCCGGCCGCTTGCTGCGCTCAAATTGAAGGCCAATATTGTTGTTCTCGATGCGGCGCGCGCGCATCCTTTTGCAAAATCCAGCCAGCCGCTTGCCAGCGGTTTATCGCTGGTGGAACCGGACAGGGGCATGTTGGTCGCTTTCAATGCCGCCCCCGGCACGGTGGCGCCGCAGGAAAAAGGACCTTACGGCGCCTACGCTCAGGCTCTTGCTGAGATGATTCGCACCGGCGGACTGCCGCTCGACGAAATGTTCAACCGGGTTCGTCTGCGCGTCAACGAGATGACCAAGGGAGGCGAGGTCCCGTGGAATTCCTCAAAGATCGACGTTCCATTCGTCTTCTTCGATCGCGCTCCTGATGCACCTCCGCCGGTGGTCTCAGACGAACAGGTATCCTCAATTCGCTCGAAGCCTATTCGCGACCTCGGCGCCCAGGAGGCGTATGTCGCCGCGTTGGAGCGGGATACGCTTCAAGGCTACCTAGATTTTCTGACGGCTTATCCTGGTGATCCAATGGCGCCACGGGTTCGTGCCATCGTGGCTGCCCGCCGCGAAGCAATTACCTGGAGGCGTACGCGTGTCGTCGACACGCCGCAGGCGTATTGGTCCTACCTTCGCCGGTATCCGCGCGGTCCGCATGCAATCGACGCGCGCCGTCGCTTAGCCTATCTGTCCGAAGCATTTGAACCGCCGCCGTCTTTCGATGTCATCACTTACGATGTGCCACCACCGCCGGAAGAAGAGGTGGTTTATTTCCGCCAGCCTGTGCTTGTCTTCGATGATCCGGACTACGGGTTCGGTCCGCCGCCGCCGCCGCCGATTTTTTTCCTGCCTCCGCCGCCGCCCGATTTCGTGGTCCTGGCGCCGCCACCGCCGGCATTCGGACTTTACATATTGCCGGTTCCGATCTTCGTTCCGGTCCCGGCGTACTACAATCGTCCGGCCTATGTAGCGCCGCCGCCGCAAAACATCATCTACAACAACATCCACAACACGGTCGTCATCAACAACACGACCAACACCGTCACCATTACCAACCCGCGCGGCCAAACGCAGACGCTCACGGCGGCTCAGGCTCTCGCGCCACAGACCGGTTCCTCGCCAAACCAACTTTCACCGGCAGTAATTCCGTCGCCGATACCCGGCACTCAGACCACACCGTCTGGAACTCTGTCGCCGGGTGCGGCGCCGGCAATCGGAGCAGCGGCAGGCGCCGCACTCCTTGCGCCTTCGCTACCTCCTTCGGTTGCGAAGAAGGCGACTGTGATACAGACGCAAAATCCTCAGGCAAATCCCGCTACGAAAGGCCTCGTTGGAACGACAGGTCCAGGTGCGGCGCCATTTGCACCTGCGCAGGGAACGCCGACCCAGCCTAATGGTAAACCCGCGGCGCAAACCCTGCCCGGATCCAACGGCCAGCCGCTGCCCCAAATAAACGGAAAACCAGCTGTTCCGAGCCAGGCGCTGCCACCCGCCGCGGGAACCGTAGTACCGCCGCCACCCGCTGCGCGCACGGTAACGCCGCCGCCGCCGGCCGCACGAACGGTAACGCCGCCGCCACCCGCCGCGCGCACGGTAACGCCGCCGCCGCCGGCCGCGCGCGCGGTAACGCCGCCGCCGCCAGCCGCACGAACGGTAACGCCGCCGCCACCCGCTGCGCGCACGGTAACGCCGCCGCCAGCCGCGCGTACGGTAACGTCGCCGCCACCAGCCGCGCGTACGGTAACGTCGCCGCCACCAGCCGCACGAACGGTAACGCCGGCGCCAGCGAAACCGTGTGTCTTACCCAATGGGCAGGCGTGCCCACAAAAGAAGTGAGTCTTGCTGAAGAATTCTTCGCTGCGGCATTCGCGATATAAATGGCCGTAATTGTGTTCGCAGCGTCCGCGTGATCTTCGCTCATCCCTCAGAAGCAGAGTCATTAGTTGGCGCGATAGGTAATGTCCGCTTTAGGCCACATCCAGACATCGGCATCGCTAAAAACTTGACCTCCCAGACCGAAGCCCGGGACGCCATGAGCTGCGCTCGCTGAAGTGGTTCAACTAGAACCTTAATCGTCCTCGTCCTCGATCGGGCTTAGCTGGCGAAACGGCTCGGTCGCCAGGGTAATTTTCCGCCGGCCCATTGCGTGCGCGTCAGCGGACAACGACTGCGGGGTTTCCCGCGATCGCTCGAACAGGACGGCACCGGCGTTGCCTCCCAACCAAGTGAGATCGTCTTTCTCGCAGGTTGCCGCGATCGCCAGTCCGATCGAAGCAAGATGGGCGCGGCGGTAACAATACACGGCGAGCAAGACTCTTGCTGTTGGCGAGACCGTCGCAATGAGTTCGCTCAGCCCATGGGGGCTGGCGCGATACATCGCGCCCAGCATTTCATCGGGGACAGGACAGGGCTCTTCCTCAAGAAGTACGTGGCGTTCGGGCAGCATCGTGAATCCTCCGAAGCGGTTTTTCCCACGGTGACCATTCAATGCAACGAGTTAACCAAACGTTAACTCTGCGGGGTCTCGCGCATATGGTGGATCGGGCGTTGCCTTCTTGCGGCGATGGGTCCGCCTTACCCGCCTGCAGACATCCACCTGACGGGCCAGCGGCAGAAAAGGCCAATCGTAGAAATTCTGCCCTGTGGAGGAAAAGATTTGTCAGCAGCTCCAAGGCGTCGAGCGAGGCATGTGCGTCATAGCGCGTATGCTCTCGCAGCCGCGAACTACTTTGTCGCGTAGTCGCTGAACTCGGCTAGCGCTTTTGCAAGTGAAGGCGTCGAGGGAGGGTCAGCCAAGCCGTGGCGCGCATAGATCGTGTTACCAAGGTATTCGGCTGAATTATACGTGAGCCAGACCTTGCCGTCGTCATCCTGCCAGACCAGTGCTTTCGGTGGCACATCGATCGCCAGCAGCGGTGTTTTTTTCATGACTGGCGTACCGAATTTCGGATTGCCAAATACGATGACTGTGCGCGGCAACATGTCGAGGCCAAATTTCTTCGCCGCAGCGGCATGATCAAGTTCGGTGAAAACCAGAAAGCCATTCGCTTCCTTCGCCTTGACCGCCGTTTCAAATCGCTCGACCGTCTCCTTGACAGAATATCGGCTTTGCTTTGTGATCAGACCTGAATCAGCAGCTGACGCTGGGTTTGCGACAGCCAATAGCGCGAGCCAAAGAAGCAGTCCGATTAGGCGGTGGTTGGCTACGTCCATTGGTTCCTCCCAGTCGTGCCTACGTAGCTCATTAGAGTTTCTAAAAATCCGTAAGGCAAGAAGGCTTCTGTTAAGGTCACTCACGTCGCTCATGCAGGTAAGGGAAGGGCCACGTCCGGACATGTGAAGTGGCTGCGAGCACCGGCGCTGGAGTAGTTCTTCTGCCAATCTAGTTTGCACAAATGGAGGTGGCGGTCAGCGACTTCACCTCGCGCAGGGAATTATAAAAATTAGACGCATAGGTTCTGCATCGTGCGGCCTTCTCTTGGCCGCACCATACTGACAATCGCCGGAGCCGACCTAGCGCTGGAACAACGTCCAGCCGAAACTCGAGGCGGCGGTCTGGGCTCTGCGCTTTTTATCGGAGATGCTGGCGGCGATCACCGGATCGCGGTCGTTGCGGATGGCCCGCTTGTGGTGGTGTACCGCCTTGGTCGCCTTGTCGGGGCTCGGCAGGTTGGTCTTCACCACCCGCGGCCAGCCACCGCTTTCGGCAATCGCAGGGGCCGGGGGCTCGGGCACCGAATTTGGCCGGTCGCCGACGGGCACCGCCTGCACGATGTGGTAGCCTTTCGCCTTGAGTTCCCGCAGTAGGGTCGGTAGCGCCATGGCGGTGGCGGGATGGATATCGTGCAGCAACAGCACGCCGCGGTGGCCCTTGGCCTCGATCCGGCTGATCGCTTTGCGCACGATGTCCTTGGCGGTCACGCCCTTGTGCCAGTCATCGGCGACTTCATCGGCGCTCCACACCGCCAGCGACTGCGAGGCGAGATAGGTTTCCACCTGCTTGGTGCGTAGCAGGCCGGGAACCCGGAAGAACGGCGCCACCGCACGCGGATCGCCGACCGCGGCCTGCACCGAGGCGATGCCGACCCCGACCTCGCGTTCGATGCGCGGCAAAGCCATCTGGTCGAAGGTGAGGGGATGGTTCTGGCTGTGGGTGCCAATGACGTGGCCGGCATTGTAGATGCGCCGCACCACATCCGGATAGGCGCTCGCCATCCGGCCGACCAGGAAGTAGGTAACCTTCACGCATTCACTCGCCAGAGTATCGAGGATGCGGTTGGAATAGGGCGGCAACGGTCCGTCGTCGAAAGTAATCGCCACCTCGTGGTCGTTGAGCGGCAGCGTGCTACGATACTGCATGCTGCCGATGCGCGGGAGCGCGGAGGCATCCACCTCGATGGTCCGGCTGGTGCCGATCGCATTCGGGTTGCCCGGGCACGAGTCTGCTACGGCTGGGGCGATGCCACCGACCAGGCAAAAAGCAACAACTGCGGCAAAGCGCATTGGGCACCCCGCTCCCCATCTAGCGTTGTTTGATGCTATCCCCAAATGGAGCGACCTTCCAAAAATACAAATTATAATATTAACGGGATATTAGCCATTATGAACCGTCCACAGCTTAGTATTTTGTCGGATTTTCGCGGGCCTGCGGCAAAAAAGGGACGGTTTTAGTTCAAAACACCGCGGCTACCGGCCGAAACGACATGCACGATACGGTATCCCCGCCGTTTAAGCTCGTGCAGGAAGGCGGGAAGCATCTGCGCGGTCTGCGCCTTGGTGTCGTGGAACAGTACTATTCCGCGGCCGACCTGCTCGATGCGGCCGAGGATCAGGCGCAATTGCTGGTCCGGGCTCATCGGCAGCCAGTCGCTGGCCCAGACGTCGGCGCCGAACACTACGATGCCGCGTTCCGTCATGCGGTCGAGTAGCGCACGGTTGGAGGCAAAACCGGGAAAGCGGAAGAATGGCGTGATCGGATCGGTGTGGCGCTGGCCGTAGACCGCGTATTCGTCTTCCTCGATGCCATGATTGATTTCGGCTTCCGCCTTGGCGAGCGGCATGTGGTCAAGCAGCGGGTGAGCATAGGTGTGATGGCCAATGCTGTGGGCTTCGGCCAGCGCGCGCCGAGCGATTTGCGGATTCGCTGCGACATTCTTGCCGAGCAGGAAGAATGTGGCGCGGACGCATTCGTGCTTGAGAGCGTCCAGAACTTTCGGCGTGGTGCGGGGCCAGGGGCCGTCGTCGAAGGTGAGCACTAGTTCCTTGCGCTGAAGTGGCAAGGTGGTTGGGAAATGCTTGCGGCCGACCCGCGGCGTGCTCTTGGCGTCGACCTCGATCACCCGCTCGGTCCCGAGCGCTTGCGGATTGTCCGGGCACGGCGCCGCCGCGGCGGCCAAAGGAACAAATACCGCGGTAACCACGAGAGCAATGATGCGACTCATCTGTCGGCCCTGGAGTCTGGTAATTGACCGCAATGGCCGCTGCCCGGCAAGCCTACCTTGATGACAGAGTTTACGCGTTAATCATTTGCCCAGCCGCTGCGGCGGAACGTACAAACGCTGCAAATAATCCTGTCCGTTGCCGAGGCCCGGCAGGCCCGATCAGACAAACGGCATGCCGCCGCTGCGCGATGATGATGGCGCGGTTCGCGCAGATTTCGTTGAGCAGTCGCACAGGCGATTCCAAAAAGTGGGAACCGGTTTTCAGAAAAGATCAGCACGCAATAAGCGCAGATTTACGGCGGTTACGCTTCATTCACATTGTTTGCTGACCACTCATTAATGCTGAATCTCTAATCGTAATCCCCGAGCACCGCAGCGTAGCGCGGGGAGTAATTCGTTGGACGACGAAGCTAAAATGCAAGCGACGGGCGCGAGCCTCGGCCGCTCGCTGCTTGCTTGGGCAAGACGGCAGCGCCAGCACCCCTCGCAAAATCGAACCGGCGCGCCGCGCGTGTGGTGCATGTTTTCGGCCACGCGCTTGATCGTCGTGCTCGCGGTTTTCGCCATGGGTGCGACCATGCTGATCGCAGGCATCGGCTACGGGCTGGCGCGCCAAAGCGACGAGCGGCTGTGGTTAGAGCAGCGCGCTTCGCTGCGCAATACTATCGCCGAATTCCGCACGCTGTTCGGACAGTCCGAGGCGATCGATCTGCGCTTTGTCCACATGGCCGAGCAGAGCGCCGGTCTCAAAGATCTCAAATTCGAGACGGAGCCGAGTCTAAGTGAGCGCGAGATGCAACCGGTGATCGATGCGCATGGCCGCATCACTGGATTCTTTACTTGGGAGAAGTCACATCCGATGACGTTGGCGATGAACCGGATGATGCCGCTCGTCGTCAGCATCGCCGTCGTGCTGGTGGGCTTTGCCGGATTTTCACTTTACCAGCTCAGGTACGCGCGTCGCGAACTTGCCGCGAGCGAGGAGCGGGCGGCGCGCGCCGCCGACATGGACAAGCTGACCGGGCTGCCCAACCACCCCAAGACGCTCGAGTTGCTCGATTTTACGTTGGCCGCGCGCGCCGCCGACGAGGTGACGACCTTCGCGCTGATCGAGCTCGGCGGCATGACGGATGTCAACGCGCATGTCGGCGTGCGCGGCAGCGACGAGCTCATCGTCGCCGTTGCCGAGCGACTGCAGCAGGCGCTGCCGGCGCAGGCCGTTTGCGGCCGGATCGGCAACGACAAATTCGCGGTCACGCTCAACGGCGCCGGCGACCTCGATGCCGAAGCCATCATACACGTCGTGCTCGAGACCGTCGCACGCCCGCATTGGATCGATACGGTGGTGCGGGTCAACGCGCATTCCGGCTTTGCACAAGCGCCGCGCCACGCCGCGACTCGCGGCGAGATCACGCGCCAGGCCGAGCTAGCGTTGCGGGCGGCGGCCAAGAAGGGCCCCGGCGCCGTGGTCGCCTTCGAGCCCGCGATCGATATCGTCTCGATCGATTACAAATTGATCCGCCGCGAGCTGCCGCGCGCGCTGAGCGCCCATGAACTGGAATTGCACTACCAACCAATCGTGGCCGCCAACGGCGGGCGCATCGTCGGCGTTGAGGCGCTTCTGCGCTGGACCCACGCGACGCGCGGGGCCATCCCGCCCGCGACCTTCATCCCCGTCGCCGAGCAGATGGGCCTGATGGACACGCTTGGCGCCTTCGTGCTGCGGCGCGCGCTCAGCGAAGCACACCGCTGGCCCGATCTTTATGTGGCAGTGAACTTGTCGCCGCTGCAGGTGCGCGACCATGCCATCGTCGATCTGGTGCGCGCGGCCTTGGCGGAGAGCCGAGTTGCGCCTTCGCGGCTGGTGTTGGAAATCACTGAAGGCGTGCTGATTGATAATCCGGACGAGATGCTCAAGCGCATTGAGGACCTGCATGCGCTCGGCGTGCGCATTGCGCTTGACGATTTCGGTTCGGGCTATTCCAATCTCAGCTATCTGCAGCGCTTCCCGCTCGACAAGCTTAAGATCGACAGGAGCTTCGTCGCCGTGCTCGGAAACTCCGCTAATGGCGGGGTGATCATCCAGGCGATCGTGGCGCTCGGCCGCTCGCTCGGCCTGTCGGTGCTGGTCGAAGGCGTGGAGACCGCGCAGCAGCGCGTTTTGCTGCGGCTTGCCGGCTGCGACGAGATGCAGGGCTTTCTGTTTGCGAGACCGGCCCCGGCCAAGGCGATTGATCGCTTGTTGGCGCAGTCCCGCCAAGGCGCCGGCCGCGCGCTACCGCCGCTGGCCGAGGCGCTGACAGCGTGATTGCAAGGTTATAGAGTTATTGCCGATCTGACCGCGCCCATCGGGGGCGCGCGGGAGAGCGTGATGATTCCTAACAGCTGGGTGGGCTTCGATTTCGGCCTCGGGTCCGATGTCGACATGCTGCGCAGGTCGGTTAGCGGCTTCGCGCAGGACCGCATCGCGCCGCGCGCCGCGGAGATAGACCGCAGCAATGCATTTCCGCGCGACCTGTGGCCAGAGATGGGCGCGCTCGGCCTGCACGGCATTACGGTGGAAGAGGAGTATGGCGGCTCCGGCCTCGGCTATCTCGAGCATTGCGTGGCGATGGAGGAGATTTCGCGCGCCAGCGCCTCGGTTGGATTGTCCTACGGCGCGCATTCCAATCTCTGCGTCAATCAGATCCGGCGCAACGGTAACGAAGAGCAGCGCCGTAAATATCTGCCCAAGCTCATCTCCGGCGAGCATGTCGGCGCACTGGCGATGTCGGAGCCGGGCGCCGGCTCGGATGTGGTGTCGATGCGCACCCGCGCCGACAAGCAGGGCGACCGTTACGTTCTTAATGGCTCGAAGATGTGGATCACCAATGGGCCGGTCGCCGACACCCTTGTGGTCTATGCCAAGACCGACCGCACCGCCGGCGCGCGCGGCATCACCGCCTTCCTCATTGAAAAGGGGATGAAGGGCTTTGCGCCCGCGCAGAAACTCGACAAGCTCGGCATGCGCGGCTCCGACACCAGCGAGCTGGTATTCACCGACTGCGAAGTACCGGAGGAGAACGTGCTCGGCGCGGTGGGCAACGGCGTCAACGTGCTGATGTCGGGCCTCGACTACGAGCGCGTGGTACTTGCCGCTGGCCCGCTCGGCATCATGCAGGCCTGCATGGATGTGGTAATCCCTTATGTGCATGAACGCGAACAGTTCGGGCAGGCCATCGGCCGCTTCCAGCTGATACAGGGCAAGATCGCCGACATGTACGTGACCATGAATGCCGCCAAGTCCTATGTTTACGCCGTGGCGCGCGCCTGCGACGACGACCGCACCACCCGCGAGGACGCTGCCGGCGCCATCCTCTATGCCGCCGAGCGCGCCACCTGGATGGCGCTGGAGGCGATCCAGTGCCTGGGCGGCAACGGCTACATCAACGACTTCCCGGCGGGACGCTTGCTACGCGACGCGAAGCTCTACGAGATCGGCGCGGGCACCTCCGAAATCCGCCGCATGCTGATCGGGCGTGAGATATTCGAAAAGACGCGGTAACCCGCCGCCTGCATTAACTTTTGCCGTCCGCGAATCAGATAGTGCATTGGCCGACGTCACCATTGAGCGTGGGGATAACGGCCATGATGCGGGTGCGACTGAAGGCCGATGGGCGGATCGTGGAAATCCTGCCCGACGGCAGCGAGAAAACCGTCGATCACGAGGACCCGGCGGCATTCGTTCGCCATGTACGGGCGCGTTGTGGGCTCACGCAGGCGGCCTTCGCCGAAAAGATCGAAGTGCCGATCGAGACAGTGCGCAACTGGGAGCAGGGCAAGCGTAATCCACGCGGGCCGGCGCGGGCGCTGCTCAAGCTGATCGACAGCGCGCCGGATGTGGCCTTCGCCGCGTTAGGCGGAAAGCGTCGCTAGTTATTGCTTGAGCGTGATTTTGTCCGAATATCGGTTCGCACTTTTTTTCGAGATCGTACTCTAAACCCCGACCCGCTCGCGCGGCGAATAACGCGCGAGCCGCATCAGCAGGAACATCGCGAACAGCGTTCCAATATAGACTATGAGCTGCAATTCGGTCGGCCGTTCGGTGTAACCGATCAGCGTATGCAGCATGCGGCCAAACAGGCCGCCTTCCGAAAGCAGCCAGGAAGTATCCCAGACTGTGCGGTCGAGCACGACGAGCATTCCGCCGTTATTGAGGAACTGCGCCGACTGCGCCGCCATGCCGGCGGCGAGCAGTGCGATCAGCCAACTCGTGACCGAGAAGATGTAACGGTTCGGGATCGCCAGCAGACCTAAATAGGTTAGTGCCGTGAACGCCGCGCCGGCGGCGATGCCGAGAACGCCGCCGAGCAGCAGCGATGGGGCCGAAGTGCCGGACGCCATGATGCCATAAAGGAACAGCACCACTTCCGAGCCTTCGCGCAGCACAGCTAAGCCCACCACGATCGCGAGCGCGGTGAGGGGCTTGGCGCCTTCGCTCACCGCCGTGCCAATCGATTGCATCTCAGCGGCGATCTCGCGGCCGTGCCGCGCCATCCAGGCGTTATGCCACATCAACATGACCACGGCGAGGCCGAGCACGCTGGCGTTGAACAGTTCTTGGCCTGAACCTTCGAAGGCCTGCGAGATCACGCCGGCGAAGGCGGCGACGAGGCCTGCGCCGAGCGCGCCGGCGCCGATGCCAATATTGATCCAGCGGCCACGGCCGAATACGCCGCGAGTAGCCGCCATCACGATGCCGACGATCAGGCCGGCTTCCAGGACTTCGCGAAAGACGATGATGAGGGCGCCGAGCATGGTTCTATTCCGCGATCACCACGCCCTTGGCAGTGGCTTCATGAAATTCGCCGACGAACGAGTAGTGCCCGGGCTTGAGCGGGCCGATTCGCACCACGCTTTTCGACTTGCCAGGGATTACCTTCTCGACCTTCATCGCTTTGCTTTCGAATTCCTCCGGGGTTGCGTCGTCGTTGATCACCGTGATCAACACCCGATTGTTGGCCGGTACTTTGAGCTCTTCCGGCGTGAAGCGGTGGTCCTTTATGGTGATGGTGTAGTCATCCGCCCGTACGGCGGCCGGCGCCAAGGTAACCAGGACCACGAGGCCAATTCGGACTAGAAGATTGCGCATGCGTTTTCCACAATAGATAACGGCCCTCACAAAAGCATTAAAAGCCATTGATGCAAGTGCTGAGTTCTAGTTTCGAAATATTTTAATGTAAGAAGCTAGGCTAATAGCTTGAGGCGCAATGTGTTGTCGCGCTTTGCGCTCGCGCAAATATCCGCACGATCTTGGGCCGCATCAGCCGAGGGAACCCGAAGCCGCCCCTTTAGTGCTCTCGAGCAGACCCAGTTGGCAGCACGGCGGCAAGCGGGCATTCTCCGGCGCTGCCTGCCCGCCAACCCATTCCAGCCGCCGGCCCAAAGGAGATTGTGATGCAATTCGTCGAAGCCCATGGCGCCCGAATTCCCCAAATTGGTCTTGGCACCATGACCCTGAAGGAGGACGTCTGCGTCCAGGCGGTGAAGACGGCGCTTCAGATCGGCTACCGCCATCTTGATACCGCCGAATTTTATGGAAATGAAAAGGAGAACGGCGAGGGCTTGCGCGCCTCTGGCGTCAAGCGCGAGGAGGTGTTCATCTGCACCAAGGTTCGCCAAGGCGACCTGAAGCCGGACGATTTTGCCCGCGTGGTCGACCAGAGCCTCGCGAAACTGCAATTGCCTTACGTTAATCTCCTACTGATTCATTGGAACAATCCCGACATTCCGTTCAAGCTCAGCGTCGGCGCGCTGTGCAAGGCGAAGAAAGACGGCAAGACCAAGCATGTCGGCGTCGCCAATTTCACTACCACCATGCTGGACGAGGCCTGGGGCGTGACCAGCGAGCCGCTGGTCTGCAATCAGATCGAGATGCATCCGTTCATCAACCAGGACAAGGTGCTGGCCGCGAGCAAGAAGCACGGCATGGCGGTGGTAGCCTATT
>Ga0209048_10002387_pt1 | contig 18658 bp, 10 predicted proteins | sample FrelakmetCRP12CR_FD_187146 | JGI IMG/M metagenome (GOLD analysis project Ga0209048, IMG submission 187146) | Freshwater lake sediment microbial communities from the University of Notre Dame, USA, for methane emissions studies - CRP12 CR (SPAdes)... | ecosystem: Environmental > Aquatic >... | reverse complement strand
GATCAAATGCGATGGGCATCTATTCCTCTCAATCGTCTGCTATATAGCAAGCTATTATAGGCTTAAGCAAATGTTGTTTCAGAAGTGGGTATTCCCATTGTGGTCAGATTCTATGTCGTAATTAACCTTACCCCATCTGTAGTGTATCATACTCAGGCACGAAAGGGCGAATGTATTCTCAATTTCTTCTGCGGCTTTCTTCGAATATCAAGAAATTGTGATATTTTTTCTGCCTATTTTTATTAACATTGTGATACACTGCTTGCCAGAAACGTAGTTACAAACAGGTACAATGAAAGGGTAGGCACCCTGATGCCTATCTCTGCAAAGCCAAAAAGGGTTTTCATGTGCCTGTGTAATGTATGCATTACACGGCGTTTGCTTTTAGCAAGATAGAAGTTTTTTTAATAGAGGAGGTTTCTTTATGGAAGCTTATTCTCACCAAAAAAGAAGCAGAAGTGCTTCAAAAGGTATGCTATTCGTGGGAATATTGATTTTGTTTGCTATGTTGCTCTCAGCATGTGGCAGCAATACTACAACTGGCAGCGGTAGCACTCCTACAGCTAATCCCGCGACACCTACTGTCGCAGCTCCCAATGACCTGATTACTCCAGGCACATTGACAGTAGGCAGTGATACAACATATCCCCCACAGGAGTATATTGATCCGGCAACAGGTCACGCAAAAGGTTTCGACATAGATTTGATCACAGCCATTGCACAGCGTATGGGACTGAAAACTAACGTTCTTACTACAAACTTTAATACCATTATTGATAGCCTGTCAGCTAAGCGTTTTGATGTCGTTATCTCGGCTGTGAGTGTAACCCCCGAACGCCAGAAAAAAGTTGATTTCGTACCATACTTCAACGCAGGGGAATCGTTGTTGGTGCAGAGTGGCAACCCATTGAATTTAAAGAGTACGGCTGATCTCTGTGGGCATAAGGTTGGAGTACAGAATGGCACGATCGAACAAGCTGACTTGCAGACTGCCAGCAATGCATGTAAAAATGCAGGTAAGTCTCCAATTGATATGACTGTCTTGACAAATCAGACCGATGTCATACAATTGCTGGCAACCAACCGTGTAGTTGCAACATATCAAGACTCACCAGTCACCGATTATTATAACAAGCTGTTTCCTGGTCGGTTTACAGTTGGTGGATCAGTGGTCAGTGCTGGTCCAGAGGGTATTGTTGTACGTAAGGGCGATAGTGTAATGTTTAATGCTATCCAAACAGCCTTTAATCAATTGAAGGCTGATGGAACCTATAATTCCCTTATTCAAAAATGGGGATTAACCAACGAAGCTATCCCTTAGATTTGTCGTCTCACCATTCTAGCTGTCATCCTGAGTGAAGCGAAGGGTCTCTCTTGATGGGCATAGAGATGCTTCGCTGTGCTCAGGATGACAGTGCTATTAGATGGGTTAGTATTTGCCTAAAGTAATAAAAGCGTAGCAATATATAATGGAGGCAAAGGATAAGTTGGGGTCGATCAACTAGAGTCCATTTAAAGATCTTGTCCCTGCAAGCTAACTACAAGGAGGTTCCAGGTGTTTCAGTGGGGCGTCGTCGGCCAATATCTCTTTTCAGGTTTATTTATCAGTGCAGCATGGACAACGCTGTGGATCTCAGTAGTTGCCCAGACTTTAGGCGTCATTATTGGTCTCTTTCTTGCCTTAATGCGCATGTCACGTTTTCCATTGGTATCATGGCCTGCTAGATTCTATGTCTGGGTCTTTCGCGGCAGCCCTCTCCTGGTACAAATCTATATTCTCTTTGAAGGTATTCCAACAATCTTCCCCAGTCTTACGCCCTACCTTACTGCCTACTCAGTAGCATTAATTGCGTTCTCGTTAAATGAAGGCGCATATATGTCTGAGATAATTCGTGCTGGTATTACATCAGTTGATCCAGGCCAAATGGAAGCTGCTAAATCTTTAGGCATGCGGTATGCTCTTGCTATGCGTCGTATCATACTGCCACAAGCATCGCGTGTGATCATACCGCCTCTAGGCAATGAGTTCAATAATATGCTCAAAACGACTTCTCTTGCATCAGTAATCGGGTTATACGAACTTACATATACTGCTCAAGTCAACGGTTCGCAAGGCTTCATCATCTTCGAATTGCTGATTGTTGCCACGGTCTATTATTTAGCGCTTACGACCTTGTGGGGCTATGTACAGAACTGGATCGAGAACCGCATGGATCCCAATCGTGAGACAAAAGCCGAACTCACAGAGAGAAAGAACTGGACTCAGCGTATGATAGGATTTGGTTCGCGAACTAGTGGTAGTCTATTGTCAGGTACTAGGGAGAGACGCTAAAAATGTGCGCACAACAGACTAACGGAAGAGAAATGCTACGAGCTGAACAGATTGTGAAACATTTTGGCAGTCTAACGGTTCTGGATGGCATTAACCTTACTGTAAAGCGTGGCCAGGTTGTCGTGATTATTGGGCCAAGCGGATCTGGTAAAACAACACTCCTGCGCTGCATTAATCACCTTGAGAAGATCGATAGCGGTCGTATCTATATAGAAGGTGAAATGCTGGGCTATCGAGAAGTGAACGGGCGGTTAGTAGAAGATCGGGAAGCTACTATAGCCCGAATCCGCTCCCAGATCGGATTTGTGTTTCAACGCTTTAATCTCTTCCCACATATGACAGCGCTGGAGAATATTATCGAAGCACCTGTTCACGTACTCCATCAGCCCAAAGCTGAGGTGAAAGAACGGGCTATGGCTTTGCTTGAAAAAGTGGGCCTGGAAGATAGAGCCGATTCCTACCCACATAAGCTCTCAGGCGGTCAGCAGCAACGTGTAGCTATCGCACGTGCGCTGGCTATGAATCCCAAGCTCATGCTTTTCGATGAAGCCACCTCAGCACTTGATCCCGAGTTAGTTGGAGAAGTGCTGAAAGTGATGGACCAACTTGCTAAAGAGGGTATGACGATGATCGTGGTCACACACGAAATGGGTTTTGCTCGTGAAGTGGCCGACGAAGTAATCTTCATGGATAAGGCTGTAATTGTAGAGGAGGGGCCACCTGAGCAAGTTTTTGATCACCCTCAACACGAACGAACACGCGAGTTCCTGGGAAAGATTCTTTAGTATTAAAGTCTATAACCCGACAGGACTTGCAGCATGATACGTCGTTTTTGTGGTGGATGGTATAGCACAAAGGCGTTGTGGTAGCGTAAAGTGTGCCTGTGAATCCAGGAGACTTAGGAAAGCGCGTACAATCATCGGGTCAAAACTAGCCCCGGAGCCTGATAACAGGCGCTCTCGCGCAGCATCTTTGGATAGAGGTGCTTTATAAGGACGCTGCGAGGTCAAAACATCATAGACATCTGCTACAGTCAAAATGCGAGCGCTCAAAGGTATCTCTTCCCCTTTTAGTCCGGATGGATAGCCTCTACCGTCCCATGCCTCGTGATGATACAGCACGGTCTCAACATAAAATGGGTGTACGTCACAACCAATGAGAATTCGTGCTCCAATGAGCGGGTGGCGTTCCATCGTTTTACGCTCTTCGTCTGAGAGTGTGTCAGCTTTCAGTAGGATGTCATTTGCGATCCATGTTTTCCCCAGATCATGCACTAAAGCTGCTAATGCCAGATCTCGTGCGTCACGCCTGCTCCACCCCACGAAGCGAGCCAGGCGTTGGGCATATGTTGCAACCCTGCGAGAATGATCATACGTTACGATGTCACGTTCCTGGATACTATTCGCAAACGATAGCAGTATGTGTTTATTTTCACGTTCGCGGTCAGAACGGTTATACCTACTTCCCAGTAAGCTTCGCTCCTTGCGTGGATAAAGATTTGTAATCGAATCAATGTTATTCATTATTTAAGAATAGCGCCTTTGCTTATATGTAGAGATCAATATCTGACTCAATAGAAACGTATATTGAACATAATGCCTTGTTCAGTGAATCTCATTCAGGATAGAATAATAGCTTGTCTCTTTTGAGTCAAACTGTTAGGACTTCTGGCTAGAAGCCACAACAAACGAAGCGTTGATGTGTGGAGGGTTTAAGATATGGCACCCGGCTTCTTTAAACTTTCAGAATATTCCTAAGCTCTGCATATTAAATCACATTACTGTCGTTTTAGTTCAACAAGATTGAGGAACTATTACTTTTGTACCACAAAAAGTAGATAAGAGGTTCTGTATTCTGCCCCCCCCAAATAGTCCCTCTTTCTAGGCCACAAGTTTTTAAACTTCGATGTTTATGATAGACTCGTCATAAGCGGCTTAAAAATTATCAAAGTGTAGATACAAGATATTTATTCATTAGGGGTAACCTTTGTCTATTCGATTCAGGTTACTCGACAATTAAAGCAGAACAATGGTGCAAGTACTATGGAGCAGAATCCTGAACTCGAGCAAACGGAGAACGTAACAGAAGAACATCAATTGGCAGATGGCGTTATCACCATGGTTTTAACGGCAGATAATCATTTAGGATATACCGCGTCGACTCAACCTCCACGCAAACGCGAACTACGCAAGCAACAGTTGCGCCATGCTTTTCAACAGGCAACGGATTTTGCTATCGGCCAGGGTGTCGACCTCTTTGTGCAGGCGGGTGATCTTTTTGATACGCCAAATCCTGATGAGCAAGATCGTAGCTTTGTAGCCGAGCGACTCGCCCAATTGCGTCATGCAGGCATTAGAACTTTTGCTGTTGGCGGCATTCATGATACGTCGATTGAGGCACCCTCCTCATTGCATGGAACAAAAGCCGATTTCGCTTCCTCTATCCCTTCTCCTCAGCTCAGTTATGCACGCTTAGGAGCCTTACACTATTTCGCACGCTCTTCTGATACATATAAAGCTCTTAATCCAGATCAGGCACAAGAAGAAAATAGGCAACTTGAACCAGTCGTTTTTGATATACGTGGTACACAGGTTGGTATTTGTGGTCTAAGTGTTGTGGCTGATCAAGAAATCGATCCTCTAGAATTCATGCACCCGCTCAATGACTTAGCCCCTATGGCTATCTCCATGCTCATATTACATGCGCCAATTGAAGGTTTCGCAACTGAATCGTCCTTACACGAAATACATACACAAGTGAATCGAGTTAGTATAGCCAATCAATCAACATTCCGATATATTCTGGCAGGCTATCACCACGCGTTTCGGCATGTATCAATTGGCCAATGTGATCTTATTGTTGCAGGAGCTTCGCAGCATATCGACTTTAATGATCCTGAAGATGAGCCGGGATTTGTATTTTTGGGTCTTGCAGCAGATGGTATTCGTTGGTGCAAACATATTACTGTCGAATCAATCCAACTGCGAAGGCTGGTTGTGCCTGCAAAGGAATTGATGCAGCATGATACAAATGCAGACCATACAGATATTACTCAAAACATTTTAGAGCGCTTGCGCCCATTATGTACGGAAGGTGCTATGGTACAACTTCGCTTTGAAGGCGAACTCACGCGTGAACGCTATCATCAATTGGACCTCAACCAGATCCGGCACTATGGTGAAGAGCATTGTTTTGCCTTATCAATTGACGACAGTGCCCTTTCATTCTTATCAGAACAAGAAATCGTTGCATCTGCTGATGGGCGTGGAAGTTCAGTGCATAGAGATGAACGTTTCTCTCCGCGTGAGGAACTCATGGTCCTTGCAGACGAGTGGATTGCTGCTGCCCCTGATGAACAGGAACGAAAAGCCTTGCAGGCTACCAAAGAAGAACTACTTGCAGCCTTGAGGCATATATAGGTAGAAACACACCGTGTCTATTAGACCCACCATGGGAGTAGAAAATACATGATAATTCTTAAACATTTGACGGTCGAGCGTTTCAGGCTCTTGCGAGAGATTGATCTGCACTTTCCACAAAGAGGCAGTATACTGGTTCAAGGTCCAAATGAAGCTGGCAAGTCAACCTTGTTTGAAAGCATTTACTTTGCTCTCTATGGTGAATCACTGACTACTAAACGAAAGAAGCGTTCTCAGGATGAAAATAAACGCTATGATGATCTGATTCTTTATGGTGAAAATGAAGCTCATGTTACTTTAATACTGACGATCGGACCTTCCGAGCTTATCATAAAGCGAAGCGTTAAGCGAGGTAAAGGCCAGGAGATCTCCCTTACTGTGCGCAGACTTGGTATGCTTGAGGAACGTATTACAAGCCTTGATGCAGCCAACGCGCGGATCATCAAAGAAATTGGTCATATTGATGGAGCGACACTACGGAACTCCTGCTTGATAGAGCAGAAAGCGTTGAGTCGTGTTGAGCAACTCAGTGGTAGCGAACGCGAAGCTACTTTGCATACATTGCTCGGGCTTGAAAAACTCACACGTCTGGCTGAGCAATTCAAAGTAACTGACGAAGATGAGCGTTTGCTTACTGAATCTAGAGATTTACTCGATCTGGCCGAAATACAGAGTCGCATACCGGATTTGAGCACTCAATTGGGCCAGTTCGAAGCGGCTCTCGACGCTGTCACCATTCGCGAAGGCCTGGTAGAAGTAAATAAGCAAGAAGATGAGATAGTAGAACAGGAACTCACGCTAGAACGTATTCAACACAAACGTGAAGAATTGAAAATCCAGCAGAATCGTATACAGCAGCTTAGAAAAGCACAAAATGTACTTCGTGAAATTATTGCTGCTTATGAAACTATCGCCGAGGCGCAGCGCGAGTTACCGGACCTTGAACGCCAACTTAGTGATATTGAACGACGTGAGATAGATGAGTTGCCCGCTCTCGAGCGGCGTGTACAAGAGTTATCCGATCTCACTCAATCCTTTGGCACTTTGGAACGCATGGCAGCAGATTTACTTGCCGCTGTGAACACCATCAAGGATCTTGAACAAGGTCTCAAGCAAGATGAGCACATTCAGGCGCAACTTGCTGAAATTGATGACGAGATAATACACACTCGCCTGCTCGTTGAAGGGGTTCAACAATCCCAGCAGGAACTAGAAGCACAATTTCGTACAGCGCGACCTCAGTTGGAAGCTCGTCTGCAACGCCTTCAGGCTTTGTCTGATCGGTTTACTGCTCTCGAAGAAATAGAGAAAACACGCGCCAATAGAATAGATGATCGCGTGCCTGCCGGGGAGAATAGCGTTGAACTGGCTAAAGTAAATGCAAAATTGCAGGAGACGGAGCAGAAACTTGCCCAAATCGAGGGTGAAGCAAAACAGGCACAAGAGCGTGCCGATGAGGTCGAAAAAAATTGGCGACAACTCAGTATTCGTCATCAGCTCGAAGAATGGCTGCGTGCTATGGGCCAGGCTCAGGACCTGGCTACTGCTGAACAAAATGTGAAGAATGCCCATGATCAGCAAGAGCAGTTGACACTTACTGTTCTTGCGATGCGCCGAACAGCAACAATGCAAATCGGAATCTTCATCGCATGTCTCGTGTTATTCATTTTCTGTATTATTGGTGCTTTTGTACAGGCAACTCACCATTCATTTTTCACTCTTGTTGTTGGTATAGTAGCTCTCCTCCTGCTTGTAGGAGCAGGGCTAAGCATTCGAAATTATACGAAGACTCGCGAAAAAGAGCGGCATGCCAATCGGCAAATGCAGGAGGCAATCAGCCGTGTTGGAATGATGGTTGCCGCGCGCGAAACGGCTATGCGTATGGCAGGAGGTCCTGAAGCCTTTGTCAGGATAGAGCAAGAGATTCGCTCGCTAGGTGGTACCGTTCCACGTTCTGCACAAGAAGCCACATCTCTTCTCCAGCAGATACCAGACTCAAACGACAATGTAGCGGACTTGCAACAGCGATTGACTGAAAGTCGACAACAGACCCTCTCTGTTCAGAGCCAGGTCAATGCCACATTGGAAACAGTTGAGGAACTGCGTAAGAAACAACTACACTTACAAGATTTTCGTCATGCAAAAGGTTGGGACAATATTGACGAAAAAATCAGTGAAGATGAAGAAAATATAGCGCGCATGCATAGCGAGATAACTACAACTGCGGGTGAAGAAGGGCTTTCAATTGTCCTTGCTCCTGTAAATGAAGCTGAAAATACATCGTCTTCTGCACCCACGATTGCACCTTCAGATGCACAACTTCGTTTGGAAGTCGAGGGAGCTATCAAAGCAACTCGTGACGAAATAGCAAACATCGATAGTAATATGACAGTATTGCCCGAACTGGTCTTACAGCACAAAGGTCACCAGGAGGCACTCGATGAACTCCTGACGCGTAAACTTGCTTTGATGAAGCAGCACGATGAGTTTCAAGTTGATGAACCTTTGCGACGAATCGAACGCGCTCGAGAACAACAAGGGGCATTACGTGATGCTTTGCGCACACTACAGGACTCCCTACGCCAGCGTGTCCAGTCTCTGGGTTTTTCCTTTGGGCAGACAGCAATCAGTACTGCCGAAGCTGCTGCTCGCAAACAGCTTGAGTCATTACATCTCTCTCTCGCACGCAAACTCGAGATTCGAGACCGTCATATCCAGCAGGCAACCTTACTCAAGGAAAGCCAGGAATCACTTTCCGAATACTATCGCCAACTCGCAAAGTACAGTAGCTCAGTCGGCAGTTGGATCATACCGCCAAATCCCTTAGCTGAGGCTCTACAAAGCTTGCACGCTCGTTGTGAGCAGGAAATTCAAGAAGCTAATGAATCATCTCTATTGCAAGAGCTTGATGATCTTAAAAAGCAGGAAGGTGCTTCTCTGGCCAAACTTGAATTATGTAAATATGAAATCGAGCAGACACATGAACGGATTGCAGAGACGCTTGTACGACGCAGTCGGCCACCTGCCAGAGCATATACACTTACAGATATTTCGGCTGTCTGGCCTCTACTCAGCGCATATTCACCAGAGCATCGCACTGGCCTGGAAGAGCAAATTGCTGCTGTAGAGTTAGAATTGCACGAATTTGAACAAAAAGAATTGGAATCAAGTACACGTCTTGAAACAGGTGGTGAGAAGATTGACCTTGAGCAAGCACGCCAACGTATGCAGCAGCAAGAACGTAGTTATCAGACCAAAAAACGTGGTGGGTTGTTGATCAATGCCACAGTTGAAAGACTCATGCTCAAAATGATTCCGCGTATCGAGTATTATGTGCAACAATTGCTGCCTGTGTTGACTCGCGGTCGTTATCACGACGTAACGCTCTCCACCGAGCCTGAAGAAGGCGTCACGAGTGGTGGCGCCTTCCAACTGAACATCTGGGAACAGGCAGCAGCAGAGTATATACCGCAGTCGGCCCTATCAGGAGGAACGGCTGATCAAATCTCTCTCACCCTACGATTGGCTTTCGTCATTGCAGCGCTTCCACGTGAATTGAACGCCGCTCCCGGTTTTATCCTATTGGATGAACCTTTAAGCCTGGCCAGTCAGGATCGGATGCAAGCGCTTATCGACCTGGTCACAAGCCACCTGCTCTCGGATCACTTTGAGCAAACGTTTTTTATCTCCCATAATAACTCTCTTGACCTGGCTCTGTTCAAATATCATCTCTACATTGATAATGGTATGGTGATGGAATCCAACCTGCCTGCTGAAACTGCAATCCAAGAGCAGGTTCAGACATCAATACCAACCCTCGCTGGCACAAATGGGCGCAGTAATAATGAGAGTGCTGTAGAGCCACAAGTGATGCCACTTTAACCTGTTCTGTATCAATCGTTTAGGGACTGTAGAAGTGTAGAGGTTGTATGCGCGCAAACTATTGTTAAGCAATGTGATCAACAATTATGCTTGTGGTGATGAGTACCACTTGTAAAGAACTCTGGCTGCGGGTTTCCAATTTGGTTCGAACAACGGAACAGACCATGCCCAGAAATAGATGCCTCCAATATGTTTGTCTGCAATCACATTAGTCAATGCTGCATCATAAGCAGCGGCCTGTTCCTCCGGATCGGCTCGTTCACCCATCACCTGTGTATCTCGCTCCCAGGGGTGATACAGAGCAAATTCGCTATCTCGATATCCAATTTCTGAAATGAGCACTTGCTTGGTGAGTTGTGTTGATAATAAATCCAGAAGTGTCCCTATTTTTTCTTGCCAAAGTCCAGGTAGAATTGTAGGATCAAGCCTCTGTCGCGTATCTGTCAATGGAATATAAACAGAAACTCCAACAGCATGCAATGACGGATTATGCAGCCAGGAGGGTAATGTTGAATTATTATTAGTAGGATTAAGATACAGATACAGAGATGACCAGTTCATATCGTATGTCAGTTTCCCAGGAAAGATCTGGTGTACTCTATCGATCAACTGATTCCAAAAGCTTGCTGGCGCTTGTTGAAGCTTTTCAAACTCGGTGCCTATCGACATTTCGTCAGCGCCAGCCTGCGCGGCTGCTATTACATACGGCTGTAGAGCTAGCCAATAGCTATCAAACCATTCCTGCAATTGCAGGAGGCTGGAGAATTGAATCGATCCTGACCACGTTAACGTTCCACCAATGCTTAACAATGGGACTATAAACACGTGATAATACTTGCTCCGCGCTATACGAATCCCTGCCGCAACCGCATCGGGTGTTGGCGTGATGCTTGAGACGGTCACTTGTGTAGAGGTGACTGAGGTTTGATAGAGATTAACAGGTATTTCGACCCATTGGGCGCTCGTCTGATTTTGTATGTCATTGAGTCCCACCTGCCAATTTTTATCTGTGGAATCATAGGCGTCTGTTCCCCATTGAGGAAAAATTATTCCAGTCTGGAAATCAGGCCTCTGCATGCGTAGAACAGGAGTCGTATTCTGGTCTCTCGATGCGACTACTGTTTGGTATTGCTGAAATGGCAATGGTGTTGCATGCGGACGAAACTGCGAGAGGTGTATGAAAGGTATGTGCCCGTTTAGCAACAATCCCTGAAGAAGTATCCCCAACACCATCAAGATGAAAGAAATGAAATAGATACGCTTCGACTGTTGTTTCACTTTTTTCTCTCCACTGGTCTTGTATTCCAGGATTGCTGAAATGCTTGCATCTGAGTAGTATCAATTTTGTTTTCTGCTGCCAGACTCGGTTTTTGAATGACAAAGAATCCCTGCTTAGGCCGCAAACTATAGATTACCCCTGCTGCCTCTAACAATGTATACCAGATGCTACAGAATACTAACAACCATGAGACGACACGTTTCCACAGTAACTCGATCTTCGTCTTTTTCAGGAAAGGATGCGAATGCTTAGCCTGTATATCTATGCCGTGCAGGTATGCTAATATGAATGTAGCCCAGGCAAAGTCAGCAGGTATTCTCATCCAATAGAATGGACTTGCATGCACAAACAGAGCTAACACCGCTATGAGAAAAGGCAAAAATGCTATTTGCCATAGACAGGTAAATAAACCAAGGCAGAATCTATACATAAAAGGAATATTAGAATCCCTTACTACAGCCCGTATACCTGACAACCAACGACTTCGCTGCCTCACAAAATCTTTTACGCGCTGGGGAGGTTGCTCATGTAGATATCCATCTACCCATGCAAAGCGGTAACCCTGCGCCCATGCTCGTAGCGCCCAGGCAGCGTCTTCCGTAATTGAATTCGCAGAGCCAACGTCAAATGAGAGGCGAGCATCGTCCATTCCTCTAATCACGATGTAAGAGCCATGTATACCAAAAAGGGGCTTGCCGAGAGCATATTGAAGACGGAACCTCCCCAGATCGTCTGCCGTCCGCAAGGCATCCGCTCCTCGAAAAAACCAGTTCCCCCCCTGGTATAAGATCGCTCCCTGCCCAATCCACCCTGCTGGGTGACGTTTCTTTTTGCTAACCTGAGCGCTGGCTTCTCTCTCAATGGATCGCTGAACGAAACGATATAACCCAGCTAGCAACTTCTCGTCGACAAGACTCTCCTCGTCAAGATAAATGTACCAATCTTCTAACTGGGGACGCACACATTCCTGCAAGTACGTTAAAGCTCTTGCCTTAAAGCGCGATTGATGGTGTGTAACGTAGCCAGGTGGAACAACATAGATGTTTGTAGTATCGCCTATTCCTAAATTGAGAGAAACAGGACACTCGCTAACTATCTCGATCTGATACGGTCCGGAAACCTGTGGATAACGTAAAAAGGCCTGATGTACTGCTACAACGCTGTCCCGCAGAACGTCGATATTATCACCCCTTGTTACGAAGCGAAAGACAAGTCGTACAGGTTTTGTTGATGCATATGCAAGCGGCCACGCCGTTGTTGTAATGAATGGTAAACTAATTGGTTCGGGATTTGGACGGACTGCTTCAGCAAAAATGAACCAACCTAGCCAGAGGATTATTGCTAATGGCACGGGAGCCAACCAGGCTAGTTCTGCCCACTGAACGCCAGTTCTCCAGGCTGAGGGGTGAGTCGGGACATGGTCAAGTACCCCCTGAAGGCGTAAGAGCAAGATCGTAAGTATGCCAGTTGCACAGATTAAAAAACAGCGGTAAACCCAGGGTAGAAGTGCAACGAATACTCCATTTCTTGGATGGGGAGCAGGGTTGCTAATCCGAGTGAGTGTGCTCATCTCTGGTAAGATTGGAGTAGGAACGGCGGGCATAGGAAGCGTGTCCAGAAATGGTACGTTAGAAGCTTCACCTGGCAATTTCTGTGGGGTTACAGTTTCCATCCGCATTGTTGACTGGTCACATACTGCCTCTTTCAATGGTGGGTATTCAGGCATAGTTGGCACTTGTATAAAAGGCAGAGGGTTGAATTGAGTTCTAGTGCCGCTAATCATTCCATTTCGTTTCCCGTTTTGCCTTGTTAACCGTTGATCTTGTAATTGCTTTAAACGCGCTGATGCTCGATCCTCCGGGCGATCAGTTTGCATATCCAATCCTTATAGAGCTCACGTACTTGAGGTTGAGAAAATGCTATATAGAAGCCCAACCTTACTTTAGAAAAATTGAAAAAAAGTCCATGATGTAGTTTTTGAATCAGATCGGGCCACCAGCTCAGGCATAAGGAGAAGCCTGTACACTCACCCCCCGAATTGTATAACGCTGCTTGCTATGTCCAGTCACTTTGCGACAATTCTGTATGCTGGCCGCAAGTACCAAAGTACCGTAGAAGAAGGAAATCATGGTCTGCTTGAGGTCTGTTTGTATCCATCCAGGGAGATACGTTAACCATATAACATAATAGTCCTAAGGACTACTTTGAAAGCCGTAAAAGCTGTATTTTGAGGGTTTTTTTCAAGTAGAACGGCTACTATGACCGCTATTTTGACTATTTTGTTTCTCATAATTCTCTCCCAAAGTGTTAGCAGCATAGTTTGAAAGCAAAGCCTTTAACTCAAAAATTCGTACATGTAAGGAATTTGTATATGTCACGCTCGAATAAAGTTAGATTGTTGGGAATACTTGCATTTGTTTTGGTTTCAATCAATGTGTTCTGGCTTCAACCATTTAGCGTTATCTGGGCACATGCGACACAAAATATATCTCGTGTCCAAAAAACATCATCTTTGCCCTACAACCAATATGCTAGTGGTCCCTACACTGTGCAGGGCAACACTATTCTGGGATCTGATGGGAAACCCTATCTGTTTCATGGCATTGGACGTGATAGCCTGGAGTATGACTGTAAAGGGGATGGATTTTTTGACGCGCAACATCTAGCATATATGGGCTCTGGCACAAATACATCCAGCGGGACTTATTGGTATGCCAATACTGTCCGACTTCCACTTAGCGAGAGCTACTGGCTCAATGGGCAACCTGCCCAACAGTGTACTTCCGCACAGTATCAAAGTCTCGTAAAAACATCAGTTGATATTCTATCTAGATTACATTTGAATGTCATTATTGATCTGCAATGGACCGATGCTGGTGGACAAGCTGCGGGCGGAGGAGCGGCCTGGCAAATGCCCGATAGTGATAGCGTTATCTTCTGGAAACAGGTTTCTACGGTATACAGCGGTTACTCCAATGTAGTTTTTGAATTGTTTAATGAGCCGCATCCAGGGCCATGGTCATGTTGGGCAGCGCCATGCACTATTACAAATGATACTTCCTGGGTAAGTGACTGCGTGTGTACGCAGACCTTCACATACCGGAGTGTTGGGATGCAGGCCCTGGTTGATGCCGTACGCGGCACGGGCGCTACAAACCTTGTGCTGGTAGGAGGGATGAATTGGGGCTATGATCTCAGCCAGATTGCCAATTATCCTATCACTGGCACGAACGTGGTGTATGATACGCATCCCTATCCATACAGTGGGAAGCAGCCATCGAATTGGGATGCTTCTTTTGGCAATATCAGCAACACCTATGCTGTCATATCTGCTGAAAGTGGAGAATATGATTGTGGCACAAGCTATATGAGTCAATTACTCTCGTATTTCGATGCCCATCACATAGGTTGGATAAGCTGGTCATGGGTTTCAGCAGGTTCAATATGCAAGTATCCTCAACTCATAACTGATTATTCGGGTATGCCGGCTGCAAATCTGGGAATCTTTATTTACAAGTATTTACGAGGTTATGCTTCTGTGGCGGCGCCTATCCCTACACCATCTCCATCTCCGTCACCCAGCCCGGCTCCACCGCCAGCACCGGCAACAGGCCCGGTCAGTAAACTCTGGTACTTTGCCGAAGGACGAGTGGGGGCTGGATTCAAAGAATTTCTCACACTGGGTAATCCAACACATACGAACTGCCAGGTGAACATAAAGTATTTGACACAGCCGGATAGGGGTAATAGGGGAACAAAAATAGTATCGATAAGTGTTCCCGCAGCCAGGCGCGTAACTGAGTGGGTGGATGGTGATCTGAGTACGACGCCAACAGGACCTGGGATTTCAGTTGCTGCGATTATTACCGTGGATACTACAAGAACGCCGAATTGTAGCGGCATCGTGGCTGAGCGCCCGATGTACTTTAATGCCATGGGCGTCAAAAGTGGAAGTGATATTGTTGGTATAACCCATACTGGAACGACATTCTACTTTGCTGATCTTGCAGTTGGTAGTCAGGCTGGTGGCGGAAGCTATGCATCGTTCATACCAGTTTTGAATCCAGGATCAACAGCGGCGACTGTAACGGCTCGTTACTTTGCTAATGGAAAACAGGTTGGCTTTCAACAATTGACTGTTGCATCTGTTGGGCGTGGGACGATTTTTCCCAAAAACGCAAACCCCGCATTACCTTTACATGTAGCTGTGGTGCTGCAATCAACTCAACCGGTTGTGGTTGAGCGGCCTATGTACTTTAGTAACATCAATAGTGGGAACGCGGGAATGGTTTCCGGTGCATCTGATGTGGTAGGTATGCAAAATTTATCCAATGACTGGCTTTTTGCTGAAGGTTTCACGGGTGGAGGATTTCAGCAGAATTTTGTAATTGCCAATCTTGATCCCGCTATGACACAGGCAAATGTCACCATCAATCTGGAGTATACCGATGGCACACGGCGTTCATACAATGTCTCTGTTCAACCCCAGAATCAGCTTTTCTGGAATGTAAATACGAATGCTCTCCATCCAACTTCACAACCGTTGTCTGCTGAAATTACTTCCAGTGGCGCCAACATCATAGTCGAACGTGAAATGTTCTTCAAATATAGGCACGTTGGCAATGGCAGAACGCTAACTGTCACTGGTGGGACTGATGTTGTTGGCCAGGTAGGTCCTGCTACAGCTACATCATATAGTTTTGCTGAAGGTTATACAAATGTGGGGTTTGATGAATGGCTGACGATACAGAATCCAACGGCAAATCCGGAAACTATTGTTATTACCCTGGCCAATGCAAAGGGCAATACCTACACTTTCTCAGTCTTAGTAGTCTCCCACAGCCGATTTACGGTAGACATAGTAGGGACGGTCATCCAGCATCTCTATCACCATTCTGATGGTTATAATGGCTATGAGGTCTCAATGGCAGCGCAATCGAGTAATGGACCATTTATTGCAGAACGCCCAATGTACTGGAATGCTTCCGGTACCCAGGGAGGTAGTGATGTAATTGGGTATAGCATGTCTGCTTGATAGCCAATTTAGGTCATCAAATTCTGAATGCAAGAATCCGCAGCAACTAAGGGACAAATCACCCTGGATATGAGCTTAGCGGGTTCTCTTTTTTTGTACAAACTGCACTTATCACATTTGTAAATGAAACATTTTGAAATATTTTGAAATATTGACGATTGTTTTGTGACTGTTACAATATCATGAAGCCTACGGGATGGCGTAGTCTTGAGTATGTATTAAGGAACGTATATATGACACACTCTCAAAAAGTCAAAGTAAGTGGTCTTCTACTATTGGCAGTCATGTCGATAGGCGTGTTCGTGTTCACTCCTCTCAGTGCCTTATGGGCGCATATGGGTGTCCACGCGACCTCGTCATTGCCGTATCATGAATTTGCGGATGGTCCTTACAGTGTAAAAGGCAACATGATCGTAGGGGCTGATGGAAAACAGTATCTTTTTCATGGTGTTGGGCGTGACAGCCTGGAGTTTGACTGTAGTGGTGACGGTTTTCTTGATTCCGCTCACCTTGCATTTATGGGTCCTGGTACCAGCGGATCTGGCGGTACATACTGGTATGCAAATACGGTACGAGTACCTGTCTCCGAAGGCTTCTGGCTGCATGGTTATGCCGGGCAGACAAATTGTACCTCTGCGAATTATCAGACGGTTGTCAAAAACACAATTAATGCTATCACTGCTTTGAAGTTGAATGTCATACTGGATCTCATGTGGACTGATGCCGGCGGACAGGATACTGGAAGCGGAGCAGGTTATCAATTGCCTGACAAGGATAGTGTTACGTTCTGGTCTCAGGCTGCCGCTATTTATAAGGGCTACTCCAATGTGCTTTTTGAGCTATATAATGAGCCTCACCCCCCTACATTCGCATGCTGGGCAGCAGGTTGTGCTATCACCCAGGACAATACAAATAGTGCGAAATATAGTTACACAGGTGTGAGTATCCAATCGCTGGTGAATGCAGTGCGAGGCGCTGGCGCTAATAACCTTGCGCTGGTTGCTGGCATAAACTGGGGCTTCGATCTCAGCCAGCTTAACGCATTTCCCATTACTGGCACAAACATTGTGTATGACAGTCATCCCTATCCCTACTCAGGAAAAAATACGACTGCGGAATGGGATACCGCTTTTGGCTACTTGACGGCTACCAAGCCGTTCATATCTGCCGAATTTGGCGAGTACGACGGCCAGTCGAGTTTTGAGAGTATGGCCGTCAATTACTTTGACCAGCATATGATGGGGTGGATTGCCTGGGCCTGGTATAGTACAGGAGGCAGCAATGCCCAAGAAGTAGGCTATCCTCAACTCGTTTCTGACTACAATGGAACGCCTCTAGCAAATATGGGAACCTACATCCACCAGCAATTGCTGAGCTATGTAAATATCGGAGTTCCATCACCGACACCAACACTTCCTCCGGTGACAGGGCCAGTGAGTAAACTGTGGTACTTTGCCGAGGGTCGCGTCGGAGCAGGCTTCGATGAGTTCCTCACGCTGGGCAACCCCACCGTCAACGACTGCCAGGTGAATATCTCCTACCTGACCCAAGCGGATAATGGGACGTATAGCACCAAAACGTTCTCGATGCTGGTGAAGAAGTCCACACGCGCCACCCGCTGGGTCGATTACGACCTGGGCACCTCTCGCGCTGGAAATGGCATTTCTGTGGCCGCGACCGTCAGTATCGATACCAGCATCACGCCCACGTGTAGCGGCATCGTGGCTGAACGGCCCATGTACTTCAATGCCAGGGCTCAGAACACCAACAGCGGCAGCGATGTGGTCGGCGTCACCCATACCAACACCACCTTCTACTTCGCCGATATGGCCGTCGGCAGCCAACCTGGTGGAGGCAGCTACTCCTCGTACCTGCCCATCCTCAATCCTGGCGCCACCGCAGCCAACGTCACGGCGACCTATTATGCTGGGGGCAAGAAGGTCGGCACGCAGGCCGTCAAGGTGGCCGCTGGCAGCCGTGGCACTATCTTCCCAGGGCAGGCCTCACCCAGTTTGCCTGCCCGCGTCTCGGTGGTGCTGACTTCCAGCCAGCCGGTGGTAAGCGAGCGATCCACCTACTTTAGTGGCATCAATGGCGGCAATGCCGGCATCGTCTCGGGGGCGGCGGATGTGATTGGAGTACAACAGTTGGCTACTGACTGGCTCTTTGCCGAGGGCTACACCGGCGGGCACTTCCAGGAGAACTTTGTGCTGGCCAATCTCGATCCTACCAATAATCCCGCAACGGTGACCATCACGCTTGAGTATACTGGTAGCGCCTCCAAAGCCTTCACGGTGACGGTCAATCCGCTCTCGCAGGTTATCTGGAATGTCAATGCCAACAGCATAGGAGCGGTCTCGGCGGAGATCACCTCCACGGGTGCGCAGATCGTGGCAGAGCGCGAGATGTACTTTGGCTACGACCATAGGGCGAATGGACGCTCGATGCAAGCCACAGGCGGCAGCGATGTGCTGGGGCAGGTGGGACCTGCTGCGAAGAGCGACTACAGCTTTGCGGAGGGGTACACCAACCTGGGCTATGACGAGTGGTTGACCATCCAGAACCCGACGGCCAACACCGAAACGGTGAATGTGACGGTCTCCAATGGGGTGGGCACGGTTTACACGTTCGCAGCGCAAGTGGTGGGACACAGCCGCTACACGGTGGACATGGTGGCGATTGTGCAGCAGCATGTGTTCCATGGCGGCAAC
>Ga0209048_10002386_pt1 | contig 18662 bp, 15 predicted proteins | sample FrelakmetCRP12CR_FD_187146 | JGI IMG/M metagenome (GOLD analysis project Ga0209048, IMG submission 187146) | Freshwater lake sediment microbial communities from the University of Notre Dame, USA, for methane emissions studies - CRP12 CR (SPAdes)... | ecosystem: Environmental > Aquatic >... | reverse complement strand
CAGATCCTCACCGGACTTGGGGTCGATCGTGGTCGTGCCACAGGCCGACAGGGCCAGCCCCGCGAACAGAACTGGGACACCGAGTAGCGCCGGCCTGCGCCGGCGCGGTCTGCTGGTCATCTGACGAGCACCTCCTCAAGCCTCGCATCGCGTGTGCGCCAGCGCGCACATTAACCGCTCCGGTTGTCGGTGCAAAACGATTACAGCTGCCGCAGCCGCTCGACCGCCTCGAGCAGCCGCTCATCGGGCGTGGTCAGCGAGATGCGGAAAAAGCCCTCGCCGTTGGGCCCGTAAGCGCCGCCGGGCGAGATCACGACCGCGGCCTGCTCGAGCACATGCTCGCAGTACTCCGCCGCTGACGCGAAGCCCTCCGGCACCGGCGCCCAGATGTAGATCGTCCCCTTCGGCGGCGTGACATGCACGCCGGCCTGGGCGAGCGCGTCGCAGACCAGGTCGCGACGGCGCTGGTAGACCGCGTTCATCGCTTTGACGTCGGCGTCGACCTCGGGCGCGAGCGCCGCCGCGCCGGCGAGCTGGATCGCGTCGAACAGCCCCGAGTCGATGTTCGACTTCAGTCGCCAGTAGTGCGAGATCGCCTCGGCGTTGCCGACGATCGCCGCGCACCGCCAGCCGGTCATGTTGTAGCCCTTGGAGAGCGAGAACACCTCGACCCCGACGTCCTTGGCGCCGGGCGTGGCCAGGAACGAGGGCGCCACGTAGCCGTCGTAGGTGGTCTCGCTGTACGCGTTGTCGTGCACCGCGAGCACGTCGTGGCGGCCGGCGAGGTCGACGACCTCCTCGAACAGGCCGTCGGGCACGATCGCGCCGGTCGGGTTGTTGGGGTAGTTGAGGAACATCAGCCGGGCTCGCTCGAGCGCGCTCGCGGGGATCGCCTCGAGGTCGGGCGCGAACCCGCGCTCGGGCACGAGCCCCATCAGGACCGGCTCGGCGCCCGCCAGCAGCGGTCCGCCGGTGTAGACCGGGTAGCCCGGGTCGGCGGCCAGCGCCACGTCACCGGGGTCGAGGAAGGCGAGGTTGAGGTTGAAGATGCACTCCTTGGCCCCGATCGCCGGCATCACCTCGGTCTCGGGGTCGAGCGTGACGCCGAAGCGGCGCTCATAGAAGGCCGCCACCGCCTCGCGGAACTCCGGGCGACCGCGGTTGGAGGGATAGGTGTGGGTGCTCGGATCCGCCACCGCCCGCTGGGCCGCGGCGACGATCGGCGGGTAGGTCGGGGTGTCGGGGTCGCCGATCCCCAGGCTGATCACGTCGACGCCGGCGGCGCGCTTGGCGGCGATCTTGCGCTCGAGCTCTGCGAACAGGTACGGCGGTATCTGCGCCAGGCGGCTACTCGGTTTCATGCAGCTCCTTGATGAACGCCTCGGCCAGCGCGCCCCGGAACACCGGGACCGCCCAGCCGCTCAGATTGACATGTAGGTCCTCCCCCACCTCGACCTCGAGCTCGCCGCCGTCGAGTTCGACGGTCACCGGCGAGTCGCCGCCGCGCAGCACATGGGCGACCGCGGCGCCGGTGGCGCCGGTCCCGCTGCTCAGCGTCTCACCGGCCCCCCGCTCGAAGATCCGCGCGCGGATCCGGTTGGGCCCGAGCACCGCGAACCAGGAGACGTTGGTCCGGTTGGGAAACAGCTCGTGGCGCTCGATCTCGGGGCCGATCGCCGGCAGGTCGAGCGCGGCCAGCGCGCCCTCGTCGGCGACCGCGATCGCGCACTGCGGATTACCGATCTGGACGTGCTGGAAGCGCCACGTCCGGCCGGCCGCGACCAGCTCTCCGGCGCCATCCTCGGATCCGCTCGGGTACTCGGCGGAGCGCAGCCGCGCGCGGCCCATATCGACGGTCACCGTGGTGGGCGAGGTGATCGTCGGGCGGATCTCGCCGGCGGCGGTGAGGATCGAGAACGTGTCCGAGTCGGTCCAGCCCCGGTGGCGGAGATAGAGGATCGCCTCGCGGGCGCCGTTGCCCGACAGCTCCGCCTCCGAGCCGTCGGGATTGAAGATCCGCAGGCGGGCCACATAGCCCGGCTCGCCGGGCGCCGACAGCAGCAGGATCCCGTCCGCGAACACGCCCGTGTGACCCGCGCAGATGGCGCGGATCCGGGCCGGGGTCAGCTCGAACGGGAGCGCCTGCTCCTCGACGATCATGTAGTCGTTACCGAGCGCGTGCCACTTCTCGAACTCCACGCGGCGGCAGTGTATGGGGAGCCGGGCGGCGACGACCCGCGCCCTTCAGAGCTCGGAGCCGGGCGGCTGGCACCCGGCGCGGTCAGCCACCGCGCCCGGTCACGCCCGCCCCCTGCAGCCACAGCGCCAGCGCCTCGTCGGCCACCTCGGCCGCCGCGCGGCCGGTGACGTCGATCAGGTCGGTTCCGGCCAGCTTGCGCATCCAGGTGAGCTGGCGGCGGGCGTAGTTGCGCGTGCGCCGCTTCATCCCCTCGACGTCGCCGGCCAGCAGCTCCTCGAAGCCGAGCGCCTTGCGCGCCGTGACCGAGGCGCCGGCGGCGTTGGCACGGCGCACCTCCTCCTCGGCCCCGGCGGCGACCATTGCGTCCACGCGCCCGTCGATGCGCGCGTAGAGCTGTTCCCGCTCCATCGTCAGGCCGATCAGCAGCGTCGGGTGGCGGACCGAGTCCGACCACAGCTCCGAGTCTCCGCCGGGCCGCTCGAGCTCGCCGGCGTCGAGCAGCTCCAGCGAGCGGACGATGCGCTGCCGGTCGCCGGGTTCGATCTCGGCCGCGGCCCAGGGCGCGCGCTCGGCGAGCACGGCGTGCAGCGCCGGCGACCCGCGCAGGCTGAGCTGGGCCTCCCAGTGCTCCCGGATCCCCTCGGGGGGAGGTGGGCGCAGGCTCAGCTCGCTGATCGCCGCGCGCAGGTAGAGGCCAGTGCCGCCGACCACGATCGGGCGCTCGCCGGCCGCGAGGAGGCCGTCGATCTGGGAGTGCGCGAGCTCCGCGTACTGCCCCACGCTGAAGGTCGCGTCGGCGGGCAGGAAAGAGATCAGGCGGTGCTCGAGGGCCGCGCGCTCGAGCCGACCGGCCACGCCGGTCAGCAGCTCCAGACCGGCGTAGACCTGCAGGGCGTCGGCTGACACCGCGACGGGCCGCTCGCCACGCTCGCGCAGCCTGCCGGCGAGGGCGATCGCCACCTCGGTCTTCCCGACTCCGGTCGGCCCGAACAGTGCGATCACCTCGGCCGGGCGCATCGCGCTCAGTATCGTGGAGCGCTGCCACGGGCGGCGGACTCGGGGCATGTTCGGCGTCGCCGACCACGATGCCGAGCTCGTCTACGGTCAGCTGCGCGGGGCGCCGACGGCCGCCTTCTTCGCCGCCGGCGAGATCGGGCCGGTCGGCGGCCGGAGCTTCCTGCACGGCTTCACCGCGACCGTCGCGGTGTTCCCGGATTGACCCGGCGAGCGTCCCCCGGTCGTCCGCACCGCCCGACGAGTCCGCATTACACTCCCGCCGCGTGAGTCTCGTCAGCGGGAACGTGCTCCTGACCGGCGCCACCGGCGGGATCGGCCACGCGATTGCGCGTGCGTTCTCGGACCATGGAGCCGATCTCGTGCTGACCGGCCGCCGGGCCGACGTGCTCGAGCCGCTGGCGGCCGAGGTCGGAGGCCGGGCGCTGGCGTGCGACCTCGGGGCTCCGCAGGACGTCGAGCGCCTCATCGCCGAGGCCGGTCCGATCGATGTGCTCGTGGCCAATGCGGCGTTACCGGCCAGCGGACCGCTGCTCGAGTACACGGCGGAGCAGATCGACCGGGCGCTGCAGGTCAACCTGCACGCTCCGATCATGCTCGCCCGCGCGCTCGCGCCGGCCATGGTCGAGCGCGGGCGCGGGCACCTCGTGTTCATCTCCTCGATGGCCGGTAAGGCTGCGGCACCCGGCTCGTCGGTCTACTCGGCGACCAAGTTCGGGATCCGCGGGTTCGCGCTGTGCCTGCGCGAGGATCTGCGCTCCAGCGGCGTCGGCGTTTCGATCGTGGTCCCCGGCTTCATCCGCGACGCGGGGATGTTCGCCGACACGGGCGCGACCCTGCCCCCGGGGATCGGCACGCGCACCCCGCAGCAGGTCGCGTCGGCCGTCCTGCGCGCGATCGAGCGCAACCGCGCCGAGATCGACGTCGCTCCGGCGAGCCTGCGGGTCGGAACCATGTTCGCGGGCCTGGCGCCGCAGACCTCTGCCTCGGTCAGCCGCCTGATCGGCAGCGACCGCGTCTCGGCGTCGATCAGCGAGGCCCAGCGCGACAAGCGCTGAGCGCGGCGGGCGGCGCGCGGCGCCGGGCCCGCACGCCCCGGGCGTGTCAGCCCCCGACGATCGAGTGCTCGCCGGTGACCGACGCCATCGTGGCGATGATCTCGTCCGCCAGCTGGGCGCCGTCGTCGGCACTCTCGGGCGTCGCTTGGACGCGCACGACCACCTCGTCGCCATCGATCTCCTGCAGCAGCACGCGTGGCTTGGCCCTCGTCGGCGTCGAGATGCCGTCATCGAGCATCTGCTGCACGTGGGAGGCTCTGATGCCGGCGCTGAGGCGGACCTTGACGTCCACGGGCTCCGGCTCGCGGAGCGGCACCACGGCGGATGAGAGCACCACGCTGTTGGGGATCATGATCCGGTCGGCTCCGCGCGCCAGCGTCGTGTACAGCAGGCCGAGCGAGCTGACCACGCCTTCGCTGGTCCCCCCGAGCGGGCCCGCCTGGAGCCGCACGCGCTCTCCGACCCGGAACGGCCGCGCACTCAGCAGCACCATCCCGGCGATCAGGTTGCCCAGCGTCTGCTGGGCGGCCAGTCCAAAGACGACCGCGGTGAACGCGCCGCCGACGGCCAGCGTCTGCGGCTGGATGCCGACGATCCGCAGTGCGGCGAGTGCGGTGATCAGCAGCGTCAGCAGCCGGATCAGGAAGCCGACCGTGCCGGCGGTGGCGGGATCCATGCGCCGAAAGAACGTCGGCGCCGCCGCCCGGCCGATGTCCCGCGCCAGCGCCCAGCCGATGACCACGAGCGCCAGCGCGGTGGCGATGTGGACCGGCGTGTTGAGGCCGGCGCCGAACAGCGTCTTTCGGTTCGAGTAGACGATGAGCACGGCGACGAGCGCGCCGATCAGCAGCACCGCCTCGGTGCGCGCCCGGCGCACCGTCTCCTGACTCACCTGCTTGGCCAGGCCGACCTTCTCCCACGCGTGGCTGCGCGTCTCGAACATGCGCTCGAGATGCAGGTCCCGGCGGCCATGGTCGTGGCCGCCGGATGATTTCTGTTTGCGCTTGAACATGGCTTCGGGTCGTTGTCGATCGTGCGCACGTGATGCCCGCTTGGCAGCCCGTGCCATCGGGTGATTCAACGTCGTGGTACGACAGCTACCACCGTCACGGCTCACCGGTTTCACGACCGTGTCGCGAGTGAGCTCACACACGCGCACTCCGAACCGGCGAGCGCACGTTCCATCTCAAAATAGCCGCTCCTGCCGTTGGGCTGCTGTTAGGTCGGGCACGTGCGGCTGCCTGACCCCCCGCTCGAAAGCGCCGCACCACTGCGGACTCTGAGTAGCCCGGTAGCCTCGCCCTCTCATCCGCCTCGGTGGTCAGGTTGCTCCATCGCACGAACGTATGTTCGCATAGCCGGCGGACGGAGCCGATCGACTGACTCCGGCACGAAGCCGGCCCGCTCCAGCAGAGCCTTCCGCAACCGGTTGGCCGCGGTGCGCGAAGGCGAGCGGTCCGTTCCCTTACAGCCGGGTGCGCCAGCGCGGCTCGGCTCCGAGCCGCATCAGATGCGCGAAATGACCGAGCTGGACGGCGACCGCCTCGAGCGAGGTGGCGATCACCGCATCGGGCAGGCGGGTCGCCCGGGTCAGCAGCTCCAGCACCCCGATCGGGTTCCGGGCGTGGTGGATGGGCACGAGCAGCGCCGAGCGCATCCCCTCGCGGGCCGCACTCGCGCAGCGGGCGTCGTCGGTCGCGTCGAGCCCTGTCAGCCATGTCGGGTGAGGCCCGGCCAGCGCGCGCCCGAGCTCCCCGGCGATTGGCTGCGGCTTCTGCCACGTGAGCGTCTCGAACGGACCGAGATCGCTCGCCGCCCCGGTCCACATCGCCGTGCAGCGCAGCACCGCCTTGCGCGTCTCGGGCAGCCACGCCGTGACCGCATCCCAGCCTCCCTCCCCGCCGATGATCCTGACCGCATTCCTGAGCCCGGTCCTCCACTCCGAGGCACCGGTGAGCGTCGCTGTGAGGTGGTACTGTGCGGCCGGGCGCCACCTGAGCTCGGACACCACCTCGTCGGCCTCGGCCGACGACGGGGGCTCCGTGCGCGTGGCCGGCGCGACCGCCGGATGGGGTGCAGCGACGGGCTCCGGGCGGCGTACCGCCTCCTCGGCCTCCCGCTGCGCGGCTGCACGGGCTTCCTGGGCCTCCTGACGGGCTGCCTCGAGGCGCGCCGCAGCGTCGGCGAGGCGGGCGCGGAGCTCCTCCGCCTCACGGCGCGCCCGCTGGACCTCCTCACGGAGCGCACCAACCTCCTCGTCGGCGGCGGCCCGCTGAGTCGACAGCGCCGCCTCCGCGCGCTCCGCGCGTGCCCGATGGGCCGCCACCGGCGCCTGTGCACGCTCGGCCCGCGCCGCGTCGGCGGCGCCGGACTGCTCGCGCTCGCTCACGAGCGTGCGCTCCGGCTGGGCGATCCGCTCGTGCCCAGCCGACAAGGCGCTCTCCAGTTCCGCGATCCGCGTGCGCTCACCGTCCAGAGCCTGCTCGGCGGCCACGCGCTGGGCCTCCGCTCGTGCGAGGTCTTCTTCGACCCCTCCGGCCTCGGCGCGGTCGTCCGCCAGCGCCGCCTCGAGCTGGCCGAGACGCGTCCGAGCGTGATCGAGATCCCGCTCGTGCTGCTGGCGTCGCTCCCGCTCGGCGCCGAGCTCCGCTTGCAGCGCGTGGGCGCGGTGCTCGGCATCGGTCGCAGCTGACCGTGTGGCGTCGAGCTCCGCGCCGAGCCGCCGGCGCTCCTCCCTCAGTGCCCGCTCCAGGTCCTCCATGCGCGCCCCGTCGTCGGCCAGCGTTCGCTCCAGCTCCGCGCGGTGCGCGCGCTCTTCCGCCAGCTGGGTCGCAAGCCCCGCTTCCACCCCTCCGGCCTGCGCGCGATTGTCGGCCAGCGCCGCCTCGAGGTCGCCGGGTCGCGCCCGGGCTTGTTCGAGCTCCCGCTCCCCCTCGTCGCGCCGTTCCCGCTCGGCGGTGAGCTCCGCCCGCAGTTCGCCGGCACGACGCTCGGCCGCCTCGGATTCCTGTTGCAAAGACTCGATCCGCCGGCGCTCCTCGGCCAACAGGCCGTTGACGTCCGTTGCGCTCGCGCGCGCGGCGTCGAGCTCGGCGCCAAGCCGCTGGCGTTCCTCGACCGCCGTTCGCTCCAGCTTCTCGCGGCGCGCCCGAGCGTGCTCGAGCTCGCCTTCGAGCTCGGAGTCGGCGCGGGCCGGGACGGCTGCCGCCTCGGGCTCCCCCGGTTCCGGTGCCTGCTCACCGCGAGCGCTCAGGCCCCACTCCGCGATCACATCCGCGCGGATCGAGTCGTCGCCGAGCCGGCTCCAGCGCTCGATCTGCATCAGGCGCGCGCACTCGGCGCGGGCGATGGCGGCGTCGGGGACCGGGGCGGCCACGCCGCATACGGCCACGGGCGCCCCGCTCGAGTCACGCACGGCGAACCGCAGCGCGGCCAGCGCCGGGCGGCTCTCGAAGGCTGCCACCGTGTACTCGAACTCGAGCGGCTCGGGGGAGCGAGCGCCACCGTTGTGGAGGCGGGGTCCGTCGACGGCCTGGCTGGTCGCCAGCTCGGCATCGGTGCGGCCGGCGATCTCCTCCGGCTCGATTCCCAGGGCCTGGCTGTAGGCCCGGTTGACGCGCACGTAGTGTCCGTCGAGGTCTTTGAGCCAGACGATCGCCGGTATCTCGTCGAGCCACGGGCCGATCAGCGACTCGGGGCCGGCGCGAGGCTCGTGTGCCGTTCCCGGTCGGACGCTCAGCAGCAGGTAGCGCTCGCCGGCCGGACCGAGCAGACACTCGGCCTGGGCGGCGACGGAGCCCTCGGGACCCCACAGCGTCACGGTGGCGTGCTCGCACCCCTCGCGGAGGAGACCGTAGAGCTCCTCGCGGTGGTCATCCCAGGCCGCGATCCAGTCTCCGAACCGCTCGCGGAAGCCCGACGTGGCGCGTTCCAGCCCTCCTCGCGTGCCGATCAGGGCGAACGCGGGACCAATCGCCGCCGGGAGAACGGCGGCGCCGCTGTCGTGGCTGCCGTAAGCATCTCCCACGAACCAGGTATCGGCGCTCCGCGGCGCCCGCGCACGCGCGCGAGGGCCCGCTCGACGGATGTCAGCGCGCGGCGCGGGCGAGCAGCGATTCGGCGCCTGCGAGCGTCTGGCTGGTGGCGCTCGCGATCTCGACCGACACCACGTCGCCGGCGGCGCCGAGACCGGCGAAGTTGACCACCTTGTTGTGGCGCGAGCGGCCGCGCAGGCGGGTCGGATCGGTCCGCGAGGGCCCCTCGACGAGCACCTCGAGCGAGCGACCCACGAACCGTTGGGCGCGCTCGCGCGCCCGGCGCTGGATCACTTCGACCAGCCGCTCGAGCCGCTCGACCTTGACCGGGTGCGGGACCTGATCGGGCAGCGTGGCCGCCTCGGTGCCCCGTCGCGGCGAATAGATGAACGTGAACGCGCCGTCGTAGCCGACCTCCTCGGCGAGCGACAGCGTCTGCTCGAAGTCGGCCTCGGTCTCGCCGGGGAAGCCGACGATGATGTCGGTGGTGAGCGCGCAGTCGGGCACATGCTCGCGGATCAGCGCCACGCGATCGAGGTAGCGCTCACGGGTGTAGGTGCGCCGCATCCGCTTGAGGACCGTGCTCGAGCCGGACTGCAGGGGCAGATGAATGTGCTCGCACAGCGAGGGGAGCTCGGCGTGAGCGCGGATCACCTCCTCGCGCATGTCCTTGGGGTGCGGGCTCGTGTACCGGATCCGGTCGATCCCGTCGATCTCGTCCAGCCGGGTGAGCAGCTCGGCGAAGGAGGTGCGCTCCTCGCCGCGCACGTCGCGGCCGTAGGAATTGACGTTCTGGCCCAGCAGCGTCACCTCGCGGACGCCGTCGGCGGCCAGGCGCCGGACTTCGTCGATCAGCTCGCCGGGGTCGCGACTGACCTCCCGCCCGCGGGTCGAGGGGACGATGCAGTAGGAGCACACGCAGTTACAGCCCACCGAGATCTGCAGCCAGGCCTGGAAGTCCCGGGCGCGCTTGGCCGGCAGATGGCCGGTGAAGCCCTCGAACTCGAAGAAGCCCTGGGCGGTCAGCGAGTCGCTGGTCAGAAACGCGGCCAGCTTGTGGACCTGGCCCGGACCGAAGGCGACGTCGACGAACGGGAAGCGGGCGAACACCTCCTCCTTGACCGACTGCGCCCAGCAGCCCCCGACGCCGACGATCCGCTCCGGATGCTCGTTCTTGAGCCGCTTGGCGTGACCCAGATGGGCGAGCAGCTTGTTGTCGGCAGCCTCCCTGATCGAGCAGGTGTTGAACAGGATCACGTCGGCCTCGTCGCGCGTCTCGGCCTCGGCGTAGCCGAGCGACTCGAGCATGCCCTTCATCCGCTCGGAGTCGTGCGCGTTCATCTGGCAGCCGAACGTCGTGACGTGGTAGCGCATCATCGCGCCAAGGGTACCGACGAGGGTGGAACCCGGCCTGGCTCAGCGGGCGTACTCGACCGCGCGCGACTCCCGGATCACGGTGACCTTGATCTGGCCCGGGTACTCGAGCTCCTTCTCGATCTCGCGCGCGATGTCGTGGGAGAGGATCGTCGCCGCGTCGTCGTCGATGTCCCCCGGCGCGACCATGACGCGAATCTCGCGACCGGCCTGCATCGCGTAGACCTTGTCGACGCCCTTGTGGCGGGTGGCGATCTGCTCGAGATCCCGCAGCCGCTTGACGTACTGCTCGAGCGACTCGCCGCGCGCCCCCGGCCGCGCCCCCGACAGCGCGTCGGCGGCCTGCACGATCACCGCTTCGATCGTCTGCGGCTCGACCTCGTTGTGGTGGGCCTCCATGGCGTGGGCGACGGCCTCGGACTCGCCGTACTTGCGGGCCAGGTCACCGCCGACGAGCGCGTGCGGTCCCTCGATCTCGTGGGTCACGGCCTTGCCGATGTCGTGCAGCAGCGCCGCGCGCCGGGCCGTCTTGGGGCTCGCCCCGAGCTCCTCGGCCATCATCGCGGCGAGGTGCGAGACCTCGATCGAGTGGGCGAGCACGTTCTGGCCGTAGCTGGTCCTGAACCGCAGGCGCCCGAGCAGCTTGACCAGCTCCGGATGCAGGCCCTGGACACCGGCTTCGAACGCACCCGCCTCGCCGAGCTCGACGATGTGACTCTCGAGCTCCGAGCGGGCCTGGTAGTACATCTCCTCGATCCGGGCCGGGTGAATGCGGCCGTCCTGGAGCAGCTTCTCGAGCGTCATGCGCGCGATCTCGCGCCGCACCCCGTCGAAGCCCGAGAGCACCACCGCGCCGGGCGTGTCGTCGATGATGAAGTCGACGCCGGTGAGGTTCTCGAGCGCGCGGATGTTGCGCCCCTCACGGCCGATGATGCGGCCCTTCATGTCGTCGGCGGAAAGCTGGACCACGGACACCGTCGTCTCGGCGGCGTGTCCAGCGGCCAAGCGCTGCATACACACCGAGAGGATGTTGCGCACGCGCCGCTCGGCCTCGCGCTTGGTCTCCTCCTCGATCTGGCGGATCCGGCGCGCGGCGTCGTGGCGGGTCTGATCCTCGACCTCCTTGAGCAGCATCTGCTTGGCCTGGGAGGCCGACAGACCCGAGATCCGCTCCAGATCCCGTTCGTGATCGGCGCGCCGGGCAGAGAGCGCTTCGCGTTCGTGCTCGAGCTCGACCTCGCGCTTGTCCAGGGCGTCCTCGCGCCGTGCGAGCTCTGTGCGGCGCTCGCGCAGCTCGGTCTCGAGCTCGGCCGTCGGCGCCGGGTTCGCAGCGCCGGCGGCCGGCCGCGCAGCCGCATGCGTGCGTCCATACACAAGCGCAGCGAGCACTATTCCGACCGCAATCAGCGCTGCGGCACCGATGATCTCCATGGTCGTTCCTCTCCTGACAGCCGGGGCGCGAGCCCCGACCCTTCAAGTTTCAGTTGTCGGGAGCGACCGAGCGGCCCGTGCCAGGTGCACGAACGGATGCCCGAAAACGGGCGACCGAGAGGTCGCCCTTCAGTCGGCGGCTACGGAATCTCTCTTCGAAGTCGAGGGCCGCGTGGCCCGTTGGTGGCTGCCGTCAACGTTGAATTACCGGGATCCAAAGAATCAAGATATTTGCTGGTGTTTTCTGGCCTTGCGGGCCATTCGTTCGCTGGCTGCATCGTAGTACCGGGAACCACGCCGCGCAAACATGCTCCACCGATGGTGCAGCCGCGCCGGCGCCGGCGCTCACTCGTCCCGGGCGAACGCGGCCAGGGCATCGAGCGCCAGCTCGCTTTCGTAGCCCTTGCGCAGCAGCACCCCGAGGGCCCGCTCGCGCTCGCGCCGATCGTCGGGCGGAGTCCCGTACCGGCGGCGCAGCAGCGCCACCGCGCGATCCAGCTCGCTCTCGGCGTCCGCGCCGGCGAGCGCCGCCTCCGCAACCTCGCGCTCGATTCCCCGTCCGACCAGGCCGCGCCGGATCCGTTCAGCGCCCCATCCCTCCAGCTCGCGCTTGTCCTCGGCGAACAGGCGGGCGAAGCGGGCATCGTCGAGCTGGCCCTGCTCGCCGAGCAGCCGCAGGACCTCCTCGGTCGTCTGCGGCTGCACCCCTTTGGCGTCCAGGTGGCGGCGAACCTCCTCGACGCTGCGCTCGCGACGGTCGATGTATCGGTACGCGATCGCCAGCGCGTGCTCGACGCGCGTGGCGGGATCCTGCGCGGGCCCGGCGGACGAGCTCTGCCTCACGCTATGCCGCCTTGTCGTCGACCGCCTCCACCGCCGCCAGCGCTGCTGCGTCGTCGCATGGCTCGATCGTCTTCACGAGGTCGCGGTTGAGTCCGAGCGCGGCGTAGATCTTGCCCTCGATCTCCTTCGCGGTCTCGGGATGCTCATCCAGGAACGCCTTCGCGTTGCCGCGCCCCTGTCCGAGCCGCTCGTCGCCGTAGGAGAAGAACGAGCCGGACTTGGTGACGATGTTGTGCTCGATGCCGTAGTCGATCAGGCAGCCCGAGGTCGAGATGCCGCGGCCGTACTCGATGTCGAACTCGGCCTGCTTGAACGGGGCCGCGACCTTGTTCTTGACCACCTTGACGCGCACCCGGTTGCCGACCGCCTCGGTCCCGTCCTTGAGCGTCTCGATCCGGCGGATGTCCAGGCGCTGTGAGGAGTAGAACTTCAGCGCCCGGCCTCCCGGCTGGGTCTCGGGCGAGCCGAACATGACGCCGACCTTCTCGCGGATCTGGTTGGTGAACACGCACAGCGTCTGGGTGCGATTGAGCCCGCCGGCGAGCTTGCGCATCGCCTGGGACATCATCCGGGCCTGCAGGCCGACGGACTGGTCGCCCATCTGACCCTCGAGCTCGGCGCGCGGCGTCAGCGCGGCAACCGAGTCGATCGCCACGACGTCGACGGCACCCGAGCGGATCAGCATGTCGACGATCTCCAGCGCCTGCTCACCGAAGTCGGGCTGGGAGACGAGCAGCTCGTCGATGTCGACCCCGATCACCTGGGCATACAGCGGGTCCATGGCGTGTTCGGCGTCGACGAACGCGCACACGCCGCCGAGCTTCTGGGCCTCGGCGAGGATGTGGTAGACGAGCGTCGTCTTCCCCGACGACTCAGGCCCGAAGATCTCGATGATCCGTCCCCGTGGGACGCCACCGATCCCCAGAGCGAGATCCAGCGACAGCGCGCCTGTGGGAATCGCGTCGACGGCCACACGCGCGCCCGGGTCGCCCATCCGCATGACCGTGCCCTTGCCGAACTGCCGCTCGATCTGCGTGAGGGCACCCTGGAGGGCAGCCTGACGCTTGGCATCTGACTTCGCGTCGGCCTTGTCGTGATCGGTCATTCCGGTCGGCTCCTTGTCTCATGCGCTGTGAACACGCCACGGTAGGACGGGTGGCGGACGGAACCGGCACGCTAGAACCGGCCGCTGCAACGAAACAAGACACATCCGTGCCAGGACAGACCCGGGCCTGTGAAACCTTTCCGCAGCGGCCGGACGTCTCCGCCCCGCCTGTCCCGCCCTCAGGCCGCCTCGCGCTCCAGCGCCCACGTCCGCAGCGCCTCGTAGCGGGCGCCCGTCGGGATCAGCATGGAGCGGTACAGGACCACCTCCTCGCCGGGAAACTCGAGCCGGGCGGGAGCCGGCAGCTCGCTCGCGCGCACGCGCGTCCCCCGTCCGACCCGCGCGACCGTCACGTGGGGCAGGAACGGGCGTCCCTCCGGCGCGAACCAGCCGCCGCCGGCGAGCTCGGCGGCGAGTGACTGCCAGGCCTGCGCAAGCCCGCCGGTGGGATCCTCGATCCCGACCGCGAGGACGGCCGGGCGCCGCTTCGGGAGCCAGACCGGCGTTCCGGTGGCCAGCGGCGGCGCATGCCGACCGGCGGCCGCAAGGCCCCGTTCGCAGGCCGCGGCGATCGGCTCCAGCGCCGGCCCCTCCTGCCAGCCGAGAAAGCACAGCGTGAGGTGCAGCGAGCCCGCCGCGACGAGCCTCAGCCCCGGGGCATCGCCGAGCGCCTGCCGGCGCCAGCCGACGAGCGCCTCACGCGCGGCGGCGGGCAGCTCGAGCGCGACGAACAGTCGCGCCCGCTCGCCGCTCACGGGCGCGCGGCGCCGTCGTCAGCGGTCGAGGATCGTGCCGCGGAGGGGCCGGCACCGCGCGCGTCCTCGGGGCCGGGCAGCGGCTTGTCGGACTCGCCGCGCAGCAGCCGGCGCAACAGGTGCAGGGAGACCGTCGTAGAGCGATCCCGTACGTCGGCGCGCCCGCCCGGGAGACGGATGCTGCGCGTGATCCGGTCGCCGTCGGCGGTGGCGACAGAGAAGCAGACGAGGCCGACCGGCTTCTCCTCCGTTCCGCCGTCAGGGCCGGCGATCCCGGTGATGCCCACCCCGACGCCGGCGCCGAAGCGCTCGATGGCGCCGAGCGCGAGCGCCTCCGCGACCTCGGTGGACACCGCGCCGAAGCGGGCGATCAGCTCGGGGTCGACTCCCACCAGCCCGATCTTGGCCTCGTTGGAGTAGGCCACCACGCCGCCGGCGAAGTACGCGGAGGAGCCCGCGCGATCGGTCAGGCGCGCGGCCATGAGCCCGCCGGTGCACGACTCGGCCACGGCGATCGAGCGTTCCTGCAGCAGCGCCGCGACCTGGTCGTCGATCGTCGACCCGTCCTCGGAGAACAGCGTGTCGGCGTGACGCTCGGCCACGAACGCGATCAGGGCGTCGTAGTCGCCCTGCGCGGGCGGCTCGTAACGGGTGGCGATCTCGATCTCGCCGCGCCGCAGGCAGGTCGTGATCTCGAGCGTGTCGAGCTGCAGCCCGGCGGCCTCCGCGGCTCGCAGCGTGTTGGCGATCTCCGATTCCGGGATTCCGAACAGGCGGACGATCCCGCGGCGGTACGTCGTCGCTCCGGCGGTGGCGGCGCGGAACGCCTCGGTGCTCCGGGCGGTCTCCCACATCGGCTGCAGCTCCCTCGGGGGGCCCGGCAGCACGACCACGGTCGGACCGGAGCCGTCGGCCGGCGGCACCACGAGCCCGGGGGCGGTCCCGACCGGCTCGAGGATCGTGGCTCCCTCGGGGATCACCGCCTGCTTGCGGTTGGAGGCCCGGATCGCGTCGAGGTCCAGTCCCGGCCAGCGCTTCATCATCGGGCGCAGGATCTCGGCGATGCGCTCCTCGAGCTCGGCGTCGAGCACCATCGGGTGGCCGCAGAAGCGCCCCACGATCTCCGCCGTGAGGTCGTCCGCGGTCGGGCCGAGGCCGCCGCTGGTGACGATCAGCGACAGCCCTTCGCGCGCCATGAACTCGAGCGCTGCGAGCAGGTCGTCGGGCCGGTCGCCCACGATCTGGATCTGCGCGGCATCGACGCCGACCTCACGCAGCCGCTCCGACAGCCAGGGGCCGTTGCGGTCCGAGATGATCCCGGTCAGCACCTCGGTGCCGGTGATCAGGATGCCGGCGCGGGCGCTCATGGGCAGGTCGGCGTGGCCGAGAGTGGGATCTGCCGCTCGCTCGTAGGACCGACGAGGTAGCGGATCGCGTTGGCAGAGGCCGGTACGCGGACCAGGCGGCCGTTGGCCCGCATCCGCACCGAGGCGTTGCCGAGCGTGACCAGCAGCTTCGGGGCCGTGTAGGTCGGGATCGCCTGTCCCGGCGCATAGATCGTGCCCGGGATCAGCTTCTTGCCGCCACCGTCCACGAGGCAGATGTAGACCTGGCCGGTCGCCCTCAGCTGGAGCTTGACGGTCGTCGGTGGCGCCGCCTGCTGCGTGTGTGCCGGGGCCGCGGGCCGGGCCTTGTGCGGACCGGTCGCCCGCGCGCCGGTAGGCGGCGCCGGCGTACTACTCGGGCTGTTGCCGCGGCCGACGATGTACAGCGCCGCGACCAGGGCCAGCAGAACCAGGCCGATCAGCGCCCACGGGGGCAGCAGCGGCCCCCGGGCGGCGCGCTCACGCTCGCGGCCGAGCGCGGCGATCGGCCGCATCTCGTTGTCGGAGGGACGCTCGTAGCGGCGTTTGAAGTCGTCGATCAACGCCCGGCTGTCGAGCCCCAGGTAGTCCCCGTAGGTGCGCAGGAAGCTCTTGATGTACACCGGGCCGGGCAGCAGGTCCCATTCCTCGTTCTCGATCGCGCGCAGGTACTTGGCACGGATCTTGGTCCGCGCCTCGACCTCAGTGATGTCGATGCCGTTGCGCATCCGCGCTTCGCGCAAAGTGGAGCCGATGTCCGCCACGCGCCGAAGGCTACCCACCAGCCGATCCGCAGTCGGCGCGGATGGGCCGATGAACGGTCGCTGTCAAAAAGCGGCGGGCGCGGCGCGGTTGTCGCGCCGGAACTCGAGCACGAGCGCGTTGAACGCACGAGCGTGGGGAACCTGCGAGCGCCAGCCCGAGACATCGCCGCCCGCCCGCGGCAGACCACCTACTCCGAACCCGACCCCTCGCCGCCGCCACCACCCGCAGAACCAGCCCCCGCACCGGCAGCCCCCTCCGCCAGATGCGTCAGGATCCGCGGCACGTCGGCCTCGGTGATCAGGACCTGGCGGGGCTTGGAGCCCTCGTAGCCGGAGATGATGCCGCGGCGCTCGAGCATGTCGATCAGTCTCCCTGCCCGCGTGTAGCCGAGGCGCAGGCGGCGCTGGAGCATCGAGGTGGAGGCGGTGCCCATCTGGGCGACGAGCGAGATGGCCTCTTCGAGCAGGGGATCCTCGTCGGGGTGCAGGGCTTCGTCCTCGTCGCCGCCGGCGTCCTCGGAGGCGACCTCCTCGAGCAGCTCCTCGTGGAACTCGGGCTCGCCCTGGCGCCGCCAGGAGTCGGTCAGCTCGAGGATCTGGGCCTCGTCGATGTAGGCGCCCTGGATCCGCTGGAGCTTGGAGGAGCCGACGGGTGAGAACAGCATGTCGCCCTGGCCGAGCAGCGACTCGGCGCCGTTGTGGTCGAGGATGACCCGCGAGTCGGTCTGGCTCGAGACGGCGAACGCGATCCGCGAGGGGACGTTGGCCTTGATCATGCCGGTGATCACGTCGACGCGGGGCGACTGGGTGGCGAGCACGAGGTGGATGCCGACCGCGCGGGCCTTCTGGGCCAGGCGGATGATCGAGTCCTCGACATCGGCCGGCGCGACCATCATCAGGTCGGCGAGCTCGTCGATCACGCACAGGATGTAGGGCAGCGGCGGATCGCCGCGCTCGGCGCGGGCACGGTTGAGCTCGGGCAGCGAGCGGGTGCGCGCCAGCGACATCGTCCCGTAACGCTGCTCCATCTCCTTGACCAGGTTCTGCAGCGCGTTGGCGGCCATCCGCGGGCTGGTGATCACCGGCGTCAGCAGGTGCGGGATCGATTCGTAGTGGTTGAGCTCGACCTGCTTGGGGTCGACGAGCACGAGCCTGACCTCGTGCGGGGTGGCCCGCAGCAGGATGCTCGACAGCATCGCGTTAACGCACGCCGACTTGCCGGCCCCGGTGGTGCCGGCCACGAGCAGGTGCGGCATCTTGGCCAGGTCGGCGCCGATCGCCCGGCCGGCGATGTCCTTGCCGAGCCAGACGGTGAGCGGCGACCAGTCGGGCGGCGGATCCTGGAACACGTCGCCGAGATGCACGATCCGCCGGCGCGCGTTGGGGACCTCGACACCGACCGCCTGCTTGCCCGGAATCGGCGCCAGGATGCGGATGTCGGTGGCGGCGAGCGCGTAGGCGAGGTCGTCCTTGAGCTGGGCCACCTTGGCGACCTTGGTGCCCGGGGCGAGTCGCAGCTCGTAGCGCGTGATGTGCGGGCCGGTCACGCGGCCGATGACCTTGGCCTCGATGCCGAAGTGGCCCAGCGTCTCGAGCAGGGTCCGCGCGACCTGCTCCTGGCCGGCCGTGTCGGGCTTGGCCGCCTCACCGGTCGAGCGGGTCAGGAAGCGCCCGCCCGGAACGCGCCACACGAAGTTGGGATCGTCGGTGATCGAGGCCCGGTAGCGGCCCTGCGGGGTCAGATCGTCCGGCCCCACCTCACGCTTGGTCACCGCCGTCTCGCGCCGCTCACCCGGCTCCGCGCCGTCCTCCGAGTCCGACTCCGGCTCCGGGTCGAGCTCGAGCTCCTCGCCGAGCACGTCCTCGGGCTCCTCCTCGATCGGCGGCGCCTCGACGTGCGTGGCGCGGACGATCAGCTCGGCCGTGTCGGGCTCCGGCGGGAGGATCGGATCGGGATCGCCGGCGGGCCCGGCGGCCGGGTCGGGGGTCAGCCGCGCCGGGCGCTTGACGGTGGCCGCGATCTCCTCGGTCGAGCGCTTGAGCACCCGGCTGGTGCCGGCCACCCCGGCGCCGGTGGCGCGGATCGCCCCGGCCAGCGTCGCCCCGGTGACCAGGATCAGGCCGGCGAAGAGCATGAACACGCCCAGGATGTGCGCGCCGACGGTGGAGAACAGCGTCGAGGTGACCCACAGCTCGCTCTCGCCGATGATCCCGCCGCGCGCCTCGAAGGTGGCCGGATGCCAGAAGCCCTGCTTCGGCGCCAGCCCAGGACCGAGTCCCAGCGTCCCGGCGGCGAGCATCAGCGTGAGCGCCGCCACCAGGCACAGAATCCCGGTGCGCATCGGCCGGGCGGGCGGGCGCAGCTCACGGATCAGGATCAGGGCGCCGCCCGCCACGAGCGCGGCCGGGATGGCATAGCCGAGCAGCCCGAGCACGAACCGCAGCCCGCGCACGAGCCCCTCCCCCACCGTTCCGCCGGTCCAGTGCAGATAGGCGACGCCGGCCAGGAACAGGCCCAGCGCGATCAGCGCCAGGCCGAAGATGTCGAGCTGGTGGGCCTGGAGCTCGACCCTGGGCAGGCTCGGACGACTCGCGAGCAGCGAGCGACGTGCGCGCGGTGGTGGCGCTTTGGGCTTGCGCTTGTGGCGGGCGGCCATGTCCGGGACATCCTGCTTCGGTGCCGGGCGACGGGTTCCTCCCCGCCCCGCTTCCGGCCTGCC
>Ga0209048_10002384_pt1 | contig 18664 bp, 21 predicted proteins | sample FrelakmetCRP12CR_FD_187146 | JGI IMG/M metagenome (GOLD analysis project Ga0209048, IMG submission 187146) | Freshwater lake sediment microbial communities from the University of Notre Dame, USA, for methane emissions studies - CRP12 CR (SPAdes)... | ecosystem: Environmental > Aquatic >... | reverse complement strand
GCCCTCGTGCCTCAAGACGCGACGGCCCTCTGCAAATGCGGCAGCCATCGCCTGCTCAAAGAACGCGCGGTCTTTCACTCGGACCGACCCCCCGGGGAGGACGCTCAACGCAGGCGATGCTCTGGTCTCGTCTTGCACGATCTCACCACTCTTCGGCGAGAGCGGGTTGGCTAGGTCAAAGAGGTCGCGCAGAAGTGGGTGCCCGGGAAGTACTCGTTTGAGCCAGACGAGGAAGAAGTCAGATAGGTCGGAGTATGGAATCGCGTCGTAGTAGGGCGGGTCGGGCACTGCTTGGGAATGCCCATCGTAGGCAGCCGGCTACGTGTAGAAGTAAGGGCGCAGGTCTTGCTCTGGTACGAACCGCGTGGCTTGGCGGATGATCGCTCGGAGAGTGCCCGCATCCAGCTCGGAATGCGCCGGCACCGTCAGCGTCTGCATCCCATGCGCGCTCGCACGCTTCAGCTTGATATGGCTGCCGCGTTGAGAAGCCACTGCGAACCCGAAGCGTTGGAAGATCGCAACGACCTCTGCACCCGAGAGCCTACGAAGCTTGGGCATAGGCCGGCTCGATCTCCATCGTCACGATCAAGCTCGGCCGGTCCGCGAGCCCGAAATCCGCAGGGTTCTCTCCTTCAAGATGGAGCGCTACCGCCTCTTGCAGGTTGTGAATCGTTTCGTCGATCGTGGCGCCTTGTGTGACGACCGCGATCTCGACGCATTCACCGACGAAGCCGGACTCGTCACCCGGGCGGATAATGGCCTTCACTGTTCGCTGCAAGTGTTTCATCGTGGTCCGCTCCTCTTAGTCCTCGGCGCATCAGCCGGCCAGAACCCCCTTCGCTCAGCGAGTTCTCGCTCCACGCCGTCCCAATCGAGCAAGGGCTCTCCGCTAGCGACAATGCGCCCGCGAATCCGCGCGAGTCGCCGCCCGAGGGCCGTCCGCGCGTGGTACTCCTCAGTCTTCACGGGCTCTTCGTCTTTCCGCTTGCGTGCTCGGTGAGTCATCGCTCATCTCCCGTCAACACCGCTGGCACACACTCTCTCTCTTGAGGGCATTGCCCCTTCTCCGATAGTTCACTTTACCGATCTTATCCGATTCATTACCCAAGTGAGTGGGTAATTCTCAATTCCCTCGAGGTAAAGGGCATCGGCGCCTCCTGGCCGAGGCCGTCGACGACCCGTGCACGGTAGAAGTCGATTCGCGCGGAGACTTCGTGTTCGAGCGAGTAGAAGCATGCGCCCTTGGCAAACACATCCTGGGCGAGCACGGCGGTGTGCCGCCGCAGCGCCTCGAAGAGCGGATGCCCCGGCGTGACCCATTCCAGATTGTTTTTCTCCGCCGTCTCGCGATCGGTCGACAGCCGCGGATACTTCGCAACCAGCGCTGGGAGCTTCCAGTCGGGTTCGCTCTCCTGGCGCCGCAATACCGGCGGCGTCCTGCCGGGATCGAACGCGTGCGGCAGCGACGCGACCGGTTTCAGCTCGAACGGCACATACCCGGCCGCGTTGCGGATGAAGCGCGCGATCGTCTCGGGCACGACGCGGCGCTCCTGGGCGCGGGCGCGGCGCTCGATGAGCATGTCGAGGTTGAGCCGTTTGCTGGCCAACCCTTCCAGCGCGTTCTGGCAGATGGCGCGGAACCGGCCTTCGTCGACGTCACGCAGGAGCCGGTCTTCGAGATCCGCATCGCCGAGTTTGCCAGCGTAGTAGTCGCGCAGGACGCGTTCGATGTGTGCCGCCGGCAAGATCTCACCGACGACGTTGAAGACGGCGTCGTCATCGAGGGCCTTGCGGATCTCCTGCAGCTTTTCGAGCAAGCGCCGGAGGACATGACCTTCGATGGTATTCGTGGCGACGAACGTGACGCTGCGGAAGCGCTCCGAATTGACGCCGACGAGCCCGGCCACCCAAGCGTCCGATCCGCTCGGGCGTACGGTCTCCACGCGCATCGGCTCGTTGAATTGCGGGCCAACGAGCACTTGCCCCGGCTTGAAGATTGAATCACTCACTTGAGCTCATATCCGGCACGCAGTCGCATGAAGACCCTGCCCGTCTACCACGCAGAGGTCTTGCCTGTACACAGAAGCACGGATCAAGCGAGGCATTTGCGCGCTCGCGCAGGGACGATTGCGTCTCTCACCCCAACGCAGGCGGCGGAGCCACCTTGACTGCCACTGGCTTGGCTTCAGGGGCCGCGGGGTGACGGCTGACTCGTGCCAGCATTACGAATCCAATCGCGGTCAACCCGACGACAGCTGCCGCCGTGAGCCATGCGGCTTGCACGCCGAGGTCGCGCGCGATCAGCCCGATGACCACCAGTCCCGCGCCACCACCCAGCGTGAAGGACATCGCGCGCACCGACAGCACGGCGGCGCGGCGCTCCGCTTCGATGTGCTCGTTCATCCACGCCTGCAGCAGCGGTTCGCTCAAGCCGAAGCCCATCTCTTGCAGCATCAGGCCGGCCAACGCCGGGTAGACGCTGGTGGCCACACCGGCAACCACCAGCATGGCTCCACGCCACAGCGAGGCGGCGGTGAGCACCGTGGTGCGGCCGAAGCGGCCGAGGAGACGCGGCATCAGTGCACTGCCGATGATCGATGCCACACTCAAGAGCGCCCACACCCATCCCATGAACCACACGCCCTCACCCGTGAGCGCCTGGACGCGCGGCTGCCAGAGCATGTGCACCGGCATGATGCCGAAGGAGGCCGTCAGCGTCACCATGCAAAGGAGCAGCAAGACTGGGTGACCACGCACGGTCGTCAGCGCCTCATGCACGCTGCGACCGACGGAGCGATGCATGCCCGCCCAGCTGGCGCGCGACCGTGGCGCCGCAAGTGGCGCCTCACGCATCAGGAAGGCCGCTGCGAATCCCGTGCAGGTGAACACGGCCGCACCGAAGAACCACGTCAGCTCCATGCGGCGCTGGGCCAGGTAGCCGCCGGCCAGGCCGCCGGCGATCATCAGCGCCCGCGCCAGCATCTGCGCGCGCGCGAAGAAACGGTCGCTGGCGCGCGTGTTGCCCTCGGCACGCATGCCGTCGATCGCCCACGCGTCGAGCGCACCGCTGGCGAGGGTCGTACCGATCGCGTCAATGAACTCGGCGATCAGGCAATCCACGAACCCGTGCGCGAACGCATAGAGCGCAAAGGCACCCGCGCGGAGTCCGCAGCTCAGCAGAAACGACAACCGGCGACCCGCTAGATCGGCAATCGCCCCCGTCGGCACTTCGAATATGAAGGCCGTGATGAGATACGTTGCGAGCACCAAGTTGATCTGCAAGAAATCGAGGCCGCGGCTGAGCAGGAACAGCGCGTACATCGGGCCGATGACCGACCACCCGACGCAGTAGAAGCCGAAGAGCAGATAGTAGCTGCGTTCCGTGCGGGTCATGGGGACCGCTACCCGTACCCCGTCTGCTCCATCCGCTCAATGCTCGCGCCTTCCACTTTCGTGGAAGCGCCCCGGCCCTCCACATTCCTCTCGATGCATGGCATGTGAGCGGCATGAGCACACCGGGAAATCTCTCGACGGACTTCAACCTCGCTCGGTACACACCTTGTCTACGCCGTGGGCTGTATGAGAGCTTCTTCATGCGCGCCAACCATCCGAGCCGCCCGCTCGCTTTTTGGATCCGGTACACGTTGTTCAGCCCACGCCACCATCCCGAAAAGGCGATCGGTGAGTTGTGGGCGGTGTACTTCGACGGCGAGAACGGCCGGCACGTCGCCGTCAAGCAGGAAGTCCCGATCGAGCACTGCACATTCAGTGCTACCGAGTTCCTCGTCGACATCGGCGACGCATACCTGCGGCCGGCCAAGTTGGAGGGCACGGCGGCGTCGGGCGCACATGCCATCTCGTGGAAGCTGTCGTTCGCCGGAGCCGCCGCGCCGCTCTTCCTGTTGCCGCAGGCGCTCTATCGCGCCGCTTTGCCCAAGGCGAAGAGTTTGGTCAGCCTGCCGTTCGCGACTTTCGACGGCTCACTGGCAGTCGATCGCACGGTCGTTGACGTCTCGGGCTGGGTCGGCAGCCAGAATCACAATTGGGGCTCGAAGCATACGGATCATTACGCCTGGGGACAGGTCGCCGGCTTCGACACGCATGCCGACAGCTTTCTGGAGGTCGGCACCGCGCGTCTGAGAATCGGTCCGCTGTGGACGCCGTTCATGACGTTGCTGGTGCTGCGGCATCGCGGCGAGGAGATCCAGCTCAACAGCCTGCGGCAGTCGCTGCGTGCGCGGGCGTCGTTCACATACTTTGACTGGCAGTTTCATTCCGAGAACGATGCGGCCCGCATCGACGGCCGCATCGTTGCGCCGCGCGACGCCTTCGTGGGCCTGCGCTACTTCAACCCGCCGGGTGGCATCAAGCATTGCCTGAACAGCAAGCTGGCGTCATGCGAGATCACGCTCACGGAGAAACGCGGTGGGGCATCTGAAGTCCTCTCCACACGGCACCGAGCAGCCTTCGAGATCCTAACCGACGATACGGCGCACGGCATCGAGCTGCGGGTGTGAGGTGGTTCATGTGCTCTGACGGTGCCAGCACAACGCACGACCCCGCAATTGCCAAACGGGGGGCCTTGTGCCAATGCTCGCCCTCCAATCACGGCATACCACGGCGCGACCAGGAGCGGTGACGATGCGACGGTTCTCTCACAGGCCGCTGAAAAGCGTTTCAGAACCCCAGCCCCCCGAGACGATCGACAGCATGCTCGGCTTTCCTGACGGCGTTGGCGTGCATGAGCAGTAGATGGTCCGGCACTCACATGGACGCTGACACTCCCGGGATCCGCTCCGACAATGTGTCGCGCTTCTTTCGCGAGCAGGTGCCCGGGGGTGACTGCGACTTGCGTTTTGAGCTCATCAGCGGCGGCCGCTCGAACCTGACCTACCTGGTGCACGGCGGGACCCGCGAGTGGGTGCTGCGCCGCCCACCGCTCGGCCACGTGCTGCCGACGGCGCACGACATGGCACGTGAGCACCGCGTGCTCTCCGCTCTGGCCAGCACCGACGTCCCGGCACCGCGCCCCATCGCGCTGTGTGAGGACCCGGCGGTCAACGACATGCCCTTCTACATCATGCAGTACTGTCCCGGCGTCGTGCTGGCGCAAGACATCCCGCCGGGTTACGCGCCGACGCCGACGGACCGCCGGCGCATCTGCGTCGCGTTGGTCGATACCCTCGTCCGCCTGCACGCCGTCGACTATCGCGCGGTCGGTCTCGAAGGGTTCGGCAAGCCCGAGGGCTACCTCGAACGCCAAGTACGTCGCTGGTCGGAGCAGTGGCAGCGCTCCCAGACATCGGAGCTGCCCGAGATCGACGAACTGATCCGCCGCTTGCGCGCGGCGCTGCCGGAGTCGCCCTCCCCCACCATCGTCCACGGTGACTATCGGCTGGGGAATATGGCGCTGGACCCGAACGATCCCGGGCGAGTCACAGCGATCTTCGACTGGGAGATGGCCACGCTCGGCGACCCGCTCGCCGACCTTGGCTACACGCTGATCTACTGGACCGAGGCGGGTGATCCGCCGCCGTCTCGCGGCGTCGGCACAGCGTCGACGTTCACCGCGAGTCCGGGGTTCTTCACGCGTGCTGAGATCATCGCCGAGTACGCGCGCCGCAGCGGGCGCGGCGTCGATGCCATCGACTTCTACCAGGTGCTCGCGCTCTACAAACTGGCGGTGATCAGCGAGGGCATCTATGCGCGCTACCTCCAGGGAAAGACGCTCGGCGAAGGCTTCTCCGGGATGAGCCGTGCGGCCGGGGCGCTAGCGCAGCGGGCACTCGCCATCGCCGCAGCTTCTACCAATCGGCGGCTGCGCGGCAGCTAGCCCTAATATGACAAACAAATGAACCACCAAGGCACAAAGAACACCAAGACAATCTTGAAGGCATGACCTCAGGCAGAGGATTCTCCACTTCATCAACGATGAGTTTTCGATGCTTCCAGTGAGCGTTGCTCAATCTTGATCTGCCTTGGTGATCTTGGTGTCCTGGTGTCCTGGTGGTGTGATTTTGTCCTGATTAAGGCGGATTAGGTAACAACTGCGGCCCGTTCGAGTTGACTGCACCTGATGCCATGACACGAGACAGCAGACAGATGGGCGCGGAGGCGCGGCGACTCGCAGAGGATACCAACCGCCAAAAGAACTGGAAGCGGTGGGGACCATATCTATCGGAGCGGCAATGGGGCACCGTGCGCGAGGACTACAGCACTAACGGCACGGCGTGGGAGTACTTCCCGCACGACCACGCGCGCTCGCGCGCCTACCGCTGGGGCGAGGACGGGATCGGCGGCATCTGCGACCGGCACCAGTTCATCTGCTTCGCGCTGGCGCTGTGGAACGGGCGCGATCCGATCTTGAAGGAACGCCTCTTCGGCCTCACTGGCAACGAAGGCAACCACGGCGAGGACGTGAAGGAGTACTACTTCTACCTCGACGCGACCCCGACGCACTCCTTCATGCGTTACCTCTACAAGTACCCGCAAGCGGAGTACCCGTATGCACGGCTGGTCGAAGAGAATCGCCACCGCGGGCACAACGCCCTCGAATTCGAGCTCATCGATACGGGTGTGTTCGATGCCGACCGGTACTTCGACGTCTTCGTCGAGTACGCCAAGGCATCCACCGAAGACATCCTCATCCGCATTTGCGTCGTCAATCGCGGGCCGGAGGCAGCGCCTTTGCATGTCCTGCCGACGCTGTGGTTTCGGAACACGTGGTCGTGGGGTCTCGGCGAACGCCGCCCGCGGCTGCACCAGTCGGAGCCCGTCGCCGGGTCGAGCGTCATGCAGGTGCAGCACGAGTACTATGATCAGCGATGGCTCTACTGCGATGGCGCGCCGGAGCTGCTCTTCACGCATAACGAGACCAACACCAGCCGTCTGTGCGGTGATCCCGAAGGCGCCCCTTACGTCAAGGATGGAATCAACGACTACATCGTTAACGGCAACGCCCATGCAATCCATCCAGGCGGAACTGGAACCAAGGCGGCCGCGCACTACCCGCTGCTGGTTGGCGGCGGCGACACGGTGACGCTGCAGTTGCGTTTCACCGACCGTGACACCGCACAACCGTTTGACCGCGCCTTCGACGCTGTCTTCACGCAGCGCGCGCGCGAAGCCGACGAGTTCTACGCCACGGTCATCCCCGCCAACAGCGCGCCCGATGCACAGCAGGTGATGCGCCAGGCGTTCGCCGGGCTGCTCTGGAGCAAACAATCGTATCACTACGACGTCAGCCGCTGGCTGCGTGGCGATCCGGCAGGGCCAGAGCCGCCGGCAGAGCGCCTGTGCGGGCGTAACTGCGACTGGACACACTTGTTCAACGCCGACGTCCTCTCGATGCCGGATAAGTGGGAGTACCCATGGTACGCGGCGTGGGACCTTGCGTTCCACTGCGTCGCCATGGCGATCGTCGACTCCGAGTTCGCCAAGCAGCAACTCACGCTGCTGCTGCGCGAGTGGTACATGCACCCCAATGGGCAACTGCCGGCGTACGAGTGGGCGTTTGGCGACGTCAACCCGCCGGTGCACGCGTGGGCGGCGTGGCGCGTCTACAAGATCGAGAAGCGCCGGCGCGGCGTCGGCGACCGCGGTTTCCTCCAGCGCGTCTTCCACAAGTTGCTGCTCAACTTCACGTGGTGGGTGAATCGCAAGGACACGCGGGGCCGCAATGTCTTCCAGGGTGGCTTTCTCGGGCTCGACAACATCGGCATCTTCGACCGCAGTGCGCCTCTCCCGACGGGCGGCCGCATCGAGCAATCTGATGGGACCAGTTGGATGGGCATGTATTGCCTGAACATGCTGGCAATTGCGTTGGAGCTCGCTGAGGGGGATTCCGCCTATCAGGACGTGGCGAGCAAGTTCTTCGAGCACTTCGTCTACATCTGCCGGGCGATGAACAACCTGGCGAACGAGGGGATCGCGTTGTGGGACGCGCGCGACGGCTTCTACTACGACGTCCTGCATCTGCCCGACGGCCGGCACTTCCCGCTGCGCATCCGCTCGATGGTCGGATTGGTGCCGCTGTTCGGCGTCGAGACGCTGGAGTCCGACATCGTCGACAAGCTGCCCGGCTTCAAGCGTCGTATGCAGTGGTTCATCGAGAATCGTCCGGATCTGGCCGATAACATCGAAACGCTGACGACGGACGATGGCCACGTCCGCCGCTTCCTCTCTTTGGTCAATCGGCGCCGCCTGCGGTCTGTGCTGCACTACATGTTGGATGAGAGCGAGTTTCTCTCACCGTACGGTGTCCGCGCGTTGTCACGCTTCCATCGTGATCACCCCTACGCGCTCGACGTGAAAGGCGTTGCCTACGAGGTCGAGTACGAGCCGGCCGAGTCCAGCACCGGCCTGTTCGGCGGAAACTCCAACTGGCGCGGACCGGTGTGGTTTCCAATGAACTTCCTGCTGCTGGAGTCGCTGCAAAAGTTTCACTGGTACCTCGGCGATGACTACAAGGTTGAGTGTCCGATCGGATCCGGCCGGATGCTCAGCCTGTGGGAGGTGGCGATTGAGATCGCGCACCGCCTGACACGCATCTTCCTGCGCGATGGCGACGGGCGCCGAGCGGTATTCGGCGCCACGGAGAAGTTCCAGCGCGATCCGCACTGGCGCGACCATCTGCTCTTCTACGAGTACTTTCACGGTGACAACGGCGCCGGGATCGGCGCGAGTCACCAAACCGGGTGGACGGCACTGGTCGCAAAGCTGCTGCAGCAGATCGGTGAGCACGGCGCGTAGCACGTCCGCCTCGCCACACGCTACCACGTTTCCCACACCCGCGTGTTGAGGTGCTACCCGCAACGACCGGGACCGTTCAGGAACGATGCGGCCACCACACTGGATACGGACGCGCGTGCAGATGGTAGTGATCTGGAATCTGCCGCATGTGATCGTCGAAGTACCAGCCGCGAGGGTACTTGGCATCAGCGACGCGTCCCAACGCAGCTTGCATTACCGCGCGTTCCGCGGCGCTGGGAGCGGCGCGATGCTCACCAAGGACAGCCATGGGCACATCGCAGGAATCGCAGTCCAAGAGCGTGAACCGGAACGGTTCATCATGCTGCGCGTACCACGTCGTCGTGGGCGCCAGCTCGCACAGCTCACATCGCGACATGCCGAGGCTCATAGCATATCGGCGGTCGGGGCCAACCGAGCTCGCCTGCAATCCCTGACGCCGGGATACGCTTCCACAATCGCGCGGCACCGTAGAGGGTTGCGCTTGACCCGCCGCGGCGCCGCCGCCACACTGCGTCCATGCTCAGAACGCAGAACCTGCGCGTCCTCAAGACCGAGCCGCTCGTACCGCCGAGCGTCTTGAAGCAGGAGTTGCCTGCATCCGAAGCCATCTACGCGGGCGTCATTCGCGCCCGTAGCACTGTGCGCAACATCATCGCCGGGACCGATGCGCGTCTGCTGGCCATCATCGGTCCGTGCTCGATTCACGATCCGGAGGCGGCGCTCGACTATGCACAGCAACTGAGCCGCCTCAGCCATCGCCTCACGTCAAAGCTCTTCATCGTCATGCGTGTGTACTTTGAAAAGCCACGGACGACGATCGGCTGGAAGGGCCTGATCAACGATCCCCACCTGAACGGCACACACGACATGCAGCTCGGCCTGCGGCTGGCGCGCAAGCTGTTGCTCGACATCAATGCGCTCAGCCTGCCGGCAGGGACGGAGCTGCTGGATCCGATCACGCCGCAGTATCTCGCCGACCTGATCTCCTGGACGGCGATCGGCGCGCGCACCACGGAAAGCCAGACGCACCGTGAGATGGCAAGCGGGTTGTCAATGCCGGTGGGGTACAAGAACAGCACTGACGGCAACCTGCAGATCGCGCTCAACGCCATGGAGTCGGCGCGCCACCCACACACGTTCCTGGGGATCAACCAGGAGGGCCGCACTTCCGTGATTCACACAGAAGGCAATCCCGACGGGCACATTATTCTGCGCGGCGGCCGCAAGCCGAACTACGATGCTGACAGTATCCGCGCCTGCGAGGCGCTGCTGGCGAAAGCCGGCCTGCCCAGCCGCCTCATGGTCGACTGTAGTCATGCCCAGACCGGCAAGGACTACGCGCGGCAACCGGACGTGCTCGCTGACCTCGTCGATCAGATCCGTGCCGGCAATCGCTCCATCATGGGCTTCATGATCGAAAGCAACCTGAAGGCCGGCAACCAGAAGCTGTTGCACGGCCGCGACGGTCTGCAATATGGCGTCTCGATCACCGATGCCTGTATCGACTGGGAAACGACAGAACGCTGCCTCACCGATGCGGCGGCGCGTCTCCCATAGACGTCATGAAGGCCGCGTTCAGCTACGAGACCTGGAATGCGCTTCTCCCCGACGTCGTGACGTCGGACGGGAAGGCTGACTATGCGCGACTCGCCGAGCGACGCGAGCAGCTCGATGCGTTCGTCGCTGAGCTCGGCAAGATGAGCCCGGAGAGCCACCCCGACGGCTTCCCGACGGAGGAAGACCGTCTGGCGTACTGGATCAACGCGTATAACGCTTTCACACTGCACGCGATCATGGCCGAGTACCCGATCAGCTCGGTGTGGAAGACGCGCGATGGGCAGTTCTTCCAGCGCCGGCGGCACATCGCCGGCGGACGCGCCCTCAGTCTCGACGGCATCGAGCATGAGATCCTGCGGGGAGAGTTCGCTGAACCGCGCATTCACTTCGCCATCAACTGCGGTTCCAACGGCTGCCCGCCACTGCGTCCGTCAGCGTATGAGGGCAGCGGCCTGCGCGAGACGTTGCGCGCCGCCACTGAGCAGTTCCTCGGCAGCGAGTGGAACTGCCGCGTCGACCACGCCGCGCGCCGCATCTTCATCTCGCGCATCTTCAAGATGTACGCTGAAGACTTTGCCGGCGCGCAGGGCTCAAGTCAGGAGTACCGCCGCGGCGTGGTCCGCTTCGTCGCCCAGCACACCGGCCTGCCGTTTGAGCAAATCGCCGATTACGATGTCGTCTACAACATCTACGACTGGGGTCTGAACGACGCCAACCGGCAGCCGCATCTCGGTCCCATCCTCTTCCACGAACCGATCGAGCACTACGCGGAAGGCGACACGGAGCTACGCGAATTGCATCTCTACGAGGGCAACTTCTGCAACCGCACCTGCTCATGGTGCACGATCAACGGGTCGCCGGACGGCTGGTATCAGAACTACTCCCATGCGGTGCTCGATCAGGCGTTGGCCACGGTCGCCGTCGACGGCAACGTCAAGTTCTACGGCGGTGAACCGACGCTGCACGCCAAGGCAATCATCGACGCCATGGCGTACCTGCGCGGGCGAAGTTTCCGCGGCCTCTTCACGATCTTCTCCAATGGCGTCAAGGCGGAGCGGCTCATCGACATCCTGGCCAGCGACGCACGCAGCGAGGCGGTACTCAACTATTCCATCTCCCACGGCCGCGATGCCGAAGCGCTGCCGCCACACGCCAAGCAACGGCTGGAGGACTGGGCGCTCGCCAATCCGAACCGCATCTTCCAGGGCTACAAGGTGCTCTTCCATGCCGGTGCCGGCGCAGAAGCGGACTACGACCGCGACCGCGAGGCCGACTTCCACGGCCTCGGCAAGGGCTGCGTACGCTGCTTTCCTGTGCTCACCAGCAAGGGCCGCTTTCACGCCTGCCCATTTGCCGCCGAGATCGACGCGCCGCACTACGACCTCGGCAGCGAGCCGGCCACCGTCTTCCGCAACTATCGCACTTTCCGCGGCTGGATCGACGAGGTGCTCGATCCCGCGGCACGCGCACGCGGCGTCAGCAGTTGTGAAATGTGTCACCGCCATCTGGAAGAGCTACCAGTACCCCGGTTTGAACCAACGACTGACCGCTGAGGGCTGCCTCTGAACCTTTCTCGCTGATCGGCGTATTACGGTCAGGAACGGAGGACTTACATGGAAGGCATGAAGCACTGCCCGTACTGCGACGAGGAGATCCGCAGGGAAGCGATTCGCTGCCGTTATTGCCGCAGCCGGCTGACATCGTTCGATGCCGGGCGCTGGCATCGCAGCCATGCGGACGCACGGCTGGCAGGCGTGTGCGCGGCGCTCGGGGCTGCATTGGCGGTTCCGGTGGCGGCGGTGCGCTTGGGGTTTGTCGTGCTCAGCTTCTTCCATCTGATCGGCCCGCTCCTCTATGGGGCGCTGTGGTTGATCATCCCGAAGCGCCCGGGCGAGGATTCGCTGCTGGAGATCGCGTTATGGCGCGTCCTCGATCTCGCCGCCACGCTGAGTGGCCGCCACAACCGGCCGCCGACGCCGCCGAGCGCGTGGGAGCACCCGGCCGCCTAGGGCCAATGCCAGTGAGTTAAGGAGTGTCCTGCCGAGATCGCGCCCTTCGAGACGGCCGCTGAGAAGACGCGGCCTCCTCAGGGCGAGCGGTATCTTGTGATGCAACAATGATTTTCCGCTCATCCTGACGAGGCGCCGTCCCTTCAGGCACCGTCTCGAAGGATGCGATCTTGGCACTACGCCGGTTGAGCCTGATGAAACGTCACCGTAATTCTGAAAACCGGTACCTAGTCATGCTATGCGGAGGCAATGGCATCGGACGAGGACCTCGTCGGCCGCTTGGTGGATGGAGATGAGCTCGCCTTGCGCGAACTCTTGCGCCGTTACGAGCGGCCGTTGTCGCACTTCATCTACCGGCACACCGGTGGCCGCGACGTTGAGGATCTGTACCAAGAAACCTGGCTGCGCGTCGTTCAGCACGCGGCGCGCTTCGATCGGAGCCGTCGCTTTTCCACTTGGCTCTTCCAGATCGCCGTCAACCTGTGCCGCGATTGGCACCGCCGGCGGCCGCCGGAACCCGCACTTCTTCCGGACAGCGCCGCGAACGATGCGCGCCCGGCCGTCGAGGCCCGCGTCGACGCCATGCGGCTGCTCTCCACACTTCCTGAACCGCAGCGCGAGGTCATACTGCTGCGGTACTATCAGGACTTGACGGAGGACGAAGTGGCGCACATCCTCGACTGCCCCAAGGGCACCGTGAAGAGCCGGCTACACAACACCCTCGCACGCCTGGCGGCGACCGTCGCAGGACGCGAGCAGTGAATGCCCATGACGCATGACAACCACCGCGCTCAGCTGAACGCGCACCACGCCGATTGCACGGAGTGCCAGGACGCGCCATTGCCGCTCGATCGCATCGCCACCTTTTTAGAAACCGCCGCCCCTGCAATCGACGCTGCAGCCCTGTCGCGGCAGACGTTCGCGCAGCTGCGGCCGGAGCTGCAGCGCCGCGCCATGGCGGTCGGGTGGCGGCGCATTGCCATCGGGTTGCTCCTGTCGCTGCTACCGCTGCCATTGGTGCTGGCGTACAACGTCTGCTTTCTGCGGCTGATGTACGGCATCTTGAGCGCGCTCTTACCCGGAACGCTGGCCACTTATTTGGTCCTCAGTTACGGCGCCTTCCTGGTGCTGCTGTTTGCCACGACCTACGCTGCCATCCCGCTACTAGTGGTGCACCGACCATTCGAGACGCCGGCAGCGCCGGCGTGAGGACGTCATGAAGCAGTGCCCGTATTGCGCCGAAGACATTCAGGATCAAGCGGTCAAGTGCCGCTATTGCGGCAGCTTGCTCGACGGCTCAGCCCTGACACGCACGTGGTACCGCTCGCGACGCGGTAAGATGATTGCCGGCGTCTGCGCCGGCCTCGCCGAGCAGTTTGGTATCTCGGTCACCGCACTGCGGCTCGCCGCGGTGCTGCTGACGTTGCTCGGCGCCGGCTGGGGCCTCATCGTCTACGTCGTGCTCTGGGTGATCATGCCCTATCGAAACCATGACGAGGGCCGCGACCAATCGCCGCCGATGCTCCACAACACACGCTCCTAGCCCCACTGATCACTGCCCCCACCCAATGGCCGCGCGTCTCGAACTGCCCTCCGATCATCCGCACGTCGCGGTCGTCACCATCGACCGCCCGGAGCAGGCGAACGCGCTCGACCCGATGACGTTGCGTGAGTTGGCGGCGGCGTGGCGGCGCATTGCCGACGATGCCGACATCCGCTGTGCCGTCCTGACCGGCGTTGGCGACCGCGTCTTCTGCGCGGGCATGGACATGAATACCACAATCCCGGCGGCGCAACGGTTCGCGCGCGGCGAGCGCGTCGACGAGGAGACCTTCGAGGGGTTGCGCAATGTGGCGACGGCGTTGCTCGCTGGGTTCGACCTGTGTACGCCGTTGGTGTGCGCTATCAACGGTCATGCGCGGGCCGGCGGCTTCGACTTGATGCTGGCCTCCGAAATGCGCTTCGCGGTCCCGCAGGCCACATTCGCACTCGAGGAGGTCGCCCTTGGTCTGTACCCAACGGGCAACGCCACGGTGTTGCTGCCGCGCCAGATCGCGTGGGTGCATGCGCACGAACTGTTGCTCACCGCGCGGCCCATCACGGCACAGCATGCGCTCGAGATCGGGCTCATCAACCGCATCGTCGCACCGGAGGCATTGATGGCAACCGCGCTGGACACCGCCGATGCCATCGCCGCCAATGCGCCGCTGGCGGTCCGTGAGACGCGCCGCGGCGTCCGCGAGATCCTCCATCTCTCCCTGGCAGAGGCGTACGAACGTCAGGAACAACTCGGTCGCCCACTGCGGCGCACGCAAGATGCCCGCGAGGCGCAACGTGCCTTCGTCGAGAAGCGTCGCCCGCTCTGGCAAGGTAAATAGTGGCAGCCCGTCGTGGCCGCCGTTCCCTCCAGAGCGGTCGCATCCGTCACAACGTGATTGTCACGAAGCTGTCATGGTCCCGCAACATTGGTAAGCTAAAGTGTCCTCTACTACCCCGCATCACAGCCAGCTGTCACGAATCCATTCGGATCGTGCGGTCGTTCTGTGCTATATGACACGAGTGGGGAGGATGTGGTGGGGTGGTGACACGAGGCATGCGCATCGCTGCGATTGACGTCGGCAGCAACTCCATCCACATGGTGGTTGCTCTAGTGGAATCGGACGGCCGTTTCCGGGTGCTGGACCGCGCCAAGGAAATGGTGCGGCTCGGCCACCGCACACTGACCAACGGCCGCCTCTCGGCCGAGGCGATGAACAACGGCATCCGCACGCTATCCGCCTTCCGTACCCTTGCTGAACGACAAGGTGTCGTGCGTTTCAAGGCGGTCGCCACCAGCGCCGTGCGCGAGGCATCCAACGGCGGCGACTTCATTCAGCGGGTGCGCGACGAGGTCGGGCTGCGCTTGAAGGTCATTCCGGGTCGTGAGGAAGCGCGGCTGATCTATCTCGGTGTCCGCCATGCCATCGACCTGCGTGGCGAGGCCACCTTGATCGTCGACGCCGGCGGCGGCAGCGTCGAGTTCATCCTCAGCGAGGACGACAAGCCAGTGACCCTGGACAGCGTGAAGATCGGCGTCGCCCGGCTCAGCGAGAAGTTCCTGGCCGACGATCCACCCAGTACGCGCGACCTGGCAAACTTGGAGACCTACTTCGCTGAGCAGCTCGATCCCGTCCTCAGCCGCGTCGCCAAACGCGACGTCCACCGCGTCATCGGCACATCCGGCACCATGCTCAATCTGATCTCGATCGCTGGCTACTTGCGCGGCGAGCCACCGGACGGGCACTTGAACAACTTCGTCGTCACCGCGGAGGAGATCACACGCGTCCGCCGTCTGTTGACCAAAGCTGACCGCGACGAACGCTTGCGCGTGAAGGGCCTCGACGGCAAGCGGGTCGACACCATCGTGGCGGGGGCGTGCCTGGCAGACTACGTTCTACGTGAGCTGGGCGCCCAGGAGATGATCGCCTGCACATGGGCGCTGCGCGAAGGCGTGATGCTCGACTTCATTGCGCGGCATCGCAAGGGCATCGAGGAGACCGAGCGCTTCGCCGATCCGCGCCGGCGCAGCATCATTCGCTTCGCGCGCCATCTGGGTGCCGCGGAGGGCGATGCCGGTGAACACGGCCGTCACGTGGCCCGTCTGGCATTACGGCTCTTCGACCAGTTGCACGACGATCTGCATCTCGATAGGACCGCTCGTGAATGGCTGGAGTTCGCCGCCATGCTGCATGACATCGGCCACCACATCGACCACAAGAACCATCAGCGGCATACCTACTATCTGATCACCAACGGTGAGCTGCTCGGTTTTCGCCGCGACGAGCTGGAGATCATCGGCCAGACAGCGCGCTACCACCGCAAGGGCGCACCAAAGGACTCCGACGAAGACTACCGAGCCCTGTCGAACGGCGACCGGCAGACGGTGCGCGCACTGAGCGCGCTGCTGCGGATCGCCGATGGCCTGGATCGCAGCCACTACGGTGTCGTCCGCGACGTCACAGTGGCGCGGCGCGGTGACCGCGTAACGCTGCAACTGCTCACGCAGGGAGACGATGCGGAGCTGGAAGTCTGGGAAGCCCGCGGCCGCGCGGAGCTGCTAGAGAAGGTGCTCGGCCAGGACGTGGAGTTCCGCGTCGTCGCTTGAGCCCAACGCGTCCCTGACATATGCCCGAGGCCATGACCACGGGGCTCGACTCGGAGCGATACTTCCGCCTGCTCGTGCGTCTTGAAGATTTCACCCGCAGTCACTCGCAATCTGGCACGCGTAACGAGGCCGCGAGTCAGCCTGTGGCTGCGGTCGGGCACAAGGCCATCCGGAAAGCATTCCGCCGCGTGCTGAAACGTGGTCGTGCCATCGACGCAGCACCGACCGACGACGACCTGCACATCCTGCGCATCCGCACCAAGCGGCTGCGCTACCTCCTCGAGTTCCTGCGCGAGCTCCTCGGCAAACCCGGACGCCGGTTGGCGAAGGACCTTGTACGCTTTCAAGACCTCCTGGGCAGCCATCACGATGCCGCGGTCGCCGCAGAGTTCATCCGCCGCTACGTCGAAGGACCGGGAGCCCAGGCCAGCGCCGACGCGTTTCTCTCGCTCGGCGCCTTCATGGGCGAACAGCGGCGCCTCGCTGAGGTCGCACGCGGCGACTTCCAGAAGTCATGGGCGCGCTTCTCGCGCCGGCGCACAGTTAAATCTCTCGACGCCGTGCTCCGCGAGCTGCGGTTGGACGCGACGCCGGCAGAGGCCGAAGAACCATCACCGCCTCCCCCACCCTCAACACCCTCGACGGAGCACTCATGAGCTGCACCATCTACCTCGTCCGCCATGCGATCGCAGCAGACGCGTCGGCGGATATGCCCGACAGCGAGCGCGCGCTGACCGCGGAAGGAATGCGGAAGATAACTTGCGCGGCGATCGGCTTGAAGCACCTGGGCATTGTACCCGACGCCGTCTTGTCGAGTCCGCTACGGCGCGCCCAGGACACTGCCGCTGTGGTTGTTGCGACGCTCGGCTTGGAACTGGCAGTGGAAATCTACCAACCGCTGGCGCCCGGCACTGCACCCGCGGAACTGGTACGTGGCCTGCGACCGTACCGTACGGTCCGCCACCTCATGCTGGTGGGTCATCAGCCGGATCTCGGTGAGCTGGCCTCGTATCTGCTGACCGGGTCAGCCGGGCTCGCTCCCCTACCCTTCAAAAAGGGCGCGGTGGCGGCGATCGAGGTATCGTCCCTCCCGCCGCGCGCCAACGGGGCCCTGCTGTGGTTCCTCACCGCCAAGCAGCTGGGCGCCATCGGCGCGGGCCGGCCGCGCTAAGCCGGGCCGTCCGCCGCCCTATGCGGCCCTGGTCTCCCAATCTCTCGCGCGCGCCGCGAAGGCGTCCGCATAGCGCGGCCAGTCGTGCAAGGTTTCCGGATCAAAGTCGGCACCGTTGGGCCAGACGAGTGTATGCACCTCGGAATCGATGCGCACTTGGTTGAACAGCGCAAGGTCGCGAAGGGGCCCGTAGATCTCGCCGGCAAGGATCGGCTTGAAGTTGATGCGCTGTTCGGTCCCATCGTCGAAGTGGACATTCAAGGTGTAAGGCGCCGTGATTTCGACAGACACCACGCGGTAGACCCGATGCGTCATTACGTCCTCCTTTACGAGAGCGGCGCAATTGGCAGCGGCTTTTGCCCTGCCTGTAGGAGCTGCCAGTCAGCTAGCAGCTCAGCCTCATGCAGTTCTGCCCAAGCCTCGACCAGCCGCCGCTGGCGCCTCGGCAACTCGCCGGCGATCCACTCGACCGGCTGTAGCGAAAAGATACCCACCTCATTCTGGTAGTACGCGTGAAAGTGCGGTCGATGATGTGGCGTTCCAATCTCGACGAACATGCGAATGATGATCCCGTAGAACCGACTCAGCTCCGGCACGACGGTGCAGCTTAAGCTCCCCTGTGACGAGATTCAACGATTGCGGATTGCGGAATGCGGATTGCGGAATGGGAAGGCGCAGTCGGCCCTTCGACGGCGCCCAGGTCGACGTGCGGCGTCTCTCGGGCAGGGTCAGTCGCCTGCTTCGGCTGCTCCGGGCGCACGGCATCATCCGCAAGATCCCGAAGACGGACCGGTACCAGCTCACCGAGCGGGGCCGCCTGCTCACCGCCGCCTTGCGCGCCACCCGCGACGCCAGCATCAAGCAGCTCCTCCGGGACGCCGCATGACCGCCGCCAAGTTCTGCGCGCCAGGCAAAGACTTTCCGAGATAGTAGTTCAGCGCAGGCAGCCGCCCGCAACCCAAAACACGATCGCACACACAATAACGGAGAGGCCGGAATTGTGGTGCGGGCGTCTCGCCTGCGCAAAGGCAG
>Ga0209048_10002383_pt1 | contig 18667 bp, 18 predicted proteins | sample FrelakmetCRP12CR_FD_187146 | JGI IMG/M metagenome (GOLD analysis project Ga0209048, IMG submission 187146) | Freshwater lake sediment microbial communities from the University of Notre Dame, USA, for methane emissions studies - CRP12 CR (SPAdes)... | ecosystem: Environmental > Aquatic >... | reverse complement strand
GATGCGGATGAAGATATCTTCCGGTGTGGCCTTGGCATACTCCACCACCACGTCGAAGTAGCGATCCTCATCAAAGACGCCGGTGTTGATCAGCTCGTACTCCTGATCACGCCGGCCACGCCGACGATTTTCTTCCACGAGTTTCGCATAGGGAAACTCCGCCTGCGGGTACTTGTAGAGGTATTTCATATAGGAGTGAGTCGGGGTCGAATCGAGATAGAAGTAATAGTCTTTAACGTCTTCGCCGTGGTTCCCTTCGTTGCCTGTGAGGCCGAAGACCCGTTCCTTCAAAATGGGATCTCGTCCGTTCCACAGGGCGATGGCGAAGCAGATGTATTGGTGACGATCAGAAATGCCGGCCAGTCCGTCCTCATTCCAGCGATAGGCGCGCGAGTGGGCCTGGTTGTGCGGAAACGATTCCCAGGGGGTTCCGTGAGGGCTGTAGTCTTCGCGGACGGTCCCCCAGGCCCGTTCGCTGAGATAGGGGCCCCAACGTTTCCAATGTTCCTGCCTGCGGGCGTCTTCTTCAAGGCGCTGCTGTTCCGCAGTGAGCGGTGGTGAACTAGCTGGGCTTGAAGGGGCGGTTCGGTCTGAATGTGGCATGGGCCTCCTCAACGATTCGTGCAGGAGAGCAGTCGGCGGAGCGGGATTTCTTACAACCCTAGCAGGAGACTGGTTCAGTCTGCCAGTAGCGCTTTCAACACCTGTGAAGCGTGAATTGTAGAACGTATCTCGCGAACATGCCGCAGCTGGTTCTGCAATGAGAGACGAACGACGCTTCAGGGACGACGTACGAAGAGGACGACCTGTTTGAGCATCCTGCAGGCTCTTTCGGTATCGGCCGGTCTGGGGCGGAAACTGAGTTGAGTGCAGGACCAATGCGGCAGGTCTTCGAGGCTTACGAAGGAAGTTCGGTGAGTCGAAGGCTGTAGAGGTACTGGTAGAGCCCTTTACGGTCCATCAGTTCGGCATGGGTGCCGGTTTCAACGAGGCGCCCTTTGTTGAGGACGAGAATGCGATCAGCTCGTTGGATGGTCGTCAAGCGGTGGGCGACCACAAAGGTCGTTCGGCCTTTCATGAGTTGCTCCAGTGCCTCCTGGACGAGTCGTTCTGACTCACTGTCGAGGGCAGAGGTGGCTTCATCCAATAACAAGATCCTTGGATTTTTCACTATGGCCCTGGCGATGGCGATGCGCTGACGCTGTCCGCCCGACACATTGATTCCTTTTTCCCCCACGATGGTCTGATACTGGTCCGGGAAGCTCATGATGAAGTCGTGAGCATGGGCCGCGCGGCTGGCCGCCAGCACCTCCTCCTCAGTGGCCTCCCTGTTCCCGTAGCGGATATTGTCGAGAACCGTCCCGCCGAACAAGATCGTCTCTTGCGGGACCAGCGCAACCTGCCGATACCAACTGTCCATTGTGACCTGCCGGAGATCCTGCCCGTCGATGGTGATGTGCCCTTCAGTCGGATCGTAGAATCGGTGGATCAAGTTCATCACGGTCGTTTTTCCGGCGCCGGTGGGACCAACGATGGCGACCAGTTCGCCCGGCTTGGCTTCGAACGACACATCCGTCAAGACGGGTTGCCGTGGATCGTAGGCAAAGCTGAGGTGTTCTGCCCGGATGTGTCCCGAGACGGTGGACAGCGACGTGGCCGTGGGGGAGTCACTCACTTCGGAATGTGTGTCCAGAATTTCGAACACCCGTTGGGTGGCCCCCTGCGCCTCCCTGATCTGCGCGAACACGCGGGCGGCGGAGCTGAAAGGGCCGATCAGAATGCCGGCAAAGAGGACGAACGCAAAGAGATCGCCCGGCGACACGCTCCCGTCGATGACCTGGCGTCCCCCATACCACAACACCGCAGCTGCGGCGGAAAAGGTGAGTAGGGTGATGACGGGAATAAACACCGCCATGATGCCGGCCCGTCGCATCGTCAACGCCAATGTCTGTTCGACTTGCGTGGCAAACCTGGTCTCTTCGCGCTGTGTTTGGACGAAGGACTTCACGATTCGGATGCCGGAGATCACTTCCTCGATCAGGGTGCTCAGTGCAGCGGTTTGATCTTGAATCGAGGTCGAGAGAGATTTCAGCCTTCGCCCGAAGAACTTGGCCACGAGGACGAGCAACGGGAGCAGCACCAGGATCAAGAGGCAGAGCCGCCAATTCATCGTCAGCAAGAACGTGATTCCTCCAATGAAGGTCACCAGCTGTTTCGCGCTGTCGATCGGCGTTTCGGTGACGACCGACTGGATAACCGTCACGTCGTTCATGAGCCGTGAAAGGAGTTCGCCGGTTCGACGGCGGGCAAAGAAGCTCACCGATAAGGTATGCAGATGCGCAAAGAGATGTTGGCGAAATTCGGCGACGATTCGCTGCGAAATCCATGCGGTCAGATAGCTGTGGCCCATCGAGCAGAGGCCCTGCAGGACTACGAGTCCGAGAAAGACTGTGATCAAGTCTGTCATCCTGGACTGGTCGTGCTGCACGGTAATGACGTCCCACAGAGTGCCGGCCAACCGCAGCAGGGCCAGATTGATGGCGGCGACACCCATGACTAGCACGCCTGCCAGCACCATGCGGGACAGATAGGGTTTCAGGAACGGGAGAAATGGTGAGAAGGTGGACATGATGAGGAGCGATCTTAGAGGAGGCGGCTACGAAAATCCAAGAGAGAACGGCGTGGAGGTAGAGACTCAAGCCGGTGGCGGTGAAGACAGCTAGAGCTGTGCGATGGACTCGATCAGGTTCTTATTGATGGCCACAAAGTCCGAGCGATCTTTGTCATCAATCACCACGTCGGTGAGGCTGATAAAGAGACGTTGTTCTTCGTTGATCGCATCGGACACACGATTCCGCATGGGAGGAATGAGAAAGTCGCCAACGTAGACGCAGTTCACAGTCCGGACGCGGATGCGAACCTTCTTGCCTTCGGGCACGGACCCCTCCTCCCCGATCTCGGGTGAGCCTAGCTTTTACGACGTTCAAACTTTTGACGCCGGCGCAACTTCTTGTACTTATGCTTGCGCATTTTCTTACGGCGTTTTTTCAAAACACTGGACATGCGTTCTCTCCTGCGAAGTGGGCAGTCTAGAAGTTTTCACCTCAAATTGCAAGACCATCAACGGACTCAAGTGATCACGATTGCGGCGGAGGCCGGTTTACGGGCCGCTTGACCTGCCTGATACCCATTCCTATACTGCGACCATGACGTCACTGTACAAATTTCCGCTGCTTCCCGTCTTGCTCCTGCTCGGCTGGGTATCCTTGATCGGCGTCGGATGCGGTGGCAAGACGATTCAATATCCCGAAGATCACGAACGGTACCTCCGCATCGATCGGGCGGTGGAATCGCTTCGCCAGGCCTATGTGAAGAAAGATTCGTCGGAGCTGGCCTCACTCATGATGCCGATTGACCAGCTTGACCGGCTGCGGGAAGAGGCCCAGGGAGATTTCGAAACATATAGTGCGATCACGTTGGAGTTCGCGGTCGAGCGCATTATGATCGAAGGGGACGATATCGATGTGTTCGTGCATTGGCAAGGGCTGTGGAAAAAAGATGCGGACGATCCGGGCCTCCGTCAGAGAGGCCATACGCGATTCCAGTGGGTCGGCACAAAGTCGATTCTTTTGCGCGGGGTTCAAGGCGATTCTCCCTTTGGCATGAAAGCTCGACAGACCACAAACGACCCCACACTTTCTCCCAAAAAGAAATAATCCATGCCAACTCGTCAATCCCGTGCTCCTGTTCAGGCCGACTTCCTGGTCATCGGGAGTGGTGTGGCCGGTCTCCGTGCGGCGTTGGAGCTCAGCCGTGCCGGGCGTGTCATGGTGCTGACGAAAGGGCATCCGCTTCAGAGCAGTTCGATCCACGCGCAAGGCGGGGTGGCGGTGGCGATGAGTGAAGAAGACGATGTGGCGATCCATTTAACCGACACGCTCAAAGCGGGGCATGGGCTCTGCCGGAAAGAAGCGGTGCGGGTCCTTGTCGAAGAAGGACCTGAGCGAATTCAAGAGCTGATCAGGTGGGGGGCCAAGTTCGACAAAGTCGATGGCAAGTTCGCGTTTGCTCGAGAGGCTGCCCATAGTCGAAGCCGCATTCTGCGCGCGCGGGGAGATGCGACGGGGAACGAGATGGTGCGAGTGTTGATTGCCGAGGTGAATCGGCAGGAGCGTATTCAGCGATTGGATCATCACTTTACCGTGGATCTCGTGGTCGACGCCGGACGTTGCTGCGGGGCCGTTGTGTTGGATGAAGGGTCTGGTCGCCAGTTCGTGCTGCCGGCTCGCGCGGTCGTGCTGACCACCGGCGGGGCCGGGCAGATCTATGCGCGGACGACCAATCCTCCGAACGCCACTGGTGATGGGATGGCCATGGCACTGCGCGCTGGCGCGGTGCTTCAAGATATGGAGTTCGTTCAATTCCATCCCACTGCACTGTATTTGCCGTCGAGTCCTCCGTTCTTGCTGTCGGAGGCAATGCGAGGCGAAGGGGCGCAGCTGCGCAACAACAAGGGTGCAGTCTTCATGCAGCGGTACCACCCAATGGGGGCGTTAGCGCCGAGAGACATCGTGTCGCGGGCGATCTTGGCAGAGATGGCGGCCACGAAAGCGCGTCATGTCTATCTTGACGTTACCCACTTGGGTGCAGAGTTCGTGAAGCGGCGTTTCCCGACGATTTACGCGACCTGTCTGCGCTATGACATCGATATCACGGAGGAATGGATCCCGGTGTCCCCAAGCGCGCATTACATGATGGGCGGGGTCTGGACTGATCTGAACGGGGCGACGACGGTTCCAGGGCTTTTCGCCGCCGGGGAGGTGGCCTGTAGCGGTGTCCACGGGGCAAATCGTCTGGCGAGTAATTCCTTGCTCGAAGGATTGGTGTTTGGCGCGCGCGCAGCAGCGGCAGCCGTGGAGTTTGCCGACCGACAGGAGTTCCCGACACTGTCGTCTCAGGAGGCCACGATCGGAGCCGGCCAATTTGGCGCACTGGAGGATGCGGAAAAGTTGCGAAGCTCACTCAGGCGAACGATGTGGGGGCAGGTCGGCGTCATTCGCTCGGGCGAATCACTCATCCGGGCCTGTGCGCAACTGTCACGGTGGGCCCAACTCGTGGCCCAGCCGTTTGCAAACCGAGCAGCGCTGGAAGTGAAGAACATGGTGCAGGTAGCACAATGCGTCGCGGAAGCGGCGCTGTGGCGAGAAAATAGCGTCGGTGCCCATTACCGGTCGGATTTTCCAGAAGCCAAGCGGGCCGGCTGGCAGCAGCACAGTCGCCTATCGAGTGGGGAAGTCGTCAGTGGGAAGACAGCTCAGAAATCGCGGGGGTTGCTGTTGTCTCTGCGGGGGCGTATCGGCTGACCGGTCGTTCCCTAATGACGCCATCGCGCACAAGGAACGTGCGGTAGTATCGGAGAACCTTCCGAACGTATTGTCTGGTTTCATCGAACGGGGGGAGCGCCTGATAGCGGTCGACCGCATTCTCTCCAGCATTGTAGGCCGCAAGGGCCAGCGGTAAATTACCATGGAAACGGTCGAGCAGCTGGCGTAAGTATTTTGTCCCTCCGGCCACATTATCATCCGGATCATACATATCCCGCACATCCAGACGCACGGCGGTCTGCGGCATCAATTGCATCAGGCCGATAGCGCCGGCGCGGGAAACCGCCCGCGGATCAAAGTTCGATTCAGCTTTGATGATGGCTCGGATCAACGCGGGATGGAGTTGATGCTCTGAGGAATAGCGGCGGATGACTGGTTCGAGATCTCGCTCGGACAAGGTGGCGTGGAATCGGCTGGACTCGATCTCAACTTTTCGATAGCGCGAGTCTGACGGGACATTCGTGAGAGAGATCGAGCCGTCGTGCGTGACAAACTGATAAATTTCTGCCGTGGTCGTTGGCACGGAGAAGGCGAGCGAGCCGATTGTCGCGATCACCGTCGTGCTCAGCCAGATGGCCGCGTACCGCCTGAGGGATGTCATTATAAAGGTGTTGTGCATGGTCGTAACGATATCAGTCTGCCACTGGGTGTCAAGAAGCTGCAGATCTTGTGCCTGAGGGCCAAGAACAAATAGTGCATGAAAACAATAGGGTCTGGGAGGGGGTCGATCTACTAGGGTTCTAAAAAACGGGATCGGTTGACAATAAATAGTCTATGGAGCTGCTGGGTGAGAGGTCCTGGTGTTCCATCCCCAACCGGATGCCCGTCCACCTTGGTAACTGGCATCACTTCCATCGTCGTGTTGGTGAGAAAGCACTCGCCTGCCTTATGGATCGACTCGATCCCGAAATGTCCTTCGTCAACCGGAATCTGCGCTTCCCGGGCGAGGCTGAGCACAATGTCGCGCGTGATACCGTCCAGCAGGCCGCATGCAAGTGCCGGGGTGCAGAGCCGGCCTGCTCGGACGAAAAAGAGATTGCTGACGGTGCATTCCGTCAGGTGTGATTCCCAATTGAGCAGGATGCTGTCGAAGGCACCGGCCGCGATGGCTTCCCGTTTAGCCAGGATATTGTTCAAAAAGTTTGTGGCCTTGATCTGCGGCGAGAGCGCGCTGGGCAAGTTCCGTCTTGTTCGGGCGAGGATCAGGCTCACGCCGGCCTGGTATTGTTGAGGCGCGGGCGGCTGAAGCGGTTTGGTCATGATAACCACGGTGGGGGTTGGGCAGAGGGCCGGATCCAAGCCGATGTCGCCGGCTCCTCGGGAAATGGTGATACGGAGGTATGCGTCGGTGCGTTCGTGTCCGACGTCATTCCGCGTCATGGCCTCATGGAGGAGCGTCGGCCACCTGTGTTCGGGAATCGGGATGGTCAGGCCGATTGCATCCGCAGATCGTCGAAGCCGAGCGAGATGTTGGTCCCGCATGAAAATCCGGCTTCCGTAGGAGCGAATCGTTTCATAGACGCCATCACCGTAGAGAAAGCCGTGATCGAAGACAGAGACAACAGCCTCCTCTTCTTTCACGAACCGATCTTTGAGATAAATCCACATCGTTACGTCCTTTGAAGTGCGCTGAAAAAAGCCTGGGCCTTCTGGAGTGTTTCCCGGTATTCCTGGGCCGGATCGGAGTCGGCGACAATCCCGGCTCCGACCTGCAAATATCCCTTTCCCGCACACCATACCAATGTTCGAATCACGATATTGAGATCGAGGTCACCGTTCCAGCCGATGTAGCCAAAAGATCCGGTATAGGGGCCACGGCGTACCGGCTCCAACTCCTCAATAATCTCCATGCAGCGGATCTTTGGCACGCCCGTGATGGTCCCCCCAGGAAATAGCGCCTGAATCAGATCGAAGGGCGTAGCGTCCGGCCGCAAGGTGCCGTTGATATTGGAGACGATGTGGCTGACGTGGGAATACTGCTCAATTGCCATGAATTCATCGACCTGCACGCTGCCGAATTGGCAGACGCGGCCCAGGTCGTTTCGTTCGAGATCGACAAGCATGAGGTGTTCCGCCCGCTCCTTCTCATTTGCGAGTAATTCGCCGATCAGCCGTTGATCGTCACGGGCGTCGAGCCCGCGCGGTCTGGTTCCGGCAATCGGGCGCGTATCCGCCTGTCGGTCGTGCAGGCGGACTAGTCGTTCGGGCGAGGAACTGATCAACGTGACGTCGTCGAAGTGCAAGAGCCCCGAGAAAGGCGAGGGATTAACGGCCTGCAGCCGTCGATAGAGTTCCTGTTCGTAGGACTGTCGATCCGTGCTCTCGTTGTACGCGTCGGGAGGCTGTAGCGTAAATCGATGTGACAGGTTGGCCTGGTAGATGTCTCCCGCCGCAATGTATGCCTGGCAGCGCCTGACTCGATCGAGGTAGGCATCTCGCGTTTGGTCCGGGTGAAAGGCCATCTGATTGAAGGAGGGGAGATCGTCATTGAGGGGAGATGGCCTTCCGCTCAACCTGGCCTCCCACTCGGCCAGCCTGTCTAAGCCCTCGCGATAGAGCTTCTCACGTGGCTCTCCCAAATACCGTTCCATGGGCGGACAAAAGATAATCAGCAAGCGGTCGGTCAGATGATCGACGGCGGTGGTGATGTCATACAGACCGAATTGCAGATGGGGGAGCAGCAGATCCTCCTTAGCAATAGATGGAAGCGTTTCAAAGGCGCGCACGAGGTCGTAGCTGAAGTAGCCGACGGCTCCGCCCCAAAAAGGTGGCAGGCCTGGAGGAGGCTCGATCTGAGGACAGGCGAATAGTCGGCAAAGGCTCCCGAAGGGTTCTTTTGACGAACATTCTTGTCCCTCGTGGGTCCGGAGGAAGGATTGTCCCTGTCGCCCAGTCAGCACTGAGAAAGGGTTACTCCCTAGAAAGGAATAGTGGCCCCCGCCGCCCGTCCCCTTCCCGCTGTCGAGTAGGAACGATGGTTGAGAGGGAGACGCAATTAGGCGGTACAGCTCAAAGGGTGTCCTCCCATGGCCTTCTATCGTAAGGACCAGGGGCTGCGGAGGACCGATCAGGAATGATGGTTGGGAAAAACGAGTCATGGGTGAACGTGCATTGCTCTCCAAATAGGCGCCACTCACTATACCCGACTGTTTCGGCTGTGTCACAGCGCACGATCGGCTTGACAAATTTGGGATGATTCTGCTTGAATTGCGCGCCCGCCATCGGCAGAGTCCTTGCGTTATGGGCTGCATTGCACTCTCCTCCGTGGGTACGACATGCCCCCTTCACAAGATCCATTGTACGCGGGGCTCGGCCAGGCGGTCCGGATCGCAACCGATCTGCTCGCTGCGCTGGTTGTCGGAGGAGGGTTGGGTTGGGTGTGTGACACATACCTCTTCGGCTCCACTCCATGGGGAATGGTCGGAGGTCTTGTGTTCGGCGTCGTGGCCGGGATCAGGAATGCGTACCGGTCGGCGCAGCGGTGGCCGAAGACATAACGCGTTTCAATAGAAAGTACGAAAGCACCATGGAAGAAAGTCCGCTTCATCCATTCGAGCTGCATAACTGGATACCGATTTCGCTTGGCGGATTGGATATTTCCATTAATAAAGCCGTTGTCATCATGTGGGTTGTCGTCTCGCTGGTGGCGGTGCTCATGGTGATGGCGGGATCGGCACGCAAGCTGGTCCCCGGCAAGTTGCAGAGCATGGCGGAAATGATGGTGGACTTTATTCGCGGCATCATCATGGATACGATGGGCAAAGAGGGGATGCGATTTTTCCCGCTCATCGCCACCCTGTTTCTCTTTATTCTCTTCTGTAATCTTATCGGGTTGATCCCCGGCAGCTACACCGTGACGAGTCAGATTGTTGTGACGGGTGTCTTCGCGCTCACGGTGTATACGTTAAGTGTGATACTTGGATTCTACCTGCACGGCATAAAATTTCTAGGCATCCTGATACCGCCGGGAACTCCCGTATGGATGATGCCGCTCATGATTCCGATAGAATTAGTCAGCCAACTTGCTAGACCAGTTTCGTTGGCAGTGCGGTTGTTTGCCAATATGACAGCAGGCCACACCATTCTCGCTGTTCTTTTCGGGATGGTGGTCTCACTGCCTTTTTATGTGAGCTGGTTGCCTTTCGCTGCAACCCTATTTGTGAACGGCCTGGAGGTTGCGCTTATCGCTCCGATCCAAGCATACATTTTTACCGTGTTGACCTGCGTCTATTTGGGAGACGCATTCCATTTGCACGGCCATGAAGAGCATGCGCACTAGCGCGTGTGAGTTCAGACAAGGGAGGAGTAGGACACAATGGATTCAGCAGCAGCAGCATTGTTGGGCATGGGGTTAGCAGCGGCAGGGTTTGCCGGAGCCGGTGTGGGTATCGGCTATATCTTTGGGAAGATGATTGAAGCAGTGGCGCGCCAGCCGGAAGCAGAAGCCCGCGTCGGAAAGTATATGTGGATCGGGTTCGCGCTGGTGGAAGCCATCGCGCTGTATGGCCTGGTCATTGCCTTCATCATCATGGGCCTTCGCAAATAAGCGGGAGATAGGGGTAGCGGGGTAAGCGAGAGACATGGATACCGTTTTACCCTCTTACGCCTCTACTCGGAGGAACTCACATGCCGCAGTTTGAATCTCATTTTTTTTCTTCTCTAATCTTTTGGGAAGTCCTGTCGTTCGCGGTTCTCTTCTTCGTGCTCTACAAGTTTGCCTTTCCCGGCATCTTGAGTGTGTTGGAAGAACGGGAAAAGAAAATTAAGGACAGTCTCGATCAAGCCGAGCATCATCGCTCAGAGGCCGAACGGAAACTTAAGGAGTACGAGGCCAAGCTGAACACCGCTGGGAAAGAGGCAGAAGGAATTCTGGCTGCCGCAAAGGAACGGGCGCAGCGGCTCATGGAGGAGAATGAGCAGAGGTTGACGACCGAAGCCGAGCGGATCAAGGGCGATGCAACCCGTGAAATCGATCAAGAGCGGCGTAAAGCGATTCAGGATATTCGGGCCCAAACGACGGACTTGGCATTGATGGTGGCGGAAAAAGTGGTGCAGCGAAGTCTGACTGATGCGGACCACCGAAAATTCGCAGACGAGGCGCTCGACGCGCTGTCAAAATCCTACCAGCGATAATTCTTGGATCAGGCGGGGTCAGCCTAGGCTGACCCCACCAGGCCTGTATCCTTCCAAATCCACACAGACGAAGCGAAACCCAACTTTGCGGAGACGGGCACTGATGTGCGCGCGCAGGTCCGGCTGATTCAGCCGAGAAAACTCCTCTGCCCCGACCTCGATCCGCGCCACCTCTCCGTGGTCCCGTACACGCACATGGCGAAACCCCTCAGCCTGTAGAATTTCTTCAGCCTGCTCTATGCGACGGAGGCTTTCGATCGTGATCGGTATACCGCGAGGAATTCTGGAAGAGAGGCAGGCGGCTGCAGGTTTATCCGAATTTGAAAGTCCCAAGACCCGGGCGAGTGCCCGCACATCGGACTTCGAGAGGGAGGCATCGACCAGGGGGCTTCGAACTCCCCACTCGCGTGCGGCTTTGATTCCTGGTCGATCGTCCCCAAGATCGTCGAGATTCGTTCCGTCCACAATCCACTGGCTCGCGCGTGGTTCGCGCAATCCGTCCAGCAATTGATAGAGGTCTGTTTTGCAATGGAAGCAGCGGACTGCATCGTTCTGCACAAAGGCTGGAATCTCAAGTTGATCGGTGTAGACCAGTTCATGCCGCGCGCCGATCTCTGAGGCAACCTGTTTCGCGCCGTCGAGTTCGATCTTGGGAAACGTAGGTGAGACAGCGGTGATGCCTAGCGCGCGTTCACCGAGCTGTTCATGAGCGATTTTCAGGACGACGGTGCTATCAATTCCGCCGGAAAAGGCGACCAGGACGGACTGCATGTCCGAGATCACCTGGCGAAGTACCCTGAGTTTTTCTTGGATGGATTCGGTCACCATGGATGCTTGACCTTGAAGTCGATGCACAGTTGACTAGTTTTTCACCTTCGCTTTGGCGATGTTGCCCACCACCACTAAGGCGTACCGTTTGGGGTCCAGGTACTGTTTGGCGACGCGTTGAACGTCTTCCTTCGTGACTCGGTCTATCCATTTCGGGTATTCCGAAAAGTATTCGAACCCCAGGCCATAGAACTCCACTTGGGCGAGCACCTGCGCGAGCTTCGCGGTGGAATCCAATCGTAGGGGGAAGCTGCCGATCAAGAATGATTTGGCTTCAGACAACTCTTGGTCGGACACAGGTGCGTCACGAATGGACCTGATTTCAGCCAGGACGCCGGTGATGGCTTGATTCGTCGTCTCCGTCTTGGTTTGGAGGTTGACCCAGAATGAACCGGGCATCAGCCGGGCGTCGAAGTGGCTCATGATCCCATAGGCCAATCCCTGCTTGTCGCGAATCGAATCCATCAAGCGGGAGGAAAATCCGCCGGCGCCCAGGATGTAGTTCATCACCGTGACCGAATAAAAATCCGGATGAGCGCGCGGAAGGCCCCCATGACCAAGCACAATAGTGGATTGAGTGAGATCTTTCTCGATGAGTTGAACGGTTCTTCGTTCCACCGGCGAGGGCTTTTTCGTATTCCGCGCTGTCGCCGTCCCTTTTTTCCAGGTTCCAAAATGGGTCTGTACCAGCGCAGTGGCTTGCTCAAGCGTGACGTCGCCGACGATGGTCAGGATGGCCTGGGAAGGGGAATATTCTCGAGCATAGAAGGCCTGCACGTCGGCCAGGGTGATCTTGTTGAGCGTCTCTTCCGTTCCATTCACGGGCCAACGGTAGGGGTGTCCGTGGAAGACCAGCTGATTGAACGCCTTCATGGCGATGTGGCCTGGGTCGTCGTTGTCGCTGGCCATCTCGCCCAGGAGTTGGGTGCGAATCCGTTCGAATTCCTGCTTGTGAAACGCAGGGCGCTGCAGCACGTCCGCGAGCAGGGTGAAGCCGAGGTCGATGTCTTTCTTGAGTACTCGGGCGGAGGCAGTGGTGAAATCCTCTGAAGCTTTGGCTTCCAGGGCCCCGCCAACGAAATCGATCTGCTCCGCCAGCTGTTTTGACGTCCGCGTGGTCGTCCCTTCGTCCAGGAGACTGGCGACGAGGTTTGCGAGTCCGGCTTTATCGGGGGGATCTTGCGCACTGCCGGTCTTGATCAGTGCGTGGATCTCAACGATGGGGAGGAAATGTTGTTCAAGCACGAGCACCGTGATGCCGTTCGGGGTCACAAATTTCGTCGGGGCGATCTCTGCCGCCACAGAGGGACTGGATGCCAAGAGGAATGCACAGAATCCCATCGCGAGGCTCAGGAGCGCCTGTCGAAGAAGTGCGATCTGTCCCTGTCTCATCGTCGACATGATTAAGGCCTACCCTGTTGCGCGGCGGTGGAGGGTGCCTCTGGTTGTTTGGGGGGAACGGGGATCAACGTGCCGACGGTCCGGTTGTCTTCCGTCAAGTATTGGCGGGCGACGCGCTGAATGTCTTTGGTCGTCACCGCCCGGATCCGTTCGACAAACTGGTCGATTTTCCGCCACCCCGCGCCAACGGATTCAGCCTGCCCGAGCAACATGGCATGCCTGAAGTTGGAGTCCTGTTCGAAAACATGGGTGGCTTCGACCTGGTTCTTCGCCCGTTGGAGTTCTTGCTCCGTCGGCGGATCGGCTTGGAGGCGTTTGATCTCTCTATGAAGGGCGTCTTCGACCACCTCCGGTTTCTGGCCAGGGCTCACGAGGGCATAGAAGTAGAAAAGGCCAGGATCGGTCTGCAGCAAGCTGTATTCAGCACCAACGGCAAGCGACGATTTTTGCTCATACACGAGATTTTGGTACAAGCGCGAACTTTTCCCATGCGACAGAATCGAATCAAGAATATCGAGAGCGTACGAGTCTTCGCTCGTAAAATTCGGCACTCGATAGCCCATTATGACGAAAGGAACTTGCGCATCTCGCTTGAGGAGGAAGCGGCGTTCACCTTTTTGTTCCGATTCCATGGTGGCGATCGGCTTGGGCTCTGGTCCTCGGGGAATCGGTTCGAACAGCTGTTTGATCATGGGGAGCAGGCTGTCGGCTTTGATGTCGCCCACCACAACGAGGGTCGCATTGTTGGGGGAGTAATACGTGTCGTAATGTCGTTGCAGGTCGTCCAAGGTCATCGCATCCAGGTCGCCGAACCAGCCGATCACCGGCCAATGGTACGGATGGCTGAGATAGGCCTGGGCGAAGAGCGCCTCGACGAGCGCACCTTGTGGGTCGTCCTCCGTGCGAAGGCGTCGTTCTTCTTTCACGACCTCTCGCTCCGTCGTCAACTCACTCAACTCGAGCACGAGCCCCTGCATGCGATCGGCTTCGAGCTCCAGGGCCAGCTCGACGCGGTCTGCCGCGAGATTCTCGAAGTAGGCGGTGAAGTCCTGGCTCGTGAAGGCATTGTCCATCCCGCCGTTCTTGCGAATGAGACGAGAGAAGGTACCTTTGGGATATTTCGCGGTTCCCTTGAACATCATATGTTCAAGCATGTGGGATAAGCCTGCACGGCCCATGACTTCGTTGCGTGAGCCGACTTTGTACCATACTTGGACTGTCGCAACCGGAGCTTTGGGAACTTCCACTAACAAGACTTTCATTCCATTGGAAAGGATGAACTCACGAGGTTCCGTTGCGGTGGCGGGCGAGGTGAAGGCAAAGACGAGACTGCTCGCGGCAATCAACCAGGATATTTGCATGATGTGTCGGGAATACAGCCAGGTCATGTTTGGGCGGTGCGCACAGTGCATGCTAGCAACGGGATTCAATTTGTGTCAAGGCACGTCCTGCGTATTCGGGTGAGAGATTGCCCAATTGACCGCAGGCGCCGAGGACGTCTCGTCCGCGGCTCTTGCGAATGAAGGTGTCGATGCCGGCATGCGTCAGAATAGTCTGGAATGCCAGCACGCTGCGATCGGTCGGCCGACAGAAGGCATTGCCTGGAAATTCATTAAAGGGAATCAGGTTCACCTTGCAACGGAGGCCCTTGAGCAGTTTCACCAGTCGATGGGCGTCCTCGTCCCGATCGTTCACCCCGGCGAGCAACACATATTCAAACGTCAGCCGTCTGGTCGGGGCGAGCGGATAGCGGCGGCACGCGGCCATGAGCGTTTTGAGCGAGGCGATCTGGCTGACCGCTGGCATCAAGCGCTGGCGCTGTTCCTCCGTCGTGCCATTCAAGGAGATCGCAAGATTCACCCCGAGCGCGGCCACGTCCTTCAACCGAGCAGCGAGACCAGCGGTCGACACCGTAATGCGGCGCGGCGACCAACCTAGCCCCCACGATTTATTCGTGAGACAGTGGACGGCGGTAGAAAGCGCGTCGATATTGGCAAGGGGCTCCCCCATGCCCATGAAGACGAGGTTGGTCAGACGTTCTGTGCCGGTCAAATGGTCCTGTGCCGTGAGCACCTGATCGACGATCTCATGCGCCTTGAGGTTTCGTTTCAGCCCCATCGTGCCGGTCAGGCAGAAGCCGCAATCCAGCATGCATCCGACCTGGGTCGAGACGCAGAGTGTGAGCCGATCCTTGTCCGGAATCAGTACCGTTTCAATGCGGAGACCGTCATCTAATGTCAGGAGTAATTTGCGCGTGCCGTCGGTCGACTCAAGCACCGTGCAGTCCTGCGTGCGCCGAATCGTGGCGATCTCGGCCAGCTGTTCTCGATCATTCTGCGAGAGATCGGTCATCTGCGCGATGCTGCGGACGCGCTGTTGATAGAGCCAGCGCAGAATTTGACTGGTTCGATACCGGGGCCATCCGAATTGTTGTACGAACCGGCCCAGCTCTTCTTCAGTAAGAGCCAAGAGGTTGGTTGAAACGGGTCTCGATGGGAGGATGGTTTGCTCATACCGCATGGGGCAGCCTACCACAGCCTGAAAAAGTGGAACAAGGTACAGGATTCACGCGGCTTGCTGGCAACAGGGGAGGGACGCTGCTATAAATGATATTACTCGAGAGGAAGACGAGGGGTGCATGACGGAATGAACCGACGAGCTTTGCGAAATCTGTTCTTTGCCACAGCTATCGGAGTCTGCGGGTCTGTACTGCTCTCTGAGCAAGCGTCCGGCGAGTCTCTGTCTCCATCGCTCCCAACTGAAACCGACGCCTGCGAGACGGTGGAAGCTTGCTTTCAAGCAGCTGCGCAGCCGAAAGAACGACTCGGCAAGGCTCTCAATAAAGAGCAAGTCTTGTTGCTCAAGCTTGATCGGCTGAAACGGCTGATGGAGCGATTCCCCGCCACACTCTGGGCCAAGCGTGCAGGATTGCTGTCCGGAGTGTTGCTCCTTGAACGGAACCCTGCTGTGGCGATTCAATTTCTTCGGCCGGCACAGCGGGACTTCCCGGCCTTGGATGACTATATTCGATTATGGACGGGGGAGGCGTTGTTGAACCTCGGGGACGCGAAACAGGCGGCGGAGATGTTCGAAAGCATTCCGCAGGCGGTGCCTGACTCCTATTTGCTGACCAAGGTCGCGTATCGAGCAGGGGAAGCGTGGTATCAAGCCTCGAGTTGTCCTGAAGCTATGGCCTGGTTTGCTAAAGCGGTGGAGCTGAATGATAAGGAGCCGGGGACTCCCAAGGCGCTCCTTCGGCGGGCCGCCTGCCAACTCCGAGAGAACAACATTCTGGAAGGTCGCGAGACCCTGAAACAGCTCTGGGTTCGGTTTGCATACAGCGCAGAAGCGAAAGAAGCGGAAGCATTACTGGCCTCGAATCTTGGTGGCGAACCCTGGGTCGTTCAGGCGAATGAGCGGCTGGCCCGGGCTCAGGTGTATCTTGGACAAGCCTTCCATGCCGAGGCGATCGAGGAGCTTCGAAAGTTTCTCGCGGCTGATCTACAGTCGCCTCGGCGCGCCGAGGCAAAACTGAAGCTTGGTATCGCGCAGGTACGGCTGAAACAGTATGACCAAGCTCAAGAGACGTTTCGTGCGCTGGCAAAAGATGGGGTGACGGAGTCCCGCGAAGCGTCGGTCTGGCTCGCCCGCGTCTATCTTCGACAAGGAGAGGGCGACAAGTTGATAGATCTCGCCCGTACGCTGCCGACCTCTTCGCTCTCAGCGGAGCAGAAGGGTCAGGTCACCCTGTTCGCCGGGATTTGGTTGGAAGATCAGGGCCGCTTTGACGACGCGATTGTGCGGTACCGGCAGGTGGCAAAGGTCGGAGAACCGGCGTCTCAGCGAGCTGAGGCACGGTGGCGCGTGGGCTGGGTGTATTACCGTATGGCGCGCTATCGTGAGGCGGGTGACGAGCTGCGACTGCTCGCCGATCAGCACGACAGCGATTTTGAGCCGCAGGCCCTCTATTGGATGGGGCGCACAGCGGAATTGACCCAGGAACCCCACGCGCATGACGTGTATGTGCAACTCTGCCAACGATTCGTCTATACCTACTACTGCCAGCTGGCTCGCGAACGGATCGATATCCCGTTGCCGGAGGCCCTTGCATCAGAATCGATTTCGGCGACTGTCCCGTTGAACGGTGGCACGCCTGCGAATGATGAGGTCACACGCTCGGTGTCTAGCAGGGCGGAAATCGAGCAGCAGTCGGCGTACCGTCGGGCCATTCAGCTCAAGACGCTGGGGTTGGACTCGGATGCTGCACGAGAGTTGGCGGGATTGACCGATCGCTACAGCCGAGACCCCGACGTTCTCATGGCGCTTGCGACGATGTTGAACGAGGTCGGTGCCTATCACCATGCCCTCCGACTCGCGAGAGCCAGGTTCCGCGATAAATTGGAGCGAACCGGCGGTGTCGTCGACCCGTCGCTGTGGAAGGTGGCCTATCCGACAGGTCTCCTTCCCACGATTAAGGGCCAAGGTGCGAGAGGCGTTGATCCGTATCTGGTGGCGGCGATCATTCGGGAGGAGAGTCAATACGATTGGCGGGCTGTGTCGCGGGTTGGTGCGATTGGCTTGATGCAGGTGATGCCGGCGACCGCGAATAATGTGGCGCAGCGGCTCGGGCTTCCCGCGGTCGGACGGGATGACCTCTTCGATCAAGAGACCAATATTCGGATCGGCGTCCACTACGTCGAACAGTTACTCGAACAATTTTCCGGGAATGTCGCATACACAATTGCCTCATATAATGCAGGGCCAATGGCTGTCGGAAATTGGATTGCGCTGCACCGTGGGCGAAGTCAGGATGAGTTCGTCGAATTGATCCCATATCTGGAGACGCGGCAGTATGTGAAGCGCGTACTGCGGAGCTACCGAGAATATATAAGGCTAGGCGAGGCCTCCTGATGGTCATTTCTTGACAAGATCTAGACAAGTTTCTATAGTGCGCCACAACCTGTAGGGTTATAAGGAGGGCAGTCAGGAAGTGGCACTCGATCGACTGGATGCGCTTGAAAATCGTATAAGAGACCTGGTGAAGCTCGTTCAAGAGCTGAAGAAAAAGACTGCGGTGGCTGAAGAGGAATTAAAGGTTGTTCGACAACGACTTGCGGAGAAGGATGATTCGAATCGACGGTGGGAACAAGAGCGTGTCGATATCAAGTCTCGTATCGAAAAAGTCCTCGGCGACATCGAATTGTTGGAGTGCTTTGAAGAACGCAAGGAGGTGGCCCTTGACTAAGACCATTGACGTTGAAATTTACGGCCAACGGTACGCGATTCGTGGCGAAGCGGACGAGGCCGATATCCGGCGCCTCGCGAGCTTTGTAGATGGCCAGATGCGCCATCTCGCGGAAGGGATGAATACAACGACCCCCTCCAAACTCGCCGTGCTGACCGCACTCAATTTGGCCCATCAGTTGTTTGAGCTCGAACGGAAGCGTGCCCAGGGTGAAGCGGATGTCGAGCGGCGGATGGCGTCGCTCATTGAATCGATCGAGGAGCAGGTACCGACCTCGCTCTTTGGCTAGATTCAACTTGCAAAGGACGCCCCTCTTTGCTATCGTGAAGCGTGAGTTAGGATGGAGTGGATTCTACGATAGGGATACGATCAGGTCATGTTCGAACCGGTTCAGTGATCCGGGGATACGATGCAGTCACTGCGGAATGGATGTGGGTTCTTGATGCTGGCGAAATTGAGGCAGTTAGAATGTGCACAAGGGTTCGTCCTCCCCATGTATAACTTTTTGGAGATGCTGGGCAAAGTCATGGAGTTCATGCTGCCGCCGGGAAGTGCGGTTTACGGGAACAGTCTTCGGCTGCTTCCGGTTCGCGCGCTGAATTCTCTCATGCGTATGAGAGTGTACCGACGCAGACGGACCTTGTGGGATCTGCCCCGCACCAGACGCACTCGTCAT